>JGI12210J13797_10143691_pt1 | contig 11720 bp, 8 predicted proteins | sample ElkSlonscriptome_3_FD_13797 | JGI IMG/M metagenome (IMG submission 13797) | reverse complement strand
TTATGGGGACGATTACCCTGACTGTGCACACCCCGACATTTCCCATGATCCAGCTCGAATTTTCCTTTCTCCAACCTCTCTCCGAACAAGCCGTCACCCTCGGTCAGGCGCGCCAATTGCGGGTGTGTGACGGGATGGGGCGCGAATATTTCCGCGGGGAGGGAGGCCGCCATACCTTTGCCGTCTCGGGCGCCCTGGGCTGGCATGTTGTCTCGATCCACGACGATCAAGGGGGCGAACTGGAGCGAACCCGCTTCCGGGTCGATTGCCGAAGCGAGATCCGGGATGCGGAAAATCGTTTCGGAACCATGTTCGATACGATTCATCATGTGCTCGAGATGGCTTACGCCGAGCGGCGGCTGCGGTCGTTCGATGGGGAGAAGACCATTCGCAAGCAGTGCGTCACGAGCCGCGGCACCTGGACCGGGGCGCAAGGAGGACGTTATTTCTTCGATCATATCAAAGATAGCACGGATTTCTTCACGGAAAACGCGACCGCGAACGGGATGGTCTGGGACTTCGGTTGTCCAGTTGAGAAGGAGCGGCCCTACCATTTCGAGTGGCGGTGGGGGCGGGAGTTTTCGAAACGTGTCGCAGGGGGTGCTGAAATTTTTGCCCGTCAGCCAATCATGAACGATGTGGAGCACCAGTATATTAACGGCCTCTTTCTGGCCTGGCAGGTGAGCGGCGATGACGCATGGATGGCGCGCCACCTCGATACGGCGCTCGCGGCGGTCACCTATACCCGGAACAATCCCTACACCTGGTCCGAAAAATTCCAGCTGATCCATCGTCCGTTCACGCTGGATCTCTGGGATTTTCAAAGCGACTTCGATTCGGCGCTGGTGGGGGGCGACCACATGCAGGCAATTCCCGGCGTCAGCCAGTTCGGTGTTTTCTATGGAGACAATTTGAGCATGGCGTTTGCCTGCCGGAATCTTGCGCGAATGCTGCGGGTTGCGGGGCGGGCCGATGAAGCCGGCGAGATCGAGCTGTTCGGGGAAGGATTACAACAGCGGACTGATGCGCTCTGCTGGAACGGCCGGTTCTACCAGATGCACGTTCCCGAGAATCCCGCTTTCGAGCGCGATTTCGGAATCGATGCGGAGGACGTGGTTTCGCTCTCCAATACCATGGCTGCCAATTACAACATCGGCGAGGAGAAGGCGCGTGGGATTATCGAGACTTACCAGCGTATCCGGAAGGAATTACCATCGAATTACCGTGCGGAATTCATGACCATGTGGCCGCATTTTCCGCGCGGTTTTCATATCGGCCCGGGCTTTTATGTGAACGGAGCGGTTTCCGGGCTGGTTGCGGGCGAGCTGGCCCGCGCGTCGTTTGAATATGGCTATGAATGTTACGGCGCGGATGTGTTGCGGCGATACTGGGAGCTGGTCGAACCGTTCGCTCCTTACATCCAGGGGGGGCTGCGTGCGTTCGAACATCAGCCTCCTGCACGCGAGTTTGGCCCGGTCGACTTGCGGCCTCATGCCAATGCGAATCTCCGTTGCGATGAGGCGCAGGATGGTTGGATGGGCGAGCCGGGAAATGACATGCGAGAATTGCCGGTTGGCCAACAGACCTTCGAGACGATCCCGTTCGAGGTGATCCCGCCAGAAACCAATGAAAACCGGGCTTGTGTCCGGCTTGCCAACAACCTCGAGGGTTATGTGAAGGAGGCTGCTATTCCGGTGAATGCCACGGCCAGCGCGATCTATTTGCTTCACGCATCGGCAGGCAGCGCCACTGTCATGGGGGAATTGATGGTAGAATATTTGGATGGCACCACCTCACACGTCTACATTCAACGCGGACGCCATGTGTTGAGTGCCTGGAATCCCGAGGATCCCCGTCCGCGCCGCAGTATCCCGGATGTGACGCTTGGGTGGGTCGGTGAAACGAAAGTCTTCTCGCGGGTCGGACTGACCCTCTGGGGTTGGAATAATCCACAGCCGGAGAAGCGAATCGCGCGGTTGAAATTGTTGGCCTCACGGGAAAACGCCGCGAAATGGGCCGTTGTGGGGGTCACCCTCAGCGATGCGCCGGTCTGGCTGCCGCCGCGGGATGCATTCGAAGGGCCGAACCAATATTGGAGTGCAAGCGCGGTGGCCTGCGCCATGGGAGAAGGTCTTGCCGGGATCTCCGACCGCGACCGCGCCTTGCAATCGGTCCGGATCAAGCCGGGCTGGCTGGCGGCCGGCGTCGATGAGGCCACGGCCTGCATCAAATACGAGGAGAACGGCACTTATGTCCGTTACCATTATCGGCGGGAAGCGGGGCGGATCACGCTCGAGATCGCCGCCAGCGGCGAGGAGCGTCTTGTTGAATTGCTTCTGCCCGAGGGCGCTTCGCCCAAGCGGCTGGTTCTCAATGGTGAGGCAACTCGATATGGCATCCGTGAGATCGGAAACAGCCGTTATGTGACGGTGCCCAGCCGCTCGCTTGGTGCGCTTTCTCTTGCGCTGGAACTTGATTCATTGAACAAGGCGTAAGCCATGCCTGCAGCACGCCCCCATCTTCTATTATTCAATCCGGACGAATTTCGCGGCGATTTTACCGGATTCGCCGGGGATCCGACGAATCCGACTCCCCATCTCGACCGGCTCGCCGAGCAGGAAGGGATCGCCTTTCGGCAAGCGTTCTGCCAAAACCCGCAGTGTGTCGCGAGCCGATGCAGTTTCATGACCGGCTGGTATCCGCACACGCGCGGGACGCGCACGATGTATCACATGCTTCATCCGGAAAAGGGAGATCCGTTTCTGTTAAAAATTCTGCGCGATCAGGGTTACCGCATCTGCTGGAGCGGGAAGAATGACGTCATCCCGGGGCGTGGCGGGAGGACCGGGTTCGATCCGTTCGACGGTTACGCCGACGAGCATCTCTGTTTTTTCGATCCACCCCGGTTGCCGGCGGGACGATGGGAGAAATTGCTGGATCGCACGCCGTGGCTCGTTCCCGAGAACCCCCAATGGCGAGGCGAGCCTGGCGATCCGTCCTATTATTCGTTTCTGGTTGGCAAACTGGTCGAAGCGGAACGCACGGAAGATTGGCAGCAGATGCAGTTGATGAACAACGACTGGTTCTCGGTTGAGAACGCGCTCCTGCAGATCGAGGCCTATGATGGCGGTGCCCCGCTTTGCATCTATCTTCCGCTTTCCAATCCGCATGTGAGTTATGCGATGATCGAACCGTTCTTCAGCGCCATCGACCGAAATCTCTGCGGTGACCGGATTGCGTCGGCGGGAGCAGGGAAAGCGCCCATTCTCGATCTGATCCGGAAGGAAAACCGCCTGGCGGGATTGCCGGAATCGAGCTGGGTGGAAATCCGGGCGGTTTACCGGGCGATGATCCGGTGGGTGGACCACCAGTTCGGACGGATCGTGCAGGCGCTTCGCGATAAAGGGTTGTGGGACGACACGGCGGCGTTCGTCTTCTCGGATCACGGCGATTATGCCGGGGATTACGGTCTGGTGGAAAAGAATGACAACACCTTCGAAGACGCCTTGACCCGGGTCCCATTTCTCTTCAAACCGCCGCGAACGACTCCGCTCAAGCCGCGGGTGACCGATGCGCTCGTGGAACTGGTCGACCTGCCCGCCACGATCTACGATTTGCTGGAAATCGACCCCGGTTATGATCATTTCGGCAAAAGCCTCCTGCCATTGGCCGCGGGTGAGACCGATGAACATCGCGAGGCCGTTTTCTGCGAAGGCGGACGGCTGCCGGGGGAGATTCATGCGACAGGCGCCATGGCAAAAGGAAAGCCGAATCCGAAAAACCATTATTATCCGAAGGATGTGGCGCACCGCAGCGAAGCCCCGTTCGTCAACGACCTTGCCGCGATGTGCCGGACGCGGCGCTGGAAATATATTAGGCGGTCTTCCACCCCCGACGAACTTTACGACCTGGAGAACGATGCCAGTGAACTGCGCAACTTGCTCGATTCACAAGGGACCCCGTGCGACCCGGCACACTGGAAAATTCTTCACTCGCTTCGCGAACGCCTGCTGACCTGGTATCAGACCACCGGCATGCCCATCTCGCGCCAGCAGGATGCCCGCGTCTGAAGCCAGGCCAGAGCCTGGAGCGGCTGCGTCCTCGCTGCCGACGAAAACCATACCGCGAAGCGGCAACCTGGATAGTGATGCTCCGCATTGAAAGGGGCGGCAGCGAGGACGCAGCCGCTCCAACTCATCCCATCGCCCCGGCCGGGCGACCCAATCGCCGTCACTTTCAATTACACCCGCGGTTGCCCCGCATGATGCCAGACGCTATCGTTCACTGAATGGCTGGTATTTCGCAGAAGACGCTGGCGGAGCGGCTGGGACTTTCCCAGGCGACGGTCTCGCGGGCGTTGCGAAACGATCATAACATCCATGAGGAGACCCGTCGCAAGGTATGGGAGACCGCCGAAGCGTTGGGATACCGACCCTCGGTGGCACTCGCTTCCTTCGCGTCCAAAGCGCATTGGACTGCCAGAGAGATGCGGGATTGTCCGGTAGCTGTCATTTACCAGGCCAGCCTGGCTCCGGGAAAGAGGCTGAATTCGGTTGCCACAGTGGCCATCGAGTCGGAGCTGCAGCGGCGCGGTTTTCGTCCGGTTCGAGTCAATCTGCATGGAGAAAAAGAGATCGGCCGTGTGGCGGAACGGCTCTACCATCAGGGCGTCCAGGGGGTGGTGATTTCCGCGATCCGCGAGGATCCCGGCTGGTTTCATGAATTCGACTTCAGCCGGTTCGCGGTGGTCTCGGCGGGGATGCGGTATGAGGACGAGCCGGTCGCCAGTTTTTTCTTTCAACACCGGCGGCAAATCGAGGCGACCTATTATCGGATCTGGGAGCGGGGATACCGCCGAATCGGCGCCGCGTTGTGGGGGCCAGGGAGTCATCCCGGCCACAACAGCCGGGTGGCGGGGTTTCTCGCAGCGCAAGCCGGGAAGATGGGCCGGGCCAGCATGCGAGATTTTTTTATTCTCGATGCCAAGATTCCCGGACAAAAGCTGGGAGCGAAGCTGGCGGATTGGGCGGCCCGGCGTCGTCTGGATGCCATGATCGTTCCGAACGCCAATTACATGGGTCTGTTAGAAGGCCATGGTTACGGCACCGATCGGATCGGGTTCGCGCGAGCGCTCGGCGCAACTTCGGAAGCCGAAGTCGAGCAGGAAAGACTCGCGGGCTTTGTAAACAATCACCAGCTTCTGGCCCGGTTGCTTGTCCAGTGGCTGGAGCAATTGATCCGGTTGCGGCGTTATGGACTGGAGGAGAGTCCGATGCTGGTCAGTATCCCAGGACGATGGAAGGACGCCGCCAGCTTGCCGCAACGGATCGTCAGCTGATGGCGGGCGACTCATTCTCAAGCCGGGTGCTTGCCGGAACAAAGCGGGGAGTGGGGCGTCGTCATGAAATCATCCAGTTTGCCGTCTGCCAGGAGCAGCTGTTGTGCTGCCTGTTCTTGACGCCAAGTGCGCTGGAGGCAGCGTGCAACCTTCCACCCAACGCGCCGGTGTGGTAAGCAGGATCGGTTCGTCCCGGAGACCATAGTGCCGGAGGCGAATTCCTTGTTCGAACATCTGCACCGCAAGGCTTGCGATGGAGTCCCAGTTCGTTGAAAATCCTGAAAAATAAGGCGCCTTCTTGGCGTTCGCTCCAAAAAGGATCAAACCCGGCAAATCGAATTGCAAGGCCCGCAGCCAGTGCATTTCGGCCTGTGAACTGCAGATTATCATCTCGGGGCGGAATTTTCTCAGCCAGGTTCTCAATGAGCGATCGCTGTTCGTAGAACGTCTTCCCGGGTGCTCCACCGCGAAAAGGGAGGCGGGATCGAAGCGGCCGGATTGTTCCATTTGTCCGGTAATGAATCCGGCGGCTCGTGCGCTGTCATCGTGAAACGTTCCAGGCTTCCAGAGAATGGCGCCGGCTCGATGGTATCCGCGTTCGAACGCCATGGCGACGGCTTCTGAGGCGGTCCTCCGCTGGAGGGGACGGATGGTGAGAATGGGTTCGCGCTCGAAAAGAGGCGAGGAGGAGATGGTGACGAAGGGACTGAAATCGAAAGAACCGAACCACTGCCGCTCACCTTCGGCCAGGAGAATGTAGATGCCTTGAAAGCCGCGTGTATAGAGCTGGCGTTGGAGTCTTTGGATATTGGTCTGGTCATCGATCTCGAACCGCTCAACGACAAAACCCCGACTTTCTGCATGTCGCTGGAAGTGAGTGAATGCTTCGCGGGCCCGGAGCGTGTGCGGCCCGGGATGAAAGAGAACGGCGATGGGACAGCCCTGATGTTCCAGACTGCCGGAATGCGTTTTGGATGAGCGCGAAGCCATGAGGAGATTGGGGCGATAGCCTGCCTCGCGTGCGGTGGACCAGACGCGGTCCCGGGTCGTTTTCGCAATCCGATGATCATTGCGCAACGCCCGTGACACCGTGGCCTGACTGATGCCGAGCAGCCCGGCGATGGCCTTTTGATCCGGGCGCTGGCTTGGATTGTGCATATGTATTAAATTTGCTCGGGTTGAGTGCCGGTGCAATCGCTAATAAAAGGTAATGCATGAGCACATTCTTCTCTGTTTCTCCCCGAAATTTGGTCTTCTCCCTCAGCGCCGTCGCAGGTCTCGGGGCGATGATGGTTTCTTCAAACGCCGCGACTCTCGTTGTGGGTGGGTCCGATCCGGATTGGGTCGGCGATATGGATGGTCTCACGAAGGTCGACGGCGCCGGTGATATCTTCGTGAATTCGACGCAGAACTCCGGCACACCGACCGGCGGTATTCGAAACCAGGCCCGGTTCGCCGATAACAATGGGGACTGGTGGAATGTGGTCGATGTCGGTGGGAACCATGTGTTTCAGCGCGGCCCGACTCAGGAGGACCTCGATCGTGGCTCGGGGTTTCTCTTCGATTCGCCCAATTTCAGTCAGGCGCAGCTGTCACTCGACCATAACTTCGGTTCGGTGGATGGGACACAATGGGCCTCGATGACCTTTAAAGTCTGGGGATTCACCAGCGAAACCGCGACGGACAACATCAAGGGCGACTGGAGCCAAATCGAAGGGAGTGCTGGCGATCTCGATTTGTTGCTGGATGTGAGTCTGACCGATCCGAACACCGCTGGCAGCGGCTTCACGAGCGTGACTTTCGACACCACCAGTTATGTGGCGATCGGGTTCAGCGCCCAGGCCGTTACGGTCGGGGGCAATCAAAGCCCGACAGGAGCCTATCCTTACATCGATAACGTTCAGATATCTCAGATTCCCGAGCCAGCCGCTCCTGCATTACTCCTGATGGCAGGAGTTGGATTGCTTATCTCGCGTCGGCGTGACCGGGGCTGAGGAAACCGAATAAGAACCTACCTTCCCTATGCTGGTTTTCATACGTGTCTGGATGTTTCGGGGAGTTCTCCTGTTGACAGGGTTCGATTGGTGCGCCGGGCAGGGATATTATGAAGTGAAACGGCTGAACCAGGGGGAGCCGCTGATCGATCGGGCGATGTTCGAGGCGGCGGGGATTGCCGGCGATGGCAGGAACATCAATGGACCTTCCCTGATCAAAGTGCCCGATTGGATTCCGCCCGAACAGCGTGCGGACCCTTCGGCGAATTACTATCTCTATTTTGCGAATCACCGGGGGAACTATATTAGAATGGCATGGGCTCCGGCGGTTGAGGGGCCTTATCAGCTGTTTAATGCGAACCCTTCGACCCCCGAGGGTCAGCGTGGGGTGCTCGGCTTGCCGCAGCCATCGGACGAGCTATTTCTGAGGGATGGGGAAATCCGTTTGTGGCAGGAGTTCGCATCGCCGCGGGTTTTTGTCGATCACGAGAACCAGCGGATCCTCCTGTTTTTCCACACGTTTTCGGGCGTTCGCCGTAACGACGGTTCCGGCACGTACGGCATGAAAGGCCAGAAAACGCATGTGGCTTTGTCGATAGACGGTCTCGATTTCAACGGACAGATCGAACCGGTCAGGCTCGGGGATTTCTACTTCGATATCTGGGAACGGGAGGGACGTTATTACGCTTGGAGCAACAAAGGGTATCTATTTCAAGCGCCAGCCGGGGCGACCCTGGCTAATAATGGCCTCTGGACCGCGCCAGCCGGGCATGATTATCGGGATGATCTTTGGCGGGAGTATCAAGGTCCAATCCGGGAGAATCATGCGAGTGATCCGGAGGAAGCCGCAGATAATCCGCGGCATTTCGGCACGCGACGGGTGGGCGACCACTTGCATCTGTTTTTCTCCCGGCGTGACGACCTGCCTGAGTCGATCATGCTATCAATCATCGATCTGGGTGAGGACGGTCCGGAGCAATGGCAGGCGTCGCATCCGCCGGAAACCATCCTGGCGCCGGAGTTGGAATGGGAAGGTGTCAACTATCCTCTGGAACCTTCTGAGAATGGGAGTGCCACGGGTGTCCGGCAGCTGCGGGATCCGTTCATTTACGAGGAGGAGGGACGCATCTACCTTTTTTATAGCGGAGCCGGGGAAGAAGCGATCGGGATCGCGGAGCTGATCCCACGGTCACCAGTGTCGAACATCGAAACCGGGCTATTGGAAGTAAACGAGACCATGTGGCTTGCTTGCGCGATGAATCGCCGCCTGGGTCATCCCGGGCCGTGGAGGCTGAAACGGACAGGGAGCCTGCAACCGGGGGAATGGCATGAAGTCGCTCTCGACGGCATCGAAGGCGCCATGGAAGTTCTGGATGCGAACATCGGCGGCGAGGGAACGCACGAGCGCATCCGTTTCAGTGTGCCGCTGTCCGGCGATTCGGATGCACATTTCATTCGCGTTCATTATCCTCTTTAAAACATGCAACTACCATTGGATTACGCGTCAGTTGTTCGAATGGCAATTTCGATTGGGTTCCTGGGGTGCCTCTTTCCCGCCGGCACTGCAACGGCGGAGGCGCAACGCGTGTTCGTTTTGGCTGGTCAATCGAACGCCCTGGGGCGGGGCGACAGTATCGACTTGGTGGCACCCTACGATTCGCCGCAGACCGATGTGCAGATTTGGAATGGGTCGGGCTGGTCCAACNTGGCGCCCGGCACGGGAGTCGGCAGTGATCATGGCCCGGAACTTTCCCTGGGGCGCTCTCTTGCCGATCACTATGGAGAAACCATTTACCTTGTAAAAAGGGCTGAAGGCGCCAGTAGTTTGGCGGCGAATCCGAGCCGTCCCGACAAGAGCTGGGATCCGGACAGCGGTTCGCTTTATGGAGATCTCGCGACGCAAGTTTCGAGCGCCCTGACGAATCTGGGGCCTGCCGCCTCGGTGGACGGATTCTTCTGGATGCAAGGCGAGGCCGACTCCAAATCGGAGGCCGACGCCGATGCTTACCTCGCGAACTTCGAAGCATTCATCGAAAAGACGCGGACCGATTTCGGGAATAGCGAAATGCAAGTGGTGCTGGGACGGGTGAACGGGACACTTTATCCGAGTGCAACCCATGGAAACAAATATGCGTTTGTCGAAACGGTCCGGACCGCGCAGGAGATGGCGGCGACAACCATCGCTTCCTCCACGTGGGTGGACACCGATTCATTCGAATTAAACGACGACGAACTGCACTTCAGTTCGACCGGTCAGATCGATCTCGGCAACGCGATGGCGCAGAAATACCTCGCGACCGTGCCGGAACCCGCGACCAACCTTCTCTTTTTGCTGGGGCTCGGAGGGCTGGCATTGCGCCGGTCGCGGTGCGGTCGGTAGGGCTGAAGAGACTTCCTGATCTCAATTGAGCTGGCTGCCGATGCCGCGCCTCAGGCGATCGCAATCGTCGGCAACGTGCTGCCTTCATTCCAGCTCGGCTCCACGATCACTTCGAACGGATGCTCTTGCGGGCCGACGGTGCGGGAATGGATGAGCTGGTCGAGCAGGGTGAATTGTTCCAGTTCGAATTCCCGGTCGACATTGGAGAAACCGGTCGATTCGCCTCGCGCGCCGATCAGGAAGGCATGGGGAAGTTCCCAACGGGCTAAATCGATGGCTCGGTTGAAGGCGATGAGACAATCGGGCCGGTGCTCGTCGACCCAGGCGTCGATGGTGGTGTTAAATTCCGCCTTTCGGGTATCCGCGAATTCCGTGTAATAATGCGGAGGCACCCGCTGATGGGCGGGGCGGCGGCTCTGGCAGAGGAGGAAAGAACCGATCAACTGATCGTTGTCGGCCCTTCCGCCGGGGGTGCGATAGAGAATGGCGCCGATTCGCCGGTAACCTCGTTCGAGACACGTCTCCCAGAGCAATTGCATCGCATCGAAACGCGCCTGACGAATGAGCGGAAAGCACGGCAGCCGTGTCTGAAACGCCATGTCCTGATTCACGACGGTAAAATTTTCGAACGGAAAGCGATCGAAATAGTCGTCCTCCTGAAGGATACGATTCAAAACGAGCGCCTTCACGCCCCGATGGTAGAGCTGCCGGCTCAACTTCCGTGGGTCGGGGTGCTGAAGGGTATCGACGAACTCCAGCGTAAAGCCCGCATCGGCAGCAGTGCGAGAGTCTGGGCGGTGTAATCGGGCGCCGCGTTCCCGCGTCAGGACGGCTACAGTGATGAGGTTGTCGTCGGTTCTTTGCTTGTGCGTTCGCGCCAGGGCAAAAGCGGCGCGGAGCTGGTTGGGCCGATAGCCGAGTTGTTCGGCGACCTTGAGAATATGCTGACGAGTGCCGGGCGCGACTTTGCTCCCTTCGTTGAGAGCATTCGAGACGGAAGCGATGCTAAAGCCGGACGCCCGCGCCACATCGTGGATGGTTGGACGGCGCTTCATGAGGCGGATCGCTCGTTGCATTTCGGGAGCGATCTCCCTGCGTGCCACTCACCGGGGACGATCACTTGGTGTGGATGAGGTTGTTTGCCGAGTTGCTGAGTGCGGATGAGTCGCAGCAACAAAGTCAGCTCATGATGATGCTGCCGCGCCGCCAGGTTCCGAAAGCCCGTGAGATTCCCGGCCGCGCCCGTCAGGGTGACGACTGGAAAGTCGCGGACCAGCCTAGCGATTTGCGAGTTCTGCACCAGCAGACAGTCCGGACGCTTTTTCTCCACATAGACTTGCACACGCTTTTCGAACCTTGCCGTGCCGATCTCGTGGAAACTGCGGAAGGTCAACGCAGGGACGCGATCGCGTGATTGGGTCCGTTCTCGGGCCAGCAGCTGGGAGGCCAGTAAGCGGTCGTTATCCGGGCGTCCGCCAGGGTGTGCATAAAAAATTGTGCCGATCCGCCGATACCCGGCTTGTTCGCATCGGCGCCATGCTTTCTGGAAGTGGTCGAATCGGGAGAGACGGACATGATGGAAGCAGGGGAGGCGGCGATGGAGCAGATGATCGAGATTGACCACAGCGAATGGACGGAAATCGAAGCGGGTCCAGAAATCGTCATCCACGAGATTCCGGTGAAGCAGCAGTCCCTGCACCCCTTGTTCATAAAGCCTCCGGCTCAGTTGTTGTGGATCGGGGTGCTGCAGAGTGTCGATGCACTCAATGGCGAACCCGTTCCGTTCCGCTTCCTTGCGAAGCGCTGCGGGCATGGGCGAGGCCGCACGCCGCGATCCGGGTTCGCGAGTGAGCATGGCGATCGGGAGCAATCGATGCGCCGTGTCCTCGCCGAATTTACCGGAAGCCTCGGCGCCGATGAGTTTGTTGGCCCGGTAACCCATGCGTTCCGCGGCGGAGAGAATTTCGTCCCGCCGTTCTTTGGAAATACGCCCACGATGATTGAGGGC
>JGI12210J13797_10022188_pt1 | contig 11720 bp, 10 predicted proteins | sample ElkSlonscriptome_3_FD_13797 | JGI IMG/M metagenome (IMG submission 13797) | reverse complement strand
CCCACGCAAAGTAGGGTTAAGCGTGAAGGGGGTCACAAAGGAGGGCTAACGCCCATTCGGCGCAACGCGCAATCGCGGCTCGACAGGGATGTGACGACCGGTTCAGCGCTGATTGGGGGATCAACCTGGGTCAGGGCGCCCCGGTTGCGGGTGCGAGGGGCCGGCGTTAACAGCCGGCGAAAACGACAGCGGGGTAGGCACCGCCTATCGAAGCAGATATTCGGGCCGCAGGCCCCACCTGGCAGGGTCTTCGGCGGAGACGATACAGTCCTTTCCGTAGGGGCTTTCAGCGGCGAGATCGATGTCCTGCGAGGTCAGACGCCGCCGTGACGGAATATCGAACATGAGACGGACGACGGGCTTCAGAAGCTGTTTTCGTCCCGTCTCCACGACGACGGCAAGGCGCTGGCTCTCGAGTCGAACGAGGGTTCCGACCGGGTAGATGCCGACGCAGCGGATGAATTGCTGCACAAGCGAGCGGTCATAGTCCTGCGGGCTCCATTCGAGGAGCTTGCGCAGCGCTTCATGGGGCGGAATCGCGCCGTGGTAGACGCGGTCGGTCGTCAAGGCGTCATAGACGTCGACGATCGCCGCCATCTGCCCGAATTGCGAGATCGCATCGCCCGCCTTGCCCTCGGGATAGCCGGTCCCGCGCAGCCGCTCATGGTGCTCGGCAACCACGTCGAGCGCGATCGACGGGACCCCCGGCGTCCGCGCGAGGATCTCATGGCCGTACTCGACATGCCGGCGGATCACTGCGAACTCGGAGTCGGTCAGCCGTCCGGGCTTGTTCAGGATGGCATCCGGAATCTGGCTCTTGCCGAGATCGTGCAGCAGCGCGCCGAGACCGATCGCCTCGATGACGTGCGATTCGAGTCCGATCGCCCGCGCGAACGCGATCATCAGGACACTGACATTGACCGAATGCTCGAAGGTGTAGTGATCGACGCTGCGGATGCGATTGAGCCCGATCAGCGCGTCTTGGTTGCGGACGATCGAAGCGACCGTCTCGCGGATCAGCGTACGGACGGGATCGACCTCGATCTGCCGCCCCATCCGGGCATCCTCCATGATCTTCGTCGCGATGCGGCTGGCCTCGCGCTGGATCCGCCGAGCGCGAGCCCGCTCCTCGTTGAGGGTCGTCGCCCGGAAAGACGGCGGCCGCTGGCGCGCGGCAGCGTCGAGGGCCGGCTTGAGCTGCTGGGCAAGCTCGGACGGACTGCGACCCCCCGGGGCGTCGCGACCGAGATCCGTGTCGATATCGACCTCTCGCACACCGGTGTCGATGATCCGCCTGATCTGATCGTCACCCTCGACGGGAAAACGATTACGGAGGAAGGGATGCTCGAACCAGTCGCAGTTGAGATTGTGCACATACATGCCAATGCGCAGCTGTTCGACTGGTATACGCTTGATCAAGACTCTTCCCTCCCGATGCGGCCTCAAGCCCACGAAGCAACCTGCTCGAGCCCACGCCGCCAACCGCAATATCCCGGGTGGATACCCTTCCGCTACCCGAGTTCAACCCTTCCGTATATTTGAGTGGGAGGGGCCTGTCAATGAAGGAAGTAGACCACAACGCGGACTGCCGCAATGCTTGCTGCGTCGCAGACACGAGGTCTCGCAGCACTGATTCGGGCGGCACCGGTTTGGGCGGCGTCGGTTCGAGCGGCATTGGCCTTCCACCCAGGTGGGTGCGCCCGCCGCACCGGTTGCCGAGGAGCGGCCGCCGAAATCAGACGGTCAGATCGATCTGCTGCGTGATTCCGACCGTGCTCGCCGTGCTCAGGTAGAGGCCGGCGGAACGCACCGCGCCGAGGTCGGCGTTGCCTTCCCCGCGCAGCTCAAAGGGCGTGGCAATACTGGATGTCGAGAGGGCGGCGACGCCCGCCTCCTCCAACGGAACCAGCCTTGCATCGCCTCCGGAGTCCGGTATCCAGAGGTACAGCTGGTCTGAGACCGCGTCGGCCGCGTCAATCCAACCGTTTCCGTCACCGTCGAGGGCGTTCAGGTCCGCATAGCCGTCACCACTGATGGCCCCGAACAGCTCCGAGCCGTCATTCACCTCGCCGTCACCATTGCGGTCAAAGACCAAATAACCACTGCCTGACGCGAGCGTCGGCAGGTTATCGAGCTCGCCGTCGGCATCGAGGTCGAAGGCGAAGCGCTGGTCGCGCAGTTGCGCCGCTGAGCCGGAGTAGTTGATGACCAGCGGGTCTTTTCGCTCGCCCTCGCCGATCCGAATATCCACTTCGCTCCGCTCGTAATAGCTGCGCTCCATCGCGATGTCCACCGCAAAGCGAATATCTTGGCCATCGGCGGTGCGAATGACGCCCCGCGCGGAGAAATGCGTGGCTTCGTACTCCTGGAGGCTGTGGCTACGCTGATAGTGAAGCGACATTCCGCGGCCGGAAGCGCCGGCGGGCGGGGAAGAGTCGGTATTCGGAGGACCCCCTTCCGCGGCGCCCGCCGCCTCACCGTCGCGACAACGGTCGGCCGGAATAGGCTCGCAGTCGAAGAGTCGAAGCCTTCGGCCCGTCAGGTGCTCGACCAGCGCGATCAGCAACTGATTCGCCGGATCCTTGCGAGCCCCTTCGGCCGCGGATTCGATCGCATCGGTCGACGACTCACCTTTCGCGGAGACGTCTTTCGCTGCGCTCGCGGCAGTTTCGGCCGCCGCCAGCGCACGGCCCTGATTCGAGATCATGACGCCCAAGGCGTGGCCGCGACCTTGCGCACCCTCGGCTGACGACGCCGGACCCCGAGCGTTGATTTGCAGCCTCTCGGTGACGGTTTCGACGCGCTCAAAACGATGCGCCGAAGACAGATGCAATTCACTGCTAACGACGTTCATGCCAAGCTCGACCCCTTCAAACTGTGAGGAAAAGACGCGTCCCTTGATCCCTAATATCGGTCAGCGGCGACGAACATTGAGGGCGCGCAATCGAATAGCGTTTTGTGGCTCGAGCAGGGTCCGCTCGATAACGCTCGCGCCTCCGGCGTGCTCTAAGTCACAGCGTCGGGAGGCTCGGCCTTCTATCGTTCGACAGGGGGTTGCTGCGCTATCGACGGCTCCCGGCTGCGGTCACCGACGGCTGAGAGGTCTCTGCGGGTTGGGCTCCCAGGGTGCGCTCCAGGTTTCCGGTTCCATCGAGGTTCCGTCCTCCAGTTATGAGCGCCCCCGGCGCAAGTGCCGCCTGTCTGGTCCAAGGCGCAGGTGCCGAGGCCAAACCAAGCTTACTGATCGATCTCCTCGCGAAAGATACGGGTCCCCTATGCTGCTGCCTCCGATCGTTCTCTTGCTGCCGGCCGCCCTGCTCGTCGCGATTTCGGGCAATGCCTTCGGTGACGACTTCCGGTTCCGCATCGAGATGCGGGAAAAGTCCGCTGCGACCTATTATGTGGCAGGCAATATCCAGGGCTACGGACCGGTCGAGCTGATGGTCGATACCGGCTCCGGGTACTCCACGATCAACCAGGATACCCTCGCGGTCCTGAAGCGCCGGCAAGCCGTCCGCTACGTCAAACGGCTCCAGGGCGTGCTTGCCGATGGCACCGAGCTCGAAGTCCCGGTCTATGCGATCTCCCGGATGCGGATCGGCCCGGAATGCTGGCTCGAAGATGTCGAAGCCGCGGTACTCCCGGGCGCAACGCGGCAGATCCTCGGGCTGAGCGCGCTCCGCCGTGCGGCTCCGTTCATCTTCTCGGTGGACCCGCCCGCGTTGACTTTGAGCGGTTGCGACAGCGCCGAGGAAGTCGCCGAAGAGACGCCTCCCGGCCAACTGCTGCAGGCCGCCGGTCAGCCCGGGTAGGAAGACCTCCTCGCGCCGAAGCGGTAATCAACAACGACGCTCAAGGCGGCGCCGCAGCACTTCGACAGGAACGACAATGCCTCGAACCGAAAACACCCATTCGATACTGGTCGGCTACCTGCTCTGGATCTTCGGATTCATGGGCGCTCACCGTTTCTATTACGGCAAGGCGATCACCGGGACCATCTGGTTCTTCACCCTTGGCCTCCTGTTTATCGGCTGGATCATCGACCTCCTGCTGATCCCGGCGATGGATCGCCAGGCGGATCGTCGCTTTCTGGCCGGCCCCAAAGACTACAACGTCAGTTGGATACTGCTGACGTTCCTCGGCGTGCTCGGCATCCACCGGTTCTATCTCGGAAAGTGGTTGACCGGACTCATCTGGCTACTGACCGGCGGCCTCTTCCTGCTCGGTTACCTGTACGACTATTGGACGCTCAATCAGCAGGTCGACGAGGTCAACGGGCACCTCCAGTAGGCGCTTCCCGGCGGCGGGCCGAGGGGGGCCTGCCCGGCGCCGACACGGTGTCCAAGTGCCGTTTCAGGATCGGGCAGAGCACTGGCCCAAGCTCTTCGGCCAGAAAGTGTCCGGCACCCCGATACTCGTGCACCGATGCTTGCGGAAGCAGCGCGCGCCAGCGCCTGAGCTCCGTCGGGCGAAACGCGATGTCACGCCGGCCCCAGAGGATCAACGCCGGTTTATCGGCGATCGGTTCGCGTCGCTCCCAGAGTGACTGCAGCCAGTCGCTGGAGCCGATAATCTGCTTGGGAAAGACCGAGGAGCCTTTCCGGTCGGACGTCGCGCTGAGTGGCCCAACGTAATGACGATAGACAGCGGGTGAGAGCCCGGTGGCGACCATCTTCGGCATCAGAACGGTGACAAACAGGTTGAAACGTTTGATCAGCCAGCGCCCGATGGTGCTTCCCATCAGCCGACTGAACAGCTCATAGCGCGGACTTCCCCGAAGCGACCACATCCAGCTGTTGGTGATCACGAGCGATTTCACGCGGCCTGGATGGTTGATCGCATAGGACATGCCGATTGGGCCGCCCCAGTCGGCGACCATCAACGTGAGCGAGCGCAGGTCGAGATGGGTGATCAGTTGCTCGACTGTGGCGGCATGGTGCTCAGGGAGATAGTCCCAGCCGAGCGGTTTGTCGGACAGGCCGAAGCCGATCAGGTCGGGGGCGACGCAACGATAGTGCTCGGACAGGCAGCGGATGAGCTTGCGGTAGGTGAAGGACCAGGCCGGATTCCCGTGCAGCATCACGATCGCATGGGGTGCGTCACCTTCATCGACGTAATGCATCCGACCCATCGGCAGCTCGATAAACTGCGAGCGAAACGGATACTCGCGCCGATCGAGCCATGTCTCGAGGTCCTGCCGCACGCATTAGCCCCCGAACAGCGCCCCTTCAATCGCGCAGCGCGACCATCGCGAGAGCACGCTCGACCTTGCCCTGCCCCCACGTCTTCGGCGCCGATAACGACCCGTCGTCGTCAATCATCGTACCTTCACCCGGGCCGAGAACGACGACCCCCTTCCCGCTGCCGACCCTCACCTCGCCGTCGAGCACGAGCACACCGGTCGCACCGTCGATCGGACCAACCCAAATCTCGGTCCCGCGTACCCCGAGGATCGCGACCGGTGTCCGAATCTGAACCGCGGTGTCGCCGCCGAAGAGCTTCTCGCCGATAAACAGCAGGGCGCCCTTCAGCAACCGCAGGGTGATGTCGCGCGTTTCACCCGGCGTGTAGACGAACTCGTCGATCGCGAGCTCGGCGTTCTCCCCCATGGTGACAACCGATCCGTCCTCGAGGCGGGCGCGTAGCCGCGCATCCGGACCTGTACGCAGATGATCGAGATAATAGAGCGTGGCGGCCGGCTGGAGACGCCTGATGCGTTCGGCGAAAGAGGCTTCGGCACGATTCGCGACGCGATCGACCTCGCCAACGTCCGCGCGGCTGGCAGCCGCCGGCTCCGCCGCGCCGTGGTCGGAATCCAGGACGATCAAACCGATCGCCAAAAACACGCCAAGGACAGGGAAAAAGACTGGTTTCATCGGCGACTCCGGCTCGGCTTTGGCATGGGGCGCGGTGGCTTGCCGAGGGAGTCTTGCATTATTGTCAGCCGCATTCCAGCGCGATCAAACCCCGATCGGCTCCCGGACGATCCGCGCCCGTCAGCATCAACGACGTCGAGATCGAACCGAGGGACTGCACCGACGCCCATGCGACTGCGGCTGAGCCATTTATCGACGCTCGCGGGGCTCCTGGTTCTCGGGCTGCTGCTCGCGGCCCAGATCCGATTCCCGGACGCACTGGCATGGGCCCGGCACCTCGTGTTCGATGCTTATATCGCCGCCGCGCCGGCTGCGATCGACGCACCGATCAGCGTCGTGAGCATCGACGAGGACAGTCTCGCGCGCGAGGAACCCTGGCCTTGGCCAGCGTCGAGGCTCGCGGCCCTTGTCGACGCCACCCGCATCCTCGGAGCATCCACCGTCGCGCTGGCGCTGATCCCGACCGAGCGGAGCGACGGCGCTGTCCCGACCGCTGGCCGAACCGCCGCCTCCCCGGCACTAAAGACAGCGCACGACGACGCGCTCGCAGAAAGTCTTGCCGCACTACCCTCAGTCGTAGGGTTCGCGCTGACACGACGCGGAGGGAGCACTCGGCATCCGCCGCGGCACGCCGGCATGGCGATTGTCGGCGAGCGATCACTGCGCCTGCCGGGTCGGCTTCCGACAAGCTTGCTGCCTTCCGCGCAGGCACTGGATGTCGCGGCCGGCGCCGGCGCCCTGAACGTCTTTCCCGACCCGGATGGTCGCGTCCGGCGGCTGCCGATGCTGGTGCAGATGGACCATACGCTCTACCCGTCTCTGGCCGCAGAAGTGCTGCGGCTCCAGCTTGGCGCCGGCTCCTACTTGGTGCGCGCTCAGCGCGCGCAGGACATCGACACGCCCATCGCGCTGAAGATCGCCGACAGCACCACCCGGCTCAACGGCAACGGCGAGATCTGGCTGCACTTCGCCCCGCGCGCCGCACTCCCGCGCATTAGTGCCAGCGCCGTGCTGCGGGGCGAGGCGCCCGCTAACGCGCTACGCGGCCGAATCGCGGTCATCGGTGTCTCGGCTGCCGGGGTCGGTGCAGCGATCGCATCTCCGCTCGGCGAACGCCTCGCCCCGGCGGAGATCCATGCGCAGGCGCTCGCTCAGCTCATGAGCGGAGCGCATCCGTGGCGGCCCTCCTGGGCCTCTGCGGCCGAATTGACGCTATCGGCGGTCGGCGCCCTGCTGCTCATCGGCATCTCGCTCTGGCAGCGGGGCATTTGGCTGGTCGTGATCGGCGCGGGCGCGGTCGGGTCGGTGATCGCCGCCGGCTACCTGCTCTTCAACACGCAGCGGCTGCTGCTCGACCCCCTCGCTCCAGCAATCACCATCTCGGTCGTTTACCTCGTCCTCGCATTGAGCAGCTACCTGATCTCCGAGCGCGAGCGACGCTGGATCCGACGGGCCTTCGCGAGCTATCTATCCCCGGCGCTGCTGCACCATCTGACGCGTCACCCGGACCAGCTCAAGCTGGGCGGCGAGCGCCGCAAATGCAGCTTCATCATGACCGACCTGGCCGGGTTCACACCGCTCGTCGAGCAGTCCGAGCCGGAAGCGCTAGTCGATCTGCTGAACCGTTACCTCGATCGCCTGCTCGAGGTCATCTTTGCGCATCAAGGCACGCTGGACCGCATCGTCGGCGACGCCGTCTCGGTGCGATTCTCGGCGCCGGTCCACCAGCCCGATCATGCCCAGCGCGCAGTAGATTGCGCGCTGGCGTTGGATCGCGCCGCCCACGCATTCGCCGACGAGATGCGTCGAGCCGGAGTGCCCTTCGGCGAGACCCGCATCGGCGTCCACACCGGCGAGGTCATCGTCGGCAATTTCGGCGGCAGCCGACATCTCGACTATCGCGCGTTCGGCGACGCCATCAATACCGCGGCACGTCTCGAGACCGCAAACAAGGTCGTTGGTACCCGGCTCATCGTCAGCGCCGACACCTGTGAGCGCTGCTCGGCGCCAGTCCCCATGCGGCCGATCGGCGACCTGCTGCTCAAGGGAAAGGCGCGTCCGGTCACCGCGCTGACGCCGCTTTCAGCGCACGAGCGCGCGAGCGACCTGGCGCGCGATTACGAACGAGTCTATCGAGCCATGCAGCGGCTCCAGCCCAACGCGCGCGCCCTGCTCGAGACTTACGCTGCGCGCTTTCCGGACGATCCGCTCATGCGCTTCCACCGCGAGCGGCTGCGTGCCGGCGAACAGGGGACGGCTTTTAGCGTCGGCCTGTAAACGTCGCAGAAACGGCGCGGGATTGCCGGCCTACGCCAGGTACTGGAGCAGCCGCGCGTTCCGCTTCAGCATCTCGGCGAAATGGGCCGCCAGGTTCACGAGCATCTTCGCGCGCAGCGCATCATCGAGCGCCGCAAAAGGGACCTGGAGACAGACCATCGGGCTCTGCGCGGTCACGTTCGCGGTCCGATCCTGATCATTCAGCAGCCCGATCTCACCGAAGACCGTGGCTGGGCCGAGCGTTGTCAGCCGCAGGCGCCCGCCTTTTCCGGACCGCTCTTCGGTCGGGACCCAGACCTCGGCTTCGCCTTCGAGGATCGCATAGAGACAATCGGCGGGCTCGCCCGCCTTGACGATCAGGGTATCGGGCGCAAAGCGCTGGACGGCGCCGGCAGCGCGCACCGCGTCCAGCTCCGCCTCGTTGAACCCGGCGAACAGATACTGTGACTCCAACGCCGGCCCCTGACCTTCAGCCTCGGGCAGCCCGGCTTGCAGCAGCAAAGCGCTTTCGCACCACTCCAATGCGCGGTCGGTCTCGTTGAAGGACAGCCAATCGGGGGTTTGGGATGCGGTGACCGACTTCCGCAGGTGGCGCCGGAACGGGTACAGGTGCTTGCACTCGGTGAAGAACAGGGTGCTGCCGCTGGCTTGGGCCTTTTCACAGAGGTCACCGAGCAGGCCGGCAGAGGCCCGGTCCATATCGATCAGGCGTTTGAGATCCACGATCAGCGCCTCGGCGTCATCGAGTGCCGCAAGCACCTGCAGCGCTACCGATTCGGCGCTGCCGAACAGCAACTGCCCCTGCAGCTCGAGCACGCGGATACGCTCGCCGTGCTGCTGCAGCCAACGCTGCTGCAGATCGCCGCGGCGGCGCCGGGACGGAACCTGCCCGCAGTCATAGCCTCGCCGGATCACCGACGCCGAGGTCCCATGCGCGACATTGAACATATGCAGACCGAAATCCCTGGAGACGCGCTCGCAGACGCGAATACCGCGCACGCTGTTGCCCTTCTCATCGAGCCTGGGCGAGAACACGCCGAGCCCGAACTGACCGGGCAGCACCGCCATGATGCCGCCGCCGACGCCGCTCTTCGCGGGCATGCCGACATTGAAGATCCAGCCGCCCGAGAAGTCGTACATCCCGCAGGTACTCATGATGCTGAGGACCCGATGCACCCAGTCGGACTTCAACGCGACGATGCCGCTCACCGGATTGACGCCGTCGTTCGCCAGACAGGCGCCCATCAGCGCAAGGTCGCGCGCCGTCACCAGCATCGAGCACTGGCGGAAATAGAGATCGACCACCTCATCCGGCCGGCGGTCCAGGATGCCGTGACCATAGAGCAGGTGCGCAATCGCGCGATTGCGATGCCCGGTCTCGCTCTCGGAGCGATACACCGCCTCGTCGATACCGAGCTCGCGGCCGCAATAGCGTCCGAATGCCTCCAGCAGATGCTGCAGCGGGTCGACACCATCCTCGTGCTTGATCAAGCCCGTGGTCGCGATCGCGCCGGCGTTGATCATCGGGTTCAGCGGACGCCCAGTGTCCGACTCCAGGCTGATGGAATTGAAGGCCTCGCCCGTCGGCTCGACGCCGACCTTGCTCAGTACCGCATCCAGCCCGCGGTCCTCGAGCGCGATCCCATAGCTCACCGCCTTCGAGATCGATTGCACCGTGAACGGCTGCCGCGAATCGCCGACCTGATAGACGTGCCCGTCTACCGTGACCAACGCGATCCCGAGCCAATCGGGATCGGCGCGCGTCAGCTCCGGGATGTAGCTGGCGACCTCGCCGGCGGAGACGGTCTGCAGCTCCGCATGCAGGCGTTCGAGGTACTGCTGGACAGGCGAGATCGCGAGCGGTTGATTCATCGGCATACCAGCAGATGCACTGCAACGGGGCGGTTGATCGGACACCGGGCGCCAAAGTCGTGCGGGGAACGCAACGGCCATCCGGCGGCGGGCAAGCAGGTTCGGGAGCGCACTCGCGCCTGGCGCACATCCCGGTCGGGGTAAGCAGCTATCAGACCAGCCTGCTGTGATGGCTAAGGTGAGGAGGCTGCAATGGCCTGCCTTGAACTCACGGCGGTGTTCCCGTTGCACCTTCGCGGTGCCGCATCAACGCGCCAGGGAGAGCGCGGCACGAAAGCGCCCGGGCGAACACGGGCCTGGACGAACCCGTTGGAGCACGCGGCTCCTTGCAAAGCCGCCAGCAGCGCTCCTATTCGACAACGCGCGCGATCACCTTACCGCCGCAGGCCGCGAAGCACTCGCGGTAGCCCTGGTCGCACGCGCGGGTGCTGCTGTAGGGACAAGGGCTCGGGCTGACACAGTGCTCGGCGCCGCTCTCCTTGCAGGCGTTGTAGTTCAGCTGCATCGCGCTGTAGTTGTTCTGGCACTGCTGATTCATGATCTGCTTCATCTGCCGGCATTGGCTCGCCACGTTTTGGCATTGGGAGGTGCAGACCCGACCTTCTGTCGACTCGGGCGGGATGTAGTCGTAGACGATGCGCGGCCCGCACCCGACGAGCGCGATCAGCGTCAGCATCAGGCTGCCGCGCGCAAGCAGCCCACGAACCATCTTCGCGAGCACAGGTTCCGGAACATGCATCAATCCGTTCTCCAAGAGAGCCACCAGCAACGGTCCAAGGGGTCGAGCAGCCAGCACTCGCCCGCTTTGATCGACCCTCGCGCCGGTCAACACCCTCGGAACCGGGTCGGGCGGCGCGCTTGGCCGTCGAAAACTAGCTTACTCCGTTGGCGATCGGGCGAGAAACAGGGCCGACTGGCGCTGTTGGTGGCGGCGCTGGTCGGCCTCATTCCACTCGGTCTCAGCGCGGAGCAGAATCCGCAGGGTCTGCCCGTGGCGAAGGAGCCGATGCCGATCGCCGATGCGCACCTGCACTACAAGTGGAACCAGGCCGAGGTGACATCCCCGAAGGAGGCGGCAGCGGCATTGCGCGCGAACAACGTCGAGCTCGCGGTGGTGACCGGGACGCCGGCCGAGCGGGCGCTCGAGCTCTATGACGAGGCGCCGGAGATCGTGGTACCGATCTTCGGGGCCTACCGTCGCGGCGGCGACTGGTTCGGCTGGCAGGCCCGCGATTCACTGGTCGACGAGGCACGCGAAGCACTCGAGAACGGCCCCTACCGCGGGATCGGAGAGCTGCACCTCATCGGTGGCTTCGCGATGCGCTGGAACCGCAGCGATGTGCTGCAGGCCCTGCTCAAACTGACCGCCGAGCATGATGTCCCGATGCTCATCCACACCGAGTTCTCGCGCGCCGAGCCGACGCTCTCGATCTGCAAGGACAACCCGGACAACCGGATCGTGCTCGCCCACGCCGGCGCTGCCCTCTCACCGGCCGAGGTGCGCCGCGTGCTCGACGCCTGCCCGAACGTCTGGATGGACCTCTCTGCGCGCGACCCCTGGCGGTTCATCAGCTTCCCGATCAGCGATGACGACGGCCGGCTGCTGCCAGACTGGGAGGCGCTGGTTTTGGACCACCCGAGCCGCTTCGTCATCGGCTCCGACGCCGTCTGGCCGGTGGACCGGCTCGATGCCTG
>JGI12210J13797_10295240_pt1 | contig 11723 bp, 10 predicted proteins | sample ElkSlonscriptome_3_FD_13797 | JGI IMG/M metagenome (IMG submission 13797) | reverse complement strand
GCGCGAGCTTCGCCCCGGCAGTTTCATCTTCGAGCGCGCCAATGCGTTGCCGCCGAGCTTCTGCGACGAGGTCATCTCGCGTTTTGAGACCAACCCAGCGCAGCAGTACGCGGGGCGCGTCGGGCAGCTGCGCGAGCAAGACAACTCGATCAAGCAGACCATGGATCTTGTCGTCAGCAACAAGCCGGACTGGAAAGACGTCGACGAGATGCTGTTCCGTTCCCTCGCGTCAGCCATGGGTGAGTTCCGCGAGACCTTCCCCTACTTCAAGGGTCCGTTCAAGGACATGGGCTATCAGCTGCAGCGCTATCTGCCCGGGCAGTTCTATAAGTGGCACATCGACGGCGGTAGCCATGAGCTGAGCCAGCGCCAGCTGGTCGCGCTCTGGTATCTGAACGACGTACCCGGTCCCGGCGGTGAAACCCAGTTTCTTTATCAAGACATTAGCGTGCGGCCGGAGCGTGGCAAGCTGGTGCTGTTTCCGCCGTTCTGGACCCACGAGCACCGCGCCGCCCAGCTGGAAACCGGCGTCAAGTACATCGCTACCACATGGGTGGTGTTTGCGTGACCACCGCAGAGCCTCTGGCTAACGCCCCCCGTTTGCTCGGAATCGTTGAGCTTGGCGGCTATCCCAACCTAGTCCCGCTCTACCGCCGGCTGGGCTTCGACGCCGAGCTAGTGGCTTCTCAGCGCAAGGCGCAGGCGGCCTTGAAGAGGCGGCTACCGGACGTCATCGTTGCGGAGTACAACTTCCAGTCGGACTTTCGTGATCGCACCAGCAATCTGGAGACGCTAATGGCGCGCTTGCAGCGTCATCCGCAGGTGCGCGTGATCTGCATCTACCAAGCCGAATTCAGGCACAAACTCGATTTGATGCTGGAGCGTTTTCCCGTGTTCGCGGCGCTGCCGCTGCCGCTGGACGAGCAAGCAATGGAAGATGCGCTGCGACGGGCGATGAAGCAGGTGTCCGGCGGGAAGAGCGATCAGGACCGCGTCAGCAGGGCCTGACAAGCCGTCGGCGGCTGCGGTTTGGGTGCCGGTTGGGACGACTTTTTCTTCGGCGAATTGGCCTCTAGGCTGAACCACCATGCCAACTCGGAGCCGCAACCGCTGCCCATCGGGATTCGCGACTGCTGCTTGCAGGACGGGCTGTCCCTGGGGCACTTCAGGCGCACGTGCATATGGGCATCGTGACCCCACCAGGGTCGTAGCTTGCGCAGCCAGGCAGCATCCCCCTCGCGCTTGCACAGGGCGCGCTTGATACCCGGATTGACCAGGATGCGGTCGACATTCGGATTCTCCGCCGCGGTGCGGACCAAGAACAGCTGATCCGGTCCCCAGTTGCGGTTCACGTCCAGTTTGTTGGCGCCGAGCATACTTGGCGGGTCCCGTGCCTCGGGCGTGGAGCGCACCGCCTGGGCTGGCGAATCGGCTAACGTCAGCCAGACGTCGACGTCGAGCCCGTTTTGATGGCTGACGTGCGACGAGGCCATGCGCCCGCCGCGGGGCTGCGCCAAGTCGCCGATCATGATTAGCCTGCCGTTGCGCCGATCCATGGCCTCGCCCAGATCGCGGACCAGGCTGATGGTTTGGGGGTGGCCGTAATATCGGTCGCGGTGACGGCGGATACTGACGAAGCCCGTGCCGGAGGAAGGCAGCGCGCTCGCGCCCTGTATGCAGCCGTTGGAGGGCCCGCCGATGACCGCCGGGGCGCCGGTGGCAACGGTCTTGATGCGTGACCAAGGTGTCTCCGCCGCCAAGGCTGCGACGCTGGCACAGAGCAGGACGGCGGCGGCTACGACGCCCCAACCCTTGTTGAGTGTTGCGCTGGTGCGCGGCGAACCTGGCGTTTGCATCTGCCCCCCTCAGCGGCGTTTGAGCGAGCCGGTGTTCCGAATAGGGTACTCGATTTCCTTCGCGCGTGGACTGGCTGGGCGCAGATGCGTCGAGTTTCATGACGGCAACGCGCCTGCAGTCCGCCAGGGCCGAGCGCCAAGGGCCGGACGTGCGCACGAGCGCATCCCGCGATCCTCGGCGCTGGGCGCTTGGTGCTTGGTGATTGGCGCTTGGCCCACTGAAGGCAAAACAACGATCGCGCAACTGGGCGTGCTGTCGTCGGCTCGGGGAAGCGGCTCGATCCTGTAGCGATACGCGAGGCGATGGGGCAGGCGGGGTGGGGGATCGGCGTGGCGTTCCGTCGCCGTTGCCGCGGTGGCTGCGGAGGGTCGCGACCCTTGGGCACCTCCCTGTGCCGACCTGAGCAGCGTTGAGCGTCAGGCTTCGGCTTTGCGACGCTGGGCTGCGCGTTTGCTGCTCATCGCGCCACGCACCATCAAGAGCACGAACAAACTTGCGACGAAGCCGACGGCGGCCAAGGCCATGCTGACGGTGAGCGGTTTGGTCTGTGGGTCGGCGATGCCGAACTGGTTGCCGACGCCGATCAGGGTGGGATTATCCGCGGGCACCATGATCAGATAGGCGCAGAACACCAGGAAGAGGCCGAAAAAGACCAGCTTGAAGTCCATTTGGACGGCGGCGACCAGTGTCGTGAAGGCCAGCAAGTACAACACGATTCCGGTGTACTGCTGATCGCTCAGCAATGGACGGATGCCCTGGGTGTTGAGGATGTAGAGCAAGCCGATCAGCAGTCCCCACTGAACCAGTTGCCGGATCAGGTACCACAGGCGGTTGTTGTCTGAGACATACGCCTGGCCCCAACCGGAGATCAGCGAGATAACGGCAACGATCGGGACAAAGATCTCCCAGTACTTGTAGGTACTGGCCATGTCTTTCTGGCTCAGCCAGAGCAGGGCGACGGCTCCGCCAAACAGGATCAGCAGCGGCAGGATAGACATGATAAGCGGGCTGTTTTCGCCCTTGATTTTCGCCGGTGAGGCGGCGGTTGAAGCTTCGGACACGGCTTGACCTCCAACGGGGGCAGAGGGTGATACCGAGGGTCTCGGTGCCCGCGGCAATGCGCAGAGCAGGCGCCGACACGCATACGCCCGTGTCTTAAGGTTCGTGTGGGCGCAAACGCCGGTGGACCGTCGGCGTGGTGAACCTCAACGTAGTGTAAACCATTTTTATGCTGTGTGAAGTAAGATTGACACATAAATTTCATAATTTGTGTCAACTCAGATTGACGGCTTGAGGTTGCCGTCCTTTGGGCCCCGCTTGCCTGCCCGCGATCGCGTGTGGGCGCCAACGATCTGCAGATGTTCAAGTCTGCAGCACTAGAACGACCAGATCAGCGGCACGAGACCCACGGTGACGGCGCCGACCAACAGCGTCAGCGGTATGCCAATACGCAGAAAGTCGCCAAAGCGGTAGCCACCCACATTGAATACCATCAGGTTGGTCTGGTAGCCGACCGGGGTCGCGAAACTGGCGGACGCCGCGATCATCAACGTGACGATGAACGGCAACGCGCTCACCTCCATGAGCCGAGCGGCGTCCATGGCGATGGGAAACACCAGCACCGCGGCGACGTTATTGGTGGCCAGCGCGGTCAGCAGTGCGGCGGCGATGAACAGCAGCGCGAGCGACACCCAGGGCAGGCCTTGGGCGAGGCCGATCAGCCCGCCCGCCAGCAACGACGCGGCGCCGGTCTTCTCCAGCGCCGCGCCGATGCCAAACGAGGTTGCGATGACCACGAGCACCTGCCAGTCCGGGGCGCGTCGAGCCACACGCCCGGCGGTGCAGCGGGTGATGACCATCCCGCCGGCGGCGAGCAGCGCCGCCTCCAGCATCGTGAACAGGCCCGTGGCGACACTAATTACCATGGCGACGACGATGCCGATGGCGATCGGCGCGCGGCCATGGTCGATGGGGTGACTGTCGCCGAGTTGGCTGACGACGTGAAAGTCTTTGGAATTGCGCTGCTGCAGTACGAACTCCGGGCGCGTCTCCAGCAGTAGCGTGTCGCCTGCGGCGAGCACGATGTCGCCGATCTTGCGTTCTACGCGCTCCCCATTGCGTGACAGCGCGATGATGACCGCGTTGTAGTGGGCGCGAAAGCGCCCCGCGCGAACGCCGAGGCCGATCAGCGGCGACTTGTTCGACAGCACCGCCTCGACGAAGCAGCGATCCTGGCGCGGTCCGCCGAGTTTGAAGACCTGGTCGGTTGCCGGCATCAGGCCGCGGATCTGGTGCAGGTCCATGACGGAGTCGAGGGTGCCTGCGAACACCAGCCGATCGCCGTCGCGCAGCACCTCCTGGGACGACACCGCCGGGATGATCTGTCCGCCGCGGTCGATCTCGATCAGGAACAGCCCCGGCAACTGGCGCAGTCCGGCCGCCTCGACGCCCTTGCCGGAGAGGGGGCTGTTTGGCGCCACCAGCATCTCGGTGGTGTAGCGGCGCACGTCGTCGTAACTCTCGGCCGCGGGGGTGCGGGCCGGCAGCAAGCGATGGCCGGCGACGAATAGAAACAGCACCACTGTGGCGGTCACCGGCAGGCCGATCCAGGCGAGTTCAAACAACCCCAGACCGGGCTCACCGCTGCGCTCGCTATAGAGACCGTTCACCACCAAATTGGTACTGGTGCCGATCAGTGTACATGTGCCGCCGGCAATGCTGGCATAGCTGAGGGGGATCAGAAGTCGCGATAGGGACAATCGATGGCGCTTGGCCCAGTCCTGCACCGCCGGGATGAAGATCGCGACCACCGGCGTGTTGTTCAAAAATGCGCTCATGGCCGCCACCGGCAGCATCAGCCGCAGGCGCGCGTCGTGCTCGCCCCGCGGGCGGCCGAGCAGCGACTGGCTGATCCAGCCCACCGCGCCGGTCTCGGTGAGGCCGGTAACCATCACGTAGAGCACCGCTACGGTCAGCATGCCCGGATTCGAGAATCCCGCGAGCGCCTCCCGCGGCGTCAGCACGCCGGTGACTAGCAGCAGCGTCAAGGCCCCCGACGTGATGATGTCTGGCGCGATGCGGGTGCGCACGAACAGCACGAAACAGAGCACGACCAAGCCCAGGCTGAGCCAGCCGGGCCAGCCGAGGGTGGCGAGCGTCACGGTGCCACTGGGAGCGCCGGTTCTCCAACCGGCGTGTGGCGGGTGGGCAACGGCTGTGCCGGGCTGGCCTGCGCCGAGCTGGGCTGAGCAGCGCAACACGCGCGCCCCTGCTGGCGCCGTGCCGACTGGAACGTCGGCGCTCGCAGTCGTTCTGTGACGTCGCTGGTGATCGGTTTGCCGAAACCGTTCGGGGCGCGCGCGGCTTGGGCCATTGCCTCAGGATGCGCCGTCGATCAGCTGCTCGTAACGCTCCTTCAGCGCCGCTTGGCGCAACCGCTCGGCCTCCTGCTCGCTGGCGACCAGCGGCGATTCCTGCCAGCTGTCGGTGGTGTGATCGAAGACCGAGAAGCGCCAGGCCTTGCCGACCTTGAACACCTTGGTCACGTCATGGCCGGCCTGGGCCATCGCCGCCATCTTATTCGGGGTGACAGGTGGCGTTGTTGCTGCCGCCGCTGGGCCGGGTATTGATCGCGAGGGCGAGACCGGGGCCGGATCGGCTGTCGGCATGGCTTCGCGGAAACGAAACTGATTGTTTTGAATCTCGCCCTGCAGGTCGAATTCCACGGCGTCGACATTCGGCAGTCGGCTCAGGATGTAACCGGCCATCATCATGCCCAAGCGCTCGTTCTCCTTTTCCAACGCGCTCAGCAATTTGTCGGCGACGATCTGGCAGCGCTGCAGCAGATCGGGCGTCTCAACCCATTCCCGACTCATTTGCCAGCCCTGGTCCATGTCGCGGTCGAGTTGGTCGAAGAAGCCTGCTCCCTGCCGCAGGATCGGGTCGGGAACATTCAGGGTGTAGACTTGTTCGTCGACAATTGCCTTTAGGAACATGTGCGGACTCCGCTGACTTGCGATGGCCCCGCATTCTATCAAAGCCCACCGCGCTAGCCCGAAGCCGGCAGCGCGGACTGACCAGCACCGCGATCATCATGCTGCTGACGATACCCAGACTGCTCAACGCCGCCCAATTAGACAAGATGCACGAGGTTCTGGCCGATGCCGAGTTCATCGACGGCCGACTCAGCGCGGGCTTCGCCGCCGCCAAGGTGAAGCGCAATCAAGAGATGCGCCACGACCCCCAGCGCATGCAATTGCTGATCCGCATCCTGATGTCGAGCCTGGGCCATCACGAGACCTTTCGTTTCGGCGTTCTGCCGCATCGTGTCGCGGACCCGATCTTCGCCCGTTACCAGCCCGGCATGACCTACGGCGATCACGTCGATGATCCGATCATGGGCAGCAGCGGGCCGCGGTTTCGCGCAGACGTGTCGATGACGGTGTTTCTGAATCCCCCGGAGGCTTACGAGGGCGGCGAGTTGGTGGTCAGGACCTCGTTCGGCGAGCGCAAGGTCAAGCTGCCTGCCGGCGATGCCGTGGTCTACCCGTCATCGAGCCTGCATCAGGTGGCGCCGGTCGGGCGCGGCGAACGATTGGTGGCGCTGACCTGGATCCAAAGCTACGTGCGCGACCCGGCCCGGCGCGAGTTGCTGTACGAGTTGAACCAAGCGCGGGAAACGCTGCTGAAACGGGCGCCGGACGCCGATCATACGGCGCTGGTAGACCGCAGCTACGCCAACCTGGTGCGGATGTGGGGCGAGTTGTAGGTCGACAATAAAACGCGGCAGGTGTGCGCCATAACCGCGTTAATTGACGCACATTGGAAGCTCCAAGGGGTGCGTGCGTTACCATGTTAGGCTTGGTCTAGGCCAGGCAGCATGCTCTGAAGCCCCATTGAGGCATCAGGTATCCCTTTTGCGTTAATGCGCCTGGTGAGTGACTGTTCTAGCGTGATCCCTGATGGTTGGGTTGGCTGCTGGGCAGCGGACAAACTGTCGGCTAGAGGCGCTGCACGGGGCCTCAGGGTTAGCCTCATAACCGATGCGATCGAGCAAGAAGCACTGGTGCGCGAAAAGATGACGTGCAGGCTCGGCCTAAACTGCGCCGGTCAGCTGATGCGCCATGCGGTGCAATGGGCCTTGGAACAGGGGTGAAGACCTTGACGCTGCGTGGCGATCTGTTCTTCCGAGGCTTACGCCCCCGCGGCCAGTGCCGCCTGCCGCCGCATCTTGTTGACGATGGCGTAGACGCCGACATGGCGGTTGGGACTCAGATGCTCTTCCAGTTTGAGACCTTCGAACAGGGTATCGACGTCGGTCTCCTCGATCTGTGCCTGGGTCTTGCCCGAGAATAGGCCCACCAGCAGCGCGACCACGCCCTTGATGATGGCGGTATCGCAGTCGCCCTGGAAATTCAGGCTACCGTGGGCATCGCCGTTGACCGGCCGGGCAACCACATGCACGGTGCTCATGCACTCCATGACGCGGTTGGCATCGCTCTTATCGGCTGGGTTCATCGGTGCCATGCGCTCGCCCAACTCCACCAGGTACTCGTAGCGCTGATCCCAGTCGCCGAGCATCTCGAAGGTGTCGATGATGTCGCGGATCTGTTCGCTCTGGCTGTCGTCGATCGTCATGATGGTCAGACGCTGAAGGACTCGCCGCAGCCGCATTGATCCTTGATATTGGGATTGCGGAACTCAAAGCCTTCGTTTAGCAAGCTGGACTTGACGAAGTCCACCTCCATGCCGTCGATCTGGTCCAGACTACTTTGATCCACGACCACCTTCACGCCGTGGCTTTCAAAGATCTGGTCGTCGTCGCCGAGGTCGTCGGCGTAGTCGACGACATAGGCAAAACCGGTACATCCGCTCTTTTTGGTACCGACGCGCAGCCCGAGACCGTGCCCGCGCTTCGCGAGCATGTTGGAAACGTGGCTGGCTGCGGAGTCTGTCAGTGTGACGGCCATGNTGCTGCTCCAAATTTGAGTTTTGAGAATTGAGTGGCGAGTTGCTAGGGACTCGTGCCTGGTGAGGAGATGACTGAGATCGACGACCATATCGCGGGACGACGCCATTACGTTGCCTCGTCTCGGTCAAGCGCCGAGGGGCAAGGGCCGCTGACAGCGCGACAACGTTATTTCGGCCTCTGGTCCTCGGCCCTTGAGCCTCAGGCGCGCAGGTCCGTTGCAACCATGAAACCAGATCGACCACCGATCAGACGCCACATCTCCAAGAACCCGAGTTCCTATGCCCTAGCTTCTCGAACCTATTTTTTTCCCAATTGCCCTTCGGAGCGCGGATTTCAAGACCGGCGGCCATGCGCTCAATGCCGCAGCTCGTTGCCAATGCCGCCGCCGAGGGTCGACATGTCCATCAGCCCGCGCATCAGCGCAGCACGTTCGTGTAAGTCGATGGTCTCGATCAGGGCCTGTTTGTCGTCGGCACCCAGCGGCAGGTGTGCGCAGAGCAGGTTCACCAGGTCGCCGTCCGCCATCTTGCCGATGTCGTCCCAGGGCACCTCGACCGAACGCTGGGTGCAGAAGGCGCGCAAGGAGCCCATGAACTGGTCGCGCTCGCTGATGTTCTGCTCATCGCTACCGTAGTCGGCGGCAAAGCGGTCCCACACCGGTTGCACCCGGCGATAGCCGTCGCGCTCGGGTAATTCCTGCGCGACCTCGAAGCGGCACAGGCCGGTGAGCACCATGACGATACGCCCGTCGTTGGTCTCGCTGTAGGAGGTGACACGTCCGGCGCAGCCGATGCGATGCAGGGCCGGCGTGTCCTCGGCGTCATCCATACTTTGCGGCTGGACCATGCCGATCAGGTGATCGGCGGCGAGCACGGCCTGGACCATGTTCAGGTAGCGTGGCTCGAAGATGTTCAGCGGCAACTGGACGCCGGGCATGACCACCGCACCACTGAGCGGAAAAATGGGCAAATCCGATGGCAGGTCGGTGAAATTGGGTAAAAATGGATTTCTCACAGTCTCTCACTCCTCGGGGGCTAGACGCTGGCGTGGTGCGCGGGTCGAGCCATGTGTTCTTCGGTGGCTGCCGAAGGTGCATCCCCCGGCGCAGCATGGCGAGGCCGGGCTGCGTTGCTGGCCGGCGAGCGCCGGGCGCGCCGCCGCGAACGTGCATCGACGCCTGCCGCCGCTTTGGGTCGATGTCGTCGCCGCTGAGTTGAGCAAGGTGGGGACGACTACCGACTCCTGCCAGAGCCACGGCCGGAGCCGGAGCCGGAGTCGGAGTCCGCGTGGCGATGCCTGCGGATGCCTGTCGAGGGCTGCGGGACGGCCATGCACCAGGGCTGTGGAATGCTGGTCCTAGTGCAGTACGGCAAATCGACCGGACAGGTGCGAGTTTCGAGGAGCGAGCTTCAAGGAAGATGAAAGTAATCGTAATGTTAATCGCAATAAGAACTAATCACTGACGTGCGATGAGTCTATCCAGAGGCGGCCCGTTGTCGTTATCGTTGTCGGAAATCCGCAAGCCGATGACTACGATTACGACAACGACAAAGAGCGAAGACCATATCGGAACCTCCGCGTTGGTGCACTAGCCACTCAGGTCGTCTCGCGCAGCTGAATGGATAGGTCCGCGGCGACCCGGTGTAAGCGATGCTGAGCCAGCGTAAAGTCGAAGCCGTGGATGGCGCGCTGCAAGTCCTCAACGTGCGCGTGCGAGACAAGCCCCCGCAGCGACGGACGCAGGTCCTCGAAGCGGTTGATCGCGGCGGCATCGAAGTCGGCGAGCAACTCGGACAGGGTTTGTAGGGCTAGCACGGTTGGGTTGTCGACGGCGTCCGATGAGTGGCGCGGAGAGCGCTGCCACATCGTCGGGCTGTCTGGCCCCGCGAGCTTGTCGTCGACCTCCGCAAGTAGGCGCTCAAGCAGCGCACGGACCTCGTCGAGCTCCATGCTTGGATCATCGCCGCTGCGACGCTTTGTTGCGAGTCGCGCGGCACTTTGCTTGAGTTCGACGGCACCGAGACTGGTCGCGGCGCTCTCAAGGGAGCGCGCTAGTTGCGAGGCCCCGAAACGGTCCTCGGCGTGGAACAGACTGGCGTAATCGTCGACGAAATGGGCATGATCGGTGCGGAAGCGCAGCAAGAGTCGACGAAGCAGGTGGCTGTCGCCCTTTAGTCGTAGCCGGATGCCGTCGAGGTTCATTTGCGGTTGCTGCAACGCACGGTCGGGGTGGCCCGCACGGTTGGTGTCGTGGCTTGGTGCGATGACTTTGGACTGTCTGTCGGTCGTGTTGGATGCGTCGCACGGCTGTTGGCCGGCGGCAAGCGCAAGCGGGAGGGTGAAGCCGAAGCTGATGCCGGCGTCAGGTGCGCGTCGTTCGACCTGCAGTCGCCCGCCCAACGCGGCTACCAGCCGATGGCTGACGTCGATGCCGAGGTCCGCGCCGCCGCGGGTGCCCACCGTGTCCTTGTCTGTCGAGTCGGCATGAAATCGCGGCGGGTGCTGCGGGTGGTTGAGGCTGCGGCCCGTGCAGCCGACCTCAAACGCGACCCGCGCGCGCCCGACATTGATGCCAAGTAGGCGCGCGCCGATGATGATCTCCCCGGCATCGTGCGTCTTGACGATCGTGTCCGCGAGCGCGGTCAGCACCTGTCCGAGGCGCTGGGCATCGCCAACCAATGCGCCGGGAATGTTCGGGTCGCGCTCGAGCCGCACCGTCAGGGGCTTGTCGCCAGCGGCGTGCATGGCCGTGTCCACCACGCGTTCGATGACGTCTTCCAGGTTGAAGGCAACATGGGCCGGTTGTAGATCGCCGGCTTCTAACCTTACGTAATCGAGAATGCTGTCGATCTGCCGCAGCAGGCTGTGGGCCGAGCGGTCGGCACTTTCGAGGTAGTCGCGCTGCTGCGGCGACAGCGATGTCTGCATCGACAGATGCGTCATGCCGATGACCGCATTCAGCGGCGTGCGCAGCTCATGGCCAACGGATTGCAGGAAGGCGCGCTTGGCGTCGTCAGCGCGGGCTGCCGCGGTGCGGGCCCCCGCAAGCTGCGTTTCCAGTTCGGTGATGCGTGCGCTGTCCGCGTCGATGCGGTTCCGGGCCGCCTCGAAGTATTGTTGCAGGCGTTGCCGATCGCTGTCGGCCCCGCCCCCCCCGATCGACTCGGCCGTCGGTGCCAACCCTTGTGCCAGATCCGCCAGCGCGGCCCAGGGGCGATTCAACCAGACGCAGGCAACTCCCACGTAGGCCACCAACACGGCCGACGCGGCGATGCTGCCTGGCGCCGACTCCAACACGCCCGCCCAGCCACAGGCCGCAGCACCGAGTAGAATCGGGACGCTGATCAGCAATGATGTGCCCCAATGTGTCATGGCCAACGGGCGATCTCCGCTTGTATAGGTGATTTTGGATGCGGTTCTAGCCGTCCGTCGCTGCAATCCGCTCATGCCAGAAGACTAGCCCATACCAGGTGTCGCAGACTGTGACCTGGTTGCGGAATCGCGCCGTTGCCATCGCGGTTGCAAAGCGCTCCCACGCGTGCGGGAGCGGCTTGCAGCGATGGGGCTGCGCGGCCTCCGCTGTTGTTGCCGCGTAGATGCCGCTTCAATCTGGGACTCGACAATGCGCCTCGCTCCGCCTACCATATGCGGCTCGGCTGAGTGGCAGAGTGGTTATGCAGCGGCCTGCAAAGCCGTGGACGCCGGTTCGATTCCGACCTCAGCCTCCATGTTTTTCTTTGGGATTCCGTCCCATCGTCTCCCCGTTGCGCTGGACGGGAGCTGCTGCTCCCGCCGCACGCCATCACGGGCGCCAAGACGTGCCCGTCCCCAGCCGCCCGCCCGGGTGGTGAAATTGGTAGACACAAGGGACTTAAAATCCCTCGGCTTCGGCCAT
>JGI12210J13797_10221169_pt1 | contig 11723 bp, 12 predicted proteins | sample ElkSlonscriptome_3_FD_13797 | JGI IMG/M metagenome (IMG submission 13797) | reverse complement strand
GGCACGTTGGCTGCCGCCGGCGCCGTAGGCGCCGAGCGACTGGGCCAGCAGGCGGTTGTCGCGTTCGGGCTCGATGGCAGTAGCGATACTGGCAAGCATTTGCACGGATTCCACCGGGTAACGACCCATGGCCGACTCAGCGGAGAGCATGACGCAATCGGTTCCGCCGAGGATGGCGTTGGCAACGTCGGTGGCCTCGGCACGGGTGGGGCGGCGGAAGGTCACCATGGATTCGAGCATTTGGGTGGCCGTGATCACCGGTTTGCCCATTAGATTGGCCCTTTCGGTGATGCGGCGCTGGGCGACGGCAATGGTCTCGATTGGAATCTCGACGCCAAGGTCACCGCGCGCCACCATGATGCCATCGGCGGCGTCGAGAATGGCGTCGAGGTTCTCCAACGCAGACGCGCGCTCGATCTTGGCAATGACAAAGGGGGCATAATCAAGCGCCTTGGCCGCGGCACGCACCGCGGCGATGTCGTCGGCGCCGGCGACGAAGGACTGGCTGACGGCATCGACCTGGTGCGCGGCGGCGAAGCGAAGCCATTGGTGGTCGTTATCGGTAAAAGCGCTGATACCGAGGTCGATGCCGGGCAGGTTCAGGCCCTTGCGCGAGCGCAGCTCACCGCCGGCGCGCACGTTGCAGACGACATCAGTCTCGGTGACCTCGACCACTTTGAGCAGAATGAAGCCGTCGTTCAGAAACAACGGGTCGCCGGGCTTGACGGCTGCCGGCAACCCCGGAAAGGTGATGCTGACGCACGAGTTGCTGCCGACGCAGTCATCGGTGGTCAATGTGATCAGGTCGTCGCGGACGAGTTCGACCGGCTCGTCGGCGATGTCGCCGATGCGCATCTTGGGGCCAGGCAGGTCGCCCATGATCGTGACGCGACGACCAGTGTCACGGGCGGCGTCGCGGATGCGCGCGATCACCGCCGCGTGGTAGTCGGAGTCGCCGTGGGAAAAGTTCAGGCGCGCGATGCCGAGACCGGCGTTGATCAGCGCGCGTAGCATCTCGGGCGAGTCAGACGCCGGACCGATGGTCGCAACGATCTTGGTCTTGTGGGGGTGGAACTGCATGGGGATTCTCGATCTGTCGGCGGCCAGACATCGGCCGCCCGTTAAGCCCGAGTGTAACCCAAGGGTGTGACGACATGGTGCGAGGCGAGCAGGTGCAGATGGTGCCGGCAGCGGCAAGCGCGAGGGCACGGCCAGATATCGCCCGGATACCGGCTAGCGGAACGACAAGACCCACGCTATTTTCCTCCACAAGCAGCCATCATATGCCATTCGCTTCGGCGCGGCCCGACGGGCCGGATATGCGATCAACAAGTTCAGAAGCGAGGCAAAGATCGATGAATGAACAAGAACGCGGCCTGATCGAGGGGCTGTTCCAGCGCCTCCAACAGGCCGAGACCCAAAGCGGTCCTCGTGACCAAGAAGCCGAGGCGTTGGTCCAGAACCGATGGCCCGCCAGCCGCGCGCACCGTACCTGCTTGCCCAGGTGGTACTGGTGCAAGAACATGGGTGTGGGCGGTGGAATGTTATTAGCCAGCGCGGCATCAGGCCTATTTGCGGACGAGGCCGAGGCGGCCGAGCCCACCGCGACGCCTGCGCCGGAGGAACCTGATGCCACGACCAATGAGGACGAGGGCGGCTTTTTCGATGATTTCTTCGGCGGCGGTGAGGACGATGAATATTGACCCGGCTCCCGACCGTCTAGACCGGCTCAACGCGCGCTTGCTTCGGTTCGCGCAGGAGCGGGACTGGGAACAGTTTCAGTCGCCAAAGAACCTTGCGATGGCGCTGGCAGGCGAGGCCGGCGAGCTGCTGGAGCATTTTCAGTGGCTGACCGAGGACCAAAGCGCGAATCTAAGCCCGGAGAAGCAACGCGCTGTGAGCCACGAGATGGCGGATATCCTGAACTATTTGGTCCGGCTCGCGCAGCGATTGGACATCGACCTGCTGGCGGCCACGGACGAGAAGATCGCGATCAACGAGCGGCGCTACCCCGCGGAGAAGGTGCGCGGGGATGCGCGACGCGCAAGCGAGTATCAGGAGTGACGCGATGACCGCTGCGGTAACGCAGCGACGGCGACTGAGCACTTGCCGCTGGCTAGTGTTCTCCGCCACAATCCGCGATTCCCAGAAGATTCATGTGCTATTGACGTTCTGCCCTGGGCCGGCCGGCAGGCGGCCGCTATAGGCAGTCGATACGCCGACTAGCGCCTGAGTGAGAAGCAGATTTCGCACCGGCGTGGTGCATGGGTTGAGTTTGGCCGAGAACGGCCGTCCGCCCGACCCGCCAGCCGAACCCAGATCGCCGTTGCTTAGGAGACTCCATGCACCATTCGGCAGTCAAGGCCATGTTCGTCGTCCTGCTCTACGCTGTTCCATCATTGGTCTTCGCCTCGGGCCCGTCGACCCAGCTCGACCTGACCAACGTTTGGGTTGGCTACTCGGCCTTGGCGGTATTCGTTCTGGCCTATGCCTTGGTCATGGCCGAAGAGTTCACGCACCTGCGCAAGTCCAAGCCTGTGGTGCTAGCGGCCGGCATAATTTGGCTCCTGATCGCGTATTACTACACCGATCACCATGGTGACCCGCACGCTGCCGAGATCGCCGTGCGCCACAACATCATGGAATTCGCCGAGCTGTTCCTGTTCCTGCTCGCGGCGATGACCTACATCAATGCCATGGAGGAACGACGCGTCTTCGAGGCGCTGCGAGCCTGGCTAATCCGCAGCGGCTACGGCTATCGAAAGCTCTTCTGGATGACCGGGTTCCTCGCCTTTTTCATTTCCCCGGTGGCGGACAATCTCACCACGGCACTGCTGATGTGCGCTGTGGTGATGTCGGTTGGTGCAGACAAGCCGCGCTTCGTCGTGCTCGGCTGCATCAATATCGTCATCGCCGCCAATGCCGGCGGCGCCTTCAGCCCATTCGGCGACATCACCACGCTGATGGTCTGGCAGAAGGGCATCATCCCATTCCAGACCTTCTTCCTGCTGTTCTTACCGGCGCTGGTGAACTATCTGGTACCCGCCTACTTCCTGCACCGCGCGGTGCCAGACGAAACCCCACCACCAAGCAACGAGGTGGTCAAGACCAAACGTGGCGCGAAGCGGATCGTGCTGCTATTCCTGCTCACCATCGCAACGGCGGTGAGCGCGCATAATTTCTATCATCTGCCGCCGGTGCTCGGCATGATGACCGGCCTGGCGTATTTGAAATTCTTCGGTTACTACCTGGCGAAGACCCGCGAGATGTCGACAGTCAAGGTCGGCAATGTCGAGGACACACTGCCGTTCGACATCTTCGACAAGGTAGCCCGGGCGGAATGGGATACCTTGCTGTTCTTCTACGGCGTGATCCTCTGCGTCGGCGGGCTTGGCTTCATTGGCTACCTGGAACTGGTCTCTCAGTTCGCCTACGTCGATGTCGGCCCCACATTCGCCAACGTCATGGTCGGGCTGCTGTCCGCCATCGTCGACAATATTCCGGTCATGTTCGCAGTGCTGACCATGAATCCGGACATGACCCAGGGCCATTGGCTGCTGGTCACGCTGACCGCTGGCGTCGGCGGCAGTATGCTCTCAATCGGTTCGGCGGCAGGCGTTGCACTGATGGGGCAGGCGAAGGGGATCTACACCTTCTTCGAGCATCTGCGCTGGGCGCACTACATCGCGCTGGGTTATGTCGCCAGCATCATTACCCACTTCTTGGTCAATTTTTGGACCTTTTCGATACCGGTGGCGAACTGAGAGCTTCCGCGACACGAAAAGCCAGCACGTCGGCGAGGGGTTCGGGTGCATCTTCCTCGCCCGCCTGCTGCTGGTACTCGAAAGCTGCCGCTACGAACTTGACCCACTCCTACAGACCATCGTCGACCTCGATCAATGGGTCCCGCCAGATCACGATGCGCTACCGCCTTGATGAACAAGCTTGCACGGCCGATACCGCCTGGATGAACTGCTTGCACGGCCGATTTGAGGAGATGCCCCAGGGTACGCCCCTATTTGGCGTCCCCCATTTCGCGGATTTCCTAGAAGTAGTAGAAGACCAGTGAGATCCCCAACAGTGCTGCGACCCAGAGCACCATGCTGCCGGTTGGCCAGGTCCTCGCCAGTAAACCGTAGGAGCCGTGGTGGTGCGCCAGTCCACGCAGGCCCACGCGGACCAGCGACTGACCATGGCGGCGCAGCGCGCGGTCGAGCGGCATCAGTTTGGCTAGGGCCGCGTGGATGGCATCGGGCATCATTCGGCGGTACAGCCATTCGACATCGAGATTGACCGACTTGAGCTCGGGTGGATAGATCCCGGCCAGCTTGAGCCAGGTGAAGGCCAGCGCCGAGAATGCCAACAGCTGCAGTTGCGCCAGGACATGGGTGACATCATAGGGCGAGTAATCCATGTCGTAGGGCAACATGCCGTACAGCAGGCCCGGGAAGCAACCAATACCGATACACAATACCGCGGCGATGGTCATCGCGATTAGCATGTTCGTCGGCGGCTCATGGGCGGTCGCCACGAAGCGTGAGTCGTGGGCAAAGAAGGCGAAGAAAGGAATCTTGATGCCGGCGTGATGGAAGACGCCGGCCGAAGCGAACAGCAACGCCAGCCAGACGAATGAATAGCCCTCGGCGATGGCCGCGCTGACCACCATGGACTTGCTGACGAAGCCGCTGAACAAGGGGAAGGCCGAAATGGATGCGGCGCCGACCATGCAGAGGATGGTGGTCTTCGGCATCTTCTTGTACAGGCCACCCAGCTCGGAGCCTCGAATCTCGCCCGTGACGTGGAGTACCGCACCCATGCTCATCATCAGCAGGCCTTTGAAGATGACGTCGTTGAACGCATGGGCGACGGCACCGTTCAGGGCCAACTCGGTACCGATGCCGATCCCGACCACCATGAAGCCGAGTTGGTTGATCAGGCTGTAGGCGAGGACGCGCCGCAGGTCGTTCTCGATCACCGCGTAGAAGATTGGGAAACAGGTCATCAGGGCGCCGATGTAGACCAGCAATTCGGTCCCGGCGAAGCCGCGTGCCAGCGCGTAGATCGCTACCTTTGTAGTGAAGGCGCTGAGAAAGACGGTCCCGGTCGGCGTGGATTCGGGGTAGGCGTCCGTAAGCCAGCCGTGCAGCAGAGGGAAGGCGCTCTTGATGCCGAAGGCGAGGAAGATGAGCCAGCCACCGGCCGCATCGAGGCCGATGTGCTCGAACGCCAGGCTGCCGGTGGCCGATGCGTAAACCAGTGCGCCGGCCAGCAGCAACACCCCGGAGCCGACCTGCATGATCAGATAGCGCATCCCCGAGGCGAGCGCCCGTTCGCTGCGCCGGGCGAAGACCAGCACGGCCGAGGTGATAGCCAGCAGTTCCCAGTAGACGAACAGGGTCAACAGGTCGCCGGCAAACACGGCACCGACCGCGCTGCCCGCGTAGGCCAGCGCAGCGACGTCCTGCAGCCGGTCGCGCAGGTGCAGCGCGTACAGCACGCCGATGAAGGCGGCCAAGTGGAACAAGTAACCGAACAGCAGCGACAGATCATCGACCCTGATCGGAATCAGCGTCATACCGAACAGGTCTTGGGTGACCGTGGTTCCCGGCTCGAGCTGCCAAAGACCGTAGGCCCCGAGGAGGGGCGCCGCGAGCATGACCACGGCGCGGGCCGGACCTCGGAGCACACTGACCAGTGCGGCGCCGACGAACAGGGGCAGCGCAGGCCAAACCTCAAACATCCTGGTCCCCGGTGCCACGCGCGCGGATGTCCCCGGCGTCGCGTTCGTAGTAATCCTCGTCGCGCATCAGCATCTTGCGCATCTCCTTCGCCAACAGGACCAGCAGAACACAGGCCACGAAGCCGTAGAGCGCGTAGAAGCCGAACAGGGCTTCCCAGGCATGGGACAGGTGGCGATGCACCACCAGCTCCAGACCGACAAGGAGGATGCAGGCCCAAAGGAGACCGCGCACCACCAGGCGTACGTTGCGCGGGTTATCAAACAGATAGCGTCTGTCGCCGTCCTTCATTGCAGCACCTCGCCGACCAGCCGGAACAGGGGGTCAGGCCAGAGAAACAGAACGATGCATCCGACCGCCGTGACGCCGATCGCCAACAGACTCGGCACGGGCGCCTCGCGCAGCCCCGCTGACGGCACGGCCGGGGCGATCAAGAAACCACGAATCGGAATGATCACCAGATAGGCGATGTTGAGCAGAGAGCTTAACAGCAACACCCCGGTCAGCATCCAGGTCCCCGCGTCGAGGGTGCCCTGCACCAACCACCACTTGCTCCAGGTGCCGCCGAAGGGCGGCAGGCCGACGATGGACAGAGCGCCGACCAGAAAGGCCAGCATGGTCAACGGCATGGTTCGGCCGAGGCCGTCGAGCTCGCTGACGCAGGTCTTGTGGGCCGCGACCAGGATGGCCCCGGCACAGAAGAACAGCGTGATCTTGCCGAAGGCGTGCATGACCACATGCATGCCACCGCCGACAACTCCGGCGGCCGTACCGATCATGGCCCCTAGCACGATATAACTGAGCTGGCTGATGGTCGAATAGGCCAGCCGCGCCTTGAGGTTGTCCTTGGTCATGGCGACCAGCGAGCCGAGCAGGATGGTCAGCGCCGCGAGCGCCGCCAGCCACTCGGCCGCCGCGAGTTCTGCGATGCTATCGATGCCGAAGAGATAGACGCTGACCTTCAAGATCGTGAAGACACCGGCCTTAACCACGGCAACCGCGTGCAGCAGGGCGGAGACCGGGGTTGGCGCGACCATCGCGGCCGGCAGCCAGCGGTGGAAGGGCATGATGGCCGCCTTGCCGGTACCAATCACAAAGAGGACCAGCAGGACGCTGAGCACCAGGCCGTCGGTCTCGCCGAACACGCCGCCCGGTGTGAACTCAAGGGTGCCCGCGAGATGCCAGGTCCAGATCATTGCCGGCAGCAGGAAAAGGATGGAGGTGCCCATCAACAGACCCAGATAGACGCGACCGGCACGGCGCGCCGCGTCGGTGCCGGCGTGGGTCACCAGCGGATAGGTCGCCACTGTCAGCAGTTCATAAAACATGAACAGCGTGAACATGTTCGCGGCCAGAGCAATGCCAATGGCGGCGCTGATGGAGACCGCAAAGGCCGCGTAGAAGCGCGTTTGGTTCTCCTCGTGATGGGCGCGCATGTACCCGATGGCGTAGACCGAAGTCACGGGCCAGAGGAAGCTCGCAACCAGGGCGAACACGATGCCGAGCGGCTCCGGTTGCAGGGCAAGCGCAATGCCGGCGACCGGTTCTGCCAGTACCAGACGCGGCGCATCGTCCCAGCTGACCGTCGCGGCCAGCGCCGCGACCAGCACAAAAAGAACCACGCCGGACAACACCGTCACCAGCTCACGCCGATTGGGGTGGTGTCGCGCGACAACGACGCCCACCGCCGTAACGGCGGGCAGCAGCAAGATCAGCGCAAGCAGCAGCTCCAGGCTCACTGGCCGCCTCCCATCAACAGGTTCGCCACCTCTTGCGCCGTTCCCACACTGAGATCCGTGTTCAGCCCAAAGTAGATATTCGCGCCGACCAACAGCCAGATCGCCGCCAGCATGGACAGTGGTGCCTCACCTGTTAAGACGGCGTCGTCGGCTGGCCGCTCGAAGTAGGCCACTTCGACCACGCGCCAGACATAGACCAGCGCCATGATCGAACCGATCAGCACCAGCACTGCGATCGGCCACCAGCCCTGCTCCAACAGGGCCAGAACCAGGTACCACTTGCTGATGAACCCGACCGTGGGCGGCACCCCGATCAGACTAAGTCCGCCGATGGCGATCGCCGCCATGGTCCAGGGCATGCGCCAGCCGAGGCCAGAGAAGTCCCGGAGACTGACGCTGCCCAGGCGATACATGACCGCGCCGAGGGCGAGAAACAGCGCCCCCTTCATCAACGCATGGTTGAAAAGGTGGAGCAATGCGGCAGTGACACCGCTCGCCGTGGCAACGCCAATCCCCAGCACCATGTAGCCGATCTGGGCGACGCTCGAGTAGGCCAGCATGCGTTTGACGTTGTCTTGATAGATCGCGACAAGAGATGCCGACAGGATGCCAGCGATGCCGAGTATCGCCAGAAGGGTGTCGAGCGGCATCTCCCTGAGCGCGAACTCGAAACCGAAAATACCGAGCTTGAAGCGCAGCAGGACGTAGAGCGCAACCTTGGTCGCAGTGGCGGCCAGAAACGCCGTGACCACCGAAGGCGCGTAGGCATAGGCATTGGGCAGCCAAAGATGCAGCGGGAACAGCGCAAGCTTCAAGCCGATGCCTACGGTTAGAAAGGCGAAACCCGCCCGGACGGTGCGCGTATGCGCCACTTCGGGCAGGCGTGCGGCCAGGTCCTGCATGTTCAGGGTGCCGGTCATCATGTACAGGAAGCCGATGCCGATCAGGATGAAGGTGGCGCCAATGGTGCCCATGACCAGATACTGGAAGGCGGCGCTCAGTGCCCGTCGGTCCCGCCCCATGCTGATGAGGGCGTAGGAGGCCAACGACGAGATCTCGAGGAAGACGAACACGTTGAACGCGTCACCGGTGGCAACGATCCCCAGCAGCCCGGCCAGGGCCAGCAGGAGGGCGGCGTAGAATTGGGCCGTGCGTTCTTCCGGTATCTCCTGCTCGACGCTGCGGCGCGCGTACAGCATGACCACCACGGCCATGGCGCTGACGATCAAAAGCACGAAGGCGGCGAGCCGATCGATGCGGTATTCGATGCCCCAGGGAGGCTCCCAGCCGCCCAAGTGGTAGCTGATGGCGCCGGTCTCAGGCGCCTGCATCAATAGGCCGATTGCGCAGGCCAGGCTAAGCACGGCCGCACCGAGGGCGACGGACCAGGCCGCTGGCCCCCGATCGAGTAACACGCAGACGGGCGCCGCCATCAGCGGCACAATCACCACCAGCACCGGCAGGTGCTCCAATAGGCTCACGAGTCCGTGCCTCGCCGCGCGGCGCCGCCGGCTTCTCGCGCTCCCTCACCGGCATCATCGCGCGCTTGAATCTCCTCCTCCTCCACGCTTCCGTAGGCCTCATGGATTCGAACAACCAAGGCGAGACCCAGCGCTGTCGTCGCCACGCCGACCACGATCGCGGTCAGGATCAGCACATGGGGTAGCGGGTTGGAGTAGACCGTGACGCCCTCGGTCAGGATCGGAGCATGGCCACCAGCGACCTTGCCCATGGAGATGAAAAAGATGAACACCGAGGTCTGGAACAGCGACAGGCCGACCAACTTCTTGACCAGATTGCCCTGGGAGATGACGACGTAGAATCCCGCCATCATCAGGAAAATGGCGACGAAATCGTTGTACAGGCCAGGCAGATTGCTCATGACGTCCGTTTACGTCCCGACAGGGCGTAGAAAATTGCCAGGATGACGGAGAACACCGTGATACCCACACCGACCTCGATCAGTAGCACCCCCAGGTGCTGTCCGTGCACCGGATCACCGGACAAGACCGAGTAATCGAGAAAGGCTCGGCCGCCGAGCAATGAGACGACGCCGACCCCACCGTAGATCAACACGCCGAGCGCGGACAGGCGACACAGCCAGCGGGGCGGCACCACCAGGCGCGCATTCCCCTCGCCGAAGACGAGGTCGTAGAGGATGAACCCGGTGGCGAAGATGACTCCGGCCTGGAAACCGCCGCCAGCGCCATAGTCGCCGTGGAATTGCACATAGAGCCCGTAGAGGAGGATCAGGGGGATGAGCGCCTTGACGACGACGCGCAATACGATCTGGTCGCCGATCGCGGTGCGTCCGGCCTTGGTCTGCGGACCTTCCTGGATGCCTAGCAGCAACAGCACGGCAAGCCCGGCGGTGAAGATGACCACGGTCTCGCCGAAGGTGTCATAGCCACGATAGCTGGCAAGGACGGCAGTCACCATGTTCGGCACACCGACCTCGACAGGCCCCTGTTCGATGTAGCGCGGCGCCACATGCTGATGGACTGGCGCATCCGGGTCGCCGAGCAGCGGCGCGTCCAGGGTGCCATAGACCAGGGCAGCGCCGGTGATACCGACGACGATCAGGGGTACCAGTGGGCTGTGTTTGGAAGGCTTCTCCCAACGGCTCGTCAGACGCAGGGTCGAGAGCATCAGCATCGTGGTCACGCCGGCGCCCACCGCGGCCTCGGTGAAGGCGACGTCCACGGCGTCCAGGTCCATGAACAGCGACGCCGTCATGAAGCTGTAGACACCAAACAGCATCACGACCGCGAACAGATCACGGAGTCGGATCGCGGCCAGCGCGATCAACACGAGGAAGCCCAGCAGGACGACGTCGATCAGGCCTTCGATGATTCTTGCTCCTCTGGACCGCCGGCCGAGCCAGTCTTGGCACTACTTCCCAGCTTGGGCTCGTATCCACCGTGCAGCGCCGCCTTGGCCATCGCATGGGTCGCGGTCGGGTTCGTGGCCAACACGAGAATCAGGATCATCAGGACTTTGAAGAGGTCGAGCGACCACTCCATCTGCAGTGACAGACCGGTCAGCAACAGCGGTGCCGCGAGGGTCTCCGTCAGTCCAGCGGCGTGTACACGTGAGAAAAAATCCGGCAGTCGCAGAAGGCCAACACCGCCGGTGATGCAGAGAACGCTGCCAGCCAACAGGCAAAATCCACTCAGCATGTCGATCGCGTCGCTCATGAGCGGCTCCCATCGTCACCCTGATCCCGGGTCAGGTCGCTGTATTCGAAGAACCGCATGACAGCGATGGTGCCGGCGAAGTTGACCAAGGCGTAGAGGAGCGCGATATCGAGGAAGCTATGCCAAGACAAGGCATGCCCGCCCAGAGCGATCAGCAGTACCGTCTTAGTACCGAAGAGATTGGCGGCCAGCATGCGGTCGTAAGCGCTCGGGCCTTCGAAGGCCCGGATCAGGGCCAGGACCATGGTCACGAGGACAGCGACAATAGCGGCGCCAATCATACCGTCACAGCCCCAGGCGCAGAATGCGGCGTTCCATGTCACCGCCGCGCAACTCATCGACGCCGTCCTGAGAGAGCGCATGAATCAGAAAATGGTCATCACGCACGTCCGTAGTCAGGGTTCCAGGGGTCAGGGTGATGGAATTGGCGTAGAGCGTTTTTTCGACGGGTGTCTTCACCCGGGTGTCGAGGCGTGTCCAGACCGGGTGGACAGGCAGTTGCGGCTCCCAGACGCGCCGTGCCACGTCGATGTTGGCCTTGACAACGCACCACAGCAGCCACGCCAGGTAGCCCATCAGACGGAGACTCGGATGCAGTTCGATGGGTTCATGATCGACAGCGTCCATACGCCGCACAAACCAGACCACGAGCAGTACGGACGCCAGACCGAGTGCCAGGAGCAAGGGTGTGAAGTGCCCGGAGAGCAGCAGCCAGAAGATGCCGAGAACGGCCGAAATCGGCAGGCTGCGTAGGTGGGGCAGCGGGCGGGTAAACAAGGGTGAGGCCAATCCAACAGCGACTACGCTAAAAACGTCGGGCGATGGTACAACCGAAAACTGCCTGGCGCAAACCGGGCTTTCGAGCGTGGTGTTTTCCAAGCGTGGTGTTTGCGGTGCTCACCATAAACCCAGACATCTGTCAGGACCAAGGGCTGTTGGATCAGAAGGTTAATCGCGATCGGCACTGCGACCTGACGTGCGATGAGTCTACGTCTTGTTCAAGCATTGGCGCTGGGCCCGTCTTGACGCCATTTTGACGCAGGATGACG
>JGI12210J13797_11104740_pt1 | contig 11730 bp, 6 predicted proteins | sample ElkSlonscriptome_3_FD_13797 | JGI IMG/M metagenome (IMG submission 13797) | reverse complement strand
CTGACGCTGCATCGCCGGAAAGGAAACGAAGCGATCCTGGCTATTTTTCATTTCGGGGAATCCCCGGCCGCCCCTTCTCTGGATCTGCCGGTGGGCATCTGGCACAAGCTGCTGGATTCGGCGGATACGGCATGGAACGGACCGGGCAGCGATGTTCCGGATGAAATCCCCTCCACCGGACGGGTGGATGTTTCTCTGCAACCCCACTCCTTCGTGCTTCTGCAAAAACGATTCCTTCACCTCTGATTCCGCAGCCAAAGGAGAGACGCTTCATGGACAAATACATCTGTATACACGGGCACTTTTATCAACCCCCCCGCGAAAACGCATGGCTCGAATCGATCGAACTTCAGGATTCGGCCTATCCCTATCACGACTGGAATGAACGGATCACAGCGGAATGCTACGCCAGCAACGCCTACTCCCGCATCCTGGACGACCAGGGGTGGATCGAACGGATCGTCAACAACTACGCCAAAATCAATTTCAACTTCGGCCCCACCCTTCTGGCCTGGATGGAGACCAAGGCCCCCAATATCTACGCCGCCATTCTGGAGGCGGACCGGCAGAGCCTGGATCGCTACGACGGCCATGGTTCGGCCATCGCCCAGGCCTACAACCACATGATCATGCCCCTGGCCAACCGCCGGGACAAGGAGACCCAGGTGATCTGGGGGGTTCGGGACTTTGAAAAACGCTTCAATCGCTTCCCGGAGGGGATGTGGCTGCCGGAAACCGCCGTAGACCTGGAAAGCCTCGAGGTATTGGCCGAATACGGCATTCAATACACCATTCTGGCCCCCTACCAGGCCGGTCGGGTCCGGCCCCTCAACGAAGCGGATGCGGTATGGCGGAACATCGAGGGCGGGGATATCGACATTTCCCGGCCCTATTTACAAAAACTCCCCTCGGGACGGGAGATCTCCATCTTTTTCTATGACGGCCCCATCTCCCGGGCGGTGGCCTTCGAAGGCATCCTGAGCAGCGGCGAAACCTTTGCCGGACGGATTATGGACGGCTTTTCCGAAGACCGGGAGGGGCCGCAGCTGGCCCATATCGCCACCGACGGAGAGAGCTACGGCCATCACCATGCCCACGGCGACATGGCCCTGGCCTATGCCCTCCACCACATCGAAGAAAAGAATCTGGCCACCCTCACCAACTACGGCGCCTTTCTGGCGAAACATCCCCCCGCCGACGAGGTGGAAATCCATGAAAACACCGCCTGGAGTTGCGCCCACGGCATCGATCGTTGGCGAAGCGACTGCGGCTGCAATTCCGGCGGAAATCCGGGATGGAACCAGGCCTGGCGGGCGCCCCTTCGAGAGGCCCTGGACTGGCTGCGGGATGTGCTGGCCGCCGGTTTTGAAATGAAATCCGCAGCTCTGTTGAAAGATCCGTGGGAAGCCCGCAACGGGTATATCGAAGTAATTCTGGACCGGTCCCCGGAAAACCTGGAGCGGTTCCTGAAAAACCATGCCGCCGCCGAGGTGAGCGAAGCGGACAGGATCACCATCCTTAAACTCCTGGAGATTCAACGACAGACCCTGCTCATGTACACCAGTTGCGGATGGTTTTTCGATGAAATCTCCGGCATCGAGACGGGTCAGGTCATTCAGTACGCGGGCCGGGCCATTCAATTGGGGGAGCAGTTTTACGGTGAAGCCCTCAAACCGGGCTTTCTGAAGATCCTGGAAAAGGCCGAAAGCAATATCCCCGACCACCGGAACGGAAAGATCATCTTTGAAAAATTCGTGGAACCGGCCACGGTGGATCTGAAAAAAGTAGGGGCCCATTACGCCATCAGCTCTCTGTTCGAGGATTACGCCGACCATCCGGAGGTGTTCTGCTACCGGATCGACCGGCAGGACTATCAGACCGCGGAGGCCGGGCTGGCCAAACTGGCCGCCGGGGTGGTCACCATCACCTCGGAGATCACCCGGGAATCGGAGCAGATCGATTTCGGGGTACTCCATTTCGGGGATCACAATGTCAGCTGCGGCATCCGCAATCACCAGGGCGACGACCACTACCGGCAGTTCAAAGACGAGGTCTTCGGGATCTTTGAACGGGCCGATTTCCCCTCCACGATTCGGGCCCTGGACAAACACCTGCCGGCCCATAAATTTTCTCTGACATCGCTGTTTCACGATGAGCAGCGCAAGGTGCTCGACATGGTGCTGTCTTCGAACCTGGAGGCCACCGAATCGGCCTATCGACAGATCTACAACGCCAATGCGCCCCTGATGCGGTTTCTGACCCTTTCTCACACTCCCATTCCCAAGGCCCTGTATACCGCGGGTGAGGTGGCGATCAACGCCGATCTGCGCCGGTCGTTGGCGGAGTCGGGGATCGATGCCGAACATATTCGAAACCTCTTGACCGACGCCAGACACACCGGCCTCACCCTGGACGAGAAGACCCTTGAGTTCATTTTCCGGAAAAACCTGGAGGAAACCGCCTACCGGATTACGACATCTCCCGAGGAGACCGACCTCATCCGCACCCTGGAGGAAACCGTGGCCCTGACCTCGGTGCTCCCGTTCCGGACCGAACTGCGCAAGATCCAGAACCTGATGGACGGGGTTCGGGACCGGGTCCATGACAAAATGCGCCGCAGGGCCCAGGCCGGCGACCCCGAAGCCGCCGACTGGACGGCGGCCTTCAAGTCGCTGTGCGAACAGCTTACCCTTCGATTGGAGTGACACCCCATGAGACCACCCACCGCAACCTATCGAATCCAGTTCAATCCGGGTTTCGATTTTCGCGCCGCAAGAAGCATTGTGGATTATTTGGCCGATCTCGGCATCACCGACCTCTATGCCTCCCCCATTTTCGAAGCACGGAGCGGCAGCCCCCACGGGTATGACGTCACCGATCCCAACCGGCTCAATCCGGAACTGGGTGGGGAGGCCGAATTCGAGTCCCTGATTTCCGATCTTCAAAAAAAGGGAATGGGATGGCTCCAGGACATCGTCCCCAATCACATGGCCTTCAGCACCGCCAATCGGATGCTGATGGATGTCTTTGAAAGCGGCCCCGATTCCGCCTATTACCGCTTCTTCGATATCGACTGGAGCCATTATTACCCCGGCTTTCAGGGCCGGGTGATGACCCCGTTTCTGGGCGGGCCTTACGGTGAAACCCTGTCGGACGGGCTGATCCGCCTGGTTTATGATCAGAACGGTTTCTGTATTGCCTACTACGACTGGGTCTTTCCCTTGCGCCTGGATTCGTATCCGGATCTCCTGGAATCGGCCGCGGAAGGCTCCCCGATTCTTCACATACTGGAATCACTCCAATCGGCCCGGGAGTCCGCCGACGGGGCCCGGGCGGTCTTTCAGGTCAAACAGGACCTGTGGGAATACTACCAGGAAGATGCCGGGGTCCGGGACGCGGTGGATGCGGCGGTGCAAAGCCATACCCCGGAACCCGGAAAACCGGAAAACCTTCGGCGCCTGGACCGGCTGATCTCCAGTCAGTTTTTCAGACTCGCCTTCTGGAAACGGGCCGGAGAGGAGATCAACTACCGCCGGTTTTTCCAGATCAACGACCTGATCTGCCTGCGGGTCGAAGACGAAGCGGTTTTCGCCCATACCCATACCCTGCTCCTCAGCCTGGTGCGGGAAGGTAAGATCACCGGGCTGCGGGTGGATCACGTGGACGGATTGGCCGATCCGGCCGGATATCTGCGGCGGCTTCGCTCCGAAGCGGAGGAGACATTCGTGGTGGTGGAAAAGATCCTGGAAGTCGACGAAGAAATCCCGGAATCCTGGCCGATTCAGGGGACCACCGGGTATGAATTTCTGAACCGGGTCAACGGGGTTCTCTGCCGCAGGGAAAACGGGGAGCGGTTTGAGCGGATCTATCGTGAATTCACCGGAATGGGAGAACCCCTCGACCACCTGATCCTTCGTCACCGAATCGATGTGCTCGAGGATCATCTGGCCGGCGAGGTGGACAACCTGACCTTTCGCTTCAAAGGGGTAACCGCACGAAACCGGTTCGGAAGCGACTTTTCCTATCGACGCCTGCGGGACGCTCTCTCCACCATTATCGCCCGGTTTCCGGTTTACCGCAGTTATCTCAATCCGGGCCCGATTCGGGACACCGATCGGGGCCGAATCGACTCGACCCTGGAAAAGGCCAAGACCGATGCGCCCGGCCTGGCGCCGGAGATCGATTTCATCCGCCGGGTGCTGCTTCGGGAATTCGACGACCCGGCCCTGTCGGCTCCGGACCCGGAATGGCAGGCATTGGCGGCCAAGTTTCAGCAACTGACCGCCCCTCTGGCGGCCAAGGGGTTTGAAGACACCACCCTCTATGTCTACAACCGCCTGCTGTCGTTGAACGATGTGGGCGGCGATCCCGGCGAATTCGGCTGCACCTCGGCCGAATTCAATGAATTCAACCGCCGTAAGATCGAGGGCTGGCCTCACGGCATGAACGCCACCGCCACCCACGACACCAAACGCGGAGAGGACGTTCGTGCCCGCATCACCGTCTTGTCCGAAATTCCCGGACAGTGGGAAGAACGGCTTCACCGGTGGCGTGAGATCAACCGCCCCCTGAAAACCGAGATGGACGGCCGGGAAATACCGGACGCCAATGAATCCTATCTTCTGTACCAGACCCTGCTCGGTTCCTATCCTTTCGATGGAATGGAGGTCTCCCAATATATCCCCCGAATCCAGGACTATTTCGTCAAAGCCCTGCGTGAAGCGGAGCGACATACCTCCTGGATCGATTCGGACGAGACCTACGAACAGGCCTGCACCGGGTTCGTGGCCCGACTCCTGGACCCATCCGATTCAAACCCCTTCCTGGAGGATTTTCTTCCTTTTCAGAACAAGATCGCCTTTTACGGCATGATCAACAGCCTCTCCCAGACCCTGATCAAGATCTCCGCGCCGGGTATTCCCGATTTTTATCAAGGCACGGAACTTTGGGACCTCAGCCTGGTCGACCCGGACAACCGCCGGCCGGTGGATTTCGCCAAGCGGCGGATCTACCTGGAGGAAATTCAAAACGGCGGAGACGGCGACCTTCTCGGCCTGATCCGGCTGCTGCTCTCCTCTCCCCGAGACGGAAGGATGAAACTCTTTCTCATCCATCAGGCGCTCAAGACCCGAAACGCCCATCCCGAGCTGTTTGCAACCGGCGGCTACCTGCCCTTGGAAGTTCGGGGCGATCTCAAAAACCATCTCATCGCGTTTGCCAGAACCAGTGCGGACCGGTGGTCCATGACGGTGGCGCCGCGGTTCGTCACCGACCTGACCGCCGAAGGGGAATTCCCCCTGGGGCCCGAGGTGTGGCGAGACACTGAAATCATCCTGCCGATCGACTCCCCCCTGCGGTGGAGAAACGTATTGACCGACGAACACCTGGAAGACGGCGCACCGATTCCGGCGGGCGTCATGTTGAAACATTTTCCGGCGGCATTCTGCATCAGCGAGGACACCCTATGACCATTCGATCCAGCGGCATTCTGCTGCACATCACCTCCCTGCCCTCTCCCTACGGCATCGGGGATATGGGGCCCGAAGCCTATCGGTTCGCCGATTTTCTTGCCCAGAGCGGCCAGCGCTACTGGCAGGTACTGCCGCTCAACCCGGTGGACCCGGTTCACAGCGGCTCCCCGTACCACAGCCACTCGGCCTTTGCCGGAAACCCGGTGCTCATCAGCCCGGAGTTTCTGGTTCAGGAGGATCTGCTGAAAGCCGAAGACCTCAAGGACCGGCCCCGGTTCTCCGATCAGGCGGTCGATTTTCACGCGGTCTTCGATTACCGGGCAATCCTGTTTGAACGTGCCTTCCGTCATTTTCAGGAGCGGACCCGTCCTCCTGAATACGAGCGGTTCCGAAAAACCCACGCCCACTGGCTGAACGATTACGCACTGTTCGAGGCCCTGAAGACCCGGTATCCGAACCAGTCCTGGCGAGACTGGCCCCAGCCGATTCGGGATCGGGAGGCATCCGCCATGGAAGCCGCCCGGCGCGAGCTGGCGGATATCGTCGAGCGGGAAATCTTTTTGCAGTTTGTCTTCATGGACCAATGGATTCGGCTCAAGACCTACTGCAATCAAAGAAACATTCACCTGTTCGGCGACATGCCGATCTACATGCCCTTCGACAGTGTCGATGTCTGGGCCCATCCCGATCAGTTTCAACTGGATGAGAACCGAAAGCCGTATGCGGTTTCCGGGGTGCCGCCCGACTACTTCAGCGAAACCGGGCAGCTCTGGGGCCATCCCCTCTATCGGTGGGATGCCATGCGAAACAACGGCTATGACTGGTGGATGCGGCGGGTCCGGCACAACCTGATCCTGTTCGATCTGGTTCGAATCGATCATTTTCGGGGACTGGCCGCCTACTGGTCGGTGCCGGCCGGCGAGGAGACCGCCTTAAACGGCCAATGGGTCCCGGGTCCCGGCGACGACCTTTTTAAGCAGCTGGCCCGAAAATTCCCCTCTCTGCCGATTGTGGCCGAGGACCTGGGCACCATTACCGCAGATGTGCGGGAATTAATTCAGAAGTTTAACCTGCCGGGAATGCGGCTGCTGCTGTTCGCTTTCGGGGGCGATTTTCCCAGCGGCGCCTACCTGCCCCACAACCTGGAGCGAAACTGCATCGTCTACACCGGCACCCATGACAACAACACCGCCCGGGGCTGGTATGAAGAAGAATCCTCGGATTCCGACAAGCACCACCTTTTTCAATACCTGGGGCGGCATATTTCGGCGGATGAAGTGGCCTGGGAATTGATTCGGCTGGCGATGATGTCTTCGGCGAATACCGCCATTCTGCCGATACAGGATGTTCTCGGGCTGCCGGGTGAAGCCCGCATGAACCGACCGGCCGGCGGCGGGGTCAACTGGGGGTGGCGAATGGCCCCCGGTGCGCTCACGCATGAGGTGGCCCAGCGGCTTCACACCGCCACCTGGACCTATGGACGGTTGTAAGTAAGGGCTTTGATAATCGTCTCGGCCAAGTCTGGATGATTGCAGCCACCCCCGAAAGGGTGATCCTGACCGTTACCGGGGTGGAGGCGAGGGTGAATCGGGTCGATAGAGCAGATCGGTATAATTGCGGGCGGTATCCGCCCAGGAGAAGACCGCCTGTCCGGCGCCGCGGCGGATGCGATTCCATTCTTCGGGATGGTTCATCCTGAGGTCCACCGCCCGGCGGCAGGCATCCACCAATCCGTTGACCTGCTCATGGGTGGTCTCTCCGGCGAAGGTGAAGCCGTCGACCCCGTCCAGAACGGTATCCTTCAGCCCCCCGACCGCATGGGCCAGACAGGGTTGGCCCTCCCGCATGGCCAGCATCTGGCTGATTCCGCAGGGCTCAAATGAGCTGGGCATCAAAAACAGGTCCCCCGACCGGTAGAGGGCCTCGGCCGCGGTGGCGGAATACCCTCGCAAAAACAGGAAATTATCGCAATGGGCCGCCATTCGGATCAGAAATTCCTTGTAGGCGTCATCCCCGGTTCCCAGCAAAATGAAAAGCCCCTGATCGCCGAGGCAGTCCAGAATGCCCTGAAGCCCCGACTCGTAGCGGTCGCTTCCCTGGCGCATCAGCCGCAGTTTCTGCTCGGATAAGCGGCCGACGCTGGTCAGAATGATATCAGGGCGCCGGCCCCCGATTTCCAGGTCCTGCAATCCGGTATAGGCCAGAACATGGTCCGTCGGGACCGTGTCCCGGCTCCCCATCCATCGCCTCACCCGTGACTTCAGGATGTGCAAAAATTCCACAAAACCGGGGGGCCCCTCTCGGCTTTCCGGATAATCGCATCCGTTGAGAATACCGAAAAACCGACCTTCCGCTTGGGCCGCCGCGATGTCCCGGTCCAGCCCCTCGCCGCCGTAAAAGACGTGGTTTTCTTCTCTGATGCTCGGGCGGGCGATCTCCTCGGCATAGGACGGGGACACGGTATTGACCGCATCGGCCAGGCGGACCCCGGCGGCCATCGGGTTGAAAGAGTCGGACCACCGGGGGTCCGCCAGTTTCCCATATGCATACGCCATGTCGGGATACCAGGCGGTCAGGGAGGAAGGATGGTCCGAAAACGGCCGCACCCCCTGATAGGCCAGGTTGTGAATCGAATAGACCGTGCGGATGTTCTTCAACACGGCATAGGCGGCGTGGTATTCCCGCAGAATCACCAGAAAAGCCGCGTGCCAGTCGTGAAGATGAATTACGTCGAGCTCACCGAGCAACTTCCACTTGATCGCCTCCGCCAGCGCGGTGTTGAAACAGGCGAATTTGATGGCATCTGCCGCAAAAGGCAGATGGGGCGGGTCGGCGCTGTAGATCCGCGGGGGATCGTCCGCAAAATAGGGCGCATCAAAGACCATGTGGGTGACATTTTCCTGCTGTCGTTTCCCTGAAACCTCGAAAATATCGGTCCGGTGCTGCCGGCCCTTGAAATGGAACAGAATCGAAATATTGCCGATGATCGGGTTGATTTTGTGAAGAAATCCGTAGGAGGGTGTCACCACCGTGACCCGGTGCCCCTGTTCGGCCAGGGCCGAGGGCAGATCCCGAAGGACATCTCCGATGACCCCGACCTTGCCGCCTCGGATACCGTCATTTTCCGATGCCGCCATCAGAATGTGCATAGGCCTCATCTCCTTTCATAAAAACCTTCTGAACCCGGATTCATCTGATGATTCGGATCGGCTCTGATTCGATATGGCAGCCGCCGTGGGGGTAATCGCACCTGATCAGGATACCCCCGTTCAGACTGTTTCGGCTATTTCTGCTTACTTTAACAGAAGAATTCGCTCACATGAATAACGGTTATCGAGTATTTTGATCCCTTTTTATGGGTAAATTCAGATACCGAAAGATACATTCACTCCTGTATTTGGAAAAAAACAGGGTCAAAGGCGATGCTACTACACGCTCTTCTCGGAAAAATACCGATTTCCCCCTATTTTCTTGAAGCCGAAAAACAATGCAAAATAAGGTGTCATTAAAACGCATGATTTTCATTCTGAAAGCAGAGGACGGGTGACGCATCCATGTCAACACAGGAAATTCGGCAGAACAAGGCGACCCGGCAATGGGTGGTCTTCTCCCCCGCGCGGAATCAAAAACCCAAGGAATTTGAAAAAACCTCCGAAGCATCGGAGGAGGCCCCGGCCCACGATGATTCCTGCCCCTTTTGTCCCGGAACCCAGGATCTCTCCTCCGATCTTCTGTTCGAGCACACCGACCCGGAATCCGGCCGGTGGCAAACCCGGGCGATCATCAACAAGTTCCCGGCCCTGGTGCCCGAGGGCGGTCTTGAACGCAGAGAAGCCGGCATCTACCTGCACATGAACGGCTACGGCCGCCATGAGGTGATCATCGAAAGCCGGGTCCACAACCAGCAGATGGCGACCATGAACCCGGATCAGGTGGCGCTGGTAATCGACACCTACCACCGCCGTTACCTGGAGAACAAGCGGGAACACCCGAACCTGATGACCCTTATCTTTCGCAATCACGGCCGACAGGCGGGCACCTCTCTGGTTCATCCGCATTCACAGCTCATCCTCACCAGCGTTCTTCCCAACCATATTCGGTGGCGGGAACACGAGGCCGATCGGTATTTCGACGAACAGGGGCGCTGCGTCTACTGCGATATTCTGGAGTTTGAAAGCCTGGAGCGGCGGCGAGTGGTTTTTGAAAACGAACATTTTCTGGGGTTTGTTCCCTATGCCGCGGAAGAATCCTTTCAGGTGCAGATCATGCCCAAGATCCATCGGGCTGACTTCGGAGACATTACGAACATCGAAAAAAAGCACCTGGCGGAGGCGCTCAAGAACATTCTGTCCCGTTTGTACCAAAAGCTGAACGACCCGGACTACAACTACATCATCAACACCGCGGCCCGCTCCAACCCGGACGATCCCCGGCTCCACTGGTTCGTGGACATCCGGCCCCGGCTGATCTCACCGGCCGGTTTTCAGATCGGATCGGGGACCTGTATTAATCCGTCTTTTCCCGAAGCGGATGCGGATACCCTGAATGAACCGGGTGATGAATAGTTATTCTTCTATTTCAAATTCAGAGGGCCACCTTCGCGAGCTATGCAGCACCCGCAGTATTTGTACTTCATTAGAATAAATTCTAATCCGCATCTATTCCTCTACTACTGAAAAAATTGCGGATTTCTTCATCTGTTGCGAAATCTCCCTTTTCGGCCGCTTCTAATCCTTCCTGGATCGCGGCCATTTGCCATTCCTGATTCTCCAAATATGCCTGAACCGCCTCCGCAACGATTAGTGATTTGGATTGTTTCGTCGCCCTGGAAAATCGCTCAAGTTTTTCCCCGACGGTATCGTTTAATCGGGCGCTTACTATGGATGGCATTCTCTCACCTCCTTCTGTTTGCCTTGAAGATTTTATATCCATCCCAAAGAATAAAGACAAGCCATTTAACAGTCAATCCGCCTTTTCCCAACTAAAGCAATAATGAGCCCAGAAAACCTGAACACAACTGTTCCTACTTCCTTAAATCGATCACATGGGTCGAGCAGGAGATGCAGGGGTCGTAGGCCCGAACCAGCATTTCCAGCCGGTGGGTGATGGTCTCTTTCGACTCCCCGGCGATGGCCGGTACATAGGCCCGCATGTCCGCCTCCAGGTTGGCCAGGTTCTGGGCCGTGGGAATCACCATGTTGGCCGACAGGCATTTGCCTTCATCGTCATATTCGTATTCGTGAAAGAGAATCCCCCGGGGCGCTTCCACCGCGCCGACTCCCGCTCCTGCCTGATCCTTTACATTTTCATGCTCTCGACCGGGTCGAATCCCCCCATTCACCAGGGTGTCGATAAGATCCCGGGCGTCCTCCAGGCAGTGGACGCATTCCACCACCTGGGCGATGGTGTTCGTAAAGGGCTTGTGGCAGGGGTGCGTCAGCCCCAGGTCCTCGGCGGCGGTTTTGGCGCCGTCGGTAAGCTGTTCGTAATTGTTATTGAACCGGGCCAGGGCCCCGGTCATGTATTCCGGCCGATTCCAGCGGGCATACTTGGCGGTGGAATAATCCACCGCATACTCCTCGATCACCTCCCGGTACGGGTCGGGAGCCACCGGCTCATCCCGGTCGCTGGAGAGAATCTCCCCGTCATAGAAGGCGTATCGGTCCGGATGGGTCAGAGAGACATACTCCGTTTCCCGCTCCAGATCCGGCAGGTCGATCCCCTGAAGGGTTCGCACGGTTTCTTTAAGATCATCCAGACCTTCGGCGATTCGGTCCTTCATGGCCTTCAGTTTTTCGGCCTGATGCACAAACGTAAACCCACCCGCCACCATGGCGATGGGATGGGTGTGACGGCCCACCACCACCTTGCTCAGATCATATCCCAGGTTTTTGAGCCGCATGGCCCGTCGGACCATTTCCCGGTCCTGATCCACCAGGGGAAAGACACTGGGAACATCGAAAAAATCGGGGCCCGCCAGAAAATAGATATGCAGGATATGGCTGCTCAACACCTCTCCGTGATAGGCGAGCCGCCGCAATAGATGGGTCTGATCGCTGATGGCCACCCCCAGGGCCGCTTCGGTGGCCTTCAGTGCCGCACATTTATGGCTGACCGCACAGATGCCGCAGATCCGCGAGGCCATGTGGGTCACCTCATTGTGGTGATGTCCCCGAAGAAAGGCCTCGAAAAACCGGGGCGCTTCCACCACTGAAAATCGAACCTGTTCCAGTGCCCCGTCCTTGATCTCTGCGGTGAT
>JGI12210J13797_10121399_pt1 | contig 11730 bp, 7 predicted proteins | sample ElkSlonscriptome_3_FD_13797 | JGI IMG/M metagenome (IMG submission 13797) | reverse complement strand
GGCGGGCCGCCGCAGGCAACCGGTACTGGTTCCGCTTGCAGAGGCTGCCGAAAATCCGCCCCAAGTCGACCGGGCCATAATCGGGGAACGTGATCGTCGTGTTGATTCGTGAGGCGAGCCCGGGATTACTTTCGATCAACTGCCGCATCTCATCAGGATACCCGGCGAAAATGATGACCAATTGGTCGCGATCGTCCTCCATCCGTTTCAACAACGTCTGAAGGGCCTCACGACCGTAGGCGTCGTCGCCACCAGCGTCGACCAAGCCGTACGCTTCGTCGATGAATAACACGCCACCGACGGCGGAGTCACAGACCTGATTGGTTTGCGAGGCGGTCTGCCCGGCATAGCCGGCCACCAACGTACTCCGATCCGCCTCCACAACGTGCCCACGCTGCAGCGTTCCCATGGCACCCAGAATCTGACCGACGATCCGAGCCACCGTGGTTTTGCCCGTCCCCGGGTTCCCCACAAACGACATGTGCAACGTGATCGGCATGGTGGCCAAACCGGCGTCGCGCCGTTGCTGCTGCAGACGAAGGAAATTGGCATAACTCTTGACCCGCTGCTTGACCTCGTCGAGTCCGATCAGTGCATCCAATTCCGCCATCGCGGAGGCCAACTGTTTTGCCGGATCCTTCGGCGGCCCAGAGGCCGGCGGCGTGGCGGTTCTCCCCGGAGCGGCCGCGGGCGTCCCGGGACGTTGGGGCGAGCGTCCAGAGGCGGTCTCGGTTCCGGTGGGCTCACTCGCCTTCTGCCACCCCCCCGCCACGCCGTTGGCCGCTTCCCGCACCGGCCGGCCAGGGACGTTCGAACGACGGTCGCCGGCCGCCCAGGGACGGCTGATCGGCTGGGGTGGCAGCACGGCAAGCGAATCGTCGGGATACAGAACCTTCTCCAATTCACGCTGCATCGCGTGCAGCGCTGCCAGTTCCTCCTCGTCGGGCGAGCCGTCACACTTGGCAATCAAATTTGCCAGGCGAAGGACGATGGTTTCGACCTCGGCTTTGCCGTCCGCCAACGGCTCGTAGCGAACAAAGGGGGCAACCAGTGAGATCCACTCCAAGCGGTCGGCCTGCTGAAACAATTCGGTTGCCGCATCCCGGAGCTGCTCCCCGTCGAGCTTTTGGTCCCATAGGTATTCGATCATCGCCGCCGCCATTCGCTTTTCCGGTCCGCTCCAGCGCGCGTCCGCTCGAACAACGGTGACGTAGACCTTGACGACCAACCCGCGATGCAGGTCTTCCATCAATTCGGCGAACTCGTCCATCGCTTCGGCTCGAGGGGGGCGACCGTCGGGCGAAGCTTGAGGGTCGATCAGCGTCGGGTGGCGGCGGATCAAATGCTTCCCGCTGTCCCGGTAGAGGCGACCGCAATCACGCAGCACGCGGCGCAAAATACCGACCAGCCGGTTCTCGTCGACCTTAGGATTCATGACAGGCTAGTAGCGGAAACGGAGGAAGGAGACGTTTTAATCGGTTCGCCTCCGGCAGCGACGGCTGGCAAGCAGACCCAAAACGTCGAACCCTCGCCGGGCTCGCTGCGGACGTGGACCTCGCCCTGCTGTGCTTGGGCCAAATTTTTGACGATAGCCAGTCCCAATCCGGTACTGCTGCTGGAGGATTCCGCGTTGCGACTGCCTCGGTAAAACCGCTCAAAAATTCGCTTCTGGTCCTCCGCGGCGATGCCGACGCCGGTGTCCTCCACCACCAGCGACCATGTCTCCCGGTCGGGTCGCAAGAATACGCGGACTTGACCCCCGCTGGGCGTGTATCGGACGGCGTTCCCGATCAGGTTGTTGGCGATCGTCAACGTCGCTTCCCGATCCGCCATCACCTTCGCCTTCTGCCCGTCCGTTCCGGCGATCAACTCGATCCCGCCGGCCCGCGCCACCGGATCGTACGCCCGTACCGACTCGGCGACGATCTCGGCCAACGAGACGCTGGAGACGTGCAGGAAGTCGCGGCCGGACTGCGCCCGTGCCAACTGCATCATCTCGTTGACCAAGCGTTCCAGTCGATAGCACTGCGCCGTAATCTGTGACAAAAAGTGCACGGCCATTTCCGGATCATCCTGGATCGCCAATTCGGTCGTTTCGGCGTAGCCCTTGATGGCGGCCAAGGGGGTTTTCAACTCATGCGACACGTTGGCGATGAATTCTCGCCGCATCTCCTCGACACGGCGTGGCTCGGTCTCGTCCCGCAACGACAACTGCAGATTCTGACTCTCCCCGGTGTCGATCAGATCCACACGTACCCGGATCGGTCGGACACCGGCTTGATGTTGAAATTCCAGCGTAAACTCTTGCGGGTGCTGCTCGGCGACGGCGTTGCGGATCGAAGCGGTCAGCTCCGGCTGCCTCACGATCTCGGTGAACGATCGTCCCAACAAAGGCTCGCGCCGCTGCAAATCGAGCAACCGCACCGCCGACGGGTTGATCAATAAGACGGCTTCGTCCGGGGACAAGACGACGACCCCGTCGGTCAACTGCAATAGCGCCGACGCGTTCTGGCGGGTTTCGCGGTGCAGCAACCGCCACCGCTCCTGCGACTGCCGGATTTCTCCATGACACAGGGCGGCGAAACCGTCGATCGCTTCGGTCTGCGATCTGGCATGCATCCGGCCAGTCGCCCAGGCGCTGACAACCGCCAGACACCCCGCCCCGGCGACAACCCAGACAGAACGGGTCAACCAGCCGACTAGCAGGATGACCACCGCCCAGGCGACCGCATGAGCGATCGATCGACCGACAGGCGGCGGGTAGGTGGCCGGCGTGGGAGACGGCGGGATGTTCATGCCGGAGAAGCAGTCGCTAAAGTTTGGGGGGGAGGCTGACTACCGCGTCCCCAGTGTATCCGACGTCGGCCGGTTTGCGATGACCGGCGGCGCCGCAGTCAAAGCGGGCCGAGTCGCCCGGCGCCATCGATACAGGCGGCTTTCGTCCAGCGGCGCGGCGCGCCCCAGTTCGCTCGCTGGATGACAAACGTCCCCCCGCACGCCCCAACAATCCGCCTCGCATCCCGCCGCAATCAATGCCGCACGGGCGTCCAAGTTGATCGATCCGGCGAGCACCACCCACACACCCGCCGCTTGAGCTCGTCGGACCAAGCGGCAGAGACGTGCTGGCGGGAGGTGATCGGTCAGCCGCCGCCCCGCTTTGCCAAACGTGTCGATCAGCAGCCGGTTCCGTCCGGTGGCGATCACCGTGTCGAGCACCAATTCGGGCGTAACGGTCTCGGCGGCCCGGTGATCCGCGTACGACACCGGCACCAGCGTCACGCCGGAGGGCAAGACGGTTTGCGCCCACAGTTCTGCCAACGCATCGGCGGTCCGCCGCCCGCTGGGGCCGATTTTGGCGAACCGAAAGGCCGGAGGCACCTGCGTGGCCAACGCAACGCCCTCGGGAAACTCGCCCAACGCCGCAGAAAGCCCGCCGAACGAGCGGCACTCGGGCGATGTCCCGCCGCACGGGAGGCGATCCGACGATCCTCCGCGCTCTCTCCCCGTCGGCGTCTGGTCCGACCCACCGGACTGCAGCACGTCGGCTAAGCCCATCGATTCGGACGCCCGACTCGTTTCGCCCCAACGCGCCGCCGCGACCCGCCAGATCGCCGGGTCGGTCGCGGCCAGCGGCCCCCGACGAGGATCCTTAAAGTCGACCAAGTCCACGTCGGCGTCGATCGCCTGTTCGGCTTCTTGTAGATTCTGGACGCTGACCAGCAGCATGTGGAAGATCCTGAGGATCGAAAAAGGAGGACCGGCGGTCGACGCAGTCCGATCGACCCGGCAGGCATCCAGGAGTACAGTGCCGTTGCCTGGGAAACAACCCGCCCGGGATAACTCGACCCGCCGGCCGCCCGTCTTCTATCATGGTCGACGCGTCAATTGTTGACAGCGACTTTGTCGTCCACGGTGTCGGGAACGTCACGCCACGAGGAATATGCTTCGGTGAAGTACGAATCGATCGATAGCCCAGAAAAGTTGGCTGCCTTCTGCGACGCCTTGGCGAAAGAGCCTGTCATCGCTTTCGATACCGAATTTGTGTCGGAGGATTGCTATCGGCCGGAGTTGTGCCTGGTCCAGGTCGCGGCGGGGGACACGCTGGCTGTCATCGACCCGTACCAAAGCGGTGACACCACCCCATTTTGGGAGCTTCTGACTTCACCGGGCGACGCGCCGTCGCTGCCGCCGGGAGGCCGTGTCGTCATCGCGCACGCGGCGAGAGAAGAAATCCGTTTTGCCTTTCGCTTCACCGGCCGCCCGATCGCGGGACTGTTTGATACTCAGCTGGCCGCGGGTTTCGTCGGCATCGAATACCCCGCCTCCCTGGCGACGCTGGTCCACCGGCTCGTCGGACAGACGCTTCCGAAGGGAGAAACAAGGACCAACTGGCGGCACCGCCCGCTGACCGACGACCAAATTCAGTACGCGCTGGCCGACGTCACCAACCTGATCGAAATGAGAGACGTGCTGTTGGCCGACGTCCGCCAAGCCGATCGCGTCGAGTGGTTGGACGAAGAAACGGCCCGGCTTCAGCAAAAAGTCATCGACGCGGAGACGCAAGAGAACTGGCATCGAGTCAGCGGTAGTTCCGGCCTGAAGCCAAGACAGCTCGAGGTCGTCCGGCACCTGTGGCGCTGGCGCGAACAAATCGCCAAAGACCGCGACCGGTTGCCCCGCCGAGTGCTACGCGACGATTTGATCGTCGAACTGGCCAAACGCGGCTCCGCCGATCCTAAAAAAATTCGCGGCATCCGCGGGATGGAACGACGAAACGCGGCCGACCGGTATGAGGAAATCGCCAAGGCGATCCAGACCGCTTTAGCCACCCCCGACGACCAACTGCCGAAGCGGCCCCGCGGTCGAGGTCGCGTCGCGTCGCCCATGCTCAGTCAGTTTCTGTCCACCTCCATCGCCTGCATCAGCCGGCAACAGAAGCTGGCACCAGCGATCGTCGGCAATACCGACGACGTCAAGGATCTACTCGCCTACGAACTACAACCCCGGCGAGGTGCCCCCACCCCGTCGCTGCTCAACGGCTGGCGAGGCGAAATTGTTGGAAAAACCTTCCGGCAAATCTTGCAAGGCGACTTGGCGATCCGTGTCGCCGACGTCACCGAGGACCAGCCGCTGGAATTCGTCCAGTGCGGGGCTGCCGGCGACGGCTCGACGAAACCAGCCCCCCCCAGCCCCTAGCGGGCCGTTTCTCGTGTCAGCTCGCTACCGTTCCTTCAGCGGCAACAAGTCCGCCAACGTCCGATCCGCGGCGGCGTCGCGTTCGGCTTGCTTCAGGCCGGCGAGGGTCTTCCAAGCCGGATGGTCGTTCGTCGGCCGAAACTGGTGGGCGAGCCCCAAGATCCGAGCGATCGGGATCTGGTCGGCCGGCTGAGCCAACGTCAACCTCTCCTGATCCGCCGACGACGCCACCCGTTGCAAGCACCCGCCCTCGATCAACCGATTTTCCATCTCGTGGACGATCCGGCTGGAAAGCCCCAGCCGATCCGCCAAATCCTGCCGGCCGATCGCTTGGCCCAGCCGGAACGCGTGGGCGACCTCCGTCATGATCGGCAACATCCAGTCGGGGTCGCCGTGTAACAACCGCTGACGGTCGCGTCGGTCTCTCAACCGCCGGCCCCGCATCGTCTGCAAAGTGACCGTCAAGATCAGGCCGAACAGGACGATCAGCCAAGTCGTGTAAATCCACAACAGGAAAAGCGGGATCAGGCCGAGCGACCCGTATAACGCGGAGTAAGGGACCGCCTTGCTGACGTAAATCTGGAATCCCAACTTGGCGACTTCCCACAACCCCGCCCCCACCGCGGCACCGATCGCGGCCGCCCGCGGCGAAACCTGAGTATTGGGCATCAGCGCGTAAAGCAGGAACAGGAGTACCCATCCGGCGACGACCGAGACGATGTGCTGGAGAACTCCGAGCGGCTGGGCACCCGCCCCGATCGTGCCGAACCAATCGATCACCTGGCCCGATAGATACAGACTCAGTGCCAGCAACCCGGTGCCCAGTGTGATGATCGACCAGTGGATCGCCACGCGAATGTGAATCGGTCGCTGCGACGGCGCGTCAAAGATGATGTTGAACAGGTACTCAGTCGAATCGGCCAACGCGACAGCGGCGTAAATGAATAAGATCAAGCCGAAGACGCCGATCGAGGCGAAATCCAAATCCGCGATCTGCGTAGTCGCTTCGTGCAGCGTCCGCCGAATGCTGGCGCGGGTGCGTAGCGCTTCCGCAGCATCCTCGGACCGTTCGGACTCAGGCGTACGCCGGGCCCGTTCCTCGGCGTCCGGATCGTCCGAAGCGAGCGGGACGTCCGGCGGATCGTCAATTTTCGACCCGGCGTCCTGCGAAACAGTCGAGTCGACCGGCTGATCCGTCGCCGCCTCCACGCCACGCGGGTCTTCGACCAATCCGGCGTCGACGCTGATCGTCTCGTCCCCGTCCCCCAGACCGCTCACTTCCAGCTGGACGTACTCGCCCGGAATCTCGGGCACACCGAAGAACGAGTACAGCTGACTTTCGACCCTCAACTGGACCTCGTCCAAGCCGCCGAAGACCCGGAACATGACCAAACTCAGCACCACCACAGGAATGAGCGCGAAGATGGTCCGGTAAGTCAGCTCCGCCGCCATCCCCTCGGCGCGATGGCGCAGCAACTGCCGCCAACAATGGACCGCCAAGTCCCAAGCAAAACGGAGTTGATGCTGACGCCGAGAAAGCTCCTCACGGGGACGCTGGACGGAATCAACGACATAAGTCAGCCACTTGCGCAACAGCGTCTCCTCGGGGTTCAATTGAGCGGCCGGCGACTACCGCCGGCCGATACGTCCGACGGCGAAGGCCGTGACCGCGGGCGGATCACCCTTCCAACATCACCGGGCACCGTAACGGATCGCCACGCAGTCCCGCCAACAGATTATCCACCGCAATCTCGGTCATTGCATACCGGCTGCGCGTCGTCGCACTGCCGATATGCGGCACAATGGTCACTCCCGGCAGTCCGACCAGGCGATCGGAGGTTGGCAGCGGCTCGGGCGTGGTCACGTCCAACCCGACTCCCCGCAACCGGCCTTGCTCGACCGCATCGGCCAACGCTTCCTGATCGATGATTTCGCCCCGAGCGGTATTGACCAAGACCGCGTCGGGCCGGACCCGCGAAAGCATCGCCGCATCGATCAAGTGCTTCGTCTGCTCACTCAGCGACACGTGAACGGAGAGGAAATCGCTTTCGGCCATCAGAGTTTCCAGGTCAACCTTTCGGCCGCCCAAACGGCTGTCGACGTCCGGCTTGGCCGAACGGGAAGTGTAGAGCAGGTTCATTTGCCAACCGCCCACCATCCGCCGCGCGACCGCTTCACCGATCCGCCCCATCCCGACAATCCCCAACGTTTTGCCACCGGGCTCCACGCCCAGCCAGCCGCGGGGATCCCAGGTTTTCCAATCTCCCCGGCGGACCTCGTCGCTCGCTTCCCGAACCCGCCGCGCCGCAGCGAGCATCAACGTGACCGCCATGTCCGCGGTCGCGTCGGTCAGCACGTCGGGCGTATTGCCGACCGAGATACCGCGAGCCGCCGCAGCCGCCAAGTCGATGTTGTTGTACCCCACGGCGTAATTGCTGATCACCCGCAACCCGCCCCCCGCCGCGTCCATCAATTCGGCGTCCACTCGGTCGGTCAAAAGTGCCAAAACCCCTTCACAATCGGCGACCTCCTGCAGCAAACTCTGCCGATCCGGCGGCATCACACCGGGCCAGACTCGGACGTCGCATTCCTGACGCAGCCGATCGAACGCCGGCCCCGGAAGCTGGCGCGTGACAAAGACCCGAGACGAATTCCCCATCGTTTGCTATTCGCCGCCTGCGCTGAAAGGATCATACTGGTACATACTCGGAAATTCTCCCTGACGAAAAGATGATACAATGATGGCGAACGCTACCGAACCCCGACGAGACGACTGGATGAACGCACTTCGAAGCCGCCAAACCTTCACCCGACCCACCCTGGTCCTCCTCGCCGGGTTATTCGGCACCGCCTGGATCCAGCCGGTCGCCTGGTCGGACGACTCCGACGGCACGGACCAACCCGCTTTAAAAGTCGTCGAGGACAGGCCCGCCGGTTCGCCCGTGGACGACGCTTCGGACCAGCAGAACTCAGCCCCAACCGGCGAACAGACTGACGAACGGGCCGGCGAACAGGCTGACGGGGCCGAAGCCCCCGCCCCCCCTTCGCTGACGCCGCAAGCGGACCCCGGCCAAGCCGATCTGGATGAGGCGGTCCTGAAACGCATCGAGGCCGAAACCAATTCGCAGCTCAAAGAGGTGGCGGCACTGATCGAGTCCGCACTGGCGAAAGGCCTGAGCGACGAGAACAAAGCGTTCGCCAAGCAAATGCTGGGCAGCATCCAACTGCAGCGTGGACAGGGGCTCTCCGCCGCCATGGTCCGCGTCCGCGGGCGGCAGCAGCTGCAACTCCGAGACGAGGCCCTGAAAGCACTCGAAAGCGCTGTCCGAAACGACCCGGAACTCGTCGAGGCCCACCTGTTGATCGCCCGGCTGAACTTGCTGCCACAGGGCGACGTCGACGCCGTTCGCCGCGCGACCACCGCCGCCATCAAGCTGTTGGCCGATTCGCCGGAGGAACTCAGCGAAGCCTATTCGATTCGCGCCCTGACGCAGGAAAGCCCGAAAAAGAAACTGGCCGACTTGAACGCCGCTATCGCCGCTGACGCGGAAAATGTCGTCGCCCTCCAACAACGCGCTGCCGTCCGACTGCAGCGTGACGAGATCGACGAAGCCGTCGCCGACCTCCAACGCATCCTGGAAATCGATCCGACGAACGTGCAGGTCGCAACCGAGGCCGTCCAACAACTGGTCGAAATGGATCGCGCCGACGATGCCGTCAAACTGCTCAGCGAAGCGATCCAGGCGAAACCCAGCGAAGGCCTGTACCGCCTTCGAGCCATCCTCTACCGGATGCTCGAAAAAGACGACGAGGCGTTTTCCGATCTGAACAAAGCGATCGCGATGCAGCCACAAGACCCGTTGGCACTGCTGCAACGCGCCGAGATCGCCTTGGGCCGCGATAACCTGAAAGCCGCCAAACAAGACCTCGACAGCGCCCTGGCGATCGCCCCCCAAGTCGAACAGCTCGACCAAACGATCGTCGTCCGCTGCTTCATCGCTGTCGCCGAAGGACGGCTGGCCGACGCGATCACTGACATGAAAACCCTCGTCCAACGAGACCCGGAGAACACCGATCGACAGCGACAGTTGGCGAATCTGTACTTGCAGGACGAACGTCCCCGCAAAGCAATCGAAACTCTCACCAACATGCTGGCCAAGAACGAAGACGATCCCGATCTGCTCCGCGCCCGCGGCGACGCCTACTTGGCCGTCGGCGACCATCGCAAGGCGGTTGAAGATTACGAGGCAGCCGTCCGGGCGATCGGCGATGCCAGCCCTCCGGCGTTGCCCGGCTTACTGAACAATCTCGCCTGGGTGCTGGCGACATCCCCGCAAGAAGGCGTCCGAGACGGACAGCGGTCGCTCGAACTGGGACGACGTGCGGTAGAGCTGACGGAGGAGTCGGAAGCCCACATCCTCAGCACACTCGCCGCCGGCTATGCCGAAACCGGTGACTTCGAAAACGCCATCAAGTGGAGCGAAAAAGCGGTGCAACTCGGTCGCGAAAACAACGACGAGCAACTCGAGCAACTCGAGAAAGAACTTCAGTCCTACCGAAACGAAGAACCGTGGCGGGAAAAACAGCAAACCGAAGAAAACCAAGTCCCGTTGCTGTCCTCCGAGGATCTGATCGACACCTGAACTCCCATGCGGTCAACCTCCAATCGGCTCAGGACCTCCTCCAACCCCATCGCGAACCGGCTCACCCGCCGATCGTCGGTTCGTCGATCGGCGATTCACCTGTCAGCGGCATGCCTGTCGGTCCTGCTCGCCGGTGGCCACTTGTCATTGGCGGCAGCGGACGACGGTCCTCCGCATCGCGTCCGCTTGGAGTCAGCAGTCCGTCGGGCAGTGAAAGCTCGTGACTCCGCAGGTGATCAGCCATCAGCGGCCGACTGGGTACAACTCGGCGACGCCCAACTGAGAGCGGGACGGGTCGACGCGGCAATCGAGAGTTTCGAGCGGGCGATCGAGCTGGCCCCCCGCTCCGAACCCTATCTCTGGCAGTACGGCATCGCCCTGTTTTTCGCCGACCGCTTCGATGACGGACGGCGACTGTTTGAACGTCACCGGAAAGTGAATCCCAACGACGTCGAGAATGCCGCGTGGCATTTTCTCTGTGTCGCCAAATCGGAATCGTTGCCCGAAGCCCGCCGCCTCGTCTTGCCGGCTCCCGATGACCCCCGCACGCCGATGCGAGAGGTCCTTGAGCGTTTGAAGGGCGGCGACAATGCCCCCATCATCCAGGCGATGGACGAGGAAACCGTCGACCAAGCGTCCGCCCGCTTTTACGGCCGACTCTACCTGGGTCTGATTGCCGATGCCGAAGGAGACCGCGCCGCGGCGAAAAAACACCTCCGTCAGGCAGCCTCCACGACCGCCACCCACTACATGGCCGACGTCGCCCGCGTCTACGCCGAGAAAATCGCCCCCGACCGCTAAATTTTCTCGGCACGTCGATAAAGAGGTCGATAACCTGGCGCCCACCGCTTCGATACTGCCACCGCTCCGCGCCGGCAACCATCGTCGAAATCTCGACCCCGCACCCACCATTCCCGACCCCAATCGTCTTCCCGTAGGGCCCGCTATGCGGGCCAGTTCTCTTCCCGTAGGGCCCGCTATGCGGGCCGATCCTCCTCCCCCTCGCGCCCGCGATGCGGGCCGATCGACTCCGCTCACCCCAGGCCAAAGGTACCCTCATGAAATGTTTGATCCGAATTTTGTTCTGCTGGATTGCTCTGCACAGCTTGGCAATCGCTCAGCCTCTTGAGAACGTGTTCATCGCGACCGGCGGCATTCGTGGCGATTCAGGGGAAATCGAAACCGGCGTCATTTCGATTTCGAAAGACGGCAAGCAGTGGAAGCGTGTGTTCGAAGGCGGCAAGGTCCAAGGCCACTTCACCCACGGAAACGACAACATGGTCCGCGCCTTGACCTACGGCGACGGCAAGTTCGTCGCGGCGGGCAACAAGGGCATCGGAGTCATGCTCTCCGGTGGCGGTGAGACTTGGCGGTTTGTCGAACCAGAGCCGGGCGAAGGTCCGGGCGGATTTTGCATCGCGCACACCGACGGCAAATTCCTGATCCCCACGGCAAGCCATTTTCATCTTTCCACCGACGGCGAAAACTGGGAATCGGTCTCCATGTCGGGGGCGTTGAAGGAGAAACATGGGGTCGGCGCTTGGGGCAGTGATGGTGCCGGTCATGTGCGGAAAGTGGTCGGACAGAACGGCGTGTTCGTGTTTGCCGGAGAGCGGCGGTTCGGCTCCACGGCCGACGGCCGGACGTTCCTGCACCATGAAATTCTGGCTCCTGGCGAAAAACGAGGCGATTACTACCTGCTCGCCGGCAACGGTCGCTTTCTCTTCCTTCAAGAGACCGGCCATCAGCGCAGCACGGACGGCGTCCACTGGGAGCCGCTGGTGATCGATTCGGCCGATCCGGAAATTGTGAAAGCTCAGACGTCCGGCGTCTGGACCGGAAGCGAGTTCGTCGTCACCGGCAAAGATGCCGTCTATCGTTCGAGCGACGG
>JGI12210J13797_10229928_pt1 | contig 11732 bp, 7 predicted proteins | sample ElkSlonscriptome_3_FD_13797 | JGI IMG/M metagenome (IMG submission 13797) | reverse complement strand
CGCATGTTCGATGTGTGGGGAATGGCCGCGAAGCTGGTCAACGAGGCCGCAGCCGATTCTCGTGATGAAGGGGTCGGCAACACCCTCATGCTCCTGGGCATGAGGATGACGCCCTGGGTGCCGAACGGCCGGACGACGGGGAACGTCTCGCTCTGCACCGCCAGAGTCTACGCGCCCCTGGAGCGCTTGCGAAACCGAACGTTTTTGCACGGCTCGCGGCGGTCACCACATTTCGGGACGTTGGGGCCTGCAAAACTAGGTTGCCAAAGGCAAAGGTTTGGCAACCGGGAAACGCAACGCCTTCGAGGGGGGACGAGTCCTCGGCTCGCCTCTTGTTCATGTTCAGGTGGCAGGGCGGGGGAGGGCTTACTGTGGGTTCTTCCACCGTAGCGGCTGCTACCCCACCGCGCGGTCCCGTCACGCCTCACTATTCCTCGGCGGCAGCCGGGGCGAGAAGAGGCTCCAAAGCTGAGGGTCAGTCGGGATCGGATACCCTGCCTTCCCGTGGCTCATCGAGTGTCCCACCTGGGGGGAAGAGCACATCGGGGAAAAATGGGCTCTAACGAATTATGCGCAATCTGGAGCGAACCAGCGTCGTCTAGGCTTTTGAAATCGCGGGATGGAACGACCCTGGATGGTCTCCGGCGCCCCTGTGCGGCGCCACGGGCTCATCGCCCCGCTTGAAGCGGCCAATGGCCAGATCGGCCACCTGTCCTCTCGAAGAAGTTATGCGCAAAGTAGTCCCCTGCCTTGTTCATGGCTCGAAGCGGTACATCCCCTGGACGTTCACGTGCCTGAAGCGCGCCACGAAGGCGGTCTCGACGTCCCTTGGAGTCCTACACGAGAATCGTGTAGTCGTCGGCGGTGCCCTCTTCGCCCGAGACCTCGACGGCGATCTCGCGAGCTTGTCGACGCAGCTTCGCTCGGGTCGTCACGACCTTGCGCGTGCGCTTGGCGATGTCCTTGGCGAGCTTCTGGTCTTTCGGCAGCGGCACGCTGACTTCCAGAACACGCCGGCCCAGCGTATCGATGATGTCCTGAGTGAACTGCTTCGACCGGATCTGCCGCTTGACGATGGGCGCGTTGAGGGCTGCCAAGAAGAGGTAGGGATCGAGCTGGTCAGGCTTCGTGACCCGGAAACGCAGAAGGTGGCTCTGGTACAGCGCTTTCCCCTCGGAGCCGTCGTACTCTGTCACCATTGCGGTCGTGCCGATGAGGTAGGTCCCATCCCGGACCATCAGGATGTCGCCCGCCTGGACCGAGCCCTTCTTGACGTACTGGTCGTAGATCGCGTCGCTTACCCCGTGCTTAGGGTCACTCTTGAGCTCCCAGTTTGCGATGTCCGACGTCCGGTAAAACGGGTACGGACCCGTGCCGTAGGCCATCTTCCCGACCTCAACGCCGGTGTCGATGGTGAGCAGATCGTCGTTGACCATCTCGCCGATGGTCTTCATCTCGTGCGTCCCCGAGAGGGCCTTAAGGTCGCGCGACAGCTCAGGGTCGTAGTACTTGGGCACCAAGATCCCGTTCTTGATGGCCGACCGGTCGAGGAAGAAGCCGAGGTGGTCGAATGAGCACTCCTTCCCGCGGCGCAGCTCGGCGTAGCGCTCGGCGATGAGTGGGATGTCATCGAGCAACTCCCAGGATCCGTCGCTGTGGTTCTTGACTGTTGGATTCCCCCGTGAGTCGTGGCCGCACCAAGCCGCCTCCGCCATGAAGATCGAATCCGGGGCGGAAGTGTCCCCGTCCGGCTTGCGTGCGAACACGACGCACACCTTCGCGTGTGTCCCCCCTTTACCGCTGGTCTTGAAGAGGGGCTCCGGCAACGCCACGACCCCAAAGAGGTGCATCTCCCGGAAGAGCCACTCGATGACGTGGGCGTAGGACGGATTCCCCAGAATGCTCTCTGGCAGGACGATGCCAAGCCGCCCTCCAGGCTTGAGGAGCTGCACGCATCGTTCGAGGAAGAGTAGTTGCGGCACCTGGTGGTCCAGCACCTCGTTGCGCTTCTCGTAGGAACCGGCCTTCTTATCCTTCTGCCACTTGTGACCGAGGTCGTACTGCGAGAGGAGGGGCTTCCCTTTGACCTTGATCTTTTTGCCGAAGGGCGGGTTCGTCAGAACAAGGTCGAACGTGGCCAGCGAGATCTTGTCCTTGGCCTGACCTGACCATCCCGAGTGCGGCTGGAGGCTGTTCTCGCAGAATACCCCGCCCCGGCCGTCGCCCATGATTGCCATGTACGCCTTCGTCACCTTCGCGAGGAACGAGTCCTTGTCGATCCCCCGGAAGTGCTTCGTGGCGACGTCCCACTTCTTGCGTTCCACGCGCGAGGCAGACCACTTCTTCTTCTTGCCCTCCTTGTCGACCCGCTCCCAGACGTGGCCGAGGGCAGTGACCAGGAAACCGCCAGACCCGCACGCAGGGTCGACGATGTGGTCGTTGGGGGACGGGTCTAGGATGGTCGTCACCATGCGGACGACGTTGCGCGGGGTGAAGAACTGGCCTTCCGCACCTCGGAGGGCAGGTCCGATGAACACCTCGAAGGCGTCGCCGATGGCGTCGCGGGGTGCCTCCGTGATGGCGTAGGGTTGAAGCTCCCCGACGATGTACAGGACGGACTTCGCGTCCAGAGAGATAACATCGCGCTTGGCGAAGACGTCGTCGTACTCTACCTTTACACGTCCGAAGATCTCCTTGAGCCGCTTCTTGACGGCGCTGGACGACTCGTCGTGGCCTGCGCGGAACTGGACGACCTCGTCGGCGCCCGTGTTCAGCTCGTCGTAGATCTTGCAGAAGAGGATGTTGATGACCTCGCGGGCGAGCGCCTCGTCGCGCGTGACCCCGGTGGCGTTGCCGGCGAGGTGATTCCGTAGATCAGCGAAGATCGCCTTGAGGTTGGACGGGGGCACCAGGTCCCGGCGCAGGAACTTCCCGATGTCCTCAAGGCGCTGCTGGTACCGCGGGATGTTGGGCAGGGGCAGGTACTTGCGCGTGCCATTCGCACTGAGGACTTTGCGCAGGTAGAGGTGGTCCTTTCCATTGAACCAGACGCCGATCTCGGCGCTGCTCATGTCCATATACAGCTTGAGCTGAGTGGCGCCGTCCTTCCTCGTCTTCTTCTTGCACTCGGCGATGATGTAGACGTCGTCTTCGAGCTGCGAGGCCGACTTGAAGATCGCGACATCGACGGGGTAGGTGCCGGAGTCGTCGGACGGGCTCTTCCTCACCCGATGCTGTGGGTGCGTCTTGATGTGCTCCTTGGGGTAGCCGAAGTCCTCCACGAAGCGCCGCGCCAAGACCTGCACGGCATCGACTTCCTCCGGCGTCGCGCGGACGGGTTTCCGGCTGATGTAGTCGATGATCTTAACAGGGCCAGACGTGACCGTAGGAGACCCGGATGCGGGTGACATGCCGGCAGAAGATCGGATGTCGAGGGATCGGCGTCAAGGGCAAGGGACATCTGTGAAAAAGGTTCGGATCTGGGATGGGTCTCAGAGATCCGAGCGGGTCATTATGGGCCGTGCACGCGTCGAACGGCTACTCGCAGCTCCTGACCGAGCCCACGCGGGCGGCGTGACCGCGCCATGCTCTTCGTCATGTATGCAGCCGGGTTACGGGTCTCGGAGCTCATCAACCTCCGCATCGGTGACCTCGACCGACGAAGAGGCGTGCTCATCGCCCATGGGAAGGGGAACAAGCGCCGGCTCATTCCGCTCGTGGAGCGCGCTGTCGAGCAGGTCGAGGTCTATCTCAGCTCTGCGGGGTGAAGACGTGCGAAAGTCAACGCCTCCTCAATTGCGCGGCCAAGTGGACCGCACTGGCGCCTCAGTGAAGTGAAGCCTCACGAAGACCTCGAGAGGGGGCGCCAGTGCGCTCCACTTGGCCCGGAGCGCTGAACTGCGCGACGATTGACGGTCCCATGGATCGCTGGATCGACGCCTACCTCCACCACCTGCGTTTGGGCCGGGGGAGGGCGAAGAACACGATTCGGGCCTACGGCCACGACCTTGCTCGGTTCGCCGCCTTCGTGGCGCCGTCCGAGTCTGAGGAGAACGCCGAAGGGAGCGCGGAGCCAGAACTCTCCGTCCTCATCACCGCCGAAGTGGTCTCGGCCTTCATGGTGGCGCTGGGTCGCGAGGGCCTGAGTGCGCGCTCTGCGTCGCACCATCTGAGCGCCGTGAGGGGCTTCTGCCGGTTCCTCGTCGATGAGGGCCTCCTCGAGGCTGACCCCACGAGTCTGCTCACGGGTCCGAAGCAGGGACGAAGACTGCCAGCGGTGCTCGACAGCCAAGAGGTCGAATGCCTCCTGGCTGCGCCCGACGTCTCGACGAGGCGTGGTCGCCGCGACCGGGCGATGCTGTTCGTGATGTACGCTGCGGGCCTGCGCGTCTCCGAGCTCGTCAACCTCCGCGTGGCGGACCTCGACATGCGTCGGGGCGTGCTGAGCGCCTTGGGCAAGGGCAACAGGCGCCGGCTCATCCCGCTCGGCGAGCGTGCGGTCGATGAGGTCGCGGCGTATCTGCCAGACCGCGCGACCCATCCAGCAGCGGGTCGCAGCGCCATCTTGTTTCTGTCGCCGCGAGGCAAGGCGCTCAGCCGGCAAGCGTTCTTCGACGCCGTGAAGCGCTACGCACTCGCGGCCGGGATCACCAAGAACGTCTCGCCGCACAAGCTCCGGCACAGCTTCGCGACGCACCTGCTCGAGGGCGGCGCCGATCTCCGGAGCGTCCAGGCCATGCTCGGCCACGTCGACATCGCCACGACGGAGGTCTACACGCACGTGGCCAAGGAGCACCTGCGCGAGGTCTACGACCGGGCCCATCCGCGGGCCTGAGCCGCCGCTCTGGCCACGCGGCGGACGGCCAGAAGCGGCGCCGAAACAGCCACTTGCGCAGCTGACTGGACACAATATTCCTTATGCGTAGTGGCAGTGTAGGCGGTTAGTAGAGATGTCCGGTTTCCGTTCGGTAGAAGTGTCCGGTCTGCGACGATCGCCGGATGTGCACGCTTGTCGGGCCGCCACAGGTCATCTCCGTGAGAACAGAAAGTAGATCGCGCCCGGCGTGGTTTCGCAGGTGATGGAGGGTCGGCTCTCTGCAGAGTCGCAGAGTCTCCCTGCGCCCACTCTCGGTGGGACATGAAGACGGGTCTCCGTCTCGCTCGGTCTCCCGGGAGAATCACGTGAGCGGTAAGACCGGAGCCGACTATATGGTCGCGCGCTCCCAGTTGGAGAGGATCGCTGCGGACACGAACTGGGCCATGCCGTCGCCGTACTTGTCGAAGTTGGCGGCAAAGCGCGGATCGGACGTGTACATGCCGGCCAGGCCTGCCTGCATCGCGTGGCTGCACGGATAGAACCACTGGTCGATGTGCAGCCGGTAGCGCTCAGCGAGATCCATAGCCGCTTCCGATTGCGGCGCCGCACCTTCGGCTTTGACGTCGGCGAAGGCCTGCAAGATCTCGTTGGCCTCCGCCTTCAGGCGCGCCCAGTTCTCGGGCTGGTAGTTCTTCGTGCGCCGCGCGGACTCGGCGTAGGCCTCCGTGTCGCCCCAGCGCTGCTTCGCCTCTTGCTCGTAGTCCTTGGGATCGAAGCCTTCGAACATGTCCTTGGGGTTCATCGCCGCTTCTCCGTGGGGTTGGGGGTCGAGTCGTTGCAGGGCCGCGTCGATGGCCCGGATCTTGGCGTGGGTCTCTTGCAGTCGACCGACGAGTGCCTCGCGCTGCTCGCTCAGCAACGCGCGCGTGTCGGCTTCGGGGTCGTCGAGGGTGCGGCGGATCTCCTCAAGCGCGAGACCGAGGCTGCGTCCCACTGCGATCTGGTGAAGCCGCAACAGGTCCGCCTCCGAGTAGAGTCGGTAACCCGCCCCGGACCGACCGGACGGCCGCAAGAGCCCGATCTCGTCGTAGTGGTGCAATGCCCGCACCGTCACTTTGGCGATCCGCGCCACCTCGCTGACCTTGTAGAGAGTTTCGGCCACGGACTCAGGCTAGGTCCTCACGCCGCGTCAGGGTCAAGGCACATTCCCGGAAAAGTGTCGTCGTACCCCCCGCGCGGTAGCCGCCGTCGGACACCGCGTCCGATCAGGCCCAGGCGTGCTCCTGCCGGGCCTCCCGGCAGCTCCGCAGCACGGACAGCGACGCGGTCGCATGGCCCTTACACTAGGCAAGGCAGGGCCTCATCCCAAACCTTGACGTCGCGCTTCGCGACGACGGCGCTCGAGCGCCACAACGCGAGGTACGAGACGCAGCCCTCCGGCCCCAAGATGATGAGCACCCCCTTGTCGGTCGCGAGCCACCGCCGTCCGACCTTGGCGGCGGGCGCGATGTCTCCGGCTGCGGCGTCCCCATGCGCTCGCGAGGCTTGGCCGCTGGTTCCGCTGGTTCAAACGGACGACGGGGGCGGCTCGGATGGTACCGACGTCGCAGGCGGCTCGCCCGACCCTCCGCTCCGCGTTGTTTCTGGCTTCCTCGCTTCTCCGTCGTCGCGGGGAGCGAGAGGCGCACGCCCCCAGTTCAGCACGCCTTGCTTGCGCGGCTCGCTCGCGGAGGTGGGCGCGGCCGCAGACAAAACGCCTCCCCTGCTCCAGAACTCACGCCGACGAAACGAGGGCCAACCCCTCGCGGCCGATGCACGCTCGGCCGCTGGCGCTTCCTTACCCTCGGGTACTAGGATTGAGGCCGGGGTACAGCGCAGGGAGAACACATTTGGACCTACTCGTCGTAGACGATGACGACGCAGTTGGACGAGGGATCATGCGGCTCGCGCAGATAGCCGGGCTTGAGGGACGACGGGTGGCCTCCGCCGAGGCCGCCCTGGCTGCACTCGCGTCACTCCCTGAACAGACCGTCGTCCTCGTGGACATTCAACTCGGACGACGCAGCGGCATCCAGCTGATCGAAACGCTTAGGCAACGAGGCGACCCTCATCCCGTGGTCTTGATGTCGGGTGCTCCCCCAACCATGAGCCGCGAGCGGATCCGCGCGCTTGGGATCGCGACGTTTCTTGCGAAGCCCTTCGGGGCCGACCAGCTGAAGCTGGCCGTCAAACGTGGCCGTCACCGCGAGCAACCGGTAGACGTAGCAAAGGATGGGGGTTCCGAGAGCGGGGCCGGCGACGACCCGCTCGATGATCTGAGTTGTCGGTAGCGGTTGGGGGGTGGCCGACAAGAAGGTCGTGACCTTGCAGAGGTGGCAACGGGCACTGGCCTCAGGGTAGCAGGCAGATTCGAACGAAAATGCACGCTAAGGCCCGGGGGCCAGTCCAGAGTAGTTCCCAAGTGCCTGAAACTGGTTCGGGGTTCCAATAGCAACCGCGCAAAATCCAACGCTAAGGGCCGAGGCGGCCTTTCGCACGAGGGAGCAACGGCACGCGGCCAGGCGGAAAGATGCGCGACTACGCGGCTCTCGGCCCCCGCAGCGGTCGAAGCTGATCCGGCTCCGGTGGCTTCACATCGAACCGGTAGCGACCGTAGGGGTTCACGTGCGTGAACAGGCACGGCGACAGGTGGCTGGTGTCGGCGCGTCCATCGATCCGGCCCTCCACCCTCAGCTGCTCAAGGGCCTTCGACATGTAGACCGTGTTCCAGACGATGATGGCGTTGGTCACGAGGTTGAGACACGCGGCTTGGTTCGTCTGCTCGTCCTTCTGCCGTCGCTTCACCTTGCCCTCGTTGGCGAACATCAGGTAGCGGCGAAGGGCGTGCAGAGCCTCCCCCTTGTTGATCTGACGGCCGATTCTGCGTCGGTAGCTTTCGTCCGCGATCCAGCGCAACGCGAAGAGAGACTTGAGCACTCGGCCGTACTCCTGCAGCGCCCGGACGAGACTGCTCTTCTGCGCCCTCGCTTGGTATCTCGAGATGAGCAGGGATGCCGAAACCCATCCGAGCTTGAGGGACCCTGCTACACGGAGCATCTCGTCCCAGTGCTCGACGATGAGGGCGCTTCGGATCGTGCGGCTTAGCAACGGGTGGCGAGATTGATCGCGGCGAAGGCCGTAGAGCCGCTGCGTTCCGAGGTCCCGAATCCTCGGCGAGAACCGCAGTCCGAGAAGGTCGAACAGGGCAAATACCAACTCGGTGTAGCCCGTCGTGTCGACCGTATGCTCAAGGATTGGCAGCTCGGTTTCGTTGGTGAGGATGGCGTCGAGCACGTAGGTGGCGTCGCGCACCGTCGATGAGATCACCTTCGTTCCGTACTGCGCGTACTGGTCGGCAGTCCACGTGTAGAAGGTGAGTCCCTTGCCGAAGCCGAAGTAGCGCGGCAAAGCCGCCGCGGTGGCTACCTTGCCGCGCACGGGGAAGCGTTGTCCATCCGAGGACGAAAGCATGCCGCCGCCCCAGGCACGAGCAAGCGGAAGACTGTGCTGGAAGTCGACGAGGGCGTTGGTGGCATCGGCCAGGGTCTCCTCCCGCAGGTACCAGTTCGTCGTCCAGTGGAGCTTCGAGTACGTCAGCCCGTCGGTCGCCTGCGCCATGCTCGTCAACCCCATGTTGCAGGCCTGCGCGAGGATGCTGGCGAGTAGCGTTTGGCGGTGGTCGTCATGCGTGCGCGACTTCGTCCCACCTCCAGCATGGGAGAATCGGTCGGTGAAAGAGGTCCACCCGTCGACTTCGAGGAGGAGATCCACGAGGTCGAGTTCAGGCAGCCGTTCAGCGACGAGCTCGTTGAGGTCCGTGACCTCGCTGGGCAAGTCCTCCTTCTTCAGCGGGGGTAGAACGAGCTGCCCATCCTCGATCCGAGCCACCTCCCCTGCCTCGAGAATCGTCTCGGCCTCGTGCAGAGCCTGGTCCATCTCGCGCTCGAGATCCCGGAGGCGTTCATGCGGGTCCGATGGGATTTCCACAAGCTCGTGATAGTCGGACCGTCGGTCTTCCCAGGTCTCGGATGGAAGCAGGTAGTTGGTCGGATCGGCGTGACGTCGACTGTCTTCCAGCCAGATGTCTCCCGCTCGAAGGCCGGCCCGCAACTCCGAAAGCGCACAGACCTCAAACGCTCGACGGTCGACTTCGTCGCCATCAGGGTTCACGTACGCCGACCACGAGGACGGGACGAAAGAGAGGTCGACCCCCGGCGGGATCCGCCGCTTCTTCTCGCGGTTGAGGCGTACCAGCATGTCCACGGCAGCGAGTAGGCTCGAGCTGCCCTTGGTTTCCTGGAAGTCCAGCGTTTCGAGCACAAGTGGAGCGAACCGGCGGATCTGCGAGTAGCGCTCGACCAGCAGATCGAGGTAGCCGTCGTCGGCTGGACGCTGAAGGCCCTCGGCCTCGTCGAGAGCTTCCTTCAGCTCGTCCGGCGAAATCACCGTCTCGTAAATGGCGGCGCGGACGTCATCCACTGCAGTGTCGAGTACTACCCTCGCCAGAGAAGCGAAGAGACCGACCTTCTCGTTCGCCGAGCGTGCCGTGCGATGTCGAAGGTCGTCGCGCTTGCGCCGCGCCTTAGCGTTCTGGCCGGCCATCGCTCGGTCGAAGAGCTCGGCTATATGATCGACCAGGTCGATGTACGACGTGCGCAGAAACGAGACGAGAATGGGGTACCGGCGCTCCGGGGACATGCGCTGCAGGGCCTGGTTGCTGCTGCGACGGCCGGTGCGCGCCAGAAAGGCCAGTCTGTTTGGCGTCAGCCCCCGCAGGTTCCAGGTTGGAACGCCTAGGGCGCGCAGGTACTGCAGCTTTGAGATGTCTCGCGCGATCTCTTTGGGGCTCGGGGTCGTCGCGACGTCGCGCAGCCAGAAGAGCCTCGTACGTCCTTTCAGCTCCTCATCTGGCTCGAGGAGGGCATCGAGCTCGCGCCGCCGCCCGGCCGTCAGGAGTCTCTCCAGCGCTGTGAAACAGCTCACCCGAGCCCTTCTGCGCGCCGTGGCCACCACGCGCTGAAGCGTCACCAACCCGGGCCGGAGCACCTTGCGCCGAAGCAGTCGGTCGATGGCTAGCCGAAGTAGGTGCGTGCTCGAATCATGCTCGAGGGCGCGTTCCGTGAGCCACCCCTCAAGGTCAGCCAGGGTGGCCTCATCAGCGGTGTGAAACCCGAGGTGGCCCCGAACCTCGGCGAGGTGGTCGCTGCGCGTCTGGGCCCGTTCGCCGTATGCCCTGATGCACCCGGGGCTGACATCGACCTGTTCGCTGACATAGCCAAGGACGTTGCCGGGGGCTCCGGCAAGGTCTGCTGGGACAAAGCCCAGATGGCGGAGAGAACAGAGTTGGAGCGCAACACCAAGGCGATTGGCATCGCCCCGGTGCTTCGCCACCAAGCTGTGGTCGTCGGCCGACAGGGTGAAGTCGGCGAAGAGGTCGTTCTGGGCGACCTCCTCGGGGAACCGTTCGAGGCGGGAGGCCGCCGACGCCGACAGGAACATCGTCGCCATGGCATCGAGCTTCTCACCTCGGATGCCTTGTGAAAACCGTCCCGTTTCCGCAGGTCGATTTCGTGCAGTTTCAGGTCTGCTTTTTCGGGGACTTGGCGCCGCGTTCTCGACCCCCCTTTTTCGCAGGCGGCTTGGCCGCCTGTCGAGCCGCCCACACGGTGCACCCGAGGGTCTCCGCTATCTCGGCCCAAGAGTGCCCCGCCTTCTTGAGAGAGAGAACCCTCTTGCGTGGGGGTCGCTCCACGCGCGGGCGCCCGATCGTCTTCCCCTCGCGGCGGGCTCTCTCCATGCCAAGCTTGGTGCGCTCCACGATCAGGTCTCGCTCGAACTCGGCGATGGCGCTGAGCATCGTGAGCAGCAACCGACTCATGGCGTCCCCGTCTGCTCGTATGTTGAGCCCCTGCGTCACGGCGACAAAACGAACGCCGTTGGCCTCGAGCTCGCGAAGGTTCGCCAACAGGTCGAGGGCGCTTCGGCCGAACCGGTCGAGCTTCCAGACCAAGACGGCCGAGACGCGTCCCCGGCGCGCTGCCTCGAGCACCTCGACGAGACCCGGGCGATCGTTGTTCGCTCCGCTCCCGGTCTCCTCGACGTCGAGAGCTACGCGGTAGCCGTACCGCTTCGCCGCATCACGAAGCTCGCTGCGGGCGGCATCGGCCCGCTGGTCGACGGTGCTAACGCGGTGGTAGAGCGCCGCCTTCGGCTTCGCCATCCCCCCGATGCTAGGCCGAGCAGGGTCTCGCTAGCGCTTAGCGTTGGATTTTGCGCGGTTGCTATTGGGACCCCTGATCCCGCGCAGCGATACCGGGAGCGTTGGCGTGGGAGGCCCACCGAGCGGCGTGGGAGCTGGTGGCGCGAGAGGGGCTCTCGTCGGTCACGGACTTCTATCCGGAAGAGCCAGATGGTCGACGGGTGTTCCGTGGTGAGCGCCCCGGTCCCGAGTGGGTGGGCCACGGCACTTTCGTGCGGATGCTCTGGACGCTGGTGCGCGGCTCGCTGTGCCAGATCACGGTGCACAAGCAGCGGTGGCGCCACCGCGAGACGGGAGCGACGTGCCACAGTCGTCCGCCAGACGATCTCGCATCGGTCTGGTTTTGCAGCCTCGTGGTGGCGACGGCGCTGTGGGGGTGGCTTTCCTCCGAGGATGGCCTCCACACGCACGAGCCTCTCCTTCCAGCGCTGAGCGAGTCGCCTTCACCGCGGACGGTGCAGCGATGGATGGCGCGTGCTCGCCAGCACGCCGATGAGACAGCCACCGCCCTACGGCGGGCGGTGCGAGAAAGAAGTGAGCCTCGGCCAAGAGAGTTCTTCGTGCGAGGTGGCTTGTCTCCGCCCGGGGGGCGGGGGGCCGCCCCTGGCGCAGGTACCA
>JGI12210J13797_10016963_pt1 | contig 11738 bp, 12 predicted proteins | sample ElkSlonscriptome_3_FD_13797 | JGI IMG/M metagenome (IMG submission 13797) | reverse complement strand
CCTCGGCAGCCGCTGGACCGATGCCCTCTGCGGCGCACTCGGCGTGAGTCGCCCGTGGCTCGGCGAGCCCCGGTTCATGAACGCCTGAACGCGGGACGGAACGCGAAGAGCCCACCCGGCATGCCGGATGGGCTCTTTGCTCAGTGGGTCGTGCCTCAGATGAGGAGGATCTCTTCGAGGTTCAGGCCGGCGGGGTAGGCGTAGCTGGTGAACTGGCCCATGCCGAAGACGATGACGCCGAACGTGTCGGTGGCGTTCATCTGATGGGTGCCACCTTCGACGGGAATGATGGCGACCTCGCGGCCGGCGAGCGCCGTGAAGCTGCCGCTGAGTGAGGCGCCGTCCAGCGTGATGTCGAGGCCGGGGGGCCGGACGACCAGCAGGAAGGACTGGCCCTCGGTCGAGGCGTTGTAGCTGGTCGGCGTGACGAAGGTGTAGTCGCTCCGGTACTGCTCACCGGGCGGGAGCACGACCATCGCGGGGTCTCCGCGGTCGGCCTCCGGCATGCTGGCGAACTGACCGACGAGGTACTGGGTCACCATGATTCCGCGCGAGCCGGTGACCCGGAAGGGCTGGGTGCTGTCGAACTCGGTCCACTCGCCCTGGCCGAGGGTGACGGTGCTGACGCCATCCTGCGGCGGCTCGACGCTGACGTCGGTGCCGTCGAAGGCGGCGGTCACGCGGACCACGTTCCGAACCTCCGGCGAGGAGGGGTCGCCCATCGGCGCGGTGAAGTACTCGGTGCCCCAGGTCTGCAGCGGCGGCATCTGGTTCTCGAGGTGGTCACACGCTTCGGCGTTGTAGGGCACGTAGGCGCAGGTGTGGCCGCCGAAGACCGCGACGGGGTGGTTTGCCTGAACCCGCGAGCCGGTCAGGTCGTACTGCTGTTCGTCGCAGAACTGGAGCTCCGCACCACAGTCGGGGGCGGTCGGTGGGCAGAGCGACCGCGAGGTGAAGCCGGGCCGGGACGAGCTGCACTCGGGGGGGGCCGCCGCGGCGATGTGGACGACCTCGCCACGCTGAAGCGTGAAGGTGATCGTGGTGCCGGCGCCCGACGCCCCGAACTTTCCGCCCGGCTCGGCCGCCACGGGAGCCGTCAGCGCGACGCTGACCGTGGTCGGCTCGGGCGTGATGCCGGTCACCGCGACGTAACCCGGCCAATGGCGAGACTCTCGGGTCTCAGGCAGGATCGGAATAGGCGGCGGCTGGACCCGCGTGGTCGACAGGGGCACGAAGCTCGAGGCGATGTATTGGCCGGTGAACGAGTGCGAGGGAAGCAGCAGCGACGCGTCGTTGGTGAACGAGAAGTCGTCCACCATGCCGTTGTCGTACTCGAAGGGGTTGAACTGAGCGACGGTCACCGGCCGGTCGGACACGACCCGGTAGGCGCCGTCCGGCGTGGCGATGCTGTCGGTGTCGTCGACGGCGATGCCATCGCTCATGCCGCTGATCCAGGGCAGAACGATGTCATCGAGCCCGCCCGGCGCCACGGTGGTCTCCGCGGCCAGGGTGGTGCCCCGGAACACTCGAACGCTGGCCGGCATGTCGTCGGGGTTGGCGACCACGACTCGGAAGTCGTAGCGGTCGGCGGTGAACTGACCGAGGTTGGCCAGCGGCACGGCCCAGTACTCGCAGCCGATGTTGGACTTGTTCGCCTCGGCGGCTCCGCAGTCGTCGGCGCAGTAGCCGTTCGAGCCGCAGGCGACGCCGTTTTCGGAGCAATCACGGGCGGTCACGAACCCGCTCGCGTCCGGGGCGCAGACCATCGAGACCGACCCGTCGCAACGGCGCTGGCCGGGCGTGCAGGCCACGCACCCCGCGACCGCGTCACAAGCGCCGGGGCACTCCATCGGGTCGACCTGGCTCACCCCGTCGTCGCCACACGTGTAGAACGTGCTGCCCGCGCAGGCAGTCGCGCCCGGCGTGCAAGCGGTCATGGTGCCCATGTCGACGGCGCCATCGGTGTCACCACCGGGGCCCAAGTCGCGGCCTGGGCCGACGCGGTCGTCGTCGCCACAGCCGGCGAGCACCACGAGAAACAGAGAAAGAAGCGAAAGCAAGCGGCATCGCGACATCGCGAAAGCCTCCTCGATGAGAGAAACGTCCCCCCGACCAACCAGCCGAGGACTGGGCCAATGGCCCCCAACGAACGGAAGTTAGTCGATCCCGCAGGCCCTGTCACGTCAGCGGTGTGCGAAGAAACCACCCGGAAATATGGGCACCGAGGCCCGACCGAGGTTGGGGCCGATCGCGAGCGCGACCGGGGTTGGGACCGATCGCGCGGGGGCCTACTCCGCCGGACGCCAGCGCAGCACGGGCTTGCGCGCCGCCCGGGCCTCGTCGAGCCGCTTGAGCCGGGTGTGGTGTGGCGCGTGCTTCACGGTGTCCGGGCTCTCGCGGGCCTCGGTCGCGATCTGGTTCATCGCCCCGACGAACTCGTCGAGGGACTGGCGGGTCTCGGTCTCGGTGGGCTCGACCAGGAGCGCGTTCTTCACCACGAGCGGAAAGTAGACGGTCGGCGGGTGGAAGCCGAAGTCCATCAGCCGCTTGGCGATGTCCATCGTGCTCACGCCGGTCTCGCGCAGCTTCTTGTCGTTCATGACCACCTCGTGCATGCAGATGCGGTCGTAGGCGATGTGCCAGGCGTCCGCGAGACGCGCGCGGAGGTAGTTGGCGTTGAGCACGGCGAACTCGCTGGCCTGGGTGAGCCCCTCGGCGCCGAGCTCGCGGATGTAGGTGTAGGCCCGAACGACCATCCCGAAGTTCATGTGGAACGAACGCATCCGGCCGATGGTCCCGGGGCGGGAGTCGTAGTCGAGCGAGAAGTGGCCACTGTCGGACTTCTCCACGACCGGCACCGGCGCATGCGGGTCGAGCAGCGCCTTGTAGGCCACCGGGCCACAGCCGGGGCCACCACCGCCGTGCGGGGTGGTGAAGGTCTTGTGGAGGTTCAGCTGCATCACGTCGATGCCGAAGTCCCCCGGCCGCCCGCGGCCCATCAGCGCGTTCAGGTTCGCGCCGTCGCCGTACACGAGCCCGCCCTTGGCGTGGACCATGTCAGCGATCTCTTTGATGTGCGTCTCGAAGAGCCCGACGGTGTTCGGGTTGGTGATCATCACCGCGGCGACGTCGTCGTCCACGAACTCCGCGAGCTTCTCCGGGAAGACGATCCCCGACTCGTCCACCGGGAAGGGGACGGCTTCGAGGCCGTTGAGCGCGCACGACGCCGGGTTGGTGCCGTGGGCGGTGTCCGGGATGAGCACCTTCTTCGGGCTCCGGCCCTGCGCCGCGTGGTAGGCGCGGATCATCATCAGGCCCGCGAGCTCGCCGTGGGCGCCGGCCGCGGGGTGGAGCGACACCCGGTCCATACCGCAGATCTCGGCGAGGGCGCTCTCGAGGCGCCAGATCAGCTCGAGCGCCCCCTGGACCCGCGAGTCGGGCGCGAAGGGATGCAGGCGCGCGAAGCCCGGCAGGCGCGCGGCCCACTCGTTGACCTTCGGGTTGTACTTCATCGTGCACGACCCGAGCGGGTACATGCCGAGGTCGATCGCGAAGTTCTGCCGGCTCAGCCGGACGAAGTGGCGGAAGGCCTCCGGCTCGCTGACCTCCGGGAGCAGCGGCTGGCTCTGGCGAGCCGCCTTGCCGAAGCGCGCGGCGGCGTCGACCTCTGGAAAGCCCGACCGGGGCGGAAGCGAGGCGCCGTGGCGACCCTTCACTCCCTGGTCGAAGATCAGCGGCGTCTCGAGCTCCATGCCCGAGGTGCCGGCGCCCGTGCGGGCGTGGGCCTGTTGTTCGTGCGCTTGCGCGGTGCTGGTACTGCCGTCCACGTGGTGACCTCCGAGGTCCGCGGAGGCTAGGAACAGCCGGGCTGGGGTGCAAGGTCCCCGGCCCTCGAAGCGCGCGGAAGCGCACGCTCTTGCCGCCCCGGCGCCATTGTGGGAAACCGCCCCCATGAGAGCTGCGTGGATGGGGTTGGCGCTGTTGACGGCGTGTGGCGCGGGCCAGTGGGGCTACGCGCGCGAGTACGAGACCTACGGCGACGAGGACGACTACGTCGAGGACACCACCGAGGTGACCTACGAGGACCTACGCCGCGACCCGGCCGAATACCGCTCGGAGACGATCGCCTGGTTCGGGATCGTCGACAAGATGGGCGAGGACCAGCTCGAGCTGACCTACCGCACCCTCGCGCCGCGGAACCTCTGCGACGCCGAGACCGCCGGCTCCTGCCGCGTCACGGTCTCCGAGCGCGCCGGTGGCCCCTTCACGGTGAAGGTCGACCTCGACCCCGAGCACCAGGAAGGTCCCGACCGCGTCTGGCAGGGCACCCTGCTGCGCATCGTCGGCAAGCCCACGGGCGAGCTCGACCCGGAGACCGGCGGCCCGGTCATCGAGGCCCAGTGGTACCGCCACTGGCCCCACGGTCGCTACGTGACGACCGGTGCCCGCGGCTCGATGCGCCGCTGAGCCCCGCGGCTGCTATCCTGAGCCCACGCGGCGCGTTTGAAGCGCCGCGGCCCTCGAACCGTCGGACCGCCATGCCCAAGTCGCTTCTCTTCCTCGCCGCCCTCACCCTCGCCGCCTGCACCAACGGAGGCTCCGGCGACTACTACTCGCGCTGCGAGGCCAACTCCGACTGCGACTCCGACCTGCAGTGCTTCACGGTGGCCTTCGAGGCCGGCGCCGACGGCGCGATGTGCACCGGCGACTGCGAGGTCGACCGGGACTGCCCCGGCAACGGCGCCTGCTACGAGCTGGTGGGCGACCCGATGGTCGGCCAGCGGGTCTGCTACGAGCGCTGCGAGTTCATCGAGGACTGCCCGGCCCGCTTCACCTGCGCCGACACCCTCGACGAGGACGGCGTCCCCACCGGCGACGCGATCTGCCTCCCCTGCGCGAGCACCGGCTGCCCCTGAGATGCGTTGGGGTCTGCTGATCGCGGTCGGCCTCTTCGGCTGCGCCGGCGACCCGCTCTACGGGCCCTGCGACACGGCCGGCGACTGCGCCGACCCCGCCGACGGCTGCTACGAGCTCCGCTACGAGCGCTCCGACGGAACGAACGCCGAGGGCCGCACCTGCACATCGAGCTGCGGCCGCGACGCGAGCTGCCCGAGCGGCGGCCGCTGCCTGGCCCTCAAAGGGGACGCCAGCGAGACCTTCCTCTGCTTCGCGCCCTGCGAGACCTCGATGGACTGCTTCGAAGGCCACGCCTGCACCGAGACCACCGGCGGCGCGGGCACCGCGATCTGCCTCCCGCAGTAGTCGGCCCTTCAGCCCGCGAGCGTCTTGCTGAGCGCGTCGATGTGCTCGCGACCGAACTCCGGCGCGAAGAGCCGCGGCAGGCTCACCCGCGGCATGTCGGGAAGCTCGGAGACCAGGCGGGCGAGGCTGAGCTCCTGCACCGTCTCGCGGCCGCAGCGGATCCGCGCAGCCTCGGCGAGGCTCGCCAGCGGTGAGTCGTCCTCGAGGCGCTCGTGGAGGCTGCGGAAGGCGTCCCGTTCGTCGGCCCCGAAGAGCCGCGGGAGCACCTGGTTCAGGACCACCGCAGGCACGGGCATCTTCAACTCTTCGGAGAGCGCCTGATGGAGCTCGAGGGTCTCGCTGACGGGCATCTCTTCGAGGAGCGTGACCACGACGACGCCGGAGCGCTTCGGGTCCCGCAGCAGCTCGAGCGCTCGCTCGGCCTCGCGGCGCAGGAGCCCGGGCGGGGCGACGTCGACGATCACCTGCGGGACCCGCAGCATGTCGAGCCCATGGCCGGTCGCCGGCGCGTCGAGGATGACCAAGTCGTAGTCGCCGTCCGAGCCCGGCCCGTGACCGACGGCGTGGAAGTAGGCCTTGCCGAGCATCGCCCAGGCCTCGACGCCCGGGGTGCCGCGGAGGAAGGCGCGCACCAGCCGGTTCTCGAAGATCGCTTCGTAGAGCGCGCGGATCTTCAGGATCATCAGCCCGTATTCCCGCAGCGCCGCGGTGGGCGTCATGTTCACCGCGTCGAGATTCGGAGCGACGGTGACGACCTCTTCGCCGATCGGGGGCACGTCGAGAAGGGTGCTGAGCCGCTCCTTGGCGTTCGCCATCGCGATCAGCGTCTTCTTGCCCTTCGACGCGGCAGCGAGGCCGAGCGCGGCGCTCACGGTGGTCTTTCCCACCCCGCCCTTGCCGCAGACGAAGAGGAACTCGTGGTCGAGTAGATTGGAGGGCCCAGACGCCAAAGCGCGCGGACCATAGCAGCCGCGGGGCCAGGCGCATCTCGACACGACCTCAGCCGGGGGCGGCCATGATGGCCAGGTTCCGCGGGCTGGTGGCGAGCCCGAAGAGGGGCCGGACCTGGACCCGCAGGCCGCCCTCGGCCAGGAAGACAGCGCGATCGAGCACGATCGCCAGCTCGAGGACCCGCGCCAGCGCGTGCCGGGGGAGCGCGAAGCGGGCGATGCGACCATGCCGTCGGGCGGCTTCGTCCGCCGCAAAGGACAGCTCGGCGTCGCTGGGCGGCGGCAGCGCGCGCTCGGAGAAGGCCCGCTCGGAGGCCGCCCGGAGACCTCGGCGAACCCGCTCCTTGGTCACTCCGCGCGCCTCGTCACCCGGCATCAAGGACAGCCCGCGGGCCTCGAGGGCGAGGCGGAGGGCGAGCCGGGTCCGTCGCCAGCCCCGCTTGTCCGCGAGGGTGCCGCTGCCCGCAAAGGACACGGGCGAGAGGTTGGCGAGACCGAGCGCGTCACGCGGGACCGCGAACCCCTCCGCCGTCTGGGCGAGCCAGCGCCGCTCCGGTGGGTCGGTCTTCTGATAGCAGCAGCTCACCATGAGCACATGAGAGCCGGCGTCGCGGGCGCCGCGGACGAGGGCGTCACCGAGCGCGCCGCACGGATGCAGACCGACCGCGAGGTCGCCAGGGCGAAGCTCGGCTCGGGCCCCCTCGCCGTGGACGAACTCACCGCCGAGCTCGCGCGCCCGGGCCGCGCGCTGTGGTTCGCGCTCGATGCCGATCGCTTCGGTCACGAGCTCGCCGAGCGCACGGGTGAGGTGGCCGTGACCCGATCCCAGGTCGACGACTCGCTCGATGCCCGAGAGCTCGGAGGCGGCCGCGACGAAGGCGTCGATCTGCGCCTGCTTGCGCGCCTTGACATGCCGCGGCCGGCGGCGGTCGTCGGAGTCCGAGTCCGGGTCGAAGTCGGAGCCGGTGAAGCGGAAGCGAGACACGAACGCGTCGGCCCGCGCCGCCAGCTCGGCGAGCGACCCGGTGCCCTTCGCTGCCAGCCAGCGCGCGGGACGACGCTCTGCGTCCGAGAGGGCCTCATCGCTCAGCGCGAGAAGCTCGCTCGTCCATCCGCGCGCGCTCACCCATTCCGGCGCCGTGCCGTCCGCCGGCCGCTCGCTGACGATGTCCATCGACGCACGGAGGATCGCCAGCGCCTCGTCGAGCGCTTCTCGCACGTCCGCTTCGCTCACCGGACTCGCTCGACCTCGGTGTCCTTCTCGACCCGGAGCCCGCTCTTGCGCTCGGTCGTATCACCGACGACGACGACCTGCCCACGGCGCGCGTCGCCGAAGGGCTCGTTCGCCGCCGAGGCGTGGCGGTCCAGCCGCATGAAGCGCACGCGGCCGGCCGAGGAGCAGCCGAAGATCTCGAGCTTGCCCTTGGTCTTCAGCGACTGGCTCACCACCCGCCACGCATCCTCGCCGGTGCGGTCGACCAAGCCACGGCCGTCCCTTCGCAGCGTCAGGTAGCTGTAGCGGAGCCGATCGCCCCGGAGGCCCGCGTCCTTCGCCACGGCCTCGAGGCCGGGGGGCAAGGTCACCTTCTCCTCCTCGTGGCACCAGTCGCGTTCGCCCTCGAGCATCGGGCACGGCCCGCGGCGAATGCAGGGGGCCGCGATGGTCCACCCCTCCTCGAGACCGTCGCGAAGCCGGTGGAGCTCCCGGGTGCTCTCGCGGAGCGCGGGCTCCAGGATCAGCACCGTCCCTCCCTCGGCGAGGCGGGGAGCGAGCGCCTCCAGCAGAGCCTCTCGCTCGCCGAAGGGGAGCTCGTTCAAGAAGAGCCCCATGAGCACCAGGTCCCACGGCCCCTCGGCGCGGGCCAACCCCGCGATCGCGTCCCCGGGAATCGTGCGCACCTCCAGCGTCGCCCGAAGCGGCGCCCGCCGGGCGAGGACCCCGAACCCGCGGAGCGCGTCCTCGCTCGCGTCCACGGCGTCGACCACGACCCGCTCTGGGCCGAGCCCGAGGGCTTCGGCGGCGGCCACCGTCGCGAAGGTGGTGGTGCCGAGGCCGGCCCCCAAGTCGAGAACGCGCCAGGTCGCTCCTCGGGGCAGGCCACCGATCCACGCGAGCTCGGCCATGGGACCGCAGAGCTTCGGCAGGTCGCGCACCAGGTAGAAACGCATCCGCGCCTGGAGCGCCTCCCAGCGGCTCGCCGCCTCGAGATCGTCCCGCCCCTTGTTGTAGACGCGGCTCGTCCGGGCGACGGCCTCGGCGAGGGACCCTGGAAGCGGGCCGAAGACCTCGCGCGCAGCGGCCTTTGCGGCGGTGGCCCAAGGACCCAGGTCCAGGGGAGTGACGAGTTCGGGAAATGCGTCCATGGGTGGGGGAGCCGTGCGCGCGCGCGGGCGTCGTGGTAGGCGTAGCGGGTCCATGGCCGAGGGTGCAATCGAATCGGACGCTCCCGTCGTCCAGCACGCCGCGTCGTCACCGCCCCCGGTCGCGCCGGTGATCCACGTGCTGGCCGCGGCGACGGCGATCGCGATCGGGGTCTTTCTCTACCTGGTCTTCTTCCAGGCGCCGACCGAGGTCCAGATGGGGATCTCGCAGAAGATCTTCTACATCCACGTCCCGAGCGCCTACGGGATGTACTTCGGCTACACGATCTCCGCGGTCGCCGGGATGATCTACCTCGCAAAGCGAAGCGACCGCGCCGACGCCTGGTCGCTCGCCGGAGCCGAGATCGGCACCCTCTTCGTGCTGATCGTGCTCATCACCGGTCCGCTCTGGGGCCGCAAGGCCTGGGGCACCTTCTGGGTCTGGGACCCGCGGCTGACCAGCACCCTGCTCACCGGGTTGATCTACGTCTCCTTCCTCGCCCTCCGAGGCTTCGGTCAGGTCGGCGAGGTCGAGAAGCGCTTTGCGGCGGCGCTCGCCGTCATCGGCTTCCCGCTCCTCTTCGTCATCAAGTACAGCGTCAAGCGCTGGAGCGGTCAGCACCCGGTCGTCGTCTCCGGCGGCGGCGGCGGCATTCACGACGACATGAAGCCCGCGTTCTTCACTGGCTTCGTGGTCATCTCGCTGCTCGCGCTGCTCCTGATCGTCATTCGCGTCGCCATCGAACGTTCGCGCCAAGAGGTGGAGCGCGCCACCATCGACGCCGCCACCCGCGGCCTCTTGGGAGGAGACTCATGAAGCAGCTCATCGCCGCGCTCGCGCTCGCGCTCACCCTCGCCGCCGGCTCCGCCGTGGCGCAGGAGAGCGAAGCGACGGAAGCCGAGGCCTCGCCCGAGGATCGGGAGACCTCGTTCCAGAACGTGACCGGCCCGCAGGTCGAGGACGTCCCCGGTGGCGCGCTCCTGATCGGCGCCTACGGCGTCGCTTGGTTCCTGGTGGTCGCCTATCTCTGGCGACTCGCGGCGCTGAACCGGCGAACGGCCGCCGAGGTCGCGTCACTGCACTACGCGGTGAAGAACGCCAGCCCGAAGGACGATTGAGTGGACTGGCCCACTCTCGAACACCTCTTCTACATTCCCGGCATCCTCCTGGTCGGGATCGCGTTCGGCTTCCGGCTGGGCGCGAGAGCCGCCCGCGACGAGCTCGACAAGCGCCGTCGCCAGCGGATGGAGTGAGCTTCTCCCAGACCTCGTCTGGCCCCAAATCCCCTCGCAGACACTTCGCAACCACCCCCGAGACAGCACCATGGATTTCGCCCTCTCCTCCGAGCAAAAGTCCCTCGTCGAGAACACTCGTCGATTCGTCAAAGAGCAGATCATCCCCGTCGCCGCGGAGGCCGACCAGACCAGCAAGTTCCCCAAGGAGGTCTTCGATGCGGCCTGGGAGCTCGGCCTCGTCGCCCCGATCATTCCGGAAGAGGCCGGCGGCCTCGGGATGCACGAGATGGAGCACGTGCTGATCACCGAGGAGCTCGCCTACGGCTGCACCGGCATCCAGACCTCGATGACCGCCAACGCTCTGGCGGCCACGCCGATCATCGTCGCCGGCAACTCCGAGCAGAAGAAGAAGTACCTCGGCATGCTCACCGAGGAGCCGATCTTCGCCGCCTACGCGATCACCGAGCCGGGCGCCGGCAGTGACGCGGCGGGCATTCAGACCAAGGCCGAGAAGAAGGGCGACGACTGGGTCCTCAACGGCGAGAAGTGCTACATCACCAACGGCTCCTGGGCGAAGTGGTACATCGTCTTCGCGACCGTCGACCCGGAGAAGCGGCACAAGGGCATCATGGCCTTCATCGTCGACCGCGACGCCGAGGGCGTCAGCGTCGGCAAAAAGGAAGACAAGCTCGGCCAGCGCGCCAGCGACACCGCGACCATCCACTTCGAGGACGTGGTCGTTCCGAAGGCGAACGTGCTCGCGGAGGCGGGCCACGGTTTCAAGCTCGCGATGCAGACCTTCGACCGGACCCGCCCGGACATCGGCGCGGGAGCCTGCGGCCTGATGCGTCGCGCGCTGGACGAGTCGCTCGAGTTCGCCAAGGAGCGAAAGACCTTCGGCGTGCCGATCGCTCAGCACCAGATGGTCCAGGCGATGCTCGCGGAGATGGCCATCAAGTACGAGGCCACCCGCCTGCTCGTGCACAAGGCCGCGTGGATGATCGACCAGGGCTCGCGCAACAGCGTGGTGGCCAGCTACTCGAAGGCCTTCGGGGCCGACAGCGCCATGGAGGTCTCGACCGACGCGGTCCAGGTCTTCGGCGGCGCCGGCTACATGAAGGAATACCCGGTCGAGAAGCTGATGCGCGACGCGAAGATCCTGCAGATCTACGAGGGCACCTCGCAGATCCAGCGGATGGTCATCGCCAAGAACATCCTGGCTGGCAACCGCTGAACCCTCGGCATTCGGACCCTTCGCGGAGGATTCCACCCCGCGTAGGGTGGGATGATGGTGCTAGACTCGGCCGCCGTGAGCGTTCGTCGCCTCATCGGGCTCTCCCTGCTGGTCGCCTGCGGAACCCGCGGCGGCGACGGGGTCGAGGACCGCCAGCCTCCCGAGCCCCCCGCCACAGCCGCCCCGTCGGATACGGAGCTCGAGCCGGAGCCGGAGCCCGAGCCCGAGCCCGAGCCCGAGCCGGAGCCCGAGCCGCTGACGATGCCTGAGCAGGTCGCCCTCCCCGGCGACCCCTCGTTCGATCACGACACGATCCTGACGGACATCTCGGAGGCCCGGCCCACGCAGTTCAAGCCCGTCGGCACCTCGTCGGTCGTCTTCCGGGTGCAGACCCTCGGCGAGCACATGTTCGCGTTCAAGCCGTCCTCGCGGATCCGCAGCCGCGCGCCCTCGGCGGAGGTCGCGGCCTACCGGCTCGGTCGGCTGCTCGGCTACGACAACGTGCTTCCGGCCACCCTGCGCGCGATCAACCGACGGTCGATTCGGGCGCGGATGCACCGGCGCTATTCGGACGACCAGACCTGGCTCGAGCTCGAAGAGGCGATCCGCTGGAACGGCATGGAGGCACTCGGCGCGGCGATCTACTGGGTCCCCGACATGCGCGACATCGGTCTCGACGAGCCCCAGCGGCGGGG
>JGI12210J13797_11190646_pt1 | contig 11740 bp, 10 predicted proteins | sample ElkSlonscriptome_3_FD_13797 | JGI IMG/M metagenome (IMG submission 13797) | reverse complement strand
ACTACGCCTTCGGTCGGGCGCCTTGGCACGGCCGACGCTGACGCCGTTCTTTTGCAAGCCATCACGGTTCCAGGGGACTAGCTACGGATCCGCCAGCCCGTCTCGAAGATCCGCCAGATGACCACCAAGCACGCCACGAAGAACCCCAGGATGGCCAGGGTCGAGCCCAGCAGGCTCACGTCGGCGGTGCCGAAGAACGCCCAGCGGAACCCGGAGATCAGGTAGACGACCGGGTTGAACAGGGTGACGGTGCGCCAGAACGGCGGCAGCATCGAGATCGAGTAGAACGAGCCGCCCAGGAACACCAAGGGGGTGATGACGAGCATGGGCACGAGCTGGAGCTGCTCGAAGCTCTTGGCCCAGATCCCCAGGATGAACCCGAGCATCGCGAACGTGACGCACGTGAGCACGAGGAACGCGATCATCCACCCCGGGTGCACGATGTGCAGGTCCACGAAGAAGGTGGCGGTGACCAAGATGATGACCCCGATGATCAGGGCCTTGGTCGCGGCCGCCCCCACGTAGCCAATGACGATCTCGATGAACGACAGCGGCGCGGACAGCAGCTCGTAGATCGTGCCGATGAACTTGGGGAAGTAGATGCCGAACGAGGCGTTGGACACGCTCTGCATCAGCACCGTGAGCATGATGAGCCCCGGCACGATGAAGGCGCCGTAGCTCACCCCCTCGACCGAGTCGATCCGGCTGCCGATGGCCGAGCCGAACACCACGAAGTAGAGCGACGTGGAGATCACCGGCGAGATGATCGACTGCAAGATCGTGCGGAAGAACCGCGCCATCTCGAACACGTAGATGGACTTGATCGCGGGCAGGTTCATGGCGCGTCCTCCTTGACCAGATCGACGAAGATGTCCTCGAGCGAGCTCTGGCGGGTGCGCACGTCGACCAGCGGCAGCCCGGCCTCGTGGACGTCGCGCAGCAGCTCGCCGATGCTGGGGTCGCCGGAGTCCCCGGAGTCCCCGGGCTCGCCCCCGCTGGCCCCGTAGACGTAGGTGAGCATGCGGCCGTCGTCGGAGCGCAGCAGCTCGTAGCGCGCGAGGCTGGAGGGGATCTCGTCGAGGGCGGAGCCCAGCTCGATCTTCAGCTCCTTGCGGGCGAGCCGGTGCATGAGCTGCGACTTGGGCTCCACCAGCAGCAGCTCGCCCTTGGAGATCACGCCCACCCGATCGGCCATGGCCTCGGCCTCCTCGATGTAGTGGGTGGTGAGGATGATCGTCACGCCCGCTCGCTGCAGGCCGCCGACCATCTGCCACATGTCCTTGCGCAGCTCCACGTCGACGCCGGCGGTGGGCTCGTCGAGGAACAGCACGCGCGGCTCGTGGCTGAGCGCCTTGGCGATGAGCACCCGGCGCTTCATGCCCCCCGACAGCTCCTTGATGGGGGTGTCGCGCTTGTCCCACAGCGACAGCTGGCGCAGCACCTGCTCGATGTGGGCGTCGTCGCGGCGCTTGCCGAACAGGCCCCGCGAGAAGCGGACCGTCCACATCACCTTCTCGAACGGCTCGAGCGCGATCTCCTGCGGCACCAGCCCGATGAGCGACCGCGCGGCGCGAAACTCGGTGACGACGTCGTGGCCGCCCACGGTGATCCGACCCGAGGTCGGTCGGGTGATCCCGCAGACGGCCGAGATGAGCGTGGTCTTGCCCGCCCCGTTGGGGCCGAGCAGCGCGAGGATCTCCCCCTGCTCGATCTCGAGTGACACGCCCTTGAGCGCCTCGAAGCCGCCCTCGTAGGTCTTGCGCAGCTCCTCGATGGATACGATGGTGGCCATGGCGGGGCGCCGATGATGCCCCAACGCCATGGCCGAAGGAAGTGGCCGGGCTCAGCAGTCTTCGAAGCAGTGCGCCGAGCCGTCCTCCATGATGAGAAGATCGCCGCTGCAGTAGCCGATCCATGTGCCGCCGCCCTCGCAGCCGGCCACCGGGATGGTGCAGCCGTTGTCGGTGCAGCACAACGGCTGCTCGGTGGCCGCGGGCGGGGGATCACCGGCGTCGATCTGGTAGGTCTCGAAGAAGCACTCCACCTCGCCGCTGGCGGCGTTGGTCTGGCCGTACTCGCAGTAATGGGCGGTCTGGAGCGGTGAGCAGCCGCGTGTCCCTTCCGCCTCGCACCAGCCGGCACTGACGTCACAGCACACGTCGCCGGCGAACACGGGCGGGGGCCCCAGGTAGGGGGTGCACATCCCGCTGAAGCATGCGTCGGGCGGGTCGCCGGCCGAGCAATTGTCGGTGGCCTTCACGGAAGGGGCGGCGAGCAGGATGAGGGGCGTGAGCAGAATAAGGATGATGCGGTTCATGATCGTCTCCGACCGTCCTGTTCCCGCAGGCACCCGGGTGGATCACGGAGCCCCTCGCAAAGAAATCGCCCGGACCTAGATCGGAGCGACCGACCGCCCGTTGACACCCCGCGTCCCGAGAGGAACGAGCCTGCGCCCGCCCCTGGCCCCACCGAGGCCCGAGCGAGCGGGGCCCGCCCGGGGACGCCAGGCGAGGTGCATCCCGAAGCCCCGCCGCCATCCACGAGGACCACCATCATGCATCGCACCAGGATCATCGCCCTGCTCCCCGCCACCGCGCTGTGGCTCACCGCCGTCACCGGCTGCGACTCCGAGGGCTCGGCCTCCCCCGCCGACGAGCCCACGGCGGTGGCCGATGCCGCGCCCGAGTCTCGCGCAAAGCCCACGCCGCAGGCCGACGCCGAGGCCGACGACGCGCTGGCCGTGGCCCCGGAGGCAGCGGAGGCAGAAGCCAGCGTCGACGAGGCCGCGCGGCCCGGGCCGAGCGAGCCGCGGCCCGCGGGCGGGCTGCACGAGGCGAAGCAGAAGAGCGCGCTCGCTCCGTCCGCCAGCCGGTCCATCTCGCCGGGCCGCCGGCTGCGGTCCAAGGGCGACAAGGTCGGCCGCGCGTGGGCTCCCCCGCCCTCCCCCGTGCCCGACACCAGCGCCGAGGCCTATGACCACGTGGAGGAGAACGGCTTCGTGGCCGTGGCCGACGACCCGCGCTCCACGTTCTCCATCGACGTCGACACCGCCTCGTACAGCAACGTGCGGCGCTTCCTCGAGGACGGCACCATGCCGCCGGTCGACGCGGTCCGCATCGAGGAGATGATCAACTACTTCTCCTACGACTACCGCAGCCCCGAAAGCAGCGCCCCGTTCTCGATGACGGCCGAGGTGAACGCCTGCCCGTGGGACGAGACCCACCGCCTGGTCCACGTGGGCCTGCAGGGCAAGATCATCGACCAGAGCGACGTGCCCGCCCGCAACCTGGTGTTCCTGTTCGACGTGTCGGGCTCGATGAACAGCCCCGACAAGCTGCCGCTGCTGAAGCGAGCGTTCTCGCTGCTCGCCGACAACCTCCGCCCGCAAGACACGGTCTCCATCGTGGTCTACGCCGGGGCCTCGGGGGTGGTGCTGCCGCCCACGTCGGGGCGCGACAAGGGGGAGATCCTCGCCGCGCTCGACCGGCTGTCGGCCGGCGGCTCCACCAACGGCGGCGCGGGGATCCACTCCGCGTACGCCATGGCGCAGGAGGGCTTCATCCAGGGCGGGATCAACCGCGTGATCCTGGCCACCGACGGCGACTTCAACGTGGGCACCACCTCCGAGGGCGACCTGGTGCGGCTCATCGAGCAGAAGCGCGAGTCGGGGGTGTTCTTGTCGGTGCTCGGCTTCGGCAGCGGCAACCTCAAGGACACCACCATGGAGACGCTGGCCGACAAGGGCAACGGCAACTACGCCTACATCGACGGGATCGACGAGGCCCGCAAGGTGCTGGTGGAGGAGGCCGGGGCCACCCTGGTGACGATCGCCAAGGACGTGAAGCTCCAGGTGGAGTTCAACCCGGCCCAGATCGCCAGCTACCGCCTGATCGGCTACGAGAACCGAAAGCTGGCCCACGCCGACTTCAACGACGACACCAAGGACGCGGGCGAGATCGGGGCCGGGCACAGCGTGACCGCGCTGTACGAGGTGGTGCCCGCGGGCAGCGGGAGCGCCCCCACGGTCGACCCCCTGAAGTACCGCGACGAGGGCACGCTGACCGCCGCGGCCGGCCGCGACGAGCTGATGACCCTGAAGGTGCGCTACAAGGAGCCCTCGGGCAGCACCAGCCGGCTGCTGAGCTTCCCCATCGAGGACGCCGACCGCACGCTCGAAGAGGCCAGCCGTGACTTCCGCTTCTCGGCCGCGGTGGCCGGGTTCGGGATGCTGCTGCGCGGCTCCGAGCACGAGGGCGACGCCACCTGGCAGAGCGTGCGCGCGCTGGCCAACGACGCCCGCGGCAGCGATCCCCATGGCCGCCGCGCCGAGCTGGTGCGCCTCATCGACACCGCCGCGCGGCTGTCGGACGGCTCCGGCCCGGCGACCAAGGGCAGCGTCGCCTGGCGAGGCCAGCAACGATAGGCCCACGAGGTCCAGCGCCTGCCTACGGGACGGCAGGCGGGTCCAGCCGACCCTCTCGATCGAGAGAGGGTCGCACCGGGGCCCCCGCGCATCAGCGCGGGGGCCCCGTCTTCGTGGGGGAGCTGGTAGCGTGCCGCTCATGCGACTTGGACCTGCCCTCGCGTCCCTCTTCCTCTTCTCGCTCCCCCTCGCCTGCGGCGACGACACCGGCACTACCGGCTCCGACAGCTCGAGCTCGGGCGGCTCGGGCAGCTCCACCGGCTCGGGCTCCACCACCGCCCCCGATCCCACCAACGCCACCGAGGAGGGCTCCGCCACCGGCTCCAGCTCCACCACCGCCGGCTCGGCCGACTCGGCCGACACGGGCTCCACCACGGCCGTGGACCCCTCCAGCTCGAGCGACACCACCGAGGGCCTCGACCCGATGGGCCTGACGTTCTTCGTGACCAGCGTGGGCAGCGGACCGGCGGGCGGCGATCTGGGCGGGCTCGAGGGCGCGGATGCCAGCTGCCAGATGCTGGCCGAGGCGGTGGGCGAGGGCGCCCGCACCTGGCAGGCCTACCTCAGCACCAGCGACGTCGATGCCCGCGACCGGATCGGCGACGGGCCCTGGTACAACGCGGCCGGGGAGATGATCGCGGCCGACGTGGAGGCCCTGCACACCGACGGGCTGTCCAACGACGATCCCCAGCACATGCTCGACGAGAACGGCGAGCTGGTGCCAGCCAACGAGCACGACATCCTCACCGGCTCGGAGGAGGACGGCACCCTGCTCGAGGACTCCACCTGCAACGACTGGACGTCGAGCGGCGAGGGCGACCAGGCCCGGGTGGGGCACTCGGACATCCCGATGAACCCGATGTTCAGCCCCTCGTGGAACTCGGCCCACGACACGATAGACTGCACGCCCGCCAATATCGAGCTGACCGGCGGGGCGGGGCGGCTGTACTGCTTCGCGATCGACTGAGCGTCGAGCACCGCTCGCGGCCGACTCACGGCCGCGAAGCGAACGAGCGAAGCGACCGAGCGACCGGCGATCGAGCGAACGCCGAGCCGCCGGGGGTCACCCCCGCGGGGCTCGGCGACGCCGCACCAGCAGCAGCCCCAGCAACCCCAGCGCCGTGAAGCCCGGCGCGGACCGATCGGCGCGGCAGCTGCAGCCGCCGTCCTCGTCGTCGTCGCTGACCCCGGCATCTCCGCCGCCGCCGCTGCTGCCGACGCCGGCGCTGGCCGAGTCGCTGCCGGTGCCGCCCACCGATCCCGTGGTGGACTCGGGCGCGTCGGTGTCGGCCCCGCCCTCGGAGGTGCCCGGGGCCGGGCCGCCGGTGGTGTCGTCGCTCGGCCCGCCCGAGGTGTCCATGCCCCCGCCCGAGCTGTCTTCACCCCCCTGGCCGGGCAGGTCGTCGGCGCGCACGTCCTCGAGCGAGTCGCCCTCGACCGCGTCGTCGACGATGATGACCGGCACGTCCTCGAACTCGATCTGCCCGCGCAGCAGGCCGAGCTGCACGAAGTGGGGGTTATCGTCGGCCAGCGTGCGCGCGGGGCCCTGGTCGACCACCTGCATGCCGTCGAAGTACACGTCGACCGCCCCCTGGCCCGGGTCGGTCGACCAGGTCACGCCCATCGCGATCCGGTGCCACTCCCCCGGGGTCACCACCCCGCTGGCCTGCCACTGCTCCACGTTCATCGGCTGCCGGGTGTAGAACGCGATGTCCTCGCCCTGCACCTGGAACGCCATCATCTGCTGGTAGCTGTTGTTCGATTCCCAGTAGCCGATCTGTTGGCTGGGATCGGAGGGCAGCGCCTCGGGCAGGTAGAAGCTCCAGGCAAACCAGGTGGTGGCGCCCTCGGCCGTGCGCGCGTCGGCGGGCCGGTGCTGGAGCTCCACCCGCTTGAGCCCGTTGGGCCACACCGCGTCGTTGTGCAGCTCGATGCGCCCCGCGAGCATGCCCTCGGCGACCAGCTCCTCCTGCGTGAAGGCGTAGTCGGTGCCGTTGATCTGGCCGTTGAGCACGTCGTTCCACTGCGAGAGATCGCCGGTCTCGAAGTCGCCCACCCAGACCTCGGCCGCCCCCGCCGGGCTCGGAGCGAGCAGCAACGCCGAACCCAAGGTCACCCACCGCCATTGCGTCTTCACGACGGCACCAGACCGCGCTCGCTCCGCCGTGTCAACCGCCCCGCGCGCTCTCGAGCGAGGTTCCCCTCACACCCTCTGCGCGGTTTGGAGTGCGAAGGGGCATGGCGCAATCACCCGCTCGCTCCCTACCATCGATCCTCCTGCCTCCGCGCGTACGCGGAGGCTCGACCCCAAGACCGCGAGGATCATCATGGCCGTCAAACTAGGCGACACCGCCCCCGACTTCACCGCCGACACCACCGAGGGCACCATCCGCTTCCACGAGTACCTAGGCGACTCGTGGGGCGTGCTGTTCTCCCACCCCAAGGACTTCACCCCCGTGTGCACCACCGAGCTGGGCGAGGTCGCCAAGCTGAAGGACGAGTGGGAGAAGCGCAACGTGAAGGTGCTGGGCCTGAGCGTGGACCCGGTCGAGGACCACCGCCGGTGGGCCGGGGACATCGAGGAGACCCAAGGCACCGCCCTGAACTACCCGCTCATCGGGGACCCCGACCGCAAGATCGCGGAGGCGTACGACATGATCCACCCCAACGCCAACGACACGCTCACGGTGCGCTCGGTGTTCGTGATCGGCCCGGACAAGAAGGTCAAGCTCACGCTCACCTACCCCGCGAGCACCGGGCGCAACTTCCACGAGATCCTGCGGACGATCGACTCGCTGCAGCTGACCTCCAAGCACAGCGTGGCCACCCCGGTGAACTGGCAGCACGGCGAGGACGTCATCATCGCGCCCAGCGTGTCCGACCAAGAGGCCGGTGAGCGCTTCCCCGGGTACACCACCATCAAGCCGTACCTGCGCACGACCAAGCAGCCGAAGTAGCGGCTCTCGGAGGCCTGCGCTCTCCTGCATCCCGCGCGGGCCCTCGACGCTCGCCCCCCGAGCGCAGCGACGCCCCCCGAGCTGCACTCGGAGGGCGTCGTCGATCGTGCGCCAGGGCTGGCCCCGGCCCCGGTCGGCCCAGCTCAGCTCGGCTCAGCTCGGCTCGGCTCGGCTCAGCTCGGCTCAGCTCGGCTCAGGTCAGCCCGGCCAGGCCGCCGCTGCCGCCGTCGGTGTTGCCGAAGGTCTCCTGCTCGTCCATCCCCATCGCGTGGCACAGCGAGACCAGCAGGCGGTTGTGGCGGACGTTGTCGAACTGGAGGTAGCGCCCCATGTCGAGCGCCCCGGAGGCGCCGCCGAGCAGCACGAAGGGCACCGGCCGGTTGCCGTGGCTGTTGCCGCGCGAAAGCTCGTTGCCCCACACGATGAGGGTGTTGTCGAGCACCGTGCCGTTGCCCTCGGGAATGGCCGCCATCGCGTCCATCAGGTACTTCACCTGCTCGGCGTACCAGGTGTTGATCTCCGAGATCCCGTTGATCATCTCGGGGTCGCTGTTGCCGAGGTGCGACAGATCGTGGTGCGACTTGCCGTGCCCCAGCCAGGTGAAGCGAACGCCGCTGACCGAGCGCGAGAACTGAAGGCTCGCCACGCGGGTGAGGTCGCAGCCCAGGGACATGGCCAGCAGGTCCATCTGCCGCTTCGCCACCTCGGGGAAGTTGTCGTTGGCGCCCTCGTCCATGCCGCCCGGGGCCCCGGGGGGCTCGCAGGCGGGCACGTCGGCGTTCACCCGCTGCTCCACCGCGCGGATCGACTCGAGGTGGGACTCGAGCTTGATCCGATCCTCGGTCGAGCCGTGGTCGAGCATGATCTTGTCGAGATCGCCCTTCACCACGTCGATCACGCTCTGGCGCCGCGCGACCAGCTTGGCCATCTCCGACGCGGAGAGATCGAGGCCGGCGAACAGCCGGTCGAACATCGCGCTGGAGCTGTCCTCGGGCGCGATCGGCTGGTTGGGCCCCGAGTAGGACATGCGCGACCAGACGTTGGCGCCCTTGGTCTGCACGCCGAACTCGAGCGACTTGTAGGCGGTCTCGGTGCCCACCGCGTTCGCGATGTGCTGGTCGACGGAGATCCCGCCGCCCCAGCCGGCCGAGCCGCCGTTGCCCCCGCCGAACTCGCCGCCCTCGAGCAGGCGCGAGCCGGTCCACAGGTGGCCCATGCCCTTCTGGTGACCGTCGCCCACGCCGTCGCGCGAGACCTCGAGACCGTCGAGGACGATCATGCGGTCCTTGTAGGCCTGCAGCGGCTGGAGGAGAGGGCCCAGGGTGAAGTCGGTCTGGTTGCCCGAGGGCACCCAGTTCTCGTGCAGGGTGCCGTTGGCGGTGAACAGCAGCACGATGCGCCGCGGGCCGTCTCCCGGGGCGGCATCGGACTCGCGCGCCATCGGGGGCAGGAACGGCAGCAGCACGCCGGCCGCACCCAAGCTCTGGAGGAATGTGCGCCGCGAGCTCGCGGCATTGAAGCGCTTGCGAATGCCCATGACGTCTTACTCCCCCTCGGTGATGATAGCCGACTCGTCGGCGGCGCGACGATAGCGGAACGCATCGCTGGCCACGATCTCGTGGATGAGCGAGCGGATCTGGTTGTCGGAGTCGGCGAAGCGGCTGGCCAGCTCCTGGGTGGCGCAGGTGTCCTCCACCTGCTCCATGCGGCCGAGCGCGTAGCGGAACCACTGGCGGGAGACACACTCCTGCACCAGCCCCGAGCCGGCGAGCAGCCCGCTCAGCTCCACCGCGCCGTCGTACGTGGTGTCGATGTCGGTCTGGACCAGCTCACCGGAGGCGTCGACCGGCAGGCCCTGGTCCTCGGTGCGGAACGCCCCGATGCCGTCGTAGGCCTCGAACCCGAAGCCCACCCCGTCGATGAGCTTGTGGCACGCGGCGCACGAGGGGTCCTCGACGTGCTGGTCGAAGCGCTCGCGCGTGGTCGCCCCCGGCTCGGGGTCGGGCGGCACGCTGTCCACCTCCTCGGGAGGGGGCGGCAGGGTCTGGCACAGGAAGTTCTCCCGCACCAGCTTGCCGCGGTGCACCGGCGAGCTCTGGTCGGCGTGCCCGTACCAGGCCATCACGGCCGGCTGGGTCAGCACGCCCGCGCGCTGGCCCTCGGGCAGGGCCAGCGGCGTGCCCGGCTCGTGGTCGGCCGGGACCTCGACGTCGTACAGCGCGAGCAGGGCCGGGTCGGTGGAGAGGGTGAATGCACCCGTCAGCAGGGTCTCCAGCCGTCCGTCGCCCTCGGCGAACACCCAGCGCGCGAAGCGGGCGGTGTCCTCCTTCATGGCCTGGGCCAGCGCAGAGTCGAACGCGGGGTAGGTGCCCGTGTCCTTCTCGAGCGTCTCGATCTCGTCGACGCCCAGCCACTGCAGGTGGAAGTCCTCGATGGCCGCCTCCGCTCGCGGGTCCATCAGCATGCGATCGACCTGGGCCTGCAGGCCCTCGGCCGTGTCGAGCTGCCCCGACTCCGCCGCGGCGAACAGCGTGGCGTCGGGCATGCCGTTCCACAGGAAGTACGACAGCCGCGAGGCCAGCTCGTGCCCGGTCAGCCGCCGCGGGCCGCCCTCGGCCGAGGCCTCGCCGCGCTCCACGTGGTAGAGGAAGAACGGCGACTGGAGCATCGTCTGGAGCATCGTCTGCACGCCCAGCTCGAAGCCGTCGGCCGACGATCCCTCGTACACCGCCATCAGCTCGGCGATCTCGCCCTCGCCCACCGGGCGCCGGTAGGCGCGGGGCATGAATTCGCGCAGCCACTGCTCGGCACAGGCCGCGCCGTCCATCGCCTCGGGGTCGCACGCCATCTCGCCCGCCTGGGTGAGCACGTACTCCTCGGCGAGCACCTCGGCCGCGTCCATGTACTGCTCGACCTGCAGATCGGCGACCGGCGCCTCCACGTTGGTCTTGAACGGCCCCACCCGCTCGTCGGGCGCGAAGCCCTCGGTGACCGAGGTCTCGATGCCCAGCAGCTCGTCGATCGTGTTGCGGTACTCGCTCTGGCTCATCCGCCGCAGCGAGGTCGCGCCGATCTGGCGTGGTGCGTCCTCGCACTGCGCCTCGACCCCGCCGTCCTCGCCGCCGTCCTCGCCCGCGTCTTCGCCACCAGCGTCACCATCGGCGACTCCGGGGCCGCCCGACTCGATGTCGCCGTCGAAGTCCTGGAACCCGGTGTAGCAACCGCCGGCCATCAGGCCCAGGGCGGTCGTGAGCGCTATGCGCCCAAAGGTGCTCTTGTTCCGCATCATCCCTCCGCAAGGTAAGTCCGTACCCCGGGTCCCTTGTCTCAGATCGAAACAGGGTTTCTTTGCGTTCTGCGAGGTGTGTCGGCCACCTCACCGGGTCGACGGCTACGCGTCGCGGGCTCGCGATCTCTTGGCGCTCGGGCTCACCCGCTCAGCCCGAGATCAGCTGATGGTCCGCCGCGAGCTTGCGAAGTCGCTCCTTGGCGCGCTCGAAGCGCTTGCGCAGGGTCGCCGCCCCTCGCTTGATCGCATCGGAGGAGGGATCGTCCTCCTCCGCCATGATCCGCGCGATTTCGTTCCACGACAGCTGCCGGTCGACCCGCAGGATGAGCAGGGTGCGATCGTCGGGCTCGAGCTCGTCGCGCAGCGCGGTGAACCGGTTCTTGGTCTCGGTGCGCAGATGGATCATGGTGGTGGTGCGCACCTGCTGCACCTTCTCGAACACCTCCGGCGATTGCGACAGCGCCAGGTTGCGCTCGCGCCGACGGTGCGGATCGCGGGAGAGCCGATACAGCGCGTGCCGGGCCAGCGTATAGGCCCACGTGCGGAAGCTCGACTGCCAGCGGAACGCGGGCAGGCCCTTCCATAGATCCTCGCAGAAGATCGAGAACACCTCGGCCGCGTCGGTCTCGCTGCGGCTCATCGCCGACAGGTAGCCCAGCACCTCCGGGCCATAGCCCTCGAGCGCTACGGTGGCGGCCGGGCCCCACCGCTCGGCCTCGCAGTGACCCTGGATCTCCGCTTCGAGGGCCGCGCGCTGCTGCTCCATGCCGATGATCTTGCCCCATGCGCAGGAGGTCGGTCCACCGTCGCGGACTGACGCGCCCCACGAAAACCAGCGTCAAATCAAAGTCTTGAATGACCGGCTGGCCACCCTTCGGCAAAGGACGGTAACACGGGGCCGGCAGCGCGCCATGAAGAGCACCGCCGAAGTCGTCAAAATCAAGGATGCATTCGCCTGGATCGAGACCCAGCGCAATTCGATTGCGCTTCGGGCCACGACCCGCGACGGCAAGCCCATCGAGCTGACGGCCGACGAGACTCGGCTGCTGTCGCAGCGGCTGACCAAGCTCG
>JGI12210J13797_10025780_pt1 | contig 11740 bp, 10 predicted proteins | sample ElkSlonscriptome_3_FD_13797 | JGI IMG/M metagenome (IMG submission 13797) | reverse complement strand
ATCGTACTGAAAACCGGCTGAGTGCTGATGATCGTATCGTCAAAATAGATCGAACACGATCCGCCGGTTTTCCCACCCGCGATAGGGTCAGTGTAATTACCAATCCCCCAAATCGCATGTTCGTTTTTGCCGCAATTCACTGTCTTTACCTGATTAGCTTCAAGAACCCTCAAACATCCTGCCTAATCGTGATCTATCCGTTGTTTTGACTGTCAACTCGAAGAGACGGTTCGATGTGAAACCAGCTGCCAATCGGGGGTGTCGTCCCAGATTCAGATGAGCAGCCCGCAGTCAAACGGAGCCTCGCGGAGGCATCACTGAGCCGAATGCGACGGTCGGTGAGTCCATTGACAAAGGAGACGATCCGTTCGTTCCGCCATTTTTTCGAGTGTAAAACTTGATTCGACTAATTGACGACCCGCCTCGCCCATTCGTTTCGCTTTTTCAGCATCTTGCAAAAGCCGCAATACACAATCCGCGAACCGCTCATTATCGCCGAATGGCAAACGGTAGCCGTTGTAGTCGTCGGTGACCATCGCATCCACACTCCCAACATCACTGCAGACAACGGGCACGGACGCGGCCATCGACTCTAGAAGGGCGAGTGGCAATGCTTCGTGATACGATGTTAAAACAGTGACGTCAAAGGCTCGTAGTAGTGGTGGGACATCGGAGACGTGGCCGAGAAACACGACCGATTCCTGCAAACCGTACTCCAAGGTGATCTCTTGCAAACGCTCTTGTTCTGGACCGGTTCCCGCTATCACAAAAAGGGATCTTGCATCTTGCTGATGAACCAAGCGGGCAACCTTCAAAAATTGATCGTGCGATTTGCAGCGGTTTAGCCTGGCGATAATACCCACGATCTTTCGGTTATTGGGAAGGCCAAACCGCTCACGAGCTTCGCTCTTTGACAAGTCCGTGGCAAATCGTTCGTAATCAATGCCATTATGGACGACCTCAATCTTGGCACTTGGAATTCGCTTTACCGAAGATAAGTACCGCTTGTGGCTATCGGCAAGGGCAATTGCGCGATGATAAAAGGGCAAACTAACTCGGTCGGCCAAGCCACTCATTCCCCGCTTCAGTGATGAATGCTGTTCTGCTTGTGCATACACCGTATCATAGCTGTGAAAGGCGATGACGGACAAAGGTGTGCCAGCCAGCATTGCACCAAGGCGTCCTAGCAAAACATTATGAAACGCATTGGTCACATAAAGAACGTCTGCATTCTCTTGACGCAAGACTTGCCTTAATCGCCATGCATTCGCAGGATTCAATTTACCACGAACAATGTTCTGATGCGTACGAACGCCGCTCGCTTTGAGACGTTCGCCCAAATCACCCAGTTCGTATAAGCAGGCGAGGACAGGCGCGTAGTTTCGTTTTCGCAAACCGCGAATCAATTCAAAAACGACCCTTTCCGCGCCCCCTGTGTTTGGTAGCGAGTGTTGGACGAATACGACTTTCGGCTTGTCAGGCCGATCTGCGTTTACCGTCGTTGAGTGACAGGGAGCATTTGTTTCCAATCGACTATCCGTTGAATTAGACATTAAGAACCTCGGTCATGGTGACTTTGCCGCGAAGAACCTGACTCACGTTGGCCATGCTTTCCATGATGCCTGCGGCATGAAGAAGCAGAAAATTATCATTGGAGTAGCTGCTCAACAAGTCGCTAGGCTTACGTGTCGCGCAAGTTTCAAGCTGACGATTTGTTACGGGGTACAGCACTTCATGATTCACTAGCGGCACCCTCCAAACCCAACTCATCCTGCACTTCGCAGTAAGTCCTCGCGAGCCGTTCAATCACTGCGCCAGCAATCCAAAACAATGTGGTGAAGTACGAAAAATAGCGAAGCTCCAGGCTCATCCCAGCCAACAAATAAATGATCATAAATCCAACCATCGCGGCGACAACGCTACGTTCAAACGCAGTCTTGTCGCCGTGCAAGTGGTAACGACCCTTCCGTATGAGGACCGACTTAGCTTTCATCAGCCAACCGAAAACGATTCCCCAAAAGCACAGGAATGAGGCCCCGCCATCATCGACTAACATCGTCATGTACGTGTTGTGCGAGGTGTCAAAACCATCTTCGGCGAACTCCTCTCGCATCAATTCATTGAGTGAGCCTGGGCCGCGTCCGATGAAGGGCCTTTCAATGAACCGTTCCCCTGACCACACGAACCGTTCAACACGTCCCGTCACGGTATCCTTATTGAGCAGTCGCCCCTGGACGACGTCCGATTCTTGCAACGAACCCCAGATAACTAAAAGTGCAAATGCAGCACAAAAACCAAGTGGTATCGTTACTTTCCACAATCCGTTTAAGTAGAACTGGGTAAACCCGAGGGCAATCGCTACGGACAGCCAAGCCGAGCGAGTGAAGCAGGCAAACACGCCGTAAGCGAGAAGCAACGCGATACAGCCGAGCAAAGCTCTTAACCAAGTCCTGTTGGTATTGACCGCGATACACAAGGTCAAAAGTAGAGCCATCCCCATCATTCCACCAAACACCGCAGAGTTTCCGATCACGCCCGCGGCGCGACCGCCCGGCACATCCATCGTGCGTGTGTCTCCCGTTTCATTGTGTGCATCCACTGGAAACGCACTCGCTTCCATGTTCAGCACTCGTTCATAAATCCCCGTGCTCAACACGATCAGTGCAGACAAGATGACTGCACCAAGCAGCCAGAGCAATCGTTGTCGCGAATCAACCAATCGCTTGACCAGAACGTAGATCGCGACCGGAATCAACGTGGTTTCAAGGTATCCCGTAACGCTAGTCGAACCTCCTGTGCCAAACACCAGTCCATTGACGACGGACACCGCTTTGAGTGCGACAAAGGCGAACACCCAAAAAGGAAAGGTGGTTAGCAAACCCTTGTAAGGGTGCGATAACGTGCCATGCTCTGATGAGGGATCTTGCACCGATTGTTTGGGTGCTGCTGCCGCATGGCGTTTGGCAAGCACCAGCGACATGAAAAGTCCAAGCATCAGTACTGCCACATAGCCCCGTTGAAAATTGATATCCGGTATTCCGGCTGGCAACTGCAATTCACCGTACAAACCGAGCGTAGGCCAGGTGATGATGAGGCCCAGCAACAAACGATACAACATCGGTAGTTGCCAAACAAAGACGATTAGACAATACAGGATGGCGAACTGGGCGAGGATCGTTAGTGTGACCATTGCGATACTATAAATTGATAGCTGACATAAATCGAAAGATAACGAAACCTGCAAGCGCAAAATGGATCATCAGGATCAAACGCCATTTCACCTTAAATAATTGGTGAACGGGTAACATCAATAGTACCGCCTTGACCCAATAGGCTGCAAACGTCCCCATGGCCGCTCCGATAATCCCAAACCTTGGGACCAGAAAATAATCGACAACCAAGTTGCAAACGGCTGACAAGATGTTGATGTTCTGGACATAATGAACTCGATCATAGCTATTCAAAACAGGAATAAATACATAGCCAATAAAGTAACATGGCAACGAGCAAATCAGAATCGAAAACGACGCGTAGCCCATCACATACTTATCGCCGAAGAACCGATCAAAAAGCGGCGGGAAAAGAAGCAGCAGAGCACAGCAGCCCAGAATAGTTGCAATTAGCAAAAAGTGCGGTACTTTCCTTGCAAATCGAGCAATTGCGTCGGGGTTTTCGAGTTTCCAAGCCATGATCCTGGGGAATAACAAGGCGTTGGCAACAAACGCGAACATCGCAAACTTCAGAAAGATCGAATACAGGAATTGGTAGGCCCCGAGCGCTTCGAACGTCCCATATTTTCGAATAAAGTAAACGTCGACCCAGTTGATGACATAGAGACCGGCAACGCCATAAAGTTGGGGAATCACATAGCGAACAAAGGCTTTCAAATCTTCATTGCGAACACGTCTGACCGGGTACAAAAAAGATCCGCCACAGGCAGGTAGCCGTAGCAGCAGAATCAAACCGTTAAGCCACATCACGGCGGCCACGTATCCCACCGCACTAGGCTCAAGCGTGCCCGAGAGAAAAGTTGCCAAGATCACTAGTTTCGCGACACCTTGAGCGACAAAAAACATGGCATTCGAGAAATGCTTTTCACGAGTCGCCAACATCGTTGACAATTGCTCGTGAAGCACCGACACGATCAGACTACCGATCATGTACCAAATCAAAACCGGATTCGTGGCCCCAAGGTAATCAAGCAAGCTGTGGCGGAAAAACCAGATCAGCAACACGAAAACCGCAACGATTGGCACCAGGACGTGCAATCGAGTCGATGAAGTATAGGAGAGGCTGTTGTTTTTATGGAGTTCGTCCCTGCCGAATCGAGTAATTCCGACTGCGGACCAATTCACGCCAAACGCCATGACCAGATCGACAAACATCTCGAACAAACTGATCATAGCGATATCAGGCTTGGCAAAGACGATGCCGAAAATCAGTGTCGACGCCATGCCAAGGACAAGGTTGAGTCCTTTGCCCGTTGATAAGCTAATCGCGTCCTGCAAGAACTTGTTGCGTCGCCAACCTCCCATCCTCTTTGACCAAATAGAGCGGATGCGATCTTGTGAGCCAGCTTCTGACGACGCAGGTTTAGAGGAGGAATCAGGCATCAATCGCAGGTCACACCTTGTGGGCAAGCTGCAACGGAAGGTTCGACCAACGGATCGAGCAAGCTGATCATTCCATCAACGTAACGTTGAGGCGAGAAGTGTTTCTCAAAGCATTGCTGAATCCTTTTCCGGTCGTCGTCGCAGGAGTTGACTAACCCGCGAAACCAATCGCCAAGGTCAGAGGTCTTTGAGAACACACGCCCCAGATCATATCGTTCGATGATCTTGTCGGGGTCATAGGTGCCAACCGTGGGGATGCCTCGTGACCACGCCTGCAGATACGTATTGGGAAACCCTTCGACGGTCGATGTATTGAGTAGCAAGCTTGCGCCATCAAAGAGCCGTTCCGTTGTTTCGAGCGGCTGGAAACCTAGGAACTCAACATTTGGTAGCGAGTGAGATTGGAGCTGTCGGTATAATTCGGGGCAGCCATTGCTGATACCTCCGACGATGACGAAGCGTTGATCGGGGAAGCAGCGAGCTATGTCAAGGCAAAGTAGTGGACGCTTGAAAAGCCTCATGTTGCCCACCCAAAGCACGTAGCCCTCGGCTCGGGTGAGCTTGCGAGATGGATAGACATTCGGCAGTACATTGCCCGATAGTCCATAGTTGTGTTTTAGCAGTGCCTTCTGTTTTTCGGTTTGAACCAAGACAAAATCCGCGTGCCGCAACCCCCACTGATAGAGATACCGCTCGCGGATATCAATTTCGGGCACCGGATAGAAATCGCTATCGTGAGCACCTGAGTAGACGAATTTCTTGCCATATCGTCGGCAGAACATCGCGCAAATTCCTGTGGAACGCCCTGCGCATCGCTGGTAGTAAATATCGGCGTCGGCCTTTCTCATCGCTTGCCAGAGCCCTGTCAATCTCGGGTGCAACGAACGGAGCCCTGGGAGCCCATCATCGAGATCGAAGGTCTTAAAAACCTTCATCCCATCGATGACCTCATCGTCGCGTCGACCGTCAAAAACGGTCGTGGCAAATGACACATCGTGCCCATTTTGTTGAAGACATCGCCCAATAATCGACTGCTGTAGCTCTGCACCGCCCATCAATGGTACGGACGTTTCGGCCAAGGCAACGTACACATTATTCGAGACGAAGCAGATTCGTTTAGGAGACACCGATTGGCTACGACTTTTGGAGCGAATAGCGGGGCGAAAGCTGAAAAGTAGACGAAGGCCACTAGTATACACACACAAAAAAAAAAACAATGAAGAACAGGGACAATTCAGACTAAGTCGCAATTTTCCTTGAAATTTGCGGTTTCCGGAGAAGTGCTGATAGAAAACCGACTCGGTTTCATTATAGTTGAGATGATGTACAGATGCCCTGCTCGGGCAACCTAGCTTTTTTCACTTCATCGCTTTCAAGGTGACGATGTTATGCCAACCCGTTCGCTCGAAGACCCCTCTTTTTACGAGATGGTCAAAGTTGTGCTGCGGCACCGCAAGAAAGTTCTGCTGTTCATGACCATGATCGTGCTGTTGACAGGGCTCGTCGTTGTGATGTTGCCACGAAAGTTCAACTCCGAGGCGAAGTTGCTCATTCTGCTCGGCCGCGAAAGCGTTTCTTTAGACCCTATCGTCGCGACGGGCAAGACGCTGAACATCACGACAGCAAGGGAAACCGAAATCACGACTCTAACCGAATTGTTGGATAGTCGAGCAATGATCTCGAAGGTGCTTGACGACTTGGGGGCCGATACCATTTTGGCTCCGCCAGAAAACCCTGGCCCACTCGATCACGTCAAAAATGTACTCGGCGATGCGAAAAACAAGCTTAAAAAGACTATCAAAGGCTTGATGGAACCGGCAGGTGGATCCTCGAAGTTAAGTGCCGGCGACAGCCGCGATGAAGAAGCAATTCGTACGCTCCGTGAATGCCTGCACGTTGGGTCAAATGAAGATTCGACCTTAATCACGCTGTCTGCCGAAACACATTCGCCCGAATTATCCCAGGCCATCGTGTCGAGTTTAGTCGATGCTTACACGAGCGAACATATGCGACTGCACAGCACCGCTGGTTCGGAAGAGTTTTTTGAAAAAGAAAAAGCTCGCATTGGAATGCAGCTTGATGAGAAACGTACCGATTTGTACGCTTTGCGAACGAAACTCGGGATCGGAACGGTCGAAACCGAATACCAACGCTTGGCGGATGAAAAGGCCAGCATTGCCACGCTGCGAAGTGAACTCAAACGCGAACTCAATGGAATGATCGCGAAACGTGATCTACTGCGTCAAACGATCGAGGAAACGGAAGAAGTTGTTTTAACTCAGCGCAGTGAAGGGATGGCGAACGCCGCGACCGATGGGATTCGGCAGAAACTCTACGACCTTGAAACTGCCGAAGGCAAGGCATCGATTCAGTACAAAGACGATCATCCCGCCCTATTGGCAATCCGGACTCAATTGACCGAAATGCGGAAGCGTTTTGAGAATGAAAACAAGGTTCGGACTGAGCTTCAATACGGACGGAATTTGAGCCGTGATGCGCTAAGCCTTGAGTTTCAACAACTACAAGCTGAAATTGCCAATCTGCAGTCACAACTGAATGTGGCTGACGGCCAGTGGGAAAATATCATTGACGAAATCGAATTGCTGAACGCTTCATCGAAACAATTGGATCAATTAGCTCAAGATGTTGCTTTCCTGACCCGGAGCTACGATACGTATTCGGATAGTCTCGAACAATCAAGAATTGGTAGTTCTTTGTCGCAACAACAGGTCACAAATGTCAATATCGCCCAACCAGCAACTTTCGAGGGTGAACCGATGAACTCAAAACGTATGCTGTTGGCCCTGGGTGGTTTGATGGCATCGATCTTAGGTGCAATCCCATTTGCGTTTTTTATGGAATATCTTGACAATGATCTGAAGTCCCCAGCCGAAGTTGAATCGGTTACTGGCGTACCGGTTCTGGTGGCATTGCCGCAAACCTCACACCCGCTGCAAATTCCTAAGCTCTCAAGAAGTGCAAGCCATGTCGATTGAATCCAAGACGAAGCCAACCAAACGCATGCCGATTAGCAATCTCAATGAACGCTATTTGACACTCTTACGCCATATTACGTCGTTAGATTCATTTGCGTGTGAAGACGAATCGCGAGTATTGGGAATCACAAGTTCGCTCTCCGGCGAAGGGACCTCGACCGTTGCCACCAACATTGCTTTGACAGTAGCCGGACTGTCTGACGGCCCAGTGTTGTTAGTGGACGCGAACAACGATCGTCCTAGTTTGCATAAAGCGTTTGGCATGAAAAATACGATAGGATTTCAAAATGCCTTGACGGGTAGTCTTTCGCCTCTTGAGTGCGTCACTGCATCTCCGTTTGAAGGACTTTCGTTGGCCTTTAGCGGAAAATTGACCGGTGCCGCAGTCCCGCTTTACAGCAATTCATCCATCAGCGAACTGTTGGTCGAATGGCGTGATGCGTTTCGCTGGGTCGTCTTTGACCTGCCGCCTGCGAATAACGTGACTATCGCGACGCTGTTAGCTAGCCGCATGGATGGTGTGTTGATGGTGGTGGAAGCCGATCGTGTCGACCGAAAGATTGCCGAAAGAACGTCGGCACGGCTTCGCCGCGCCAGCGCTAATTTGCTCGGGGTCGTTTATAATAAAGTTCCAAAGCGAGCAGACGACCTATTGTGGTAGATCCCACCAATTGTTCGTAGGCCAGTTTTGCCGCGACAAACGCAGTCGTGACTACGGTCCTACGATGTCAAAACAACATCAAGCGACGCGATAACGGACGTCGCCATCCAACTTCGCGTTCGCTGACGAACCGTATGGACGTTGGCCGACCTATCTACGTTTGAGGCTTGATCGCTTCCGGGGCGGACATCACAACTAAGTTCATTGGACGGGTTCANCAACGGGAACCTTCTGCCTCGCAAAATCCACCATTGCTTTACTTACACGCGACACCTGGTGTCGTGTCATTTCAGGATACATCGGTAGCGAAACAATTTCTTCCGCAACGGTTTGACAGACTGGCAAACCCATGGGGTAGGTCCGTGACTCCACAAACGGAGCCGCTCGGCTTAAGGGGTTCGGATAATGGATGCCCGTTGCAATGTTCTTCTCGGCCAACGAAGCCATGACTTCACCGCGATGTGGCGTGCGGACAACAAACAAATGGTAGACGTGACGCACGTCCTCTCGCTCCTGAGGCAACATCAAATCGACGTCTGCCAAATCCTCTCGATACCAAGCCGCCACCTGCTGGCGTCGCTCGGTCCATTGTTCAATATGGTCCATTTTCGACAGCAGTACACACGCTTGAAGCGTATCAAGTCGGCTGTTGAACGCCAACATATCGTGGCGGTTTTTTTCTTTCTGCCCGTAATTACGGAGCAAACGCAGTTTGTCGGCCAATGCCGGATCATTGGTGACCGTTGCACCACCGTCACCGAACGCCCCGAGGTTTTTGCCAGGATAGAAGCTGAAACAGCCAATGTCACCGAACGAACCACATCGTTTGCCATCGATTTCGGCACCATGGCCTTGAGCCGAATCCTCGATGATCTTTAAGCCGTGCCGATCGGCAATTTCGCGAATCTCTTTCATCCGAGCCGGCTGGCCGAACAAGTGGACCGGGATAATCGCCTTGGTTTTCTCGGTAATGGCTTCCTCGATCAATGTGACATCAATATTGAAATCGGTTGGGTCGATATCAACAAAGACCGCTTCGGCACCGGCATGAGCAATCGCCAAGGCGGTCGCCGCGAATGAATTGCCAGCGGTAATGACTTCGTCGCCTGGCCCGATCTCCAACGCGCGGATCGCCATATGGATCGCTTCGGTTCCATTGGCCATGCCGATGCAGTGATCGACTTGGCAATAGTGTGCAAATCGCTCTTCAAATTCTTGAACCTCTTGGCCGAGAATGTAACGGGCTGAGTCAATCACATCGCCCATGCGGCGCAGGATATCATCTTTAAGAAGACGCGACTGAGTTTGCAGGTCGACAAGAGGAATAGGCGAATGGGTGTTATCTTGATGCATGTTCTATTAGTTTGATGGCCGCGTCTCTCCGAGACACGAATGGTATGAAAATTCGATTTACTTGTAGCCGAAGTCGCAACGACTTTCGTTTAACAATGTGGACGATACGGATGACGCTTTTCGCAAGGGTTAGCCAAATTCAACGTCTCGGAGAGACGCTGCTACTGACACGTGCTGCCCCAGTTTCGCCACAGGCGTCACAGGTCGCTTCAGAAAAGTGACCATCCAACTTCTGGCCGCAACTGCAAACATAGTGTACATGCCGTGCAGGAGATCCAATCACTAAACTGTGCGGATCGACATTTTTTGTTACCAAAGCGCCTGCTGCGACCATCGAAGACCGTCCCAATTCGACTCCGGGGCATAGAATCGAGCCGGCTCCGATCGAGCTGCCGCGACGGACGATCGTTCTCGCCAACCAATTCGCTTTATCGGAATACCGCTGTTTTGCGGCTTCCATCCGTCCAGATCGTGGGTAGCGGTCGTTGGTGAAAATCACCCCTGGCCCGACAAAAACATCGTCCTCGATCGTAATCCCTTCCCAGATCAAAACGTTGTTTTTTAGCGTTACGTTGTTTCCAACGATTGCACCCGATTCAACAAAGGCATGGTCGCCAATGTTGCAGCATCGTCCAATTTGAGCGTTCTTCATCACATGAGCGAATGCCCAAACGTTGGTGTCGTCACTGATTTGACTCTCGTCATCAACTATCGCATGAGAGTGAATCATCGGTTACTCGCTATACCAATGTGGCCTTCGCGGCAGCGGCTTCTGCTAATTCTTCTCGCAATGAAGCTAATTCCACGCGGTGTCCATCGCTGCGTAGCGAAACGTCTGCCGCTTCGAGAACCTCAACGACATCTAATCCATTGACGCCATCGGTCAATGGCACATCGCCTTCGGCGATACATCGAACGAATTCAGCACATTCAGCTTTCAATGGTTCGTTCTCTTTGATGAATGGGCTGTAGCTACCGCCGTAGCGATACGCTAATTGGAAATCGGCGTAGTCGCCCGTCGCCTTCTCGGGGCGATCGATCCCTTTATCAAATACCTTGATCTTTTCTTGTTCCAAGTCGTCGTAAACGGCCATACGCTTATCACCGACAACGGTCAATACTCGCTCTTTCCGCGGGTCAAGCCAACTGACGTGAACCATGCCCATGCGGTTGCCTTCGAACATCATCGTCAAATTGCAGACATCGTGGATACCAGGATTGAGTCGATCGAAACCGCTGCAGGTTACCGAGGTCGGCTTTTGGCCGAGCAGGTGCAGCATCATCGAAATATCGTGAGGCGCCAAATCGTAGAGAGCACTGACGTCTTTTCGGACCGGCCCCAAATTCAAACGACGGCTGCTGATATAGTTGATCGAGCCGAGCTCGCCCGTCTCGATCAATTCGCTAAGTTTCCTAACCGGCGACGAATGCAAGAAAACGTGTCCGACAAATAAAACTCGGTTTCGTTCCCCTGCGGTTTTGATCAACGTTCGGCATTGACCGGAGGTCTTCGCCAGCGGCTTTTCGACAAAGACGTGTAAGTCGTTCGCCAGCGCCTTCATCGTCAAATCGAAGTGGGTTGCGGTGGGTGTTGCGATCACGACCGCATCGATGACGCCTGCTTTGAACATCGCATCAACGTCGTCGAACGGCTGGACGCTGGGAAACCGTTCCTTAATTCGAAGCAATTGATCGCCACTACGATCACAAACCGCCGTGACCCGACAATTCTCTAATTCCGAGAAACAGCGGACCAAATTTGGACCCCAGTAACCCACACCAATAATACCAACACGAATCATTTGAAAGACTCTCAATTAAACTAGGAAGTGCGTCAAGAAGACAAAGTATATCTATTCGTTGCGTTCAAACAGCAACACTGCAAAAGTTCGACAAATGATCCGCAGGTCCGTCGCAATCGATCTGGTCTCAATATATTGAACATCTAAGTCGATCATCTCATCGAAACTCAATCGATTTTTGCCACTGACCTGCCATAAGCCGGTCATCCCTGGAACCACTTCGAAACGGCGCAGTTGCCAAGATTGATAATCGTTTAGCTGTAACACGTCGGGACGCGGCCCCACCAAGCTCATATTTCCGAGCAGGACATTGAA
>JGI12210J13797_10852791_pt1 | contig 11744 bp, 11 predicted proteins | sample ElkSlonscriptome_3_FD_13797 | JGI IMG/M metagenome (IMG submission 13797) | reverse complement strand
GATCTACCAGCAGCTGCACGAGGAATTGCCCTATGCGAGCGCGGTGCGGCACGAACAGTACAAGACCCGCCCCGATGGCAGCGTCGAAATCCACCAGCAGATCCTCGTCGCGCGCGAAAGCCAGCGCCCCATCGTGCTGGGCAAGGGCGGCAGCCGGATAAAAGCCATCGGCGAAGCGGCACGCACCGAACTGGCCGAAATACTGGGAACCAAGGTCCACCTGTTCCTGCACGTGAAGGTCAGCGAAAACTGGAGCGAGGACCGCGAAATGTTCGAGGAGATCGGGCTGGAATGGGTGAAGTAGGCGCGTTTCGAAGACTTATTTCCAGACGCATGTGCTTACTTGGCGCATGAACCGAGCGCTGCCATTCCGTTGACGACCCATTTGCGGACGTTCGAGTGCATGATAGAGTTGCGTATGCTATTTCGCTCAGCCAAACTTTTTGTAGGACTTGCAGCGCTAGCTTTCTCGCCTACTCTCTTCGCCCAAGAGGCTGATCGGTCGGCGGACGGCGAGTTCATTATGAACGCTTGGTCAGACCCGGCCGATTGCAATAACTCCAACGCTAGGCGCGTAGCCTTTGCTGTTATCGCCGCCGGTGAAGAAGACCTGCTGGGCGAGTGCGTCGCCGTCGAAGGATATTGGCTTGGACGAGCGTTGTTTGATTCCGCACGGGAGGCCAAGGCCACTCGGTCGAACACGACCGAACGTTTGCGCGGTAATCGGGTCGGTATTTACGCCCAGTGGGAGAGGGTCGGTGAGCTTCCGGACAAACCCACGAAGACCCTTTTTGTGGGACGGCTAGGTCAGTGTGAGACCCAATGGCCCGGAGCAATTATGGTGATGGGATATTGTCATTATACCGGCGGCCCAATTCTGCTCGTCTCGGAAGCCCTTACCATCTGAGTTCAAACGTCCGCTTCCCACCCAATTTCGGACGTTGAGCAGGTTTCGGCCATCCCCGAGAACCGGACTGGCTGCTCACCCTGGGCTTCAGATAAAAGCGGTCTGTCCGTAAGCGACCCCTTTGCCGCCGCCAGTCGGAACGCTACATCATTCCAACAGCATAAGAGGTCTCTGTGGATGCAGAAGGGCATCCGCCATTTGAAATTGATCAGGGTCACGCACTTCGCGCCCCCGAGCATCTATGTGAGAATAGGACGTGTGGTGATGAAAAGAGTGGCATTGGCGATATTTGCACTTGTTTGCTTGACGGCTTCCTCGCCGCCGAAGCCGCCGCCCATTCTTGACCGCTACATCCATAACGACGATGTCTCGATCAGCGATTTCGAATGGATGCGGGGGGCCTTCCCTGAGGCAAGTCAATCAGAGAAGATTGAATATAATTCGATTGATGATTGGCTCGAGGAATGCTCAGTCGCTGCCAGAGCTAAATTATTTAACGATCTGCAAGAAATGGGCATCAAAAATCCAAAGCTCGACCTGATCTCGCATAGCTATCCCATTTGTGACAAATTTGCATCGAAGCCAACGCTCGATGTATTCGCGAATTTTGAAGAATTCTCTGAAGCCGTAACAAGCACGAAGCAGATATTTCAGACTTTGGTGGCAGCAACTGATCTTGCCGAGATGATCGCTGGGCCGACAACGACATCTTTGGCTGACGAGTTGATGCATCGCCCGATGTCAGAACAGATTTATCGCAACGCAATCTCTTGGACGCAGCTTTCGAAGCCGGTTGAGCGCATTCCCACACTTACAGCGCAGCAGAAGCCGGTTCTTCTTGCTATGCTCATTTCGGAAATCCGAAAGCGCGATCGAGCGAACACTGCGTGGATGAAGGAGATAGTCTCTCTCCATGAATGGCCAACCTTCTCGCTCGTAGGAGAAGATGCCTCGCGTAAGGCGTGGCTGATTGTCCAACATGCTGACCACGATCCAGTCTTTCAGCTTAAAGTGCTGCGCCTGATGGAACCGCTCGTTCGCCAGAACGAGGTGTCGCCGAAGGATTATGCGTATCTCTACGATCGTGTCATGCTGAAGATCAGCGGCATGCAGCGTTATGCAACGCAGGTTAATTGCGCCGGCGGGAAACGCATCCCTATGCCCGTAGAAGACGAAGAGAAGATGCCGGATTATCGGCGATCCGTAGGACTGGAACCATTCGAAGGTTACCTAAGTCAATTTCGTAATTCTTGCCCACCGGACTGAGCGGCCGGCTGCCTAGGCAAGGGCACCGGAAAGATGGCCAACTGATGCGAAGCGAATACAAAAGCTAGAGCGCTCTCCGAGAACATTCGTGGGCAATAATTCGAATAATGAAAGTCGGCAGCTTCCCACCCCATTTTCAGTCACTACACGCACGAAAAGTTGCGCTTGTAAGCCGCCATACGCGATGGCAGCGGCCTACCCCCGGCCTACTTGCTCCAGCTTTGCCCTCAGCGCCGCTTCGTCGAAGGGTTTGACGATGTAATCGTCCGCGCCCGCCGCGATGCCTTCGTGGATGTCGGTGGCCTCGCCCTTCGATGTGCAGAACACGATCGTCGGGCGTTTCGGCGTCGGGATCGCGCGCAACTGGCGCACGAATTCCAGGCCGTCCATTTCCGGCATGTTCCAGTCGGTCAGCACCAGGTCGGGCATGGACTGCTTGCACCGGGCCAGCGCTTCCTCACCGTCCTGCGCCTCTGTCGGCACATAACCCAAACTCCGGGCGATCTTGGACGATACCTTGCGGATCACGCGGCTGTCATCGACGATCAGGCAGGCCAACGCCGCCGTTGGCGCGGTATCGCCGCCCGCCTGCCGCGCCTTTGCCGCGCGCACGATCGCGTCGGTATCAGTCGCTGCGGGGGTATCGGTCGCTATGGGATCGCCGGGCGCGGTGCCCGAAACGGGATCGATGATGTCGGCTACGTCTTCGGGTGCGCGCACCGGCTTCCCGTCGAGCAGTTCTTCGGGGCGTTCGGCATCGGCGTTGCGCTTCTCACCCTTGGCGCGGCGGCGCGCCTCGGTGTTGCGTTTGATCAGATTTTGAATGGTTCGAGCTCCCCTGCCATCATCGCCATCTCGCGCTCGCTCTGGTCTTCGCGGCTGTCGTTGATGGCCCCGCGCCCTTCGCTTTCGGACCGTTCGCCCGGCGTCATGCAGACATGCAGGTACGGCATCCAGATATCGCCGTAATCGGCTTTCTGATACCACACGTCGAGCACGTCGTAGCTCGCCCAGATGCCGTCGGGTTCACGCAGGCGGATACCTTCGCCAATGCGCGGCACGGCGGCAAAACGGATGCGTTCCTGCGTCTGGTGCGTTTCGTTCTGAACTTCTATTTCGATCACGATAATTCCCCGGTTCGATGGTGGGGATAACGTGCAAAGCTAAACGATTTACCAACAGCGCGGCGCGACGGGCAAAGAGCAGGTAGCGCACCTCCCGCCGCGCACCGCGCTCAATCCGTTTCGGCAGGCGGTTTCTTCGCGGCCGCTTTTTTCGCCGGGGCCTTTTTCGTGGTCGCCTTTTTCGTCGTGCCCTTCTTCGCGGCGGTTTTCTTCGCCGGTGCCTTCTTCTTCGGTGCGGCCTTCTTGCGGCCCTTCTTCTTGGGCGGACCTTTCGCCGCGCGGGCATCGATCAATTCGATCGCCTGCGCCTGCTCGACGTCCTCGGGTTTCATGTCCTTGGGGATTGTCGCATTGGTCGTGCCATCGGTGACGTAGGGACCGTAGCGACCCGGCATGACCTTTATCTCGCCGCCGGTCGTGGGATGTTCGCCCAGCGTCTTGATCGGTTCGGCCTTTTGCCGCCCGCCGCCCTTGCGGTTCGCCGCTTCGGCCAACAGCGTGACCGCCGCGTTCATGCCGGTATCGAACACGTCGCGCGTCGATTGCAGCTTCGCGTATTTGCCATCGTGGCGCAGATAAGGGCCATAACGCCCGATCGCGGCCTCGATCTCCTTGCCCGTTTCGGGATGTTCGCCCACGATTCGCGGCAGGTCCAGCAGCTTTGCCGCCCACTCGACGTCGAAATCGTCGATGTCTTTCGGGATGGAAGCGCGCTTTTTCGTGTCGTCGACTTCCATTTCGACATAGGGGCCAAACCGTCCCGACTTGCGATGGATTTCAGCGCCCGTGCGCGGGTGCTCGCCCATCAGGCCATCATCCGCCGGGTCCGCTCCATCGGCGCCCGGCTGCGCAAAGCGGCGGGTGTATTTGCATTCGGGATAATTGGCGCAGGCGACGAACGCACCATACCGCCCCCCGCGCAGCGCCAGCCGGCCTCCATCGCGCCCCTCCTGTTCGCAAAGCGGGCACAGGCGCGGATCCTTCCCATCGGCACGCGGCGGGAACAGGTATTCGCCGAGATACTCGTCGAGAACCTCGGTCACCTCGCTCGGCAGTTTTTCCATGACCTCTTCGGTCTTGGGTTTGAAATCGCGCCAGAATTTCGCCAGCAGCGCCTTGTAATCTTCGCGCCCGTCGGAAACGACGTCGAGCTCGTCCTCCATGCCGGCGGTAAAATCATAGGCGACGTAGATCGGGAAAAACCGTTCGAGAAACGCCGTCAGCAAGCGGCCCGATTCCTCGGCGAAGAAACGGTTTTTCTCCATCCGCACATAGTCGCGATCGCGCAGCGTCTGGATGGTCGAGGCGTAGGTCGAAGGGCGACCGATGCCCAGCTCCTCCAGCCGCTTGACCAGGCTCGCTTCGGAAAAACGGGGTGGCGGCTGGGTAAAGTGCTGGTTGGCCTCGACGCCCTTTTTCGCCGGACTGTCGCCGTTTTTAAGCGCGGGCAGCAGGCCGTCCTCATCATCGTCGGCCTTGTCGTCGAACCCTTCCTGATAGACGGCGAAAAAGCCGGGGAATTTCACCACCTGCCCCGTCGCGCGCAATTCGTGGGCGCCGGTCGCATCGCGCAATGTGACCGTGGTGCGTTCCAGCTGCGCGGTCGCCATCTGGCTTGCCATGGCGCGTTTGAAGATCAGGTCGTAGAGCTTTGCCTCGTCCCCGCTGCCCGCCTTGTCGCGGGAGAAATTGGTGGGCCGGATCGCTTCGTGCGCTTCCTGCGCGTTCTTTGCCTTGGTCGCGTAATAGCGTGGCTTTTCGGGCAGGTAGGCGCTGTCATAGCGTTCGGCGATGGCATCGCGGGCAGCGGCGATGGCGCTGGGGTCCATCTGCACCCCGTCGGTCCGCATGTAGGTTATCGCGCCCGCTTCGTAGAGGCTTTGCGCGCAACGCATCGTGTGGCTTGCGGAATAGCCAAGCTTGCGCGCGGCCTCCTGTTGCAGCGTCGATGTGGTGAATGGCGGCGCGGGGTTGCGTTTCAGCGGCTTCGTCTGGACGTCTTCGACCGTGAAGCGACCGCCCTCCACTGCCGCTTTCGCTTCCATCGCGATGCCCTCTTCGCCAAGCGAGAGCTTCTCCAGCTTCTCCCCTTTGAAGCGGACGAGCCGCGCATCGAACGCGGTGCCATCGTGTTCGAGATGGGCCAGCACCGACCAGTATTCGTCGGGGCGGAACGCCTCGATTTCCCGTTCACGATCGACGATCAGCCGCAGCGCCACCGATTGCACCCTGCCCGCCGATTTCGCGCCGGGCAATTTGCGCCACAGCACCGGCGACAGGGTAAAGCCGAACAGGTAATCGAGCGCGCGGCGGCCCAGATACGCATCGATCAACGGCTGATCGAGTTCGCGCGGCGATCCCATCGCATCGTTCACCGCTTTCTTCGTGATCGAATTGAACGTCACCCGGTCGACCTTCGCGGGCAGCGCCTTGCGCTTTTTCAGAAGCTCCCGGACGTGCCAGCTGATCGCCTCGCCTTCACGGTCGGGGTCAGTGGCGAGGACCAGTCGGTCCGCGCCTTTCGCCGCGTCGGCGATGTCCTTGAACCGCTTCTGCTTGTCCCGGTACAATTCCCAATCCATCGCGAAATCCTCGTCCGGGCGGACGCTGCCATCCTTTGGCGGAAGGTCGCGGACATGGCCGTAGGATGCGAGGACCTTGAAATCCTTGCCGAGGTATTTCTCGATGGTTTTCGCCTTGGCTGGCGATTCGACGATGACGAGCTGCATGACTGGTTTGCGATCCCTTAGGTGTGGGCCCTTACGTGTGTGCGTATGCGCGAGAGTGGGGGCGCTGTTCGCGGCGCGTCAAGCGCAGTTGTGCGCCGATGACAAGCCGTAAAACGGCGATCGTCGCCATCGGGCATGCCGTCAACGTCCCTATCAGCGTGACGCGGGGGCCCGGAACATTGCACCGCGTCAACGGGTTGAAGGGAAAAGCCGCACCACAGCGGCGCATTCCAGCAGGAGACCGCCATGACCGCCCAGCCCCGTAAATACGGCAATCTAGCCCGTCGCTACGCCGTTCCCTTCGCCGCCGCGCTGCTCGCCACGCCGATTGCCGCGCAGAACCAGCGGATCGAAGTGCCGGTGATGACCGATACCGGGGAAAGCGCGGGCACGGTGACGTTCGAGCAGGTGTTGCACGGCGTTGCCATCTCCGCCCGGCTCGAAAACCTGACCGAAGGGGCGCACGGTTTTCATATCCATGAAACCGGCGCGTGTTCGCCCGATTTCGGCGCGGCGGGCGGACATTACGATACGCTGGGTGCCAATCACGGGTTCGACAGCAGCGGTGGATACCATGTGGGCGACCTGCCGAACATCTACGTCGCATCCGATGGCACGGCGCGGGCGGATTTCTTCGCCCCGCACCTCTCGCTCGCTCCGAAAGCGGAGAATGACTATCCCTTCACGCTAAGCGATGCGGATGGATCGGCGGTGATGGTCCACGCGCAGATCGACGATTATAAGGCCGATCCCGCCGGTTCGTCGGGCAGCCGCGCAGCGTGCGGCGTGATCGTCCCGGCCGGTTGAATCGGGCCGGGCAGTCAGGCGGATCAGACGCGGCTGACCAGACCGCCTTCGTGGCGTTCGAGTTGGCCCGCCAGTTCCAGTTCGAGCAAGTCCATCTGCACCGCCGCCGGGCCGATGCCCGATTGCCGGATCAATTCGTCGATCGCGATCGGCGCCTTGGTCAATAGCCGCGCGATGGCGTCGCTGTCCGCCTTTGCCCGGCCCTCGCCCCATTGCAGTTCGCTAAGGGCGGCATGATCGAACGCCGCCGTCTCCTCCGCCACGCGATAGGTCGATCGCGGTGCGCCGGTGAAATCCTGTAGCAATTCGATCACGTCGTCGGCGGATGAAACCAGCACCGCGCCATCGCGGATCAACTGGTTGCACCCGTGCGAGCGGGTGTCGAGCGGACTGCCGGGGATCGCCATCACTTCGCGCCCTGCCTCCGCCGCCAGCCGCGCGGTGATGAGCGATCCGGATTTGGGCGCGGCCTCGACCACTACGGTCCCGCTGGACAGGCCCGCGATGATGCGGTTGCGGCTGGGAAAATGGCGTCCGCGCGGCTCCGTCCCCGGCGGCTGTTCGGCGATCAGCAATCCTTTTTGCGCGATGCGTTCCTGCAATTGTTCGTGCTGCGGCGGGTAGGCGATGTCGATCCCGCTGGCGATGACGCCGATCGTTTTCGAAATCGCCCCTTCGTGCGCGGCCCCGTCGATCCCGCGCGCCAGCCCGCTGACGATGGTGAACCCGGCCAGCGATAAATCGGTGGCGAAATCGCGCGCCAGCTTGACCGCCGCCGCGCTCGCATTGCGGGCGCCGACCAGCGCGACGCACGGTGCACGCGCCAGTTCCAGCCGCCCGCGAAAGGTCAGGATCGGCGGCGCACCCGACTGCCGGGCCAGCAGTTCGGGATAATCGGGCTGATCGTGGAACAGGTATCGCGCGCCTGCATCGACGACCGCTTCGATCTCCCGTTCGATCCCGTCGCGCGGCGCGGGGCTATACGGGGTTTTTCCCCGGCTGCCGAGATCGGGCAGCGCCTCTATCGCCTGTGCCGCAGTGCCATACCGGGCGAGCAGCTGGCGATAGCTGACCGGGCCGATATTGGGGGAACGCAACAGGCGGATCCGGGCAAACGCCTCGGCCTGAGACAACTCGGACTTCGACAATGCGGGCGCGTCGGTCATTTCGATCCGCCGATCTTCGGCTCCTCACCCCGCGCCAGCCGTCCGATATTTTCCCTGTGAAGGTAGAATATGACCAGCGCGATGGCGCACAGAACGGGGAAATATTGCGGATATCCGAACAAAGGCGCAGCAGCGGCGGCGGCAACCACCGCCCCCATTCCGGCGAGCGAGGATATGCGAAACACCAGCAGCAACGATAGCCAGACCAGCGCGTAGGCAAGACCGATCGGCCAGGCGAGGCCGAACGAAACGCCCGCATTGGTCGCAACGCCCTTGCCCCCCTTGAACCCGAGCCATACCGGGAAACAATGGCCCAGCACCGCGCCGCCCGCGGCGAAGGTCTTGGCAACATCGCCCGATTGCGCCGCGCCATCGCCGCCCCAGATCAACCCGGCGGCAAAAACGGGAGCGAACCCTTTCAACAGGTCGAGCAGCAAGGTGCCGGCGGCCAGCGCCTTGTTCCCCGTGCGCAGCACGTTGGTGGCCCCGATATTGCCGCTGCCGATGCTGCGCACATCGCCCAGCCCCGCCGCGCGCGTCAGCAGCAGGCCGAACGGGATCGACCCGGCAACATATCCCAGCAAGGCAGCCAATACGAAGTCCAAGCGATCCCTCCCGCATTCATCCCGCGCTTGTCGCCGGTGTGCGTTTGCTTCTAATGCGCCTCTAACTCAAAACCCCGCAACTCAAAAGGGCCGGGCCCGACCTTCCCCGCCGCCCGCAAATCCCATCCGAACGGAAGTGATGTGTCAGCCGATAAAGCCGCCCCGATCCTGTTGTTCGATTCGGGCGTCGGCGGATTGACCGTTTACGACGCGCTGCGCACGATCATGCCCGCTGCGCCGGTGATCTACGCCGCCGATCTTGCCGGATTGCCCTATGGCAGCAAATCCGAAGCCGAGATTGCCGCCCGCGTCGCCGGGCTGCTGGGCCGGATGGCCGAACGCTATGCCCCGCGCCTCGTCTGTATTGCGTGCAATACCGCATCGACCATCGCGCTCGGCATGGTGCGCGATGTGCTGGAAATCCCGATCGTCGGCACCGTCCCCGCGATCAAGCCCGCCGCGATGGCGACCCGGACCGGGGTGATCGGCCTGATCGGGACGGAGGCGACCATTCGACAAAGGTATGTCGACGACCTCGAAGCGCGCTTTGCCGGGGGCAAGACGTTGATGAGGATCGCCGCGCCCGAACTCGTCGCGGCGGCGGAGGCGAAATTGCGCGGGGAACCGGTGGACCGTGCCGCGATCGATCGCGCGGCGGCGGGGCTGTCTGCGATGGGATCGTCTGGGATGGGCGTGGACGGCCGAATGGATACGCTGGTGCTGGCCTGCACGCACTTTCCCCTGCTGGCGGAGGAACTGGCGGAGGCGTTCGGGCGCGACATTTCCCTGATCGATGGGGCCGACGGAATTGCCCGGCGCATCGCGTCGCTGCTCGACAACGAAGCCCCCGGATCATCGCCGGACGATCGCGCGGTGGCGAACAGGTTTATCGTGACCGGGCCTATCAGTGCGGCACGCGGCCTTGAACCGGCGCTGAAACAACGCGGGTTCACTCCTGCCGAAATGTTCTGACCCGCCTTCTGGCGCTTTTGTAAAGGTGCGATCCATTCGCAAAGATCGCGGTGGCGCGATCCGGCCCGATTGCTTACATGATGGCGAACCGGACGGGGGTCCATCCCGGTGGCGCCGTCGTCCGTAACTGTGAACGCGGGGACATTCGCGTCCCGCCCCTGAAAGGCCGTGTGGCAAAACTTAAAGCGTGTAGCCCCAGTGAATTACGACCAGATCTTCGATGCCGCGATAGACCGTCTCCACGAGGAGGGCCGGTATCGCGTCTTCATCGACATCCTGCGTAACAAGGGCGCGTATCCCAATGCGCGGTGTTTCCACGGCCATAACGGACCCAAACCGATTACGGTGTGGTGTTCGAACGATTACCTCGCAATGGGTCAGCACGATGTCGTCGTGAACGCGATGGAACAGGCACTGCACGATGTCGGCGCGGGATCGGGCGGCACGCGCAATATCGGCGGCAACACGCATCTTCATGTCGAGCTTGAGCGCGAACTGGCCGATCTGCATGACAAGGACGGCGCGCTGCTGTTCACCAGCGGGTACGTGTCGAACGATGCGACGCTTTCGACGCTGGCAAAGCTGCTGCCGGGCTGCGTGATCTTTTCCGACGAACTCAACCATGCCAGCATGATTGCCGGGATCCGCAATTCCGGCTGTGAAAAACGGGTGTTCCGCCACAACGATCTTGCCCATCTCGAACAATTGCTCGCCGCCGAAGACCCCGACACGCCAAAGGTGATCGCCTTCGAATCGGTCTATTCGATGGATGGCGATGTCGCGCCGATCCACGCGATCTGCGACCTGGCGGAAAAATACGGCGCGCTGACCTATATCGACGAAGTTCACGCGGTGGGCATGTACGGCGAACGCGGCGGTGGCATTTCCGAACGCGACAATGCGGCCAACCGGATCGACATCATCGAGGGGACGCTGGGCAAGGCATTCGGCGTCATGGGCGGATACATTGCCGCCGATACCCGCGTGATCGATTGCATCCGGTCCTATGCGCCCGGCTTCATCTTCACGACATCGCTGTCACCGGTGCTGGTCGCGGGCGTGCTCGCGTCGGTAAAACATCTCAAATCATCCAGCGTCGAACGCAACGCCCAACAGGCCGCCGCCGCGATGCTGAAACTGAAATTCGCCGAAAGCGGGCTGCCGGTGATGGATTCGACCACTCATATCGTGCCGCTGATGGTCGGCGATCCCGTTCGCGCCAAGAAGATCAGCGACATCCTGCTGGCCGAGTACGGCGTCTATGTCCAACCGATCAATTTCCCCACCGTGCCCCGCGGGACGGAACGTCTGCGCTTTACCCCCGGCCCTCATCATTCGGAGGCGATGATGGACGAATTGACCGAGGCGCTGGTGGAAATCTGGGACCGTCTGGACATACAGCTCGCCAAGGCGGCTTGATCGCCGGGCGATAGGCGGGCACATCGTGGCTCCTTTTCATGGGAGACGATGATGGCCGGAAATCCTGATCAGACTTATGCGGACGTGGTCCTGGGTCGCCGGTCGATCCGGGGTTACCTACCCAAACCCGTCCCGCGCGAACTGATCGAGGAAGTGCTCTCGCTTGCGATCCGTTCGCCTTCGTCCATGAACACGCAGCCGTGGCATTTTCATGTCATCACGGGCGAACCGCTCGACCGCATTCGTCAGGGCAATACCGACCGCATCCTGGCCGGTGAACCCGACAGCCGCGAATTTCGCCGCGGCGATCCGTTTGCCGGCGTTCACCGCGAACGGCAGGTCGGCGTTGCCAAGCAATTGTTCGGCGCAATGGGGATCGAACGCGATGACAAGGACAAGCGGCAGGACTGGGTGCTGCGCGGTTTTCGCCAATTCGACGCGCCGGTCTGCGTCATCGTCACCTATGACCGGGAGCTATCGAACAGCGACGACACCGCCTTCGATTGCGGGGCGGTCACCACCGCGCTGGTCAATGCGGCATGGTCACGGGGCCTCGGCTGCGTCATCAATTCACAAGGCATCATGCAAAGCCCGGTCGTGCGCGAACATGCCGGCATTCCCGATGACCAGGTCATCATGAAAGCCATCGCGGTCGGCTGGCCCGACAACGATTTCCCCGCCAACGCCGTTGTGAGCGAGCGGAAAAGCGTAGAGGAAGCCGCCCGGTTCGTCGGGTTCGACTGACGGCT
>JGI12210J13797_10829478_pt1 | contig 11746 bp, 11 predicted proteins | sample ElkSlonscriptome_3_FD_13797 | JGI IMG/M metagenome (IMG submission 13797) | reverse complement strand
GATCGCCATCCGCCTAGGCTTGAAGGAACGCCAGCTCGGCGCCCCATATCGGTCGCTCAGCTTTGCGCTCACACTACTAAAAGCGGGCGCCTATAAGCCAGCAGCAATTTGCCCGGATTAGCTTGGACGCTTCGTCCCTTTCCCCCCCTCGTCCTTGACCGCGTGGGGCCGAGTAGAACTAGATGCTCGGTCTCAACCCGATTGCGGAATGCAAAGCCATTAGTCCTCAAAACCGACTAAGCTATTCGCCTCGACCGTCGATGAATCGGATGCCGGAGATCTCCTACACTTACTAGACCCATTGGCCGAGTGGCAAAGCTGCACTCCAAAGCCATGCGCAAGTAAGGGGAGCCGGCGTCGAACAAAGAGCAGTTGCGACCGGATCGACTGCACCCACCAGACAGGTTACAGCGTGCGTGTTGGTCTATTTTCGTTATTTACGAAGATTTATCCGTGCGGATTAATCATTAAAGCATTTAAATAGGGGATAGACCTTAGGACGGAATGCGATATTATCATTTCACCGACCTCTGAAGGCTTGATGACCTCGAGCAATATCGGAGGCACTCGTTAGGGAAAAGCAACACAGCGGGGGGTCGCTATGCATAATCTTCAAGAGTGTCAGAAGTATAAAATTGTAGAAACCGAAAAACCATCTTCTTCGTTGGGGCTGCCCCAGCAAGTGATGATGTTGAGAGACGCTGCTGACCAGATAGCCCAAATGGCTGAAATTCTCGCGAAAGAGGAATTGCCGCCGCAATCTGCACCTGTAAGTGAAGCGGATTACGAAGCAATTGCATCCAGACACTACAGTTTCCGTCGGCGCAGAGCAAAAATCCTAGGCAGTAACATAGCATGCGGGCCTGCTTGGGACATTCTGCTGGATCTTTTCATCAATCATTATCGGAATCGCAAAGTCGCGGTAAGCGATGCCACTATCGCTGCCTCTTGTCCGCACGCGACCGCCCTTCGATGGATTGAGGTTTTGATGTCCGTAGGGATCGTCAGAAAAGAACCTGATCCCAACGATGCTCGAAGGTCTTTTGTTGTTCTTACCGCGCATGGGCTCGAAAAAATGCACACCTCGCTGGGCGATAACGGCACCCAAACAAGCTAAATCGAGCTTCGAGCCGGTCTGAGCGCTTGGTCCTTGGAGGTTTGAGCTCTTTCAGTCTTACCTGACGTATCGCTTTCATCGGAACCACTCAGAGCATCGATTGCCATCTGTAGATAGGCAGCGCTCGTGAGCTCGCCGGCCTTTTCTAACTGCGCTTGGATACGCTTGATCTCGCCGATCATGGATCACCTCTATTGAGACTGCCGATATTATAATCAAGCGTCCACAGACAGCGGTCTGTTTTGCGCGACGCAATTGCGTTACGCTGCCAGACAGATCTTGGATGTCAGAAACACAAAATCAAATTAGAACAAGGTTCAGTAGCTCCGATCTGTTGCGCTCTGCTCACACGCGAAGCGCGACCCTTCGCACAAAATAGCCAGCTTCGCGCTCCTTTTAAATAGCCTTGCAACAATAAGAACTGCCTTACTTTTGAAGGGCACTCACTCTCAGGTCGGCCAATCCTAAGCCGTAGCGCGGGATCCGGTGACTGCAGGGTCGCGGCTGATTAACCGATGCTTCGAGACATCGGTTCGCGAAAGGGCGATGTCTTTCCCCGCGATTGCGCGCCCGAAGAGGTAGCCCTGTGCAATGTCGCATTCGCATTCCTTGAGGAACTCGGCCTGCTGCCGGGTTTCTACCCCCTCGGCCACGACATCTAGCGATAGCGCCTGGGCAAGCTTGACCACCGCGCGCACGATCGCTGCATCGCTTTCGTTCTCAGCGACGTGATCGACGAAGCCTTTATCGATTTTGATCCTCGTGATCGGAAGCGACTTCAGGTGAGTGAGCGATGCATACCCGGTGCCAAAATCGTCGAGCGCGATCCCGATGCCCGCCGCCCGCAACGTCCTCAACGTATCTGCGCAGCGCTCTGCCCCTCGTCCAAACAGGACGCCTTCGGTCACTTCGATTTCCAAACATCCGGGCGGGACCTCGGCGCGCTCCAGCGCCTCCAGCACGCGGTCCGCATAATTTTTACGCAGCAATTCGGCAGCAGAGACATTCACTCCCACCTTACCGAAATCGAACCCCTCCGCTCGCCACAACCGGATCTGGCTCAGCACCCGCCTTAGCATTTCATCGCCAAGACGTGCCGCAAGCTCGACATTCTCGAAAGCATGCTCGACCGCGGAAGGCGGCATGATCTCGTGAGCGATCTGGAGACGTAGCAGCGCTTCGTAACCGACCACTTCGCCAGTAGATAGTGATACCTGCGGCTGGAAATGAGGCACCACGAGCTTGCCGCCAAGGGCGAGCCGCGCGAGATCCAGATGCGCAACGCGCCGCTCTACCCCTTCCTGGAGGTCGGAAGAAAAGAAAGCATATGCGCCGCGTCCCGCCTCTTTCGCGCGATACATTGCCAGATCTGCATTTTGCAGGAGAACATCAAGTTCGGCCAATTCCGGTTTGGAAACGACTACGCCCACACTGGCAGTGCAATCGAGCTCCCGACCTTCGTAGTCGAACGGTGTCTTGAGCAGGTCGACGATGTCTTGAAACCGAGATTCTCTCTGCTCGCAGGTCGTAGAGCAGCACTGCACAAATACAAACTCGTCCCCGCCAAATCGCGCTATAAAGGTGTCCTGTCCCAGCGCAGCTACAAGTCGCCGCGAGGCTTCGGCGATCAACGCATCGCCAACCTTGTGGCCAAGCGTGTCATTGACCAGTTTGAGATTGTCGAGGTCGACCAGACCGACGACGACGGACCGGCCGCTTGCTCTGGCCCGTGCCAATAGAGCAGGCATTTGCGAGCGCAGCCCCTCCATGTTGAGAAGGCCGGTCAAGCTGTCATGTGTGCCGCTCCATAGTAGCCGTCGCTCGACATGGCGGCGCTCCGTCACATCCTGGCACAATCCCCTCACCGCGATGATCACGCCGTTTTCGTCGCGTTGCGGATGACCTTCCGCCCAGATCGTTTGGAACGGGACGCTATACTTTATGGCCTGGAATTCGAACGTCACCGATTCGCCCAAAAGCGCGATGCGATCGAACGCGGCCTGCACCGTGTCGCGGTCGCTTTCCTTGATCATCGGCAAGATCTCGCGCCAGTCGAACTCCGTGCGATCGGGATCCAGATTGAGCATCGCCAGCGCCTCGGACGAACCGCGAAACGTATCTTCGGCCGCGTTCCAACTCCAGGTCCCGAGCTTGGCCAATTGCTGCGCTTCCTCGAGATCACGCGCATGTTCAGCCAGTGCATCGGTGGTTTCACGCCGCTGCGTAACGTCGCGCTGGATCGACACCCAATGCGTATACCAGCCGTTCTCATCAGCAATCGGACGCACGGCGAGCTCCACCCAGAACGGCGTGCCGTCCTTTCGGTAATTGAGCAATTCTTCCCGGAATGGCTGCCAAGTCTTTAGACATGATCTGATCCGGTCAAGCGTCGCTCTATCGGTGCCCGGCCCCTGCGCCAATCGAGGCGAGTTCCCTATGACTTCGTCCAATGTGTAACCGGTCATCCGCAGATAACCTTCATTGGCGTAGACAATCCGGGGGTGCGGATCGTCGATCGGTTCGGCTTCGGTGATAACGATCGCATCGTCTGCGGCTGCAAGCAAAGCCGCTAGCAATCTAGGGTCGCTCAGGTCGAGCGACGCCGCTGGAGACAGCGCAGTCTCCTCCTGTCCACTCATGCACAACTCTCCTGCAGCACGCGAGCCGGCGACTGCGTTGGTAAGGATCTAGACGGGCGAGCTTAAGGATTGCCGTTCAAACGATAAGGCCTTTTGCTTACGTATCAAAAGCGATCGATGCTATAAAAGCGCGCACTTGCGATTTGGCGAAACGGCGAAATCCGCTTCCTGAAGCACGATAGCTGCAGGCGGCCATGCGACTCTAACAGCTCACCAAATCGGCCCCCATCCGAACGTTGGAAAGAAACAAATTTCCCGGTCCGTATTACCGGCGAGCGCTTCGAGCGACGACGAGTTCCATCGCCTAGGCTGCGCGATCCTGGGGCCTCGCTTGCATGAAATTCCATAATTGAAGGTGCTTGATCCGATTGGCGCATCAAAAACTTGAAGACCAGTGTCTTTGGAAATTATCAATGCGTCGCCACGCGGTTTCGCCCTTGCGCCTTCGCCTTGTAGAGAGCCTCGTCCGACCGTTTCAAAAGATGCTTCAGTTGCTGCCCGGGCTCGAATGCGGCTGCCCCGATGCTTATGCTGCACGACAAGGCGGGATGTTCCGGAAAGACCAATTCCTCGACCTTTTTCCTTATCCGTTCGGCCACGGCGGTTGCGACGTCGAGCGGAGCGCCAATCAGACAAATGGCGAATTCCTCCCCGCCCAGCCTGCCGAAAAGATCGTGTTTTCGTAAAGATTGACCGATAATCGCCGAGGTCTCGCGCAATACGAGATCACCCACGTCGTGTCCGAATTCGTCGTTCACTTTCTTGAAGTGATCGAGGTCAAGAAACAGAACCGATAGATCCGACGCTCCGCGGGTCGCCCGGTCGACCTCCTTTTCCACGGTGTCCGACCATGCCTTTCGTGACATCAGCTTGGTCAGGCCGTCGACGGAAGCGATCGTTCGCAATTCGAGTTCGCCCAGAACCAGATTGCCGAAGTTCTGAACGATAGAAATCTCGTGTTCTGAAAAAACTCTGGGCTCTTGATCGATGATGCACAAAGTGCCCACTATGTAGCCATCTGGAAGCTTGAGCGGAATGCCGAGGTAACTCTGGATAAACGGGTCTTGGGTGACGAGGGGATTGTCGGCGAAACGCGGATCGTTTCTGGCATCTTCCACGATAAAAGGTTCGTCGGCGCGTATGGCGCGATCACAAAACGCGATGTCGCGCGGTGTCTGGTCGACACTCAATCCGCGAAAGGCTTTGAACCACTGCCGATCCTTATCGATCAACGAGACCGCGCAGATCGGCACACCGAGCGTCGTTTTGACCAGATCGATGATACGTTCGAATGGCTCTTCCTTCTTGGAATCGACAACTTCGAGGCGATCAAGCGCCTTCTGACGGCCGGCTTCATCGAACTTGACCTGCCCCAGTCGCGTCATATCGCAGACGGCATTCATGGTTTGGGCTCCTTCAATTTGGCTTGTAGCGCGAGCGAGAAACTCTCCGATGCCTGCTCCAAGATATGCACCACCTCATCCTCGCTCCGCCCCGCACCGATCAACGAATTGGCGAGATTGATGAGGTTCTCGCGATGGCGATCGACGACCTCGCGGATCTGCGGTGGCAGATTGAGGGGCGTTTGATCTGCAAGAGCAGAATCAACGAGTTGGCCTGACTTGGTCATTCAGTAACGCTTCTTGCAGTTCGGCATCAGGCATCGCGATAGATCTTGAAGGTTAATTTTCCTCGAAGCAGCTGAATTTGTATCGCCGAAATGATCTCAGATCGCCCTCGCACTCTGTGGTCTGAGCCCTTAAATTTCCTCCATCAACAAGTAGAGTCCGGCCCTTGCGAAGGAAACGGACGAGATGAAACGAAGCTGGTTCAGCGAGAAACAGATCATCGCTGTGTTGAAGTAGGGGGAAGCTGGGATGGCGACGACGGATGAAGGCTGGGCCTAATTTCCTTTTTCGGATTCGTTAGCGGAATGTCCGGTTTTGCAATTCAACGACCAAAACAGGACCGTCGGCTATCGGCCCACTAGCTGACATCCGGTCAAACTCGTCCAGTGATTCGGTTAAAGCACGATCCTCCATGCATCATATAGTTATGAAAGTTTGGCCCTTGCCCTCCCATATCTCGTCGGGAAGGTCAGAATAGTTGTATCGTCCTTCCGCGGCAAACTCTTCCAGGCTACCCTGACAAGACACGTCGAATTGCAACTCGGGAAATTCCTTGGCCAATGCCTCGAATATGTCGCGCGGGACGTCGCCGCCCGTATCAAATTGAAACATGTGAAAGCCTGGCTCGTGCGGCCCGATCTCAGCGTAATTCCAGGTGAAGTACTCGCCGCCCACAGCGCCATCCGCCAGCTCAGTGAAATCGACGACTGCCTTGTTAGTTTCACACTGTATATCCGGAAGTTTGCAAAGCACTTTCATACGCTCGATCTCGTCTGCCGGTCCAACCGCGCAAACGGTCACCCAAATGCTATCTGCGAACATTATTTCATCTCCTAAAACATCTAGGGATACATTTTAGGATAGCCTTCGTCAGAACTAAAGCATGTTGAGGGATATTTTCAAGAAAGTTTCCGACTTTTGAAAGGAGACTTATCTTTTTCGCCTTCAATTCGTTCAGTCGCAATTGTTCGCCGCGAGTGCATCTGTGTATATAATGAGTTTAATCTACTCAAGCAGACACATGCGGCCGACGACTGCATCGAGCGCGAAGGTCGGAAGACGGGCCGGTAGCCGAACGGCAGGTTCTATCGAGAAGAGGGTTGAAGACGCTTGTCGGCTTTCAGAAAGCCGCCGCAGGTCATCTCCGGACTGCAATTGGGGTGGGCTGACATGGCAATCATTCATCAGGTGATTGATGAGGTGCGGATTTGCCCTCACCTCCGGCATCTTGCTTCGGACAGAGATGTCTTGGAGCCTGATCCGAAATTCAGTTGAGTAGTGTCAGCGGGTTAGCTTGACGCCAACCCATGTCGCTGATTCAGGTGGGTTTGCAGCAAACTTCCGGAGTTCAACGATGTGGACTGACACCGCTCGGGCTCAGTATGCCCGTGATCAACTGACTTTGCCAAGCGATTTGACCGATGCGGAATGGACCGTGCTGGAGCCGTTCCTTCCGCAGCCATCACACGTGGGGCGGCCGCGCAAATGACCGCTGCGGCGGATCATCGAGGCGATCCTGTATCTGCTGCGCGGCGGGCTGCCGTGGCGGATGTTTCCGCTGTGTTTTACTCCGGTCTCGACGGTGCGGCGCTGATTTTATCTCTGGCGAGACAACGGTCTGTGGCTGTCGCTCAATCACGCCCTGCTGTTAATCGGCCGGGACGCCATGGCCAGCGGGGCTTCGCCCAGCGCCGGCGTGATCGACAGTCAGAGCGTCGAAACCACAGAAAGCGGCGGGCCTCGGGGCTATGATGCCGACAAGAAGACCAAAGGGCGCAAGCGCCACATCCTGACCGACACCGATGGCAATCTGGTTCACGCTGTGATCCAAACCGCCGACATCCAGGATCGCGACGGCGCACCGCTCGTGCTGGCCGAGATCATCCACCGCCACCCGTGGTTGCGGCACGTGTTCGCCGATGGCGGGTATGCCGGTGAAAAGCTTCGTCAGGCATTGCGCAAGATCGGGAAGTGGACGGTCGAGATTTTAAAGCGGTCCGACACCACCAAAGGCTTCGAGGTCTTGCCGCGGCGCTGGGTCGTTGAACGAACCTCTGCGTGGCTCAGTCGCAACCGACGCCTCGCAAAGGACTTCGAGCAAACCATCACCTCAGCAACCGCTTGGCTGTTTATCGCATCAATCCAGCTCTTCACCCGACGCATCGCAAGAGTATAAAATTAAGCCCGTTAGGTTGAATCAGACCCTTGAAGAAATCTTATTACGCACAAATAGGACGTATAAGTCAAGCAAGGACTCGAAAGCACTCAATAATTCTGGGATATCGGTCAAATTATACTGTGTTTATCAGCCGCATTGTGAAATAGGACAGTCTTAAAGCTGGATTTGGCCGAGGCAATGTCCGAAGGAGCGACCCACATACCGGTTCTTGATGAGCTCTAAGCAGCAATTCGCGCCACGAACATGACGGTCGCGTCAAATTCTCCTGCAAGAGGTCGGGCGAGGGTGAGGGTTACCCGTGGCTGATCGCTGGCCATCTCCACGTCGTCTCCAAACGCCTCGAACTTCTGGTGTATGCGATCAGCGAAGGACGCCTCATGTTCGACTGATGGGGATACTTTCAGGTTCCGATCCAGAAGCTCGCTTAGCTCTCGAAGGAGTTCGGGATTGTAAACCTAGGAAGCGGGTCTTCTTATCCGAGAAAAAGAGCGTTAATTTAAGCCACTGTAAACTCTAATGCATCTGGCGATGTCATCTGAGATTCCGTTACCTTGGATGCTCTGTTCTTCGGTGCAGGTAATATGCATGCAACTACGATCGCTATGCCGTCGTAATAATCATCAGCCCGATGGCGAGGGCGATCAATCCACCAAAGATGGAAGAGGCAACACAGGTAGCGACGAAGATGCCAATGATATCGAGCGATACTGAGTATTCTTTGCTTTCTGGCGCCTTGTTTCGTTCAAACACCGTGACCCGATTGTTGCGTTGCCATCTTGCAAAATCCTTGGCCGCCGCAAACGCTTTGCTCGTCTCGAGAGCATCGTCCTTGAGAACACCCGTCGTGGAAATTGCCTCCCCCACGAGACGTGTCATCTGAGCCGCCCTTGTCTCGAGTTCTTCGAGCGCCTTTCCCACTCTGCCGATTAGTCTGACAGGGCTATCGTGATCGAGAATGAGTGTCGAATATAGGCAGTGGATGGTCACTGCACTGGCGATGAGCGTGCTCTCCTCGCCATTTGAGCAGCGTGCGATATTCTCCATCATACGGCGTTCGGGTTCGGTCATCCTGCGCTCGAACAGCGTTTCCCATATTTCGTCGATCGTGTTCACTGCATCCTCCTCTTGATTTCTTCGAAGAACGCATCGAGCCTTTTCTTAAATTGCATGGCTGCCACCGGATTTTCCGAAGCTTCAAGCTGGTAGGCAAAGCTTGAAGGTTGCGTTTGCAGCTTGGCGGCGATGAAATTTGGCACGCTGGGTATCTGTAGGAGCGGATCGTCGGGGCGCTGTCCGAGACTTTGCTTGCGCAGACCGACAACACGCTGCGTTTCGAGATTGATTGCGGTCTTGAGCAGCCTGAACTTTTCGTCGTTCTTGTCGGCGATGAGAAAGAGCATGGAGAAACCCTCCAACTGGTCTGCAATGAAGTTTGTCGCGCCAATCGCCTCTCCGGGAAGCGCCTGCTCGAATTCGATGATGGCAATACGCTCACCGTGCTTGAGCCTGCGGTCAAGAGTCGCCGCCAGCACATCTTCCCGGTCACCCTCTTCGTCGATGGGTTTGACATGAATGAAATGGTTGTCAGGCAGTTCGCGATAGGCCCAGCTCTTCATACCTCCCACTTGAATGACGAGCGGCTGCTCCTTGAGATAATACGAAAGCATAAGGGTAAACATGCTGCTTCCCACGCCTCCATCGACCCTTCCGCTTAGGAAAGTGGGCGCCATGTTGGTGTGCTTGTTGTAGAAGGCCGGTAGAACCAGCTTTTCCTTGGCGGGCCGGGCTTGCAGCAAAGTCTGCAGCCGTGCTTGGAATCCGTCGCCGGGTAGAAGATCATTGCTCATCTGAAATCCTCATCGGTAAGTTTGTCGATAGGTTTGCGGGTCATTTCGCGCGGTTTTTGCGCCGACGACGATCGTTCAGCCCTAGGCTGGCACATATCATCGAGAGGTGCGTCATTTGGTTTCTGACGCTGTTCGAAATCGAACAGCGAAGCGCTGACAGGGGCTTGCGATGCGGTGGTCACAGGCAGGTTCGAAGTGCCACTAGACGAGGTTTCGATCTCCTCGGAGAGCGTTGCCGGATCAGCTTGGTTGTCGTTCAGACGCGGGGGATCGCCAGTATTGCGGCTAGGGCCGACTGTATCTACTTCACCCCCCTTTCGTAGTTCGGTCCCGCTGCTGATCGGCTCATCATCCGGGTCATCCATGGCGTCACAATAATCGAATAGTGGCCCATGCTCGGCCTCCCAGCTTGCCTGGTCCCAAGCTCTGGCAACGATATCTTCGAAGCCATCGTCCCATTCGAGATGAACCGTCTGCCCTATAACCTTGAAGCGCTGTTCCATTTTGCAGGCCCAGCGGATATCATCGAGGAACATTTCGTGGCATTCATCTTCCCTACGCCGCTCGGTGAGAAGCGACACCTCCTCGTAAGTGGAAGACAGAGAAAAGCCGCTGGCGAGCAGCATTTCAAAAGCTTCGGGACCAGGTACCGTATCGGCGAAATCCCGCGCCAGTGAGGCGATCATATTTTGCACGTCCCGGGCCCAATCATCGGTCGTCCGGTTATGCGCATCGAGGCGCTCGAACCCCTGCTTGACTGAGGCAAGCTGGATCTCAAACGGCGTATTATCCAATTCAAAACGCGTGCGGTTGGTGACGAAATGTACGAGCGCCTGCAGTCTATCGAGGTCCGCGTCATCACTTAATCCGAGGACTTTTCCGAGCAGGTCCACATCCCGATCCCGGACCAGCATGAAGGCCCGCGAGTAGGCTCGAGCTTGGCCGGCCGAGATGCCAGCAAGACCGACATAGAGATGATAGAGGCCTTCGAGAAACATGGTGCCGAACCCTGCTGGCAGGCCGCAATCCTCGCGCGCCTTGCGGGCGAATTCTGCCGCTCCGTTGTCCTCCTTCAGCGTATGTCCGGCATAGTCTATTGCGGCTGCTTCTTCAGGCGTCATACTGTCTGTGAATGCATCGAGGATGCCTGCCCGCATCATCTGCACCCACAGGTTTTGAGGGTTCTGAAAGTCGGGATCGTCGTGCAAATCGATGATCAATCTGGCGATGAAATCAGTCGGAAGATCGGTAAGTCGGCCGAGGGTCGAAGGCGCAATTTTGCGCTCTGTAAGTCTTTCGAAGAAGGGGCGTGCCATCGCGTCGAGCTTGTCCTGATCGGTGCGCTCGCGGCTCGGCGTCACATCCCTATCAATGGTCAGATCGTCTTCGTCCAGGATGTCCTTTTCGATTTGATGCTGGTCATAATCGACGTACAGTAGCAGGCCTTCGGTGATAACTTTCATGGCCTTGGCCCTGCTCTTGCGGGTCGCTTTTTCGTGCTGACGAGACGCTCGTTTGAGCGGCATTTGAACGAGCAGGGGGTTGCGAAGTGTCTCGCGAGCCTTGCGGGCAGCGGCACTCAGCTTGCCGTCCGTGCCTCGCTCCTCCGTCTTCGCCTTCATTTGCAGATAGGCGTCCAGTTGCGCGTGCAGTTCCGGGAATGCGGCTGTTGTACGCCGAAGAACTTCGATCATCAAAGTATTGAGAGGTGCGTTTTCCATGTGTTGCATTGTAGGACGCAGATCCGGTGCAACAAAGCAATCTGCAAACTTTTTTTGCAGAATTATTAGGAAAAGCGAATTCGGGCTGTTCCAAGAGATTTCTCCGCCATGCGTCGATAGTAAGATCAATTCCATCTGAGGCAAGAACACTTGCAGATGCGCAAGTGAAAATGATTCTCATGGTAAACGGACTGATTAGCCGTTTTTACCCTTTCTCGTTTTATAGGCGCAATACCGCAAAGTCATCCGCACCCTTGGAGCGGACGACTTAGCTGATATCGTCCGAACTCGTGTTCGGCCGAATTTAGCTCGCTGGCGCTCGCACGTAGGCCTTGGCAAGGCTCCTTCGAGTGCGGCCTCAAGTGGCCTGGGGCGATGTCGCAGACATCTTGGTGTACGGACCCTTTCGCTTACAGCTGCAGGCCTTGGGAAAAACTATCGATCGAATTTGCCGGTGAAGCCGGCAGGTGAAGGGAAAAGTTGAGTGTGAACGCTCGGCTCCCGCCTCGCCGGTTTCCATCAGCAAAGGAAACCTAGATATGATTGATACCCAACACCTCTCGCCAGACACCGAGGCGCTGGCACAAGCGCTTGCGCAGCACGGCGATTACCGCG
>JGI12210J13797_10619370_pt1 | contig 11748 bp, 11 predicted proteins | sample ElkSlonscriptome_3_FD_13797 | JGI IMG/M metagenome (IMG submission 13797) | reverse complement strand
ACCGTCAGCAGCAGGAAAAAGCCCCCGCCGATCCAGATCGTATTTCGAATCTGTTTGGAGGGCGCAAGGTACTCGGCCACATCCTGAGTGAAAACCATGGTCCAATCGGTGATCGGAATAGAGGTAAAACCGGCGATCTTGGGGGTGCCCTGAAAAATATAGCTCTCCACCCCGGTTTCTCCTCTGGCGATCCGCCGGGCGATGACTTCCATGCCCTCCAGCTTGTTGATATCCGCTTTAAAGACCAGGTCGGTATTTCGATGGGCGATGGCCAGGCCGTTTTCGTTAAGCAGGTACGGATAGCCGGTCTCTCCGATATGGATAGAGGTGATCTCCTCGATCAGAAAGTCGGCCTTCAATACGGAGATAAACACACCGAGGAGCTGATCCGAGTCTGAAAAGATCGGGGAGGCCACGGGTATCACCGGTTTCCGGGTGATCCTGGATTGGATCATGGTGCCGACCTTGGCTTGTTGATCTTTCACCACCGCCTTGAAATAGGTGCGGTCCGCCACCGATATCCCGATCATATCGCCCTCTCCGTAGCCGGCGAATACGTTTCCTGCGGGGTCGGTCACCACCATCGCTTCATAATCGGCGCCGATTCGAGCCATGGCGTGGCGCATTTTTCGGGTCAGGTCTCCGATTTCCCGATCCGCCTGTTGGACCCCCGAGGTTTGAACGGCTTGGGCCGCTTCAATGGTGGCGTTGCCCGCAGCCAGTTCTTTTGCGATCTTTATCTCTTGTTCAAGGACCAGTTCGGTCATGTCCGCCAGTACCTGTGACAGGGTGACCGCCTGGGCTTTTGAAAGATTCGTCAGGGCATCGGAGGATCGGGTCACCGAAAAGAAACCGACGAACCCAACCGGAATCAGTACGGCCAGGATTCCTCCGACCACCAGTTTAAACGCGAGCGACTTCCGTTTCATCATCTTGTGTATGTCTCCTCAAAGGTATCGAATAAACCAATATTTTAACCTCAAGATATCTACTAACATTCCTCGCGCTTTTCAAGCCCTGACCGGTTTTTTAATGGACCGCCCCCCGCAAGTGGACGATTTCGGTTCACGGCAATTGAGCCGGATCCTTTCGGGAGAGAAATTCGCGGTCCGGCCCTGACCGCGGCGGGAACCGGTGATCACCGTTGTTTGTCCTTTCAAGGTCCTTTTTTCTCCTTCCTTTTCTCGAAAGACGGATTGCACCCGCTGACGGATGCGTCATGTCGATCGATAAAGGTAATTCCGATTTACTTTTAATCCAGCTGTGTTAGCATTTCCATGAATCGGCCGCCGCTGCATATATGACCCAATTTCAGGAGGCTCGATAAAGAAGAAGGACGGACTTCCGGTCTGAATATAAGGCAATCGCATGGCTCGTTTTTTACAAGGACTGATTCTGGTGCTCCATCTGATGGTCATGGGATCGGTCATTACCATCGTGGCCCTGACCCGGTATCTGCCCCAGAACCGGCGCCTGCTGCTTCAGGTCACCAAAGAAAGCGGGGTCTTCGAACTGGGTACCAGTGCGGTGCTGGTGCTGATATCCCTGGTGTGCCTGACGCTTCTGGTCAGGGGCCGAATGGACCGCACCTTGAAATGGGCACTGGCCGCCATCGGGGGGTTGGCTTTTTTGGCTGCCATGGAGGAACTCAGCTGGGGCCAGCACCTGTTCGGGTTTCAGGCCGGGGATTTTTTCATGACCCACAACCGGCAGCGGGAAACCAATCTCCACAACCTGATCTCGGCGGAACTCTTCGGGTTTCTGACCAATGCCGGGTTTTATCTGCTGTTTGTGTTCGGCCCTCTGCTGCTCCGTTTTCGGTCCGGAAAAGCCGGCAGACTGATTATTCCCGAAGAATTCATTCCCCCGGTACCGAATATCCTCATCTTCTGCTTCGCCTTTTCTCTTCAGGCCTATTTTCGGAAGGAAACGGCGGCCGATACCCTTGCCCTTCTTTTCGCTCTCGGATTGCTGACGGTTTTGATGATCCGCCGTCGCCGTTATCGAAGCGTCTTGAACCGGGTTCACTTAATGGTCATTATAGGGGCGACCGGATTTTTCATGCTTTGTCATCCGGTTTTTCGGTATGCCAACACCCAGTACGAAATTCGGGAGTTCGTGTTTGCCTACGGGCTTCTTTTCTGGATGTTTCACTGGTCCGGCAGACGGATGGAAAAGAGCGCCGGTGCCGAACGAAACACCGAAGGGGCCGGACAGGGATTGGAACGGATCATGTGAGACAGCAAGGAGGAATTATGGTGGATAAAGAAATGGTTTTTAAATTTGATTTCTTCTCGGGGGTGTCCGAAGACAACCTGCGGGAGATCGCCGATCAGTGTACGATTCGGGAATTTAAAGAGAATGACGTCATTTTTGACAGCGGTGATCCGGCCGATACCCTGTACGGGGTGATGGAGGGCATCGTGGAATTGAGCATCGTCTTCAAGGATCGCATTCTGAAGGCGGATATTCGATACGAAGAAGCCAAGCTGGCCCATTACGAGGAGGTGGAAAACCCGATCACGGTAGACCGGATCGAAGCCGGAGAGGTGTTCGGCTGGTCCTCCCTGGCGGTGCCGGATGCCCGCACCGCCACAGCCCGGTGTCTGGAGCCGGTTCGCGTTTTCGCCCTTCCGGCCGCCGATCTCAAGGCCCGGTTTCAGAAGGACCCGGCCCTGGGATATGCGATCATGGAAAAACTGAGTAACGTCATCGCCCGCCGCCTTCAAAAGCGGACCGAAAAGCTGGTGGACGCCTGGGGCGAGGCATTCGGGGACGGCCGCACGGCCCAACTGTAGGTGAAAGGTGAATTCGATGCGGGATGTAAGCCTTCGGGAATACCAGAAGCGGGTGGATGACTGGATACAGCGGATCGGGGTGCGCTATTTTTCAGAGCTGACCAATCTGGCACAGCTGATGGAAGAGGTGGGGGAGGTGGCCCGGATCATGTCGCGAACCTACGGAGACCAGAGCGCCAAACCATCCGAAGGGGAGAAGGACCTGGCCGATGAATTGGCCGACGTGCTGTTCGTGCTGACCTGTATCGCCAACCAGACCGGCATCGATCTGACATCGGCGATTCAGGCGAACCTGAAAAAGAAGACGACTCGGGACCGGCGCCGGCACCGGGAGAATCCCAAACTAAGAACGAAGCCCGAGGCTGAGGATACGCCCGAATCCGATCCGAAGCTCGGGGACTTCGACTTTACCATCACCTGACGAGAATATAGACCGAAAAAAGCCCTGCTCCGAAACGGGGCAGGGCTTGGCATTGAATTGTATCTTTTCAGGGTCAGCCGATCAGGCTGCGAATGCTGTCGGTGATGTCCTCGGCCGAAGCCGGTTTGGGAAGGTAGTCGTCCGCCTCCATGGACATGCCGTCGGCATGGGAGTACCGGGTGGAGGAGACGTGGTCGGCGACGGCGGTCAGCATGACGATCGGAATGTCGGCGTATTTATCATCCGCCTTGAGTTCTTTACAGACCTCATACCCGTCCTTTTCCGGCATCATGACATCCAGTACGATGCAGTCGGGCGGATTGGCCTTGATCTTTTCCAGTCCTTCGACCCCGTCGTAGGCGACTTCGACGCTGAACCCCTCCTTTTCAAGGTTTTTCTGAACGATGGCTGCGAAATCCGGTTCATCATCCACCACCAATATCCTCTTTTTTTCGCTCATGCGTTTCCTCCTTTATTCATGCGTTCATCCGACCTGACTTTACCCGTTCCCTAATCTGCCAGAGTTTTCTCTTTAAATCAACAGAAACCGCAATCAGGATGACGATTCCGCACGGGATTCGACCAGTTCATCGTGCATCTTTTCCGAGTACCGTTTTTTTCGATTGGAGGCGTCTCTGACCTCGGTCTGAATCTGAGTGGGATAGTTCGGTTTGGGCTTGAAGTCGTAGACTTCCAGGGTCTTGCCCTGGGCGTCGTGATAGATGGCCCGGCCTTCGGGGGTTCGCGCGATGACGGTGGTCCACCCTTCTTGGGCGCCGATGCCGCCGAAGGAAATATCGGCATATTCGGAGGCGTAATCCGGGCAGTATCGGCAGGCATACCGCTTCATGAAATCGAGCTGATCCAGAGGGATGGTTTTGGTTTCTCCGGTATTCAACTTCACGATGAACCGGTCTTTGATATTGATTCTTTCAACATTTTCCCATTTGAAGCCGCCGGAATCGGCCAGTTTTTTCTTGGCCTCATCATCGAAGATAAAATTGCCGGAACAAAACAGGCCCAGGCAGTAGCGGATGGAATCCGAGGGCACGATGGACATCGCCTCGATCTTTCTCACCGCCTTGATCTGGCAGGGGGTGCCGACCATGGCCACCCGCCGAAGCCCTTTCTGCATCAGAGACCGAAACTCCGACACCGACGGCGAAAAGGTCGAATACCCCTTTCCGAAATGGTCCATGCCGTGGGAGCTGTCGATGAAAAAACCGGCCGCGTCCAGAATCTCCTGCCGGGTGGTGGCCATCCAGGGCTCCCGCTGAAACGGTCCGGTTTGCCGGGTGACGATGGCCCCGTCGATATGGCCCCGGTCGAAGAGATGGAGCAACAGGGCGGTAACCGCCCCGCCGTCGGTGGCCCGATCTCGAATATCGGGGTCCTTTGCCCGGGCCGCCGAGGTCTCCAGGACCCGGCCCATGGGCGGTTCCCACCCGATGAGATTTTTGGTTTCTTCCTGAAATTCATCGATTTCCGGGCATATGGAATAACACATCCCGCATTCGATGCATTTTTCACGGTCCGCGAACTGGGGAACCCCATCCTCGCTCAATTCCAGAGCGCCGTAATTGATGGCGGTACAGAAGGTGACGCAACCGCCGCAGCGGTGGCAGAGCCCCGGTTTCTGGACGTCTTGAATGAGGTCTTCAAAGGTCTTCATGGTCTCTCCTAAACTTCGGGTCTGGGATGCAGACCGGATTTTTCCACGATCCCCGGCACCATCTCCTCCCATTCGATGGCCATGACATGGAATCCGCGAACGCCTTCCACTTCCTTGAGGCGCTGGATGGATTCGATGCAGATCTTGATGCCTTCTTCGGCCTGTTTGTCTTTCGGCGTATCGGCCAGCCGTTTGACCACCTCTTCGGGCACATCCATTCCCGGGACCCGGTTTTTCATGTATCGGGCCATGCCGGCCGACTTCATGGGGGTGAGTCCGGCCATGATGTAGGTTTTTTCATGGAGCCCCCGATCCACCACCCCTTTCATCCACTCCTCGAATTTGTCGAGATTGTAGATGCACTGGGTCTGAATGAATTCGGCCCCGGCCGCCACCTTTTTGGCCAGCCGGTTGACCCGAATTTCAAAGGGGTCGGCAAAGGGGTTGGCGGCGGCCCCGGCGAACATCTTGGGCGGCCGTTTGATGTCGTCTCCGCCCAGGAATTTGCCGTCGTCCCGCATTCTGCGAACGGTCTGGAGCAGCTGCATCGAGTCGAGGTCGTGGACATTCTGCCCGGCGGCGCTGTCGCCGAAGCTCTGGTGGTCTCCCGAAAGGCAGAGAATATTGTGGATGTCCCAGGCGGCGGCCCCGAGGATGTCGCTCTGCAGGGCGATCCGGTTTCGGTCCCGGGTGACCATCTGCAGGACCGGTTCCAGCCCCATGGTTTTGAGCCGAATGCAGGCCGCCAGGGAACTCATGCGACAGACCGAGGTCTGGTTGTCGGTGATATTGATCGCATCGACATGGTCCTTGATCAATTCGGCCTTTTGGGCCACCGCCTCCAGATCGGTGCCCCGGGGGGGGCCGCATTCCGAGGTGACGGCAAAATGGCCCGCCTTGAGAATCTTTTCCAGCTTACTGGGCGTCTTCAGATTGTTGTCACTCATTGTCTACAAGATCCTCCCTGACCAGTTTTCGGGGTCCGCCGGCTCTGTCGGTGGACCAGTCTTTGATGGGGGTGAGTTCCTCGTACCGATCCATTCGGTTCAACAGCTTGAGCCGATCCACAATCAGCTGCCAGGCGCATTCGGTGTCCTTGCTGATTTCGCACTTGCCTTTGGTGGAACCGCCGCAGGGGCCGTTCAGGACCCGCTTGGCGCACCGGGCGATGGGGCAGATGCCGCCGGTCTCTCCGAGGATGCACTGGCCGCAGGCCTGGCATTTTTCGGTAAACACCCCGGCCTGCTCCACAGCCCCCAGAAAGGTGGTGTTGAGCCCGGGGTAGATCGGAATCTCGTATTTTTCGGCCATGAACTGTACCCCGATTCCGCAGGCGGTGCTGAGCACCGCATCCACCCCTTGAATCATCGGTTCGGTCTTCTCGAAGAACTCGTGTTCGCATTGGCGCTCGATGCCGGAGTCTATGATTTCAATCCCGTTTTCTTCCTGGGTGGCCCGCATCCGGAGCATCGACGCCATCACCTCGGCCTCTTTGTTGCCCCCCTGCTGGCAGACCGCCACGCAGGTGTTGCAGCCGAATATCAGGACCTTTTTGTGGTCCTTGATCATCCCCCAAATTTCATCCAGAGGTTTCTGTTCGCCTACAATCATTCTATTTTACTCCTTTCCCGCCTTCTTCCGCAGGGCGTACCAGATCGGAGAAGGGCCGAGTTGTCTGATTTTTTCGGTGAATTCGTTGCAGATTTCAGCCCACCGGGGACCCATGGCCGCGGAAAGGTTAAACATCTCCAGTCGCTCGGGGTCGATGGACACCCGGGGCAGCAGGGTTTTAATGTGTCGAATCCGTTTGGCAGCGTTGGTATTTCCTTCCAGGAAATGACATTGTCCCTCCAGTCACCCGGCCACGAAGAGACCGTCCACCCCGCGCTCAAAGGCGCGCATCACATAGGAGTGGTCGATCTTGCCGGTGCAGGGAAGGCGGATGATCTTGACGTTGGGGGAGTAGGAGAGGCGCATCACTCCGGCCAGGTCCGCCGCCGCAAAGGCGCAGTAGTGGCAGGCGAAGGCCAGGACGCTCGGCTCCCAGTCGGTGGGGATGTCGCGAACCGGCTCGATAGGGGGCGCTTCTTCGGTTTCGGCCCCTGTAACAGCCGCTTGAGCTTGTGCGGTCATTCTATGCATTCTCCCTTGTTTTTATATAGGTTCGAAGATTCGGACACGTCCATCGGCCCAAGCCGACGCCCGTGCGATCCGTGTCGATTTAAACCGAGGTGGCGATGTCCCGGGTGGCCGCATCGATCATGGCGAAGATCTGGTCGTCCCGAAAGCTGTTGACCTGAAAGGCCTTGGCCGGGCATACGCCTGCACAGATGCCGCACCCGGTGCAGATCACCTCGTTGTGGCTGATCTTGCCGTCTTCGTCGATAAACGGCGAACCGAAGGGGCAGAGCCGCATGCACATCAGGCAGGACATGCACATATCCCGGTTGTGTTTGGAGATGATCCCGGATACGCTCAATCGGTCGTGGGAAAGCAGCGCCCCGGCGCGTCCGGATGCGGCAAGGGCCTGGCTGATCGTTTCATCCACGTTCTTGGGGGCGTGGGCCAGGCCCGCCACATAGATTCCCTCACTGGGGAAATCGACCGGCCGCAGCTTGACATGGGCCTCCAGAAAGTAGCCGTCCGCGTTGGTGGTCAGCTTGTACTGCTTGCTGATCCGTTCGGTGGAGGGATGAGGCCGCAATCCGGTTGAAAGAACCAGGTATTCGACGGTGAAGGCCACTTGCCGGTTCAGGACCGCGTCGAAGGCCTTGATGCGGATCTTGGGACCCGTCACGTCCACATCGGGTTTGTTTTCGACATCGAACCGGACAAAGAGCACCCCGAGGTCCCGGGCCTTCTGATAGTAATCCTCCCGCAGGCCGTAGGTCCGGATGTCCCGATAAAAAATGGTGACGTTGGAAGCCGGGTCCTTTTCTTTGATGGCGATGGCGTTTTTAACCGCATCCTGGCAGCAGACCCGGGAGCAGTAGTTGAAGGGCTCTTCCCGGGACCCCACGCACTGGATCATGGCATAGTGCTTTCCGGTTTCGTTCAGCCCCCGGGCGATCCGTTTTTCCATCTCCCGCTGGGTAATCACCCGGTCGCTGTCTTTGAAGCCGTATTCTTCGGGCTCGTATTCCATTCCGCCCGAGGCCACCACGATGGCGCCGTGTTCGAACTCGTCGCCGTTGGTGAGGGTGGTCTTGAAGTTGCCGATATACCCGCCGGTATTGGACACCTCGGCGCCGGTGTGGACCACGATTCGGGGATGGGCCTCCACTTCGGCGATTTTGGCTTTCACAAAGGCCTGGACATCGCTGCCGTCGAGGGTACGATAGACGTTTTTGGCAATTCCGCCGAGCTGGTCCTCTTTTTCCACCAGGTGAACCTCGTATCCCTGGTCGGCCAGGGAGAGGGCCGAGGTCATGCCGGCGATGCCGCCGCCGATGACCATGCCCTTGGAGATGACGCTGATGGAATCGGTCTCCACCGGTTGCAGGAGCTGGGTTTTGGCCACGTTCATCCGAACGATTTCGGTGGCCTTTTTGGTGGCCACATCCTTCTGGCCCATATGGCACCAGGAGCACTGCTCCCGAATATCGGCCAGTTCAAACAGGTATTTGTTGAGGCCGGCGTCCCGAATGGTGTCCTGAAACAGGGGGGCATGGGTCCGCGGGGTGCAGGAGGCCACGATGACCCGGTTGAGGTGGTGCTCTTTAATCAACTCCTTGATCTTTTCCTGGCCGTCCGGGGCGCAGGCGTACATGAGATCGTCGGAATAGGCCACCCCCGGTTCCCTGGAGATGTCTTCGGCCACCTTCTTGACGTCCACCGACTGGGCGATGTTGATCCCGCAGTGGCAGACAAAGACCCCGACCCGGGCCTCTTCTTCCCCTACGTCCCGCTCCGGGGGCAGTTCGATTTCGGTGATTTCGGTGCCCCGGGCCTCGCCCAGCAGGGCCATGGACCGCCCGGCCACCGCACTCCCCTGGGCCACGGTTTCGGGAATGTCTTTGGGGCCCTGAAAGGTGCCGGTGACATAGATCCCTTGGCGGCTGGTATCCACCGGGTCGAACTGTGTGGTCTTGGCGAACCGGTGCAGGTTGGGCTCGATCCCGAAGGTGTGGGAAAATTCCAGGGCGTCCGGGTGGGGCTGAAACCCGATGGAGAGCACCACCAGATCGTAGGATTCATCCATCAGGGCCCCGTCTTCCTTGGCGTAGCGGAGGATCAGGTTGTCGGTGCCCGGTTCCTGGCGCACGTCGGAGACCATGGCCCTGCGGTAGGTCACCCCGTACTGGTTCTTGGCCCGGTCCACATACTTGTCGAAGTCCTTGCCGAAGGCCCGCATCTCCATGTAGAAGACGGTGGGTTCGATGGCGCCGTCGTGCTCCTTGGCGATGACCGCCTGCTTGGTGGCGTACATGCAGCAGACCGAGGAGCACCAGGGGTTGGCGTTTCTCGGGTCTCGGGAGCCGACACACTGAATCCAGGCCACTTTGCGGGGGTGGCGTTCGTCCGAGGGGCGTTTGATCTCACCCATGAAAGGACCGGATGCCGACAGAATCCGCTCGAACTGAATGGAGGTGACCACGTTGGACCAGCGGCCGTAGCCGAGTTCCCCCCGAATTTCGGGGTTGTACCGGGCCAGGCCGGGACTCAGGATAATGGCCCCCACATCCAGTTGGAATTCCTTTTCCTTGTCGTCGAACAGGATGGCGTCGGTGGGGCAGAACTTTTCGCAGGCCTTGCAACGACCCCGCTGGAGATAGATGCATGCGTCCGGGTCGATGACCCGGGTATGGGGCACCGCCTGGGGCAGCACCGAGAAAATGGCCTTTCGTTTGCTCAGCCCCTGTTCGAAGTCGTTGACCACCAGTTTGGGGCACTTTTTTTCGCAGGCCCCGCACCCGGTGCACAGTTCATGGCTGACATACCGGGGCTGCTCCTTTACGGTGACCTTGAAGTCTCCGGGGACCCCTTCCACCGCGGTGACCTCTGAAAGGGTGTGAATGTCGATATTGGGATGGCGGCCGACCTCCACCATTTTGGGGGAGATCATGCACATGGAGCAATCGCCGGTGGGGAAGGTCTTGTCGAGCATGGCCATGGTGCCCCCGATGGAGGACTCCTTCTGGATCATGTGGACCTTGAAGCCGCTGTCCGCCAGATCCAGGGCCGCCTGCATTCCGCCGATGCCGGCGCCGGTGATCAGGACCGACCCGCGTTTGACGTTATTTTTCTTTTCGTTCATCTTTTTCGGACTCCTTTAAGAGTTGGGCGCCGTCGATAAAATGCCGGTCCAGCTGGAGTTCCTCGGGAGCGATGCCCATGGCGGCCCCCAGAAGTTCGGTAATGAAATAGACCGGCAGACGGGCCTCGATGTCGTTTTTTTCACAGAAGGCGTTCTGGTGGGCATCCATGTTCATCTGACACATGGGGCAGGTGACCACGAAACAGTTGGCCCCCCGGGCCACCGCATCCTTCATGATTCTGGACATCAGACTCAGGGAGGTCTGGTTGTCGTTGACCGCGGCGGAGGCGCCGCAGCAATAGGTCTTGTAGTTCCAGTCGAGGGCTTTGATGCCGAGGGCATCCAGGACCTGTTCCATTCCCCGGGGGTTTTCCACCCGGTCGGGCACCGGAACCGTGTAGGGAAACCGGGTGAGCATGCATCCGTAGTAGCAGACCGGTTTGAGTTCTCTGAACTTGCGTATCACCTTGGGCTTGAAATCCTTGGCGGTGACGATGGGCAGAAGGCTCTCCAGAATCGAAGAGACCTTGAGATCTCCCCGGACTTTCTTCCCGATTTCTTCGTTGATGTCTTCTTTCAGGCGCGTGTCGTCGGCCATCCGCTGCTGGGCCACCAGGGTCCTGGAGTAGCAGGCCGAACAGGGGATCACCATTTCGGTGAACCCGGCATCCTCGGCGATGCCGATGTTTCGAGCGGGCAGGGCCACCGCCAGAAAATCGTCCACCTTTCCGGCGGATGTGGCGCCGCAGCAGCTCCAGTCTTCGATTTCCATGAGCCGGACCCCCAGTTCCTCGAAAATCCGGCGGCTTTGCAGGTCATACAGCGCGGAAGACTGTTGGAGGGAACATCCTGGGTAATAGGCGATTTCCATATATTATTTCCCCTTTATCCTTAGGCGTTCGCATCGGGCGATGCCGCCCGTTTCCGTTTCGCTTTTTTATAGAGGGCCTTGACCTCTTTGCGGCCCTTGGCCATCTGAAAACCGAAGTGCATCCGCCCCAGCTTGAACATGGTCAGGCCGAGTTTGGCCTGTTCCTTGAGTTCATCGATGATGGCTTCGTAGTTTTTGACCTTGGCCTCCTTGAGCGCGTTTTTCAGTTCATAAAACCCCATGAACTCCATTTCATTCACCCGGCCCCAGCGAATGGAGGATTCCACAAACGCGTCGTGGAAGTGGGCCACCTTGGGCTGAAGCGGTTCGACGTGCCGCTCTTTGGCCATCTTTTTGAGGGTTTCGGTGATGCGGGCGGTCTGGATGTCGTTGGGGCAGCGCACCCCGCAGGTGTAGCAGGAGACGCATTTCCAGACCAGTTCGTTGTTCAGGGCCGTGTCCCGGTCGCCGAGCACCACCGTTCGAATCAACAGGTTCGGGGTGAAACATCCGGTTTCATCCCCGACGGTGCACCCGGCGGCGCATCGCCTGCATTGATAGCAGGCGGTCAGCATCTGGCCCGATCGTTCCATCACCTCCTGAAGAAAGGGTTTCGTCGAGTCGGGGATGTACTCGTGTACAGGTGCCGTCATGGTTTCTCCTTCTGTATCAAAGAAAGCAGCCGAGGGGCCGCTTCATGCACAATAAAAGACCCCATCCAATAGTAAA
>JGI12210J13797_10208059_pt1 | contig 11748 bp, 9 predicted proteins | sample ElkSlonscriptome_3_FD_13797 | JGI IMG/M metagenome (IMG submission 13797) | reverse complement strand
CGCGGCGCTTGGCCGCGAGCCCAGGGCGCGCGAGCCGTTCACCGATCTCGCGCAGGATCACGCGGGGAGAGGGGGCGAAGTCGTTGTCGTGGTAATACTCCCGCAGGAAGTCGAGGACGATCCAGTGGCTATCCTCCAGTGCTAGGCCTTCGGCGGCGGCGAGGGCCTGCGCCAGTTCTCGATCCCAAGCATCGAAGTCGGCCAGGTGGCCGTGCTTGTTCAGCTCAACATCGCGGCCCGCAAGCTGCGTCGCTGGCATGGTTTGTACTCCTCCCTTCGTCGATTCTCGGTGGTCTCGCGAACGTCGCTCTTCCTGAGCGCGATGTCCTGTTTTTTGGATTGTTTCGCTGGCGGCGAGTGACGCCGTGTAGCCGAGTATCGATGATCGCGCTGCGGCCGGCAACCACGCGACCGGAAAGGCTGTCGCCGACCGCGACAGCCCGTGGGCGACGCACTCCCTTTATCCAGCGGATGCCTTCCGCTCGCGCCGGCGTTTGTGCAACGCCGGTTCCGTATAGCCGTTGGGTGCCGCCCGGCCTTCGAGGATCAGGTCGCAAGCGGCGCGGAAGGCGTGGCCCTCATAGTCCGGCGCCATGGGCCGGTACAGCGGGTCGTCTGCGTTTTGCTGGTCGACGACCTTGGCCATGCGCTGCAGCGTGGCCAAGACTTGCTCACGCGTGACGATGCCATGGTAGAGCCAGTTGGCGACCTGCTGGCTGGAGATCCGCAGCGTCGCGCGGTCTTCCATCAGGCCGGTGTCGGTGATGTCGGGGACCTTTGAACAGCCGATCCCTTGATCGACCCAGCGCACGACATAGCCGAGGATGCCCTGACAATTATTGTCCAGCTCTTGTTGGATCTCTTCGGGGCTCCAGGCTGCTTCGGGATCGACCGGAATCTCGAGCAGGGTGTCGAGCTCGGCGCGGCGGCCGCCGGCCGCGAGCTCGGCCTGGCGGGCCCGCACGTCGACCTGATGATAGTGCAGGGCATGCAGGGTCGCTGCCGTCGGCGAAGGCACCCAGGCGCAGCTCGCCCCGGCCTGGGGATGGCCGTGCTTGGTCGCGAGCATCGCCTGCATACGATCGGGCATGGTCCACATACCCTTGCCGATCTGTCCGTGCCCAGGTAGGCCGCAGGCGAGGCCTAGGTCGACATTCCAGTCCTCGTAGGCGAGCAGCCAGGTGGCCGATTTCATGTCGCCCTTGCGGCGCACTGGGCCGGCCTCCATGACGCTGTGGATCTCGTCGCCGGTGCGATCGAGGAAGCCGGTATTGATGAAGATGACGCGCTCGCGCGCGGCGTGGATGCAGGCCTTGAGGTTGAGTGTCGTGCGCCGCTCCTCATCCATGATGCCGATCTTGAGCGTGTTGCGAGCCAGTCCGAGCGCCTCTTCGATGCGCTCGAAGAGCTCGACGGTGAAGGCGACCTCGTCAGGTCCGTGCATCTTCGGCTTGACGATGTAGACGCTGCCGGTCGTCGAGTTGCGGTACTCGCCGAGGCCGCGCAGGTCGTGCAAGGCGGCGAAGGCCGTCACCATGCCGTCCAAAATACCCTCGGGAATCTCCTCGCCGTCGCCGGTCAGGACCGCATCGGTCGTCATCAGGTGCCCGACATTGCGCACGAGCATCAGGGAGCGACCGGGGAGTCTCGCCTCGCCGCCATCCGGCGCGGTGTAGAGTCGGTCTGCTTCCAGGGTGCGCTGGAGCATGCGCCCGGCCTTACTGAACTCGGTGCTCAGGTCGCCCTTCATCAAACCGAGCCAGTTGCGGTAGACCTCGACCTTGTCGTCGGCATCGACTGCGGCGACCGAGTCTTCGCAGTCCTGAATGGTCGTGATTGCCGACTCGAGCACGACGTCCTTGACGCCGGCCGGGCTGGAACCTCCGATCGGGTGCTCTGGGTCGATCTGGATCTCGATGTGCAAGCCGTGGTGCCGGAACAGAATCGCGCTCGGGGATGCGGCAGGGCCCTGATAGCCGACCAACTGGCTCGGGTCGGCGAGCGACGTCGAGCTGTTGTCTGGAAGCACGACGACCAGGGCGCCATCGTCGATGGCATAAGAGGCCGCATCGCCGTGCGAGCGCCGGGTCAGCGGGATGGCCTGATCGAGGACGCCGTTCGCGTACGCGACCACCGCCGCGCCGCGCTTCGGATTGTAGTCGGCGCGGCGTTCGCAGCCATCCTCGTCAGGGATGGCGTCGGTGCCGTAGAGGGCGTCGTAGAGGCTGCCCCAGCGGGCGTTCGCGGCATTGAGGGCGTAGCGGGCGTTGTTGACCGGCACGACCAATTGTGGTCCAGCGATTGCGCCGATCTCCGGGTCGACATCGGCGGTCGTCACCGTGAAGTCATCGACCTCCGCCGCCAAGTACCCGATATCGCGCAGAAAGCTGCGGTAGGCGCCCGCATCGACCGGCTGGCCGCGCCGTTCGAGGTGCCAGCGATCGAGCTGCGCCTGCAGCTCGTCGCGGCGGGCCAGCAGCTCGCGATTGCGCGGCGCCAGGTCACGGACGATGTTGCGCAGGCCATGGAAGAAACGCTCGGCAGTGATTCCCGTGCCAGGGGCGATCTCCTTGGCGATGAGGTCGTAGAGGGGTTGAGCGATCCGTAGATCGCCAAGGGTGACGCGCTCGCTCATGGGGTCGTCTCCGCAATTGCACGGCGGTGAAAGATGTGGTCAAGGTCAGGGCGCCGCTGCGATTGGCTAGGTGGGCTAGAATGAAATCTCTAAAGGGATAGCATCAGCGGCTGCAATCAAGTCTAGGCGGGCGGCGTCGAAAAACGAAGCGGCTGGCTATCATTCGGTGTAGCAGGAGCGGATCTGCTCCCAGGCCTCCTCGGCGGTCTCGACATAGCTGAAGAGCTCGGCGTCGGGCGGGTCGATCGTGCCCTCCTCGACCAGTGCCTCGAAGTTGATGATGCGACGCCAATAGGTCTCCCCGAAGAGCAGCACCGGAACCGGCTGGACCTTGCGCGTTTGGATTAGGGTGAGCGTCTCGAAGAGTTCATCGAGCGTGCCGTAGCCGCCGGGAAAGGCCACGAGTGCGCGGGCCCGCATCAGGAAATGCATCTTGCGCACGGCGAAGTAGTGGAATTGGAAGCTGAGGTCGGGCGTGACATAGAGGTTCGGCTGCTCCTCACGAGGCAGGACGATGCTCAGCCCGACGCTCTTGCCGCCGACGTCGTCGGCACCGCGGTTCGCCGCCTCCATGACGCCGGGCCCGCCGCCGGTGACGACGACGAAGTCGCGGTGCCCGTTGCTCTGTGAGAAGCGCGTGATGATCTGCGCGAGGCGCCGCGCCTCTTCGTAATAACGGGCCTTCTCGACGAGGCGCCGCGCTGCCACGACCCGTTGCGCGAGGACCGGGTCGGCCGGGTGGTCCAGCGCGACCCGCTCTGCGGCCGCGAGGCGTTCGGCGGCGGTTTGCGGCTCGGGGATCCGGGTGCTGCCGAAGATGACCACGGTCGAATCGACCCCCTGCTCCTGTTGGATCAACTCCGCCTTGAGCAGCTCGAGCTGCAGGCGCAGTGGGCGGAGCTCTGGGCGGAGCAGAAAGTCCGCGTCGGTGTAGGCGAGGCGGTGAGACGGCGACCGGGTCTGCGGGGAAGAGGGGGTCAGATGGGCGACCGTCCCGGCGTCGTCGCGGGCACTGGGGAAGGCGGTCGGGTTGTGGTCTTGCTTGGGCATCTGACTATCCTCCGATGCCGACCCGATGCGGGCACGGCGGCCATGGCGAGGGCGGTGAGGGTACCTTGGGCGGGATCGCGGGGCCTGAGCCGCCGCGGCGAGGAGGATCGGTCATTGGGCTTCGGGGCCCGTGGGCATGGTACCGGGGGCCGGACTCGAACCGGCACGGTGTTGCCACCGTCAGATTTTGAGTCTGATGCGTCTACCAGTTTCGCCACCCCGGCTTGAGCAGATCAGTTTAACCGTTTGCCGGCGAAGCGCAAGCGCCGCGAGAGGGCCCGGCAGCGGCGGGGCGGTTGAGGAAAAGGGGGCGCAGCCCGTTCCCACAAGGCTGGCGGCTAGCCGCTGGCAGCGCTTTCTAAGATCATGTCCACCTATGCGGCGCTCCGATTTTTATTACGAGCTTCCGGCGGCCCTGATTGCCCAGCGCCCCTTGCCCGCGCGCCGGGCGAGTCGCCTGCTGAGCCTGGAGGGTCCCAGCGGTCGGCGGTGCGATCTGCACTTCGGCGATCTGCCGCAGCTGCTGCGCGCCGAGGATCTTCTCGTATTCAACGACACGCGGGTCATCCCGGCGCGGCTGTTTGCCCACAAACCCACCGGCGGGCGCGTCGAGATCCTCATTGAGCGCTTGCTGGGCGGTGAAGAGGCGCTGGCCCACTGCCGCGGGGGCCGGGCACTGCGTCCGCCCGTCGAGCTCGCGCTCGAGGATGGCGGCAGCTTGCTGGTTCAGGCCCGCGAAGGGGCCTTCTGGCGTGTCCGCGCTGGTGCCGGTAGCCTTGGCGAATTGTTGCAGCGCTGCGGTCACGTGCCTTTGCCGCCCTACATCGTGCGCTCCGACGAGGAAGCGGATCGGCAGCGCTATCAAACCGTCTATGCGCGGCGCGAGGGCGCCGTCGCCGCGCCGACCGCCGGCTTGCACTTCGATCACGAGATGTTGGCGCAGCTCGCCGCGCTGGGTGTTCGCTCCGCGCAGGTGACGCTGCACGTCGGTGCCGGGACCTTTCAGCCGGTGCGGGTTGAGCGCCTCGATGAGCACGTCATGCACGCCGAGTGGCTCGAGGTCGGCGAGCTGACCTGTGCGCGGGTCGAGGCGGCGCGGGCCGCCGGCGGTCGGGTCGTGGCGGTCGGGACGACCAGCGTGCGCAGTCTCGAGACCGCCGCTGCTGCCGACGGCGAGCTGCGACCCTATCGCGGCGATAGCCGGCTGTTCATCCGTCCCGGCTATCGGTTTCGCGTCGTAGACGCGCTGATCACGAACTTCCACTTGCCGGAGTCGACCTTGCTCATGCTGGTCAGCGCCTTCGCCGGCCATGAGCAGGTTATGGCGGCCTATCGCCATGCGGTGGACCTTGGCTATCGCTTCTTCAGCTATGGCGACGCGATGTTCCTGACCCGGCGCGCATAAAAAAAGGCGCGACGGGAGGCGTCGCGCCTAGCAATACCACCAAAGGAGGATGGAGGAGTGTGCCGTCTCGCCGTTGCGGCGATCCAGCACATTCATAGTTTCTTAAATACCGATATTGCTGTCAAGCCGGGTATTCAGGTTTTTGTGATTGGTTTTTCAAATACGGTGATTGAAGCTGGCGTGAGGCTTGGTCCTGCGGCGCTTGGCGCCCCGTCTAGCCGACGCTCCCGACCCCCGAGTCACGCCGAGCCGGTGCGCGCGGCTGGGACGCTCGAGTCATTGGCTGGGTAAGGGACGCCGCAGCCGCCGAGGCCGCAGTAGCCCCCGGGGTTTTTCGCCAGGTATTGCTGGTGGTAGTCCTCCGCGTAGTAAAAGGTTGGCGCCGGACAGATTTCGGTCGTGATTCGGCCGCGACCGCCCTTGCCAAGGGCCTGCTGGTACTGGTCCAGGCTCCAGCGTGCGGTCTGCTCTTGCTCGGCGCTGTAGTAATAGACGCCGGAGCGATACTGGGTGCCGACGTCGTTGCCTTGGCGCATCCCTTGCGTCGGGTCATGCGCCTCCCAGAAGGCCTTGAGCAGTTCGCGGTAGGTAATGCGGTCTGGGTCGAACAGGACCCGCACGACCTCGTTGTGCCCTGTCAGTCCTGAGCAGACCTCTTCGTAGGTCGGGTTGGGGGTGTGGCCGCCGGCGTAGCCGACGGCCGTCGTGTAGACGCCCCGCTCCTGCCAGAAGCGGCGCTCGGCGCCCCAGAAGCAACCGAGGCCGAAGAGCGCTTGTTCGAGCTCGGGTGGGAAGGGCGGTTGGATCGGATGGCCGGTGACGAAGTGCCTGTTGGTCACCCGCATCGGCTCCGACCGGCCGGGTAGCGCCTGCGCGGCGCTCGGCATCGTTGTCTTGTTTCGCATCATGAACACGTCTCTTCTCCGGGGCTGGGCGGAATGCTATTAGGGACGGCCGGCGGGTTTGCCGACTTCCGTCGCTGCGTCCTTCTCGGCAGAATGAGGGCCCCTCCTGCTGAGCCAAATAGATGACAGCGACGACGATACGGCTCTTGACGATCGATCTCGATGACACCCTGTGGCCATGTGCCCCCGTCATCCGCGCGGCAGAGGACGCCGTTCTCGCTTGGCTCGCCGCGGTGGCGCCACGCCTGGCCGCCGCCCACGACCACGAGAGCCTGCGCCGCCATCGCCGGGCCTTGATGGCGCGCCATCCGCACCTGGCCCACGATCTATCCTGGGTTCGGCGCGCGGCACTGGCCGAACTGCTCGACGAATTCGGTTATCCCGCAGACCTGGCCAACGACGGCATGGTCGTGTTCAGCGAGTACCGTAACAAGGTGGAGCCCTATGAGGATGTGGCTCCGGCCCTACACGCCTTGGCCATGCAGTACCGCCTGGTTTCGATGACGAACGGCAATGCCGATGTTGCCCGCAGCCCGCTCGTCGGCCTTTTCCACCATTCCCTGACCGCGGCCGAGGCCGGGGCCGCTAAGCCGCACCCGGCGATCTTCCGCCGGGCGCTCGAGTGGGCGGGGGTGCGAGCGGAGCAGGCGCTACACGTTGGCGACGATCCAGAGCTGGACGTGGCTGCGGCGCGGCGCTGCGGAATGGCCGCCGTCTGGGTCAACCGCGGCCATCGGGCCTGGCCGGCGGCGCTGGAGCCGCCGGCGCTGACCGTCACGGATCTGCATCAGCTCAGGCATTGGCTCGCGAGGGGGAAGGGTGCGCTTTGAGCTCCTGGCGCGCGACGGTGCCGCGCGCCGCGCCCGCCTGACCTTCCCCAGGGGCGTCGTCGAGACGCCGGCCTTCATGCCGGTCGGGACCTATGGCACGGTCAAGGCGATGACGCCCGAGGAGCTCGCTGGCCTCGGCGCCCAGATCGTCCTCGGCAATACCTTCCACCTGATGCTGCGCCCCGGCACGGACGTCATCCAGTGCTGCGGCGGATTACACGGTTTCATGCATTGGCCCGGCCCGATCTTGACCGATTCGGGCGGCTTCCAGGTCTTTAGCCTCGGGGCCCTGCGGCGTATCAGCGAGGAGGGCGTGCGCTTCCGTTCGCCGATCGACGGCAGCCCGGTGTTTCTCGGGCCCGAGGAGTCGATGGCGGTGCAGCGGGCGCTCGGCTCCGATATCGTGATGATCTTCGACGACTGTACGCCCTATCCGGCCGAGTCGCGCCAGGTGCGCGCATCGATGGAGCTGTCGCTGCGCTGGGCGGCACGCAGCAAGGCGGCGCACGGCGACAGCCCCGCGGCGCTGTTCGGCATCGTGCAGGGCGGGATGTTCGAGGCGCTGCGGGCGGCATCGCTCGAGGGCCTGCAGGAGATCGGCTTCGATGGCTATGCCGTCGGCGGCCTGTCGGTCGGCGAGCCCGCGGCCGATCGGCTGCGCGTCCTTGACTTCCTTGCCGAACGCCTCCCCGCCGAGCGACCTCGCTATCTGATGGGGGTGGGGACGCCGGCCGATATCGTCGCGGCGGTGCAGCGCGGCATCGACATGTTCGATTGCGTGCTGCCGACGCGCAACGCCCGCAACGGCCATCTCTTCACGCACCAGGGGGTCGTGCGCATCCGCAACGCTCGCCACAAGGACGATCCCGGCCCCCTCGACCCGCTCTGCGACTGCTACACCTGTCGCCACTACAGCCGCGCCTACCTGCACCACCTCGACCGGTGCCACGAGATCCTTGGAGCGCGACTGAACAGCCTGCACAACCTCTATTATTACCAAGGCTTGATGCGCGGGTTGCGAGATGCGATCGCGGCGGGCTCCCTGGCGCGCTTCGCGGCGGATTTTCACGCCCTTGCCGGGGCGCCTTGATCACGCACGCGCCTCGATCTGAGCGGGACTCGGCGCACCGCCCCCTTGGATTGATGGCGTCCCCTGCACCCGCTGCTCGGTCCAATGACGGCCGCAATTCCGACCCGCACGCGCATGCCGAGACATCCGCCTCCTTCAACTTTGGCCGGCCTGTGTCATAATGAGCCGCTGATTTTGACCGCTTCGTACGGGCCAGTCGGGGACGATGCTGCGGCCCGATCGTCGATTTAGAACAACACCCTGAGGAGCCTCCATGAGCTTTTTCATCTCTGACGCGTGGGCGCAGCAGGCGCAGGCCGGCGGTGCCGCGGATCTCTTGCTGAGCCTGGCCTTCCCGATCGGGCTGCTGGCCATCCTCTACTTCCTGATGATCCGGCCGCAGATCAAGCGCCAGAAAGACCACAACAAGATGATCGCGGCGCTCAACAAGGGTGACGAAGTCGTGACCGTCGGCGGCATCGCCGGCCGTATCGTCGAACTCGGCGACAACTTCGCGCAGGTTGAGGTCGCCGACGGGGTGCAAGTGAAGCTACGTCGCCAAGCCGTCGAGGCGGTCCTGCCCAAAGGCTCGATGAAGGATATGTAACAGGGTATCGATACAATTCTTGAGGTGCCGGGCGGTGACCGGCCGCCGTCGCGGTCACTGCCTGCCCGGGCCTGCCTCGCCGCTGGACCCTCGCCGACCGGGTCAAGCTCGCGCTCCGCACAGTCGACACCCTCGCCAAGGGAATCCCGATGAATCAATACCCGCTGTGGAAGAATCTGTTGATTCTGGGCGTCATTTTGTTCGGCGTCCTCTACGCGTTGCCGAATCTCTTCTCGCAGGATCCCTCGATCGAGATCTCGGCGGCACGCGGCAACGAGGTCACTGCGACGACGCCCGCGGAGATCCGCTCGGTGCTCGAGAACGCCGATATCCCGCACAAGGCGATCGAGCCGCGCGCCGAGGACAAATTGTTGGTGCGCTTTCCCTCGTCCGGGGATCAGCTGCGCGGCCAAGAGGCGATCCAGGCGAGCCTCGGCGATCGCTACAACAGTGCGATGACCCTGGTCGCGGACCTGCCCGGCTGGCTGCAGGGGATCAACGCCCAGCCGATGTACCTCGGCCTCGACCTGCGCGGCGGCGTGCAGGTCCTGATCGACGTCGACATGGAGGCCGCCGTCGAGCAGGCCCTGGAGAACTTCGCCGGCGACATCCGCACCCAACTGCGCCGCGACAAGGTGCGCTATCTGACCGTCCAGCACAACGCCGAGCGCATTACGGTCCGCTTTGGCAACGAGGAGGCGCTGGAGGCCGGCCGCGAGTCCGTCTCTGACGAGTTCCGCGAGCTCGAGTTGGAGGCCGCCCGAGAGGGTCGTGACTTCAACCTCTATGCCCGCCTTGCGCCGGCCGATGAGGAGCAGATCCGTACCTTTGCCCTGCAGCAGAACATCACGACGCTGCGCAACCGGGTCAACGCCCTCGGCGTCGCCGAGCCGATCATCCAACGCCAGGGCGATCGGCGCATCGTGGTGCAACTGCCCGGGGCGCAGGATCCGGCGCGCCTCAAAGAGATGCTCGGCGCCACGGCGACGCTCGAGTATCGCCTTGCGGACACCCAGGGTAGCGTCGAGGACGCCGTCGAAGGGCGGGTGCCGGTCGGCAGCCGGCTTTACTACGACCGCGAGGGGCGGCCAGTGCTGCTCAAACGCAGCGTGATCGTTACCGGCGACCAGATCACCAATGCCTCCTCGGGCTTCGATCAGCGCAGCAGCCAGCCCGCCGTGTTCGTCAACCTCGATAGCCGCGGCGCCCGGCGCATGCGCGAGGTGACGACCGAGAACGTCGGCAAACCGATGGCGGTCGTCTTCATCGAGAACCGCACGGTCACCGATATCGTCGACGGGGAGCCGGTCAAGCGCCAGGTTCGCACCGAGGAGGTGATCAGCATCGCCAACATCCGCGAGCCCTTCGGCCGGCGCTTCCAGACCACCGGCCTGGACAGCTCCGAGGAGGCCCACAACCTGGCCCTCTTTCTGCGCGCCGGCGCGTTGGCCGCACCGATCCAGATCGTCGAGGAGCGCACCGTCGGCCCGAGCCTGGGACAGGAGAACATCGACAAAGGTTTTCAATCGGTCGTTTACGGATTGGTGTTGGTACTGATTTTCATGACCGTCTACTACCGGATCTTCGGGGTGGTCGCCAACGTCGTGCTGCTGACCAACCTGGTGCTGATCGTCGCCATCCTGTCGCTGCTCCAGGCGACGCTGACCCTGCCCGGCATCGCCGGCATCGTTCTGACGATGGGTATGGCGGTCGACGCCAATGTGCTGATTTTTGAGCGCATCCGCGAGGAGATCCGTAACGGCAACTCGCCGCAGGCGAGCATCCACTCGGGCTATCAGAAGGCGCTCTCGACCATCATCGACGCCAACATCACGACGCTGATCGCCGCCGTGATCCTGTTCAGCTTCGGTACCGGTCCGGTCAAGGGCTTCGCCGTGACCCTCTCGGTCGGGATCTTCACGTCCCTGTTCACCGCGATCCTTGGTAGTCGGGCCCTGGTCAATCTGATCTACGGTGGCCGGCGGCTCAGCAAGCTGGCGATCTGACGGAGGACACGGCGATGGCACAGATGCAACTCCTCAAGACGCTCTCGATCGACTTCATGGGTTGGCGGCGCCCGGCCGTCATCGCCTCGGCCATCGTGAGCCTGCTGTTCATCGGGTCGATGGTCATTCAAGGCTTCAACTTCGGGCTCGATTTCACCGGTGGCACGATCATCGAAGTCGGCTACGAGCGCCCGGCCGAGCTCAGCGAGATTCGTGACGCCCTCGATGAAGGCGGCTTCTCCGGCGCGATCGTCCAGCACTTCGGCTCGCAGCGCGACGTCATCATTCGGCTGCCGCTGAAGGAGGGACAGGAGGCGAGCGCGCAGCTCAGCAACATGGTCTTCCAGGCCCTGAATGCGACGAGCGAGGGCGCGATCGATCTGCGCCGGGCCGAGTTCGTCGGGCCCCAGGTCGGCGAGGAGCTGCGCGAGGATGGCGGACTTGCCACGCTGTTCGCGCTCATCGGCATCCTGATCTATGTCGCGGTGCGATTCGAATGGCGGTTCGCCGTCGGCGCGGTCGTCGCGACGATACACGATGTGATCTTTACGATCGGCGTCTTTTCGCTGTTGCAGATCGAGTTCAACCTGTCGGTTCTGGCCGCCGTCCTGGCGGTGATCGGCTATTCGGTGAACGACACGGTCGTCATCTACGATCGCGTGCGCGAGAACTTCCGGCGCATGCGCAAGGGCACGGTCATCGATATCGTCAACCGCTCGATCAACGAGACGCTCTCGCGCACGATCATCACCGGCGGTACGACACTGCTGGTCGTATTCGCCCTCTACATCTTCGGTGGCGAGGTGTTGAAGGGCTTCTCGTTGGCCCTGATCATCGGCATCATAATCGGGACCTACTCGAGTATCTACGTCGCGACGGCTGCCGTCGTCTGGCTGGGCATCAGTAAGACCGATCTGATCCCGCCGCCGAAGGAGAAGACCGAGGCAGAAGTTCGCCCCTAAGGCCTATCTGCTAAGGAAGGGTTCAAGAACAACTCGCACAACTTGCCCGAGAGCCCCTCGCCCCAGCGGGGAGAGGGGTTGGGGTGAGGGGAGAAGGTTGCGGGAGCCTGTTGAGGTTGTTTTTGCACTGTGCCTAAGCCGGCATCCCTAATGAAAGGAATCAGCGCAGTGGCGGCCAGGGATGGTCGCGCCCTGTTGCGGCTCTGAAGCGTCGTCGCTCCACGTGCCGGAACGAGCTTGTTGCTCCGGTGCGAGCCCTTCCACCCCCAAGGATCGTTG
>JGI12210J13797_10022019_pt1 | contig 11750 bp, 10 predicted proteins | sample ElkSlonscriptome_3_FD_13797 | JGI IMG/M metagenome (IMG submission 13797) | reverse complement strand
AGTGACCGGTGCCAGGCTCTTGGCCAGACCGAAGTCGAGGACCTGAACCCGCCGGGCGCCGCCGACCGTGCTCACGAGCACGTTGTCGGGCTTGAAGTCGCGGTGAACGATCTCGCTTTGGTGGGCGTAGGCGAGCCCGCGGCCGGCGTCGAGAAACACCTCGAGGACCTCGCGCCAGTCTCGATCGTCCTCGGCGTCGAGCCACCCACGCAGGTCCTGGCCCTCGACGTAGTCCATCGCGATGAACACCTGATCGGCCACGGTCCCGACGTCGAACACCGGGACGACGTTGGGGTGGGACAGCTTGGCCATCGCCTGGGCCTCGCGCTGGAGCCGGGCCTTGGCCGACGGCGACGCGCTCGAGCGCAGCAGCTTGATCGCGACCTTGCGATCGAGCTCGGGATCGTAGGCCGTGTAGACCACGCCCATCCCGCCCTGACCGAGGATGTCGAGCACGCGGTAGCGACCGAGGCGCTCGGGGATCGCCCGGGGATCGCGCCGTGGCGCCCGCTCGGGGCCCGGCGGGGTCGGGGCCGCGATCGTCCGCTCGCCGCCCGGCCCGGCCTCGGTCGCGAGCATGGTCGCGTCGTCGTCGGGGGCTGCGCGAAGCGTCGGTTCGTTGCTCACCGGGGCCGAGGGTAGACCCAAGCGATCGCCCACGCACGAGCGAGGCCCGCGCGGCCCTCGATTCGCCGAGCAACCCGCCCTGCCCTGGCGCGCGCCCGGCCTCGAGTTTCCACGTGGCTGAGGGCCGCGCTCAGGCGCCGGGCGGCAGCGGCAGGAGCTCGGCGAGCTCCGGGGGCCACGGCGCGACATAGCGGACGCGCTCATGGGTCTGCGGATGCGGGAGGCTCAGCGCGCGGGCGTGGAGCGCGTGGCGCCACAGCCCGAGCTTGGCCTCGAGCTCGGCGACCGGGCGGCCACCTTCGACGACGGCCAAAAACTCGTCCTCGCTCGCGGTGTAGAGCTTGTCGCCGACGATCGGAAACCCGATCGCGGCCAGGTGCACGCGGATCTGATGGGTCCGCCCGGTCTGCGGTCGGCAGCGGACCAGGCTCAGGGGTCGATCACGAAATTCCCCGACCGCGAGGCCCTCGACCTGGGTCGACGCCGGCAGACCCTCGTCGTCGAGCTCGCGCCGCCCGACCTTGATGTGGATCGCCGAGCCCTGGGCCGGACCGAGGGGGATGTCGATCTCGCGCGCGCCGACAAGCTCGCCGTGGACCAGCGCGAGGTAGGTCTTGTCGACCTCGCGGCGCACGAAGCTGCCCTTGAGCTGCGGACCCGAGCCCTTGCGCCGGCCGAACACCATGACCCCCGAGGTCTCGCGATCGAGGCGGTGGGCCATCTCCCAGCCGTGGCCCGGCCCGAGCCGCCGGCGCATCAAGGCCGTGAGCGTGTGGCGGTGGTAGCGGGCCGAAGGATGGACCGGCAAGTTGCCAGGCTTGTCGATGACCAGGACCTCGGCGTCCTCGTGGATGATCCGATAGTCGAGGATCACCGGCGGCTCCTCGGGCGCCGGCCGGCGGATGACCACGACCTGGCCGGCGTGGACGCGCAGCGAATTCTTGGTCAGGATCTCGCCCGTGCTGCGGCAGCGGACCCCGCCCGCGGCCAGCATCTTGTGGATCCGCGTCCGCGACAGGCGAGTGAAGCGCAGCGACAAGAAACGATCGAGGCGCCGGCCCTCGCTGCCCGGGCCGACCTCGAGCTCGAACTCGATGAAGGCGCGGCCGTGCTCGTCGTGGATCAGGTCGTCGAAGATCAGCGACTCGTCGGGATCCGCGCCCATGCTCAGCGCCCCCTCGTCGGCCCCGGCCTCGGCCTTTTCGCCCTCGTCCTGATCCGCATCCATCCCCACGGACGGCGAATCATAGCCCTGAGCGCAGCTTCGAGGCTCATGCGGATATCCCGCAAGCTAACAAAGCTGGCATTTCCCCGATCGGTGCTATAGTCCCTCCCCGATGACTTCCCCTGATCCCAAGTCCCCCCAACCGAGTCAGGAAGGCGAAGGCGGCGGGATGCTGCCGGCCCTGCTCGCGGGCGCCGGCATCCTCGCGGTCGCGGCCCTGTTCATCTTTGGCGACAGCGACGAGGCCAAGCAGGCCGACAAGGACGGCCAGGCCAACGCCGCCAGCGCCAGCGCTAACGCGGGCAGCCAACCGGCGGCCGGGGTCAGGGCTCGGCAGGTCGACGGCGCCGACAAGACCGCCCGCGTCCAGCCCAAGCTCAACCCGCGCATCGCCAACGCCATCGTCACCGAGGGCATGGCCCCGACGCCCAACAAGCCCGAGGTCCCCGAGAGCTTCCCGTCCAAGGACGCCGAGATCGCGTACTGGGAACAGGAGCTCGACAAAGCCACGGCCATGCTCGAGACCCGCCAGCGCGCCCAGGATCGCATCCCCCGCAAAGAGCAGGAGATCCGTGAGACCGGCACGCCCGAGGAGCTCGCCGACTTCGAGCGCCGCAAGCAGATCGTCGCCAACAACCTCCAGCGGGCCACGGATCGCGTCGACGAGATCGAAGAGAAGCTCGTCGCGCTCCGCGGCTGAGAGCCCTTTTTTGACCGAGCCCGCCGACGATCCGCTCGACGAATTCGCGGCCGGGCAGCGCAAGCGCCGGCTGATCGGCCTCGGCGCGACCGTGGCCGTCGCGCTCGTCGTCGGTGGCGCGTGGGCGTGGTGGCGGGCGACCGGGCTGCCGCCGATCGACAGCGAGACCAAGGCCGAGGTCCACGAGGCCATGGACGCGATCGACACGCTCCCGCGCCAGCACCACGCTCCGCTCGCGGCCCAGGCCATGGCCGAGCTCGAGGTCGGCCGCCTGCCGCCGCCGATGGTCGACGCCTTCGAAGACGTCAACGCCGTGCCGCCGAGCATGGTCAGCGTGATCGTGATGAAGCCCTTCGCCGAGGACGAGGACTCACTGCGAGCGTGGACTGTGGCCTGCCGCGCCGGCGCCGACGCGATCGCGGCCGTGGCCCAAACCGGAGACATCGACGCTCTGTTCGCCGACTGCGATCTCGGCCGCTGGAGCCTGATCGACGGCACCGCCGCCCGCCGGGTCAGCGCTGGACGGTTGATCCTCGCCCACGCGGCCTGGGGCTGGCTCGTCGACCATCACTCCGAGACCGAGCTCGAGCGCCGGATTCTCCGGGTCTTCGTCCAGGGCTAGGAGCCCTCAGCGGCCCTCGAAGATGAAGGCCTCGCCGTCGCCGGCCGGGCTCTCGTACTCGAGCTGGTGGGTGGCCCCAAACACGAGGTCGTTGAGGCCGTCACCATCGAGGTCGCCGGCGTGGACCTCGAGGCCGAACACCTGTCCGAAGTCCCCGAAGAAGCGGTGCCCGGCCTTGCTCATCATTCCGACGTCGATGCGGAGCTGGCGAGGATCGTCCTCGAGCTCGGCGAGGTCGCAAGACAGGGTCCCGAGGTCCGGGTCGTACTGACAATCGATGAACGGCGGGGTCTTGAAGCGCATCCCGAAGTCGTAGGCCAGAGCCCAGGCCTCGTTGTTGCCGCTGCCGATGAGGACCACCGGGCCGTACTCGGGGTTTGCGAGCAGGGGGTGGTTGGTCCGGCTGAAGGTCGGACCGGCGAAGCCAGCTGCGGCCACCGACCGGCCGAGCTGGTCGCCGAAGACCGAGCTCTCGTAGATGACGTCGGAGACATGGCCGGCGTTGCTGATCCCGGCCAGGATCCGACCGCTGCCCGGGCCCACGTCGGGGCCGCCGAGGACCAGGTAGGTCCGGCCGCGGGTGTCCCAGGACAAGCAGCCTTGTTGGCACTCCTTGGCCGGGGCGCCGATGATCAAATCCTCATAGCCGTCGCTGTTGAGGTCGTCGCTGGCGATGTCGAAGCCGAGGTTGTTGCCGGTGTTCTCAGCCACGATCAGCGCGATGTCCTGATCGACATAGTCGCCGTCGCGGAGGCTATAGACCGAGTCGAATTGCGCGCGGCCGTAGACGATCGCGACCGAGCCGCCCCAGCTCCGCTGGCTGTTGATCGCGTCGCCGGAGGAGCCAATCAGCAGATCCTCGAGGCCGTCACCGTTGAAGTCCGCGGTGCCCATCGAACAGCCGGTCCGACCCACACCCTTGAACATGGCCGTCGCGTCGCCGGCGACGGTCGGCAAGGTCGCGCCGTCGAAGTCGAACAGATAGGCCTCGCCGACGCCCTCGAGCTGGCCACTGCCAACGCCGCAGGCTCCGGCCCCGAGCTCGTCGAAGCCGTCGCCATCGTAGTCGCCGATGCTCAGCGACCAGCCGAGGTAGCCGCCGTTCTCGCCGCCCTCGATGCTGTGGTCGGCGTTGGTCGTGTCGATCGTGCTGCTCTGCGGTAGCGGACCCTGGAACATATGGAGCTGGCCACGGCCAGTCGTCTCGCTCGGGGCCGCGACGATCAGATCGTCGCTGCCGTCGCCGATCAGATCGCCGACGGCCACGGCCCAGCCGGCCTCGCTGCCCGCGGGGCCCTCGATGATCACGTCGGCCTGCCCGGCCTCGAGCACGGGGTCGCTGCCGAGGTCGACGGGCCCGAAGAACACATAGGCCCGGTTGCCGTTGCTTTGGTGGGGAGCGGTGACGACCAGATCGAGGTCGCCATCGTCGTTGAGATCACCGCTGGTGATCTGATATCCGAAGCGATCCCCCTCCTTGCCGATAGCGTAGCCCTCGGCGTCGTAGGCGGGGATGTCAGGGAGCGCGCTGAGAAACAGAGTCGTGACAATGGGTGTAATCATCTACTCGACATACCTAGCTCGCGGAGTCGGTTCTTCAGTCTCGTGAGACCGCATTCCGATCACTGCGATCACCACAAAAATTTCCCGAAGACTCGTTTCCAGCCGTGAGATATCTCGACAATGACCGGCAACTGGCGCTCGAGTTCGAGCACCAGCGCCGGGTCTTAGCCAACCGAACCGGCCGGGCCAAAGGCCCGCAGCCTTCGCTGCGCTCCGCCGCTTGACTGCGCGCGGTCTCGCGGCCGTGCTCGTCAACCTACGCGGACTCCGTCCAGCAAGCTGGACTCCGTCCGCTCGGTTCGGCGCAGTCATCGGCGGCCGCGGGGGTCCTAGCTTGTTGGATATGGGCTCTAGCTTACCGCCATGACCGTCCTGCGGGCCCCGATGACACAGGGGGTCGACGGGGGGCCCCCATTCGCTATGCTGGCGCCGATGCCGGCTCCTCGCCCCTTACTCGGTCTCGCTTCGGCCCTCGTCATCCCCGCGCTGCTGACGGCTGGCTGTGGCCTCCACCTCACGCGGATCCAGACCGCCGCCGACAAGCCGAGCAACGTCGCCGTCTACTTCAAGGTCGAGGACGGCTCGGGCGAGCCCGTCGGCGGGATGACGGCCGAGCAATTCGAGATCTACGAAGACGGCGAGTTGGTCTCGATCTACGAGAGCAAGCAGACCATCCTCAACCCCGAGGTCGCGGCCTCGCACTACACCTTGCTGCTCGTCGACATGAGCGGCTCGGTCGCCGAGTCCGACGACTTCCCGATGATCAGCGAGGCCGCCCAGCTGTTCACCAGCGAGGTCGAGAAGAACAACAAGGTCGCGATCTACGCCTTCGACGGGTCCGAGGACATCCACAAGATCACCGACTTCACCGGCTCGGCCGGCGGCGCCCAGGCCCGGGCCAACTCGCTGAGCAACTTCAAGCCCAAAGACCCGAGCACCAACCTCAACGGCGCCATCGTCCAGGGCCTCGAGGTCCTCGACGAGGGGCTCGAGAAGGCCGAAAACCCGCTTCGGATCGGGACCTTGGTCGTGTTCACCGACGGCACCGACCGCGCGACCCGGGTCCCCGAAGCCGAGATGCTCGACGCGGTCGGCGACACACCCTACGACGTGTTCGCGATCGGCCTCGGCGCCGAGCTCAGCGAGAAGGACCTGCAAAAGATCGGCAAGAGCGGCACGGCCCTGGCCAGGGACAGCACCGAGATCACCGAGGCCTTCGAGACCATCGGCGAGCGGATCGAGAAGCTGACCCAAAGCTACTACCTGCTGAGCTACTGCTCGCCAGCCCGGGCCCAGACCCACACGGTCACGATCAAGGGCAAGCACACGCCCGAGGGCAAGAACAAGGAGACCACCGGCTCGCTCGAGACCGAGTTCGACGCCGAGGGCTTCGACAAGGGCTGCGACCCCAACCAAAAGCCCAAGTTCGACATCACCAAGGGCGACATGGTCGCCGATGACGACGACGGCGGGGCCAAGAACAACAACAAGGTCAAGGCCAAAGCCTCGGCTGGCTAGCGAGCTCCCTACAGCCAGGCGAAGGCGTCGCGCAGGGCCGCCTTCGCCCCGGTCTCGATGATCTCACCGTGGGCCATGATCAGCCGGTCGAAGTCCCAGCCGGCGATGTGCTCGAGCTCGCGCCGGGCGAGGTCGCGGCGCATGCCGAGGCGCTCGACGATCGTGGTCCGGCAGCCGGGGTAGCCGCCGAGGACGCGCATCAGCGCGCGGGTCGACCACGGCGCCGCGGATGAGATGTTGAAGACCAGATCGCACACGACCAGGGTCCGGCTCGGCCGGTGGAGGACCACGACCTCGTTGCTGGCCGGAAAGCAGCGCAGCGGCAGGAGCTCGAGCTCGTCACCGAAGGCCGAGGTCCCGGGCTCGATCACGCCGTCAAACTCGAGATCGCTGCGCTTGGCGGGCAGGCCCGGCGCGGCCCAGGCCTCGAGGCCGGCGTCGATCCACGGACCGACGTAGAGGTGGTGCAAGAGGTTGGGGGCGAGGACCCAGCGCGGCTGGCCGAGGCTCTCGAGCGCGGCCGGGTCGAGGGCGATCGGCGAGTGGACGAGCAGGCCGCCGGCGAGCTCGAGCACGGTCATCCGCGCGCCGAGCTCGAGGCCCATAAAGCGCTGGCCGGCCTCGGCGACGTGGATCCCCGGCGCGAGCGCGCGCAGCCTCGGCTCGGGCTCGTTCACGCGCGCCTCAAAGCTGCTCGATCGCGAGCAGATAGTCGCCGGTGCCGTTGTAGCCGTCGACGAAGATCGAGATGGTCTGGCCGGCGACGAGGTCGAGCTCGACCGCCGACCACAAAACCCACTGGTCGCCGACCAAGATGTCGTCGATGCAGGCGAGCTCGGGCCCGTTGCAGCCGCCGTCGCGGACGTAGAGCAGGGTGTCGTAGTCCGAGCCTTCGAGCGAGATCAGGTAGCTCGCGGTCTCGGGCGCGGTCCACGAGTACTCGACCTCGGGCACCGGGTTGACGCTACAGCTGCCGTTGTGTTGGTTGCCAGGGCCGGCGGTCGTGCCCTGGTCGGCGACCGGGACCTCGCCGCCGAGGTCGATCCCACAGCCTGGGCCCGGAGGTGACGGGCCGTCCACGAGGTCGATCGTGAGGTTGGCGAACAGGCCGGGTTCGATCAGCTCCCACTCCGACACGAACAAGAGCTCCTGGCCAGCGGTCACGTTGAACTCGACGATGACCGGCTGATCGATGGCGCCGCTGCAGATCGGCATGGGCGCCACGTCTGCGTCGCAGCCGTCGGGGATGACTCCGAGCGTGCGCGCGAGGCCGGGCGTGTCGAAGCTCGCGCGATAGGTCCCGGTCTCGGGCGCGTCCCACCGGTGGCGACGCTCGAAGGGCAGCGGGCTGCAGACATCGACGGCCTCGCCGTCGACCACGCCGAGCTCCCACGAGCTCTCGACCGGCGCGACTGAAGGCAGGACCTCGATGCCATCGCACAGCCCCGGCGCGTCGCCGACCAAGCTGACGTTGAGGTTGAAATTGCCCGCGCTCGGGCCCCAGCCATCGACGATGATCGTGTAGGGCTGCCCGGCCTCGAGCTCGACATCGATCCGGCTGGTGGTCTCGCTCCAGTCGTCGTTGCACTCGATCGAGGGCCCGCCGCAGTACTCCGGGAGCACGTAGAGCATGGTGTCGTAGTCGGACCCGAAGGTGTCGATGCTGTAGACGCCCGAGACCTCGGGGAAGAACACATAGGCGCGATCGGGGGCATCCTGCCCGCCGCAGGGCGAGCCGAACTGGTTCGACGCGCCGACGGTCGAGCCCGAGATCGAGGTCTCGGTCCCAAACAGCTCGCCGTCGGGGCAATCGCCCGGGACCGGGTCGCCGATCGAGTAGAGGTTGAGGAAGTACCAGGTCTCCTCGAAGGGGCTCTCGATGATGAAGGTGTAGGTCGTGCCGGCGACCGCCTCGAACTCGACGACGTTGGGGAACGAAAAGCTGCTGCAGCCCTGGCTCGGGCCCTCGCACACGCCCTCGCGAACCTCGACCGAGACGTCCTCCCAGTCGGACTCGACGACCAGGGCGAACTCGCCGCTAAACGGGGCTTGCCAGGTGTAGGCGTGATCGCGCCCGCCCTCGGCGGCGCAGACCGAGTCGAGATCGTCGCTGGTCTGAGGGTCGATGAAGCCCTCGAAGAAGGCCTCGGGCACCGCGCCGAGGTCGACGTCGATGCAGTCACCCGGGCTCGGGTCACCGTCGCCGTCACCCGGGCTCGGTCCGTCGCCGTCGCCGTCCCCCGGGATCTCGCCCTCGGTCTCACCAGGCGAGCCAAAACCCTCGAGCGAGGACGGACCGCTGGGTCCACAGCCGGCCCCGAGCGCAAGTCCGAGCACGATCGGCGCGCCACTCGAGATCATGTAAGTCAAGCTACGCAAGCGCACCAAAGCAGAGTAGCAGCCCCGGACGCGCGGCCAAACTGTTCGCCCCTACGGGGGCAATCAAGGCGTGAGGGCGGTCTCGAACCCAGGTCACTTGGTGCTCGCCCCGGACTGTGGTCATCATCGCGCCCGTGGAAGGCATGCCCCAGGAGGTCTCGGTGCTCGGCGTGGTCTTTGGCCTCGCCGTCTATGGCGGTTTCATCGCGCTGTTGTTCGCCCTGACCAGGTTGTTGCCCGGTCGCAGGCTCCGCGGCCAGCCGCTGCCCGGATCGGGTCAGCGCCTGACCTACAAGCTCAACGGCATGGCCCTGTTCGTGGCCGTACACATGCTGCTGTTCGTCGGCGCGTGGTTTGTCGACCTCTCACTGACCCCGCTGCTCGAGCACTTTTGGTCGCTGCTGATCGCCGCCAACCTCATCACCTTGGTCTGGCTCGCGCTGATGAACCGCGCGACCCGAGCCAAGGGCGAGCGGACCAAGCCCAAGCCCGACGCCGATCCAAGCGACACGGCCAAGGAGGGCGCGCTCGCGCGCTGGTGGTACGGCCTCGAGCTCAACCCCAGCTTCCTCGGCGTCGACCTCAAGGTCTTCGCCTACCAGCCCTCGCTGATCGGCCTCGGTGTGCTCAACCTCGCCTTCGCCTGGGCCCAGTTCGAGCAGCTCGGCCACCTGACCCCGCAGATGCTGGCCTACCAGGTGTTTTGGTGGGCCTACCTGTTCACCCACTACTGGCTCGAGGACAACGTCCTGTCGATGTGGGACGTGATCGCCGAGCGCTTCGGCTTCATGCTCCTGTGGGGCGACCTCGTGCTCGTGCCCTTCTTCTACTCGATCGGCGGCTGGTGGCTGCTCGCCCACCCCGAGCCCATGCCGCTGTGGCGGGTCGGTGCCATCGCCGGCCTCTACAGCCTCGGCCTGTGGATCTTCCGCGGATCCAACGCGCAAAAAAACCGGTTCAAGCGCGACCCCACGACGACGATCTGGGGCAAGCCGGCCAAGCTCCTCGGCGGCCGCCTGCTGGTCTCGGGCTGGTGGGGGATCGGGCGCAAGATCAACTACACCGGCGAGATCATGGTCTACACCTCGTTCGCCCTGTGCACCGGCTTCGACGCGATCGTGCCCTACCTGCTGCCGCTGTGGCTGGCTTCGCTGCTGATCCACCGGGCCTGGCGCGACGAGCAGCGCTGCGCGGCCAAGTATGGCGAGCTGTGGGTCGAGTACACCAAGGTCGCCAAGTTCCGCATGATCCCGTGGGTTTATTAGTGACCCCCCGGCCAGTTTCGCCGCTCCGCCCGCTCTGTTCGCTTCGCTCACTCGGACGGCCACCAGTCGAGCGCCTCGCAGTCGATGTCGGGCGCCACGCGCTCGCTCGCCTGACACTGCGAGAGGTCATCGAGGATCGCCCCGAGCAACGTGTCGAGCTCCTCGACGCCCGCGGGTGGGTAGTTCTCGGCGTAGCTCAGGGTCAAGGAGGGGAGGGACAGATAGATCACCGACCCGTCGGCCGGAACGGCTTGGGGTAGCTCGCCGATGCTCTGCTCGCCCTCGGCGAGGGCCTCGACGAGCGCGTCGAGCTGCTCCTGCGTCGCCGGGGTCAGGAGGCCTAGGTTGCGGCCGACGTAGTCGCCGTTGGCCTCGTGGGCCCGCAGCTCGATCTCGCTGTCGCCGACGAAGCGGTAGAGGGTCATGGACCGGCAGTCTCCGCAGGTCGTCGGGGCGATGGTGTAGAACCGGCCGCGCTCGAGCGCCGGGCCCATGATGGGATCGCCGTCGTCGTCGCATACGCACGCCGGGGCCGAGAACACGGTCAGGGCGAGGGCCGCGAGGCCGAGGCGGGACAGGGGGCGAAGCAGGGGGCGCATCATGATTGCTCACAGCAGCACTTGACGGCGGCGTTGAACTGCCAGTCTACCGGTTCATCGCAGGCGTGCGCGACCCCGATCCCGACCCGCTCGGGATCCTCGCACCACTCGAGGCCGGCATAGATACGGTAGGTGTGGCCGCCGCAGCCGTCTTCGGCGCAGGTCGTGCCCAGGTCCGCGCAGGCGTCCTCGCAGGTCGTGATCTCGTCTTTTGAGCTGCAGCTCAGGTAGGTCGGCGTGCAGGCTCCATCGACGCACTCACCGACGCCGGGGTAGTTGGGCCCGGCGGGCTCGCACATGCCGCCGCAGTCCGAGGGCACAGGAGGCGGACTGCAGGCCGCGAGCGCGAGGGCCAGGTAGATGGGGATCGAGGGCCAGCTCAGCTTCATGTCAGTACGCTCCTCCAAAGCCGACGGGGTAGCCGTGCTCGGGCGTGACGATCGGCTCGTCGCAGGCAAAGTCGAGCTGCTCGGGCACGCAGCGCCAGATCGGACTGCGGCGCTGGGGGTCATCGGGCCGGTACCACAAGATGTCCGAGCAGCCGTCGCGGTCGAGTCATAGGACCACGCTACCACGACCCTCGTTCCTAGCTCCATCACAGTGGGGCATATTGGGTCAATAAATTTTTCAATTTTTTTGTAGACACTTGGTGGGCCCCCTGCACTTGCAGGATATGAACACCAACCAACGTGTCCGCCTCCTGTCTGCCTCCTTCGTCGCGCTCGCCACCCTCGCTGCCTGTGCCGAGGACGAGGCGTTTCGCAGCGTCGAGGATCAGATCGAGCTCGCGGTCGACACCGTCGAAGGTCAGTTCCCCGGCTACTCGGTCGATCGAGAGGCGCTCGCCCTTGCGATCGAAGCGGCCGGACAGGAGACCGATCCCAGCTTCGCCCCGCCGCCCGTCGGGCCCTGCCCGCCGCCGCCGACCCGCCTCGACGTCGATCGTGGAGCCGAGGGTGAGGCCGCCCAGCGCGGTCCGAGCTTCGATCACGGCGGCCCCGTGGTCGTCGATCCGGTGCTCCCGGGGACCCTCGAAAATGGCCAGGGCATGACGGAGATCCCCCAGCTCGGCCTCGACGAGCGCGAGGATCAGGGCCGCGACGACGACGGCTACACCGTCGTCGATCCGCTCAACCCGATCTCGCTCGCGCCGCTGACCTCCGAGCCCAGCCCCAGCGGACTCCAGCGTCTGATCATCGCCAGCGAGGGCGAGGGCGAGGTCGAAGCGCCCGAGCTCGACGCGTGCCTCGAT
>JGI12210J13797_10413434_pt1 | contig 11753 bp, 10 predicted proteins | sample ElkSlonscriptome_3_FD_13797 | JGI IMG/M metagenome (IMG submission 13797) | reverse complement strand
GTCCTCGAACGTGCCCGCCGCTTCGATCCTGCCGTTTTCCAGCACGAGGATCGTGTCGCAATGTTCGACGGTCGAAATGCGATGCGTGATGATCAGCAGGGTCTTTTCCCCGCCGAGATTTTCGATCGCATCGACCACGGCGCGTTCGGTCACCGTGTCGAGCGCGCTGGTCGCTTCGTCCAGGACGAGGAGGTCGGGATCGCGATAGAGCGCGCGGGCGATGCCGATGCGCTGGCGCTGCCCCCCTGACAGGCGCACGCCCCCTTCACCGATTTCGGTGTCGTAGCCGCCGGGCAGGGTGGCGACGAAATCGTGCAAGGCAGCGGCGCGTGACGCTTTCTCGACGGCGGCGAAATCGATCTCTTTCGGGGCCGCGCCGAAAGCGATATTCGCCGCGATCGTATTGTCCGAAAGGTACACCGTTTGCGGAACATACCCGATCGAGCGTTGCCACGCGCGGCGATTGGCGTCGGTAATCGCAATCCCGTCGATCAGGATACGTCCGGCCTGAGGGCGAAGCAGACCGAGCACTATATCGATCAGCGTTGTTTTCCCCGCCCCCGTCGTGCCGACGATGCCCACGCACGACCCCGCTTTTATCTCGAGCGAGAGATCGTCGAACAATCGCTCCTGCGTACCCGGATAGGCATAGCCGATACCATCGAGCGTGATCGACCGGTCCAGTCCGAGCGGCGCAATTATTGTCCCGTCGTCCACAGTCGCGCGCTCGGCAAGATCGGCCCTCAGACTGGCAAGCACCGGCGTGTTCGCACGCAACAGCGAGGCATCGGTATAGGCCTCCTTGGCGACCGGGATGAGCTTGATCCCGGCGAAGGCGAACAGGCCGATCACCGGCAGCACCGCATCGATCGCCCCGTCCCCCCGAAACAGCAGGTAAAGCACCAACGCGATCATGCCGCCGAAACACAATCCCTCGATGATATAATGCGGAATGTTGGAAAACAGGCTGATCTTTGCCTGATTGTGCGCGATCCGGTCCGAAGGTCCGCGAAACCGTTCCAGCACGCTCGCCTCCAGCCCGCGCAGCTTGACCTCCTTGATCCCGCCCATCGCCTCGTTCGTGATGCGGAAACGATCTTCGGATGCCTGCAACCGGCGATTGCCCGCACGATCGAGCAACGGGGCAAGCCCGCCATAGATCAGCGCCAGCGCCAGTCCGAGAAAGCCCGCGCCGATGGTCACGCCGACCGGTTCGATCACCAGCAACACCGCCAACAGCGCCGCGATCACGGCCCCGTTCGCTATCAGGCGGATGGCAGGTGCAACCGCATTGTTCACGACATATAGCGCCTCGGCCAGCAGGTTCTTGCCTATTTCGGCCGAGTTCTTGCCAAGGTAGAATTCGTAATCGCGCGACAGATATTGCGCCAGAAGGTCCAGCGCCAATTGCTGTGTCGTAGCGCGAATGAACCGCGTCGTCAGGTAATAGACCACGGCGCGAACGCTTACGCTGATCACGACCAGCGCGAATACCGCAATGCCAAGAGCCGCCACGAAACTGTCGATGTCGGTGAAGTCGAACGCCGCGTACAGCCGCCCGGCCACCCCTTCTGTCGCGTTGGCGGGATTGGAAAGGACGCTTAGAAAGGGGAGGATTGCCGCGACCCCGATCAGGTCGAAACCGGCCATCACCACCATGCAGGCGACCAGCCCGAAAAACGCCGGACGCCTGTCCTTCGCAATGAGCGATAGAACCGCCCGATAAACGCCAAGCGCACCTTTCACCGCATGCGTGTCAGGCCTTGCGTCGGCTCCGTTCGCAATTGCCTGACCGTCCGGCGCGGTGTCGCCTGTTGGGGTTTTCTTGCCTATCACGTCTGCCTCGCCCAAGGGGGCGCATCCCGTTTATGAAGGAGCGGCGCGTTGGACCATGGCCCGATCGAGGGGCATTTTGTGCGGCTGATCACATGCATCGGCGTTGATCACGACCTACCTCTGCTGCCCCATTTCGTCGACCATTATCGTGCGCTGGGCATTCGCGGCGACGATATGACCGTTATCGTGAACACCGCCGATCGCCAAAGCCCGCGATTGGAGCAGGCCCGCCATTACCTAAAAACCGAAGGGTTGCGATGCGAGGAATGGATCGCGCCCTACACCTCGGACACGATGTGGGAAAAACGGCGGGAGGTGCAAATCGACCAATGCAGCGACGATGGCTGGGTCCTCAGCGCGGATATCGACGAATTCCATCGCTACCCCGAACCCCTGCCCGCTTTTCTCCTGCGGTGCGAGCGGCTGGGCGTGAACGTGGTGCAGGGTGTGTTCGTCGACCGGCTGCGCGGTGATGGGCGACTGGTGAACGTTGACCGAAATCGCCCCCTGACCGACCAGTTCCCCACCAGCGCCGCCGTGATGGGAAAGGTAGCCAATGCAGGCCGATATCATTCGCGCCATTCGACGGTGAAGGTCATGGCCGTGCGAAACGGGATACTGCCTGCGCGTGGGGGGCACGATCCCCTCCCCGATCCCCGGATAAGCTGGCTTTACCGCGCATCCCTTGGTCAGTTTACCGCGATCGACGATCCGGATTACCGTTTTGCGGTCCCGACGCGTGTCGATCATTACCATTGGACCGATGCCCTGCGCGGATCGCTCGAACAACGGCTGGCAACACCGGGCGTCAGCGATGCGGGCCGCGAATATGGGGGCCGCCAGCTGGATTACCTTGGTCGCCATGACGGAATTGCCGCACGCGATATCGTCGCCGATCAGGGCCCCTTCCCACGCCCGGACTGGGCGACGACCATGCGGCGGTTGCGGTTGAAGGGCGCGGCGATGAATTTGGCCTATCGCGCGCGCCGGATGTTGTCGCCGTAATCGCAATATCCCGATGGCTGCAAATTTATTGGATCACGTCCGCTCATCAAGCGAAGCGAGCAGATTCCTGGCCGGTTCGAGGTCCAGTTTTTCGTTTGCGATCCATGTCTCATCGAAAATCGTATCGGAATAGCGCGAACCCACGTCGCAAATCAACGTGACGAGGCTTCCGGTTTCGTTTCGGTCGGCCATTTCCCTGGCTAGCTTTATCGTCGCCAGGACATTGAGACCGGTCGATCCGCCGACCCGCTTTCCAAGTTTTCGGGAAACCCAGTGGGTCGTCGCCACGCTGGCACCATCGCTGACTCGGATCATCCGATCGACAACGCTGGGCACGAAAGATGGCTCGGGACGCGGTCGCCCTACGCCTTCGAGACGGGACGGGGCCGAACTGGCAGGCACGCTGCCGGGATTTTCGTAGCTGTCGAAAAAAACCGATCCTTCCGGGTCCGCGACGCACAGGCGCGTGCCGCGGCAAAGGTCCGGGCGATAGCGGATGAAGCGACCGATGGTGGCCGACGTGCCGCCCGTCCCGGCGCCGACGACGATCCACGATGGAACCGGATGGGTTTCGAGCGACATCTGCTCGAACAGGCTTTGGGCGATATTGTTGTTGCCCCGCCAATCGGTGGCCCGTTCGGCCATGGTGAACTGATCCATGTAATGGCCGCCCGTTTGGCAAGCCACCTGTTGCGCGCGTTCGTAGATTACCGCGCTCGGCGCGTAATCGCACGATCCGCCGTAATGTTCGATTTCCCGTATCTTGTCGCTGCTGGTCCCGTCCGGAACGATTGCGGTAAACCGAAGCCCGAGCAGGCGGGAAAAGTATGCTTCCGAGATGGCCGTCGAACCGGACGAGGCCTCTACGATATGCGTATCGCGGTCGATTTTCCCGTTGCACAGACCATAAAGAAACAGGGAACGCGCAAGCCGGTGCTTGAGGCTTCCGGTCGGATGAGTCGATTCGTCCTTGAGATAGATGTCGATCCCGGGAAAAGCATTGAACGGCAGTTTGAGGAGATGCGTATCGGCCGATCGCTGAAAGTCGGCTTCGATCAGTTGCACCGCCTCGCATATCCAATCGCGATCGACGACGCCTGTCTTGTCATGGCAATCGACACTGGCGAGAATGCTCGTCTCGAAATCGTCGGGCCGGTTTGGCATTTCCATGTCTTCCTTCCTGCCGTCCGTATCGCGGTATTGAACAATCACACTTCGCCGACATGGCTATCAATCATTCGCATCCCCGAATTCAAGCGGAAACCCGTCAGGATCCTCGACGATCATCGTCCGCCCCCCTGGCAGGCCCGGACTGGCTCGTTCGGCAATGTCCTGAAGGATCCTGACCCCGTGGCCTGCGATCCGATCGCGCACTTCGTCCAGATCCCGTGTCAGGAACGACCACATTACGATACCGCGATTGGGGGGCCCGAAACCCGGAGCCGGGCTTGGCCTCGTCGCCTCGTGATGATCCATCAGCACGCAATAGCCCGTCTGCGATCCCGGCGCGAAACACTGGATGAACCTCTCGCGCGTGCCCTGCGGCATTAACAGGGCCGAACGCTCACCCACTTCGAAAACGACATCCCTGCGAACCTCGAAGCCGAGCACGTCGCGAAAAAATTCCATGGTTTGCTGCGCCTCGTGCAGGCAGCGCGTCGAATACGACGCCCCGCCAATGCCGGTTTCGGGATCGATCGGCCCGGTCGGGACGAAGATATCGGGGCGGGTCACTCCCATCAGGAACGCGTAATCGGGTGCCTTGTAGACGATTTCGGCAGCGGTGTAGACTTCACCGGCCGGGCTGGTGAAATCCATTTCCTTGACACCGATGGTGGAATCGATGCCGATCGCCTTCATCCGCTGCTCGTGCTTGCCCAGATCGTTCATCGGAAAGCTTAACGTGGCGCCGCCCGTGAACAGGCCGAGATATTCGGGCCGCACCGCGTCGACGTCATCGGCGATATGGACCACACGTATGGCGATGTTCGCGCCCGTGGCGGTTTTGCGAAAAACGTTGACCCGCACATCGTGATCAAGGGAAAATCCCAGATAGGTTTTCTCCTCGCCCCTGGGTACGCTCCACCCGCCGCCTGTCAAACCGTATCCGCTGGTCAGTGCCCGTTCCATCGTTTCCGGGTCCGACGTTACCCATGTGACGGTGTGGAGCTGGTTCACCAAGGCATCGGCGGGCGAGCTTTCCGGAACGAAAATATCCTGCATGTTCATTGTCCTCTCAGTTGATCGAAGCCACGAGCGCCTGACGACGGCGCGGCGCAATTCATGAATCCTCGACGAGAAGGACCTCTGCATCGGCGAGGCCCTCGCGCAGGGATTTCACCTCGGCATATTCGTCCGAATTCCAGAAACGCCGGGCCGCGGCCTTGTCCGGCCATCGCGATATCGCGATCGAGCCATACCCCTCCAGCGTGCCTTCCAGCAGTTCCGCTCCGGGGGCGACCACGACATATTCGCCGCCGAATTTCTCGACCAGTGACGGCACCGCCTTGCCATAGCCGGAAATGAACTTTTCCCGGTCGTGGATGCGGCAGGCGATAATCATGTAGGCTGGCATGGCAGGCTCCGTTTGGTTGCATTCATGAAATTCGGTCGAGCTGGCGGGCGTAGGCCTTGAGCGTACGTCCGATGAACAGCGTCGGCACAATCGCGTAGATCGCACAGGTCGCAGCGTAGGCGAGGCGCAGTTCCGCCTCGCCAAAGATGTGCGTGGACAGATAACCGACCGTCGGCGGGCCCAGGAACAACCCGGTCATACTGATCGCCATGTAATAAAGCGCGGTAATCTGTCCGCGGATCGAAGACGGCGTAATCGCCAACAGCGCGGCGACGGCCATTGCGGAAACGACGCCGATGGCAGCGGTATTCACGAACAGGAAAACGAAAGCGAGTTCGGGCGTGGCGACGTACATCGGCACGATAGCGGTGGGCAGCATGACGATATAGGCGATCACCAGCAGGCGGATCGGCGCATCGCTGCGGCCTGCCTGCGACCAGCGATCGGAGAGCGCCCCGCTCAGAAACACCGATGCGGGACCGGCCGAAAGCAGGACGATCGCGTTGACAAAAGCATACTTTTCAGGCGGCCAACCCCATGTCCGCTCAAACACCGGGGCGAGGAAACCCTGGCTATAGGCGACGATTGCCATAACGCAGGCGAGCGAAATGAAACCGCCGTAAACCGCCGCGTTCTTTTTCACATAACCCAGTGCATCGCGCACATCGTTACCGCCGAGGCCGTCCTGCCCGCCTTCGGCCGGACGCCGCACCGGTTCACGAACGAACAGGAAGATCGCGGCGAGCAGAATGCCCGGCAACCCGACCACGATGAAGGTGAATTGCCACGGCAACAACGAACCGACGATCGGCAGGACGATGGTATCGTTCGTCTTGGCCCAGGTCAGGATGGCGCTGCCGATAAGCGAGGCGATCCCCGCGCCCAGCGATAGCGCCGCGACACCAGAGCGAGAAATCGGCGCAGGTGTCAGCAAGGTCGAGCCAGGTCTACGACTGCGCTATGAGATCGTGCCGGAGTTCGCTCCTTACATAGGCATCGAATACGAAGCGAAGCTGGGTGAGACCGCGGACATCGCCCGCGCGAACGGCGAAGACCTGATTGGGATGAAGGCCGTTATCGGGCTGCGTGCCTGGTTCTAGCCCGATTGGGGCGGGCGTCCGCTTTCAGGGGATGGCGCAGTGGTCGCAAATGGCGACAATGAGGGCGCGAAGCTACCGCCTTATGGAGCAACTGGGAGCGGCAGCTTTCCACCCCAGTTGCCGCCATCCAAGGCCCAATCGCGACAACCAAAAAGCTGCCGTTCGGCGACTTCGTGGGCTAAGGCAGGAATTGGGCCGATTGCGGACTGTCCGCTTCGGATAAGCTATGCGGCGGAAGCGGACATTTGGGGCGGAAAATGCTGAAGACGGCTGCCGACCAGATTCAGTCGTTCAGATGCGTTACTTTGAGCGGCGGCTCTTGATAGAACCTATTAATCCAGACCTTTCGGGTCGCAGTTAGCAAGTCGTTATTAGCTCGGAAATTCGCGTTCGATCAAACAGGTCTAGGGAGCGGAACGGTCATAGGTGACAAGAAAACGGCCTGATTTTGAAATCGTATTTCGATCAAGAATTTTTGCGCGTTTCGCGACGGCGGCTATAAAGTTGTCCTCCGTATAGTTGGGGAATATGTCGTCCCGATTGCCCAGGAGGCGTTGCACCATGGGATCGCTCTTCGGCGGAAATTCGATTATCCCGCACGGGGCGAGCGATATGATCCAGTCAACCGCCATATCCATAGGCACATTCTTGCCAATGGCGATGTGGTGAATGAAGGCGAGCGCAATAAGCGCATCGGCATTGCTGCGTTCATTAAGGCCCGCACGTTCAGCCTGCGCCCAGCCTTGCGAGGGGCTCGGGTTGGCAGCATCGAGCCATAGCGGCAGGAAATCTAGGTTTCGGTCATCCGCCCGATCGACAGCCGCTTCGAGCGCACTAAAGTCGAAATCGAAACCGACCGCACGTTGTGCACCATTGGTAAGGGCAATTTCACTATATTCGCCGGAATTGCAGCCTAGATCGAAAAACATCTTTGGCCGGATAGCTGAAGTCATTGCGGCAATTGTGCGACCCTTTGCAGAGCGTTCTTCAGATTCATAGCTGGTGTTTTGGGCGTATTCTCCCCACACCGTCGCCTTCTTGGGCGGCTGACAGTTCTCAATGAAGCTACGCAGCCCTTCTAACATACCGATCATACCCGTCCGTGAGAGTTTGGGACGCTTGCCGGGCTCAACGTGCAGGTGGTTGGCGATAGACCTCTGCTGCAGACGCGATTGCGCTACGATGTGGCTTAGGATCACGAAGTTGAGTTTATCTTTGAAAGATAAGAGCGGAGCAAGCTCTTCCGGCGCTATACCTTCCAGGCTACCACGAAACCAGGAATTGGGGGCGATTCCCTTGCGGCTCCAAAGCACTAGCGGATTGAGGAACTGCATGCAGAACTGGCGGTGGCCAGCCCAGATCTCGCCATCCTCGTACGGCTTGAGCGAAAGATGATCTATCCCAATCGCCTGCGTCCCCTTGAATTGGACGTTATAAGCGGTGGCGTCGCTCAGGGTAAAGCCTTCCTCCATCGCCTGCAGATGGAGATCTAGGTGGAACAGGGCGGCTCGCTTGAGAAGCGAAAAGCACCATTCATAGGGGTAGCTAATGAAGGGAATTCGTTTGTGTTCAAGCACATAAGCTGTGTCGGCATTTTGCGGAAGTAATGCCTCTGTGCATTCGTGTGCAGAAACAAGAAAGCCCTTTTTGATCAAACGATCGAGCGTCCCTGTGTCCCGCACTTGTTCATAGGATCCGGCGGCGTAGCGACCAACCCAACGTAAGATCCGATCCCCCTGCTCGTAAACCTGGCTTCCTGGATCGCGAAACGAACCCCGATTAATGATAGCGGGAGAGGTCATTAGTCCTGCGGCCTGTTTCTACTGCGAATAAAGATGCGTTGCAGAACACCGAGAACTTTCGCCTTGCCCATGCGATAATAGATCAACCCCGTGCCGGCTGCACCGATAATTGCTTGCACCATGATGCTACCCGTTGCCGGATCGAGGTAGGCGTGGGCGGGGCTGCTGAGGGTTACATATAAGGTGAACAGGGCTAGCAGTCGGGTCTTTTGTGAAGTCATAGCTTTTACTCCGCATTGTACTTGGCAGTGACCGTGTCGAAAAGATCGACAGGCAAATCAAACTCTCGGGTAGGCGTCCAATTTGAATCATCGAGCGTCACAGTAGGCGCTGTGGTGGAGGGAATATCGGGAAAGTCTTTAAATTCCTTCAAAGCAACGCTTTCAAGTGCGGCGGAAACGGGGATAAGATTGTTGTCGATCCCCTCCGTTTGGTTGGGCACTCGGATCGCGAGCAAAGTCGAAAAGCTTGCTCTCAAATCATCGTGGCGCTGTGTCGTCTGGTCGGCTGTAGGATCCTTGTGGGTGATCCTTGATCCATGATCGCCATGCACCACCACATAGACGTTGCGTGCCGCAGGTGACCGGTCGATGGCCTCCAGCATAGTTTTCACCAGCTGGAACGAGCAAAAGACCTGCTGGTAGTATGCCTCCCGCCTTACCTCTATTGGCACGACTTCCCTGCGCTTGCGCCACTCATCGAGTTGCTTGATCGCGCAATCTTTGCTGGTGGCGTAAGGGTAATGCGGAAGCAGGGCGTGGAAGAACAGAGCTTCGCCCGGCTGCAACTCGCTGGCGCGCTCAGTGACTGCCTCAAACATTTGCAGGGATGAAATCGTGCTGGTGTGATTAATGATGCGCGCCTCGCTCATGACGAGATCATCCCAACCAAAAACTGTCATCGCGGCCAAGTAGGTAACGTTGTGCGTAAAATGAAGAAGGGCCGAAAGCTTGAAAAACTTCGACAGGATCAGCTGGAGACGCCCGCGCCAACTCAACTCAGTATCGAGCACCGGCAAAAGGCTTTCGTGCGCATATTCCACGCAGTGTATCGGTGCATTGGCCGAACAATAATCCGCAAATTCCGGTTGGTAAACAACTAAGTTATAGCCAAGTGCGTTGATCTTCTGGAACCATCCGGCTGTATCTAGCACCATCCCATTCATGTCCGCCGATACTGGGCGACCATCGCCAAAATCTAGCATCGCCGGAATGGCGTTGATGGTATGCATATGTTCGCTGTAGGCTCGAGGGTAAATCCGAAATCCCTCGGCAAGATATGATTCGCCGAGCTGCCTCTGCATCGCGCGACCACCCGCATTCTCGGGTAGCCCGCCGAATCCTATGTGCTCATCCAGAATAATATGAACAACCGCAGGCCGCGCCGCGATCTTGGCGTTAGAGGCCAGAGGCACCGCTCCCCGGTCATCGATCTTCGTGGCAACCCAATGAGACTGCCCGATGGCCCCTGCCAAAGTTGCAAGCAATATCAATCCGGAAAAGACCGCTAGTGGCTTCGCAACTGATCGATCGATAAAAACCAGCAGGGAAAATAAGCCTGCCATTAGGTAGAGGGCATGTTGCAATTCTGAGAGGAAATGGAAATCAATAAGAAGCGCTAGCAGAAACGCTTCCATTAGTTTCTTCAACACCTTGGGGGAGGCGCCATAGATGATGCTGGCAATACAGCTCGCCACCGCTAACACTGCAAAGGCGGACAAGATCTCAGCATTGATGTAAGGATAGGATTGAAAATTAAGAAAATTGGCAAGCGAGGCAGCCAGAATGCAAAATCCGGCGACAAAGCCCGCCGCGGCCTGAATGAAGCGATCTTGACGATGGGGCTCCGTATCGATGGTGGCCGCTGCACGTTGCATAAGAAGCTTGTCTCAAATCTCGGTAAAAATATCCTTAAATTTAGGTCTGGACAGTAGCGTGACGGGTATTGAAGCCCCTGTTCTGGCGGCTGCCTATAGTGTACTGCTACGTTGGTCACAGGACTAGGGAAAGGCAGCAATGGCTGCCGGTGGAACCTCGATTTAATCTGCGCGTGCCGCCTGGGCTGAGCTTTTGGTCTGAGCCCGTAGTCTTCCTCTAGAGATGAATAGAGGCCGGCCCTGACAAGGAGACGGACAAGATGAAGTGGGGCCGTCTTAGTAAGGATCAAATCATCGCTGTTTTGAAGGAGCACGAGACTGTGTTCCCGACAGCGGAAGTGTGCCGCCGTGACGGGATCAGCTCGGCGTGCTCCTTTAAATGGAAGTCAATGATTCGGCAAGGGCCGAAACAGCGCGGTAGCCTGGACTTCGTATGATGGTCATCAAGAATAGTACTGGGTGCTGGTGCTTTGCGCGTCGCCAAGCCTGCAATCCCCGCCTCGTTTAAACGAAGCACCCTGTGCCAGACGATCTGCAGCGTTACACCAGCTATCCGGGCCGCATTGCTCCGGCTGCTCCCATCAAGGACCGCCGCGATCGCTACAAGCCGCCAGACTTGACCGGCATCTTTACTACTCCGGGCAAAGCCGCGCAGATCTTTAGACCTCCAACCTTGCTAGACCCTAATCGGCGGCGTCATCGCAAACCTCCACAGTTTGCCATGCTTCACGCTCACGCCCTGAAAAACACGCGCAGCGAGTCAGGTTCCACAGGTTTTGGTATATGAGCGTCTTCGATGTCGGAGCCTATGTAGCGAACCGTGTTCTCGATCTTGGAATGGCCGAGAAGGATTTGAATCGCTCGCGGGTTCCCCGTTGCCTTGTAGATGATCGAGGCCTAGGTTCGACGGAGCGAATGTGTCCCGTATTCACGGACTCTCAAGCCGATCGTTTCGACCCACTCATCGACCAGCGTCGCATATTGCCGCGTGCTTGGATGACGAGCTTGATTGATGCGGCTTGTAAAGGCGTAGTCCTCGACTGATCCGCCTCGCCACTTAAACCAAGCGAGGAGGCTGCCACGAGCGTCGGTAGCAATTTCAAATTGGACGGAGCGACCGGTCTTCCGCTGCACGACGCTGGCACGTTCCCTGATTTTGCAGCCGGAAACGAGGTCACCTATTTTCAGCGCAACGCAGCTTGCTGTCGATAGCCAGATCGAACAACGCTCGGTCTCTCAGTCGTTGCTCGCAATCGAGGAAGAAGCGGATCGCCCCGACCTGCTTTTGAGTGAGCGGGCGCTTTGGTCCTGAGTCCCCGCGTTCCAGGGCACGCGGTTCGCTGAGCGCGGATCATAGTTTGAATTTCCCCTCGTTCTTCTCCTTGGCCGGAATGGCCACGGAGAATGTCCGCTATCGGGTAGCTTGAAATAAGCGCGCTATGGCTCGAATTTGGGCGCAAAGCCGACATTCTCGAAAGCTGGATCTCGACTTCCATGTTGTTTCCGCGCTTCGTCAGCGCCATGATCGATGCCGATACCAGCGACCCCACCGAAACGGC
>JGI12210J13797_10878366_pt1 | contig 11756 bp, 9 predicted proteins | sample ElkSlonscriptome_3_FD_13797 | JGI IMG/M metagenome (IMG submission 13797) | reverse complement strand
CCCGGGTCGAAGAATCTCACCAGTCACATCGTATGCCTGAAGCAAAAGGGCTCCCGATAAAATCCCCCCCAACAGAGCGGTGACTGGCTCGCGGGTAAGAAAGCAAAGAAGAATCGTCACGAAGGCGGGGAAAAGGGACCACCAGCCCCGGTGAAACTTGACCTCAGCGACAAAATACCGCGGCTCTCCACCGATCTCGACCGTAAGCCGCTCTTTCTCGACGGAAGGTTCCTTTGCGAGTGTCTGGCCTCGAAGAGACCACAACTGGGAGGATTCACTTTCGATGAAACTCTTTTCTCCGCTCTCACTGACGATTTCAGCAACCTCGCTGCTGTCGAACTCCCGAGTCTCGACGACATAGGTCACCTCCGCGGACCTTCCCGCCCAGAATGATATCGCAAGGGCCAGGACAAAAATCCAGAAAGGGATAGATCGAAATAAAGACATCCGTGGAGACTTGGCGGCGATAGGGTAGAGGTCGAGTCGATTCTCTGTAGTGGGCTAGGCGCCGACCTTATGGTTCGATTCACTGCCTTTTCTCCAATTGTCTGGCCGCCGGGATTCTGAACGGAGGGTCTTGAATCGAGCGATGTTTTCCAACCTCAAGTTGCCGTGATAACTTTAAAAATCCGACCCGCAGATCTCTAGAGCACATAACTTTTTGAGCATTCGGTTAGGGAGTGCTCGTTCCGGCCTCAAAACTGTAAAAATTTCGGTAAACCATTGATCTGAAAGCTCACGACGCTCCAGTTCCATTGAACTTTATCAAGAATTAGTGAATTTTTATTTTCATGACGTAGCCACCTCGGCTGTTGATCATTGATTCAATTTCTACGATGTCCCCAGTCGCTAATGATGCGGATTCTCCCGCAGATGAAACCCGAAGCTGTCCGTTCTCCCTTCTGTTTTCGGTCAGTATTGGATTTATTTCGCTCGCGGTGCTTGCGGGGTGGATGCTTGAAAATCGTTCCCTTGTTCAAATCATCCCCGGTGCTGCACCGATGCAAGCGACCACGGCCCTTGGTTTTTTGTTTTCGGCGGTCGCTCTCTTTCTAATATCGAGTAGAGTTTTTCGACAACAGCGGGTCTGGAAATTACTTTTCTCATTCTTGGTTCTCGTCTGGGGGTGTATCAACATCGCGCAGCACCTCGGAGCTCCCAATCTGGGAATTGATCAGATCTTGGGTGAACCCTTTCTGGCTGATCGCTCGCCTGCACCCGGGAGGATGTCGTCGCTGACCAGTCTTTTCTTTATCTTGAGCGGATTGTCTCTCTTGGGTGCGAGTCTGTCCGCGAGGAGGGCAGTGTGGGAGATTGTTATCGTATTTCTCTGTTGCTTGGTCCTCGGTTTGTCATCTGCGGTTCTTTTCTCTTACGCAGCTGATTTGTCGGAAGTCGTTTGGTTGGGTAAACGGTTTTCAGAGATGGCGATCCACACTGCATCCGGGTTTTTCCTTCTGTCTCTCGGCACCCTTTTTCAAAGGATTCGATGCGGGGGAGCAGTAGACGGAAAAGTGATTCGATGGATGTGGATGCCAGTTTTTTCGGCCTCCTTATTTACGGTTATCGTTGTTTTTTTGGCTCTCTCGGGAAGAGAGAAAATTGTGAGGGAGAATCTTGCATTTGATCGAGCGAATACTGCCGCAGAAGTTCTTACGGTGCGTATCAATGAAATGGAACTCGCATTGATACGGATGGCAGAAAGAGCGGTTAATCTAGATGGCAGCCAGAGGAATCTCTGGGCCCCGGATGCTCAGAACTACCTCTCTGATTTCTCCTCATTGCTGTTCCTTCAAATTGATCGAGAAGATGGCTCTCCAAGATGGGTAGCTCCGCAGTCTGTCGCAAAGGTTTACGGTGCATGGATTGATCAACACTCAAGCCACATTCGTTACAAAAATCGAACCCGGGTCACGATTGTTCCGGAGTCTCTCGCTCGCAATAAGATATTAATCACCATCATTCGTGAACCCTCTGATGCCGTTGGCAGAAGTCCCGTAAAATTGGCATGTATTGTCGACTGGAGCGATTTTGCCATCGCGGCGATGGATAAAATGGCTGGGGTCGATGCGAGGATGGATGACTACGAGATCAATCTTATCGGGGCGAAAGAAAAGGCATCACTGGATGCGCGAAAGATTCGCATCGCGAGCAATGAATTTTTTCCCGGGCTCCATTGGGTCGTCGGGGTCAATCCGGATGAGATTCCATCTCGCAGGGGAGTTCAGTATTTTTTCCTGATTGCAGGGGTTTCGATCTCTTTCTTACTGATGTTCTTGGTCCATAGCTTGCAAGTTGGGCGGACGCGTTTGCAGGAGGTTGAAGAGGCGAGGTGGACTCTTCGAAGAGAGAAAGGCCTCCTTGAGGCATTTGTCAATCATGCGCCCGCATCGGTGGCTATGTTTGATCGGGAAATCCGCTACATTGCAGCGAGTCGAAACTGGCTGGCTGATTACAGCCTCGAAAATACGGAGATTATTGGAAAGTCCCACTACGAAATTTTTCCGAATATAAGCGCAGAGTGGAAAGCCGTTCATCAAAGAGCTCTCGGGGGAAGCGTCGAACTTTCTGATCGCGATCAATGGCGTCCTCCGGGGGCAGATAAGGATCAATATCTCCGATGGGAGGTGAGACCGTGGAGGGATCCTGAGGGAGAAATCGGAGGGATCATGATGCTTACCGCTGACGTTACTGCCGATGTTGAGCGGGAACATGAAATCGAGAGCATGCGCAAAAGGGCAGAGGGAGCGAATCGGATGAAGAGTGCTTTCCTAGCCAATATGAGTCACGAGATAAGAACGCCGATGAATGGTGTCGTCGGAATGACATCGTTTCTTGAAGAGACCCCCTTGGACACCAGCCAAAAAGAATTTGTTCAGGTCATTCGGCAAAGCGCAGATGCTCTCTTGACCATCATTGATGATATCCTCGATTTTTCCAAAATCGAGGCCGGGAGAATTGAGCTGGGTAGCGAAGATTTCTCGCTGAACGATCTCCTCGAGACTACTGTGGGGCTTCTCGTGCCGGTCGCCTCCGCCAAGGATAACGAGATTATCTCGTGGAACGATTTTGATGAAGATTTATGGGTGCGGGGTGATGCGGGGAGATTGCGCCAGGTGCTCACAAACCTTCTCGGGAATGCCATCAAATTCACCAGTGCTGGCGAGATCGTATTGGAGGTCCGTAAAGTGGAGCAGCACGATGACTCAGTAACTCTTCGGTTTGAGGTGAAGGATGATGGAATTGGAATGTCTCCCGAACACTTGGAAAAGATTTTTAAGCCTTTTGTGCAAGCCGATCAGTCAACTTCGCGGCAATTCGGAGGAACGGGCCTTGGCCTTTCGATTTCTTATCGGATCATTGAAGAGATGGGTGGAAGCCTTTGTGTTGAAAGCGAAAAAGAGGTGGGATCATCATTCTATTTCACGCTATCGCTTCCGCTGGGCGAGCAGCCTCTGAATTCAGCCCAGAGTGTTGCTAATGTCCCGCCCGTAAAGGGTAAGCGGGCTTTGATCGTGAGCGACAGTGAGAAAGCCGCAGCCTTCATCGAGAAGCGTCTGCGAGGATGGGAGATGCGGGCTGACCGGGTAGTATCTTCTGAGTCTGCAACTCCACTTCTCCGCAACCATTCCTATGATCTGTTTATCATCGATTCAGGAATNGAATCGGTTTTGGACGAAGTGAAGGCAATCCGTAAAGCGGCCACCAGCGAGAAAGATCGCGAGGCAAAATTTATCCTATTGTGGTCTCCGGATTTGACGGTTGCGAAGCAGAAGCTGTTGGATGCGGGGGTTGATCTCATTGTCCGAAAGCCGCTGTCGCCGTCACGACTTCGCGATGCGCTGGCCCGCATCTATTCCGAGAAGTATCCGGATGACCCTGAGAATGGAGATCCGGCCCGGAAAACTACCCCATTTTCTCTGGAACATAGAGTTCGCGCACTGCTCGTTGAAGATAACGCGGTCAACCGGAAGGTCATTTCTCTCCAGCTCGATAAAATCGGGATCGATGTCGATATCGCATCTAATGGTGAAGAGGCGATCACTGCCTGGGCGGATCAGAGATATCCTCTTATTTTCATGGACTGCCAGATGCCAGTTCTTGATGGATTTGCTGCCACCGCGAAGATTCGCCATCTATTCGATGAATGGAAGAGTGCGGATAGTAAGATCCAGCGTCCCTATATCATCGCACTCACCGCAAGTGCGCTCCACGGCGACAAGGAAAGATGCCTGCGAGCCGGGATGGATGATTTTCTCTCGAAACCCGCCCGCAATAGCGATTTGCGCGAGGCCTGCCTCCGCTGGTTTAAGCAGAGCCGAAGTAGCTAAATTTTAAGAGGACCGAGATCTCAAGAGGGTCATTGGAAGAATTGCCAAATAGTGAACATATGTTTACTTTTTGGCGATTCTCGTTTTTCGTTGGTCCATGTATGCCGAACTTCATTCTTCGAGTGCTTTCTCTTTTCTGGAGGGAGCCTCGTCTCCGGAGGAGCTGGCGCGGGTAGCGGCCGAGGTGGGTCTGGGTGCGGTTGCTCTGCTCGATGCGGACGGGCTTTATGGAGCCCCTCGATTTTATCGTGAGGCCAAGGCTCTCGGTGTGCGGGCGCTGGTCGGCGCGAAGCTGACCTTGGAGGATGGGTCACGGCTTCCAGTTCTGGTGGAGAGTTCGGCAGGGTATCAACGACTTTGCCGGCTTCTCACCGATGTAGCCTTCCGCGGGGGGAAGGGTGAATCGCGGATACGGTGGGAGGATCTTGAGCAATTGGGATCGGGTGTGGTCGCATTGGGTGGCGATCAATCGGGTCCTCTGGGGAATGCCTGGAAGCGAGGCGGCGAGGTGGAGCTGCGTGAAGTGGTGGGGCGCTTGCGGGGACTTTTCGGGAGGGACAGTCTTTATCTGGAGATCCAGCGTCATTTTCGGCGGGAGGAAGCGAGGTGGCATCAGGTCCTTCTCGACCTGCGGGCGGACCAGGCCCTGCCGATGGTGGCGACGGGAGGAGCTATCGCAGCGCGGCGGGAGGATCGGCTGGTGGCCGATGCGTTCGGCGCTCTTCGAAACCATGTGAGTCTGGATCGGGCGGGATGTCTACTGGAGCCCAATGGGGAGCGGCGGCTGCGTTCGCCTGCGGAGATGGCTGCTTTGTTTGCCGATCTGCCGGAGTGTGTCGAGGAAGCGGGGCGGCTCGCCGGGCGACTGGAGTTTACCCTTGAGAACCTCGGTTATGAGTTCCCGGTCTATCCAGTGCCGGAGGGTGAGAACATGGAGAGTTATCTGCGGGCACGCGTCTGGGCGGGAGCCTCCGAACGCTATGGTGCGATCTCGGTACGGGTCCGCAAACAGATCGAGCATGAGCTGCATCTGATCGCGAAACTGGGGTTTTGCGGATACTTTCTCGTCGTCTGGGATTTGATTCAATTCTGCGGGCGGGAGGGCATCCTCGTACAGGGGAGGGGGAGTGCGGCCAATTCTGCCGTCTGCTACAGCCTGGGGATCACCGCTGTCGATCCGGTCGGTGCGGGTTTGCTCTTTGAGCGATTTCTCAGCGAGGGACGCGAGGGCTGGCCGGATATTGATCTCGATCTACCCAGTGGAGAACGTCGGGAAAGGGTGATCCAGGAAGTCTATCGCAAATACGGGCGTCGCGGTGCGGCCATGACAGCTAACGTGATCACTTATCGCGGGAAAAGTGTGATCCGCGAGATGGGCAAGGTGCTGGATCTGCCGGAGGAGTTTATCGGGCGTTTCTCTCGCCTATCCGGTCAGGCCCGGTTTGAAGACCGCGCGGATTTTCTCGCCAAGGCCGCCGAAGCGGGGCTGCGGAGAGATCATCCACGAGCGGAGGTCTTTGCCCGCCTCTTTGAGAAGGTCCGCGGCCTGCCCCGGCACATTGGGCAGCACCCTGGGGGTATGGTCATCGCACAGGGTAAGCTCGACTCGGTTGTGCCGCTGGAAAACGCCGCCATGCCGGGGCGCAGCGTGGTCCAATGGGATAAGGATGATTGCGAAGAGTTGGGGATTGTGAAGGTAGATCTGCTGGGCTTGGGAATGATGGCGGCGATCCAGGATTCATTGGCCGAGGCCGCGAAAAGGGGGCGACCGCTCGATCTGGCGCAGATGCCCAAAGATGACCCGGCCACCTATGATTTACTTTGTGAGGCCGATACCATCGGGGTCTTTCAGGTCGAGAGTCGCGCCCAGATGGCGACGCTTCCCCGCATGCAGCCCCGGGAGTTTTACGACCTGGTCATCGAGGTGGCTATCATCCGGCCGGGTCCGATAGTCGGCGAGTTGACAAACCCCTACCTGGAGCGGCGAGCCGGGCGGGAGCCAGTTGACTATATCCATCCCGATCTGGAACCCGTACTCAAGCGCACAATGGGAGTACCGCTTTTTCAGGAGCAGGTTCTCCGGATGGCGATGATGATGGCTGATTTCACCGGATCGGAGGCCGAGGAATTGCGCCGCGCTCTCAATTTCTCGCGCTCTCCCGAGCGACTGCAAAAGGTACAAAGCAAATTGCGGCAGGCGTTGGCCGAGAAGGGGCACTCCCCCGTGGTGGTCGAGCGAATTACGGACAGTGTAGGCTCGTTTGCCCTCTATGGATTTCCCGAGTCGCACGCGATCAGTTTTGCCCTGCTGGCCTATGCCAGTGCCTACCTCAAGGTGCATCGGCTCGCCGAGTTTTACGCCGGTCTTTTGAATAACCAACCCATGGGATTCTACTCCCCCTCGACTCTCGTTCAAGACGGTCGACGGCGAGGACTGCGCTTCCTGCCCGTGAGTATTTGCCACTCACAGTGGGAGGTTACGGTCGTCGATGACAACACCCTCCGGATCGGATTCGGGATGCTGGGTGAAATCAGCCGTAAAGCGGTGGAGCAGCTGTTGCATGCGCGCTCCCTGCGGGCGTTTGGCTCCTTGACGGATTTTCTTCGCCGCGTTCGGCTGACGAGCCGCGAGCGCCGAAGACTCGCTCTTTCCGGAGCCTTCAACGAGTGGGCGGGGGATCGGAGGTCGGCTCTTTGGAGGGCAGGGGATGGCTGGTCCAATTTCCCGGTGAGTGGTGGTTTTTCGGATCTCCAGGAGGAGAACGATGAAAGCACCGTGCGGCTTTCCCGGATGACCTTGGCCGAGAGGATCGAGGCCGACTACGCCTCTTGCGGGCTTACTGTGGGAAACCATCCGATGGCTTTGGTGCGGGATCAGCTGCCGGAGGTTTGGCGGGCGGATGAACTGGAGAAAGCTCCTCAGGGGACGCGAGTCGAGGTGGCGGGGGCGGTGATTTGCCGGCAGAAACCGGGGACGGCAAAGGGAGTGGTCTTTGTGAGCCTTGAGGATGAGTCCGGGGTCGCCAATGTGATTGTGTATCCAGACCGGTATGACCGTTTTCGACTGACGCTGGTTGAGGAGTCGTTTCTTTTATGCCGTGGACTCGTGCAAAAAGAAAAGGGGGTTGTCCACGTCATCGCAGAGGAGGTGAGACGCTTGGACTTGGAGCGAAATCTACCCGAGCAGGCCTCTCATGATTTTCATTAAAGGCGCCGTTGGTCAGTTTTCTACGAGCGGTAAAGGAGCACCGTGGCCATACACGCGATCCCCTCACCACGACCGATCGCGCCGAGGCCCTCGTTGGTCGTCGCTTTGATCCCGACTTGCTCGCCAGTGATCTTCAGCGTCTTCGCCAGGCACTCACGCATTGCCCCGGTCCAAGCGTTGATCTTGGGCCGTTCCGCGATCACCATCACGTCGAGATTCCCGATTAGGAATCCTGCCTCTCCCGCTTTTTCCGATGCGAAGGCGAGGATTTTTTGACTATCGATATTGAGGCACGCCGGATCACCGGGAGGGAAATGAAAGCCGATATCCGGCAGGGCGAGAGCACCCAAAATCGCGTCACTCGCCGCATGGGTGAGACAATCGGCATCCGAATGCCCGTCAAGACCGGGTGCATCGGGGATCGTTACCCCTCCGAGGACAAGCGGACGGTCCGGTGCAAATCGGTGGACATCGTAGGCGATTCCGGTGCGAAAGGGTGGGGTCATGATGGATCTTCTTGGATGAAATTAGGGTTCTCAATCAGAAAGGCCGCGAGAGACAAGTCGCCTGGCCGGGTGATCTTGGGATTCGGAAAGCCCGGCTCCACTAAGGTGACTTTTGCCCCATCGGCAGCCGCGATGGAGGTATCGTCGGTGAAGAGATGATTTTTCTGCCGCGCCTTTTGGTAGGCATCAAAGATAAGAGTGTATTCGAAGGCTTGAGGCGTCTCCATCGACCAGCAGCCCCGGCGGTCGATATCTCGAAGGATACATTTGCGAGAGTTCTTTCGCCGCCGGTCCACACGCTTGATCGTATCGGTCACCGGACGAGCGAGTGCAGCGGCTTTGTCTTTGACCACTCGCTCGTAAAGTCTCCGCAGGTCAGCAGGTCGGACCAGAGGACGCGCGCAGTCGTGAATGAAGACATATTCTGAATCCTGACCTGCCAGAACCAAGCCCTCAAAGACTGAGTCCTGCCGAAGAGAGCCGCCCTTTGCCCATTCAACTGGAACCGAATATGAGGTTTGCTCTGTTTTTCCAAGTTCAGCCTCCAGAAGAACCCGCTGCTCGGCATCTCGATAAACGACAACGAAACCATCAAACAGATTCGCCTCTCGAAACGATTCATAGCTCCTGAGAAAACTGGATTTGCCCGAAATGGGAACGAGGATTTTGTCATCCACCGCACCCTTCATGCGGGTCCCTTTACCCGCTGCCAGAAGAATCCCGCGAACCCCAGAAATTCTCGGCGGTCCTTTGGAGGTCGACTGGTAGGAGGCATTCATGAACTACGCTTTTGTGGAATCGAGCTCCTCCCGAATTCGATCGAAAGCAGCGGCAGGATCTGGCGCTTGAATGATTGGCCGACCAATCACAAGGTAGGAAGAACCGGCCCGCGCGGCTTCAGCCGGGGTCATTACCCGTTTTTGATCTCCCGTAGCGGCACCAGCCGGGCGGATTCCCGGCACGACTAAAAGAGGGTCAGTGCCAAACTCGGCTCGCATAGAAGTTACCTCATGAGCGGAGCATACGATCCCGTCGGCACCGGCACTAAGTGCCATTCCAGCAAGACGGCTCGCCGCCTCGCCTGGAGTTGCGTCAATCCCCACAGCGGCGAGCTGTTCCTGGTCCATCGAAGTCAGGATAGTGACCCCAAGAATCTTAGTCGAAGAGGCCATCTCCGTCCTTGCAACCGCAGCAGCTTGAACCATTGCCGGTCCACCCAACCCATGAAGGGTTAAGAGCTCAATCGGTAGATGGGCGAGGCTGCGGACGGCGCTGGCCACGGTGTTTGGGATATCGTGTAACTTAAGGTCCAGAAAGATTCGCGAACCTCGTGCCGCTACGTCTTCGACGAGCTGAGGCCCGTATCGCGTAAAAAGCTGCAAGCCGATCTTCACGCAGCTGGACCGACCCTCCAGCCGATCGAGTAGGGCGAGAGCCTCTTCACGAGTAGGCACGTCCATGGCGACGATGATTTGGCAATCAGCCGGGTCAGATTCGGGCAAAACTTCAGTCATATACGAGGCGAGAATCTTATTGGGATGGGGGAGAGGCAAGGTCTTTTGAAATTTTGGCTCGTATCGAATTCAGCCCCGCCTGAGTATATTCCGATGGAATTTGAAGTGATACTGTGGGTGGTGCTCCTGGTGGCGGCGGTCGCCGTCGTGGGCTTCTTTCTGAACCGCGAATCGTGGCGGTCGATTCATAAGAACTACAAATTATTTTCAGAACGATACGGTCTCGAGCTGACCCGGCCGGAAGCAAAAGGCTTTGGCCTTTTTCATGCCTCTCCCAGTCTCCACGGGATTTATCAAGATCGCGAGATGAGTATCCAGACCATCAGTGCTGGAATCAAGGATTCACGGCACTCAGAGACAGCCGTCCACCTCCAGACCGCACTCCGGGAGGATTGCATTCTTTTGATTCGGTCGAAGCGTGGCTTAAACCGTCTCGAACGCAGCGAATTCAAGAAACTCGTCAAAGTCTCTGGTCCGAGCGAAAGTTTCAATAAACGCCTTTCGATTATGACCAATCGCCCAGAGTGGGTCAGCGAGAAAATTACTGCTACGATGTGCGATGCTCTTCTGGACGGGCTGGGTTCCACGACGGGAACGATGCTCCTGGTCAAAGGTCGGATGACTTACCGAGAACTCGGTCTTCTCTCGGGCAAAAAATCCCAAGCCCGAATGGATCAAATGATCGAGCAGCTGCTCTGGCTGGCAACCTCTCTCGAGGACGGAGACTCGTCAGAAGCAAGGTCCGACTAGTTTCATGCTCGCGGCGGGCAGTGTGGCTTTTGCCGACTCGGCGCAGCGGATCGCCTTCCTCCAACTCCGAAACCTCCCGGATGAACCAGTCAATATCCACTGGTTCGAACAACAGCAGAAGGGTCTTTCGGGCGAAGGATTCTACCCGACCGAAATCATCCAATCCCCATGCTTCGTAGAGACGCTCGAATTGCCGATCCCGTACTGGTTTTCATGTGCCTCTACATCGAAGGGGGTCTGAATTGGGTAGCACGGCGGCGAGAGCCGTTGTGAGCGTCTGAGTGGGACGGGGACACACTGGCTCTCGCCAGCGTGCTACGGGAAAGAGTGGGGAGGTGCGGATTGGATTGTGAGGTTGTAGCACGGCGGCGATAGCCGTTGTGAGCGTCCTGAGTGGACGGGGCCACTCTGGCTGTCGCCAGCGTCCTACGGGAGAGAGTGGGGGGCGGACCCGGAACCGCCGGATCAGAGTCGGATTTTGGGGTCATTCAATTTTTAAGAATTAGTGGCCGGACTCGGTCCCGTCTTCCTCGGTCTCTGGAGTTTCTTCGGATGCGGACTCAGCGGTTTCGACCTCTTCCTCCGGTGATTCGTCTTCTCCATTCTTCTTAAAACCCGGAAATCCGCTGGTGAGGTTCTCGTTGGTCAGCTCGGTTGCCGCCGACATGCGACTGCAACTTCAATGCGTAGCATTGTCAGGTTTCTCTTCCAGAGTTTTTCGCACGACTTCCTTGATTGTCGCTTCGTCGATGGAGCGGTTGCGCCCCGGTCGGGGCGCATCTTGCTCGATTCCTCGAAGTCCCGAATCGGCGTAACGATCCCGCCAACGTCCGACCTTCTGGCGGGTGATCCCAAGACGGGAGGCGATCTCAATGTTCTCAAAGCCTTCCGATGCCAATAATACAATCTTCGCACGCTCGTTCACACGAACGCTTACGCGGCGACCTTTGCTTAGCGCAACCAAGCGCGAACGTGCAACTTGTGCCAGAATAATCGGGACGGCATGTCGCATTCATCAAGAATCAAGATTGAACACGAAAAGACAATCTTTATGTTATAATAATTTCGGCGGCCTATACTACGCCCGACCCTTTGTTTTTTCGGGGCCGGGTAAAAGGTTCATCCCGGGAAAGAGAAGGTTCTCGCTAGCAATGAGGAAGAAGTTAAATTATTTATCCAAGAGGATGATGGCCCAATTGCGCATATCCTCGCCCTCGGTGGAGCCAACGGAGAGGACGCTCACTGCATCCCGCTCGTTTCCATCATCGTCATCATTGATTTGCAGATCAAAGCCAAAGGTTTTCCCCGGTTCGAAAGCGCCTGCCTTTAAATCATTCGAGTTCACGCTGAATTCGGCTGCCCAGCCCTGTTCGATCTCTTTCACCTTGAGTTGATAGCGATTTTTAATTCCCAGGACTCCCTGCAATTCGCTCCCCAGAGAACGAAT
>JGI12210J13797_10368568_pt1 | contig 11760 bp, 8 predicted proteins | sample ElkSlonscriptome_3_FD_13797 | JGI IMG/M metagenome (IMG submission 13797) | reverse complement strand
AGCAACACCTGAGCCCCTGAACTCTTGATTCGCGCATCCTGCTCTCGCTGCTCTTGTTCATCAAGTGCACGAAACGGTGGCGATTCGACACCGGCGATTCGTAGTCCGGGATACATTGCGGCTAACTTGTTTGCACACTTATCAGCAACCCCTGGCTCGCCGCCCAGAAAGTAAATCCCCCACCCTCGCCTGCTACATCGCTCGGCCAATTCGTAGATCATCTCGCTACCGGCGACGCGTTCCGGGAGAGACACCCTGTTGAGGCGACTGCGAAGAACAATCGGTTGTCCATCCGCAACAATCAAATCGGCGTCTCGAGTGATCGCAGCCATACTAGGGTCGCGATGATGCAACATGCAATAGTTCAGATTGGCTGTGATCACGTAGCTCGGGGAATCGTTTTCGATTGCATGATCGACCAATTGCTCGATGCGGTCGATCGATTCGTCGAAATTCACGCGGTCAAACGGAACATCCCAAACCACGCATCGCTTCAAAGGAGCGAGCTTTTTCGTCTGCGGAACGCTGACCTGATTGGATATTGGTTCAATTTGAAGATCGGATACAGACATCGAACGAACTCGTTAGAAATAGTCGAAAAGCTTAGGTGGACGATGAAAACCTAGCTCACAATTTGCTGGTCCGGGCTAGAACGATCCGACTGCCGTTGCGTTTTCGCTGCGTCGAATCGACGCGGCTTCCTTTTTAGCAGTTACACCGATTATCCGGTCTGCCGCAGTCAAACGGACTCGGTTCTGTTAGAATCTCGCCCATGAATAAACCTCGTCCAAAACTAATCGTTCTGTCATTCGAAGGGCTGGCGACTGCCTCCCTTGGATGCTTCGGGTCCTCGTGGAATCAAACACCCGCGATTGACTCGCTCGCGGCGTACGGCAATGTCTGGGACCGCTTGATTGCCACCCACAGCGATCCCAACGAAGTCTTGAGTCAGTGGTTTAGCGAGGGTACCGGTCGATCTTGGATCGAAGCATGGCGAACATTAGGCAGCGTCGATCTGATCACCGACAAACAGGAGATTCCCAAACGACGGTTGGACGCCAGGTTCGACAAAACCGTACTGGTGGAACAGTCGCCCACAAGCGATCAAGGCCGAGCGGTCGAGGAGATCGAGGAAACTCATATGGCAAAGTTGTTTGCTGCCCTTTTCGACAATCTCGAAAGTGACTCCGATGCCAGTGCGATTTGGATGCACTCGCAATCGCTTGCTATCACTTGGGACGCCCCGCGCTGGTTGGTTCCTCAAGATGAACACGAATACGATCTCGAACCTTTGGCGGACGCCCCCGACCTTCTCAGTGACGACGGTATAGAGTCGACGGATAATGAACCAGCGACTCCCGTTTGGTGTTTTGACCAAACTAGACCTCCGTACTACGCAGTCGCGAAGACCGATCATCCTGATCAAGTGGTTTCGTGGATGCGAACCTATGCTTGTCAGATTCAATTGATCGATCGAATGATCCAATTGCTCGTTGAGGCGACCGAAGGAAGCGAGACAGCCATCGTTGTTGTCGGAGCAAGCGGTTTTTCGTTGGGGCAAAACGGCTGGGTCGGTCACCGTGCCGGTCCTCTACGAAGCTGTCACCACCACCTGCCGCTCATCATTCGCAGTCCAGCGTCGGCACCTGCGAAATCGGGTTGCCATGGTCCGATCCGAACCGGTCATATTACCGCATCGAATGAGCTGAACGACATCTTGATCCATTTAGCGGAAAGTGATGACACACTGATTTCGCCGTCCGCTTGGCGACAATCGAAGAATGAATTTGAACCCAAGGTCGTCACGGTTGGAGAGGGCGGTGAAGCGGCGATCACGACTCCGCACTGGTACATGGTCCACCAATCCGATGGCGAGACACCACTATTTTTCAAGCCGGATGATATCCAAGATCACAACAACGTCGCTCGCATCCGCAACGACATCGTCGAGCGATTGGAAGCAAGTCTGTAGAAAAACGTTATGGCATCTCGTGCGCACAGGTTCAAATGTTCGGGGCAAAGCCCCGACAATTTTCCTAGCCCAGCCCGCCGGGCTGGGCCGCGTCTCACCATCGAGAATTTTCAATCACTTGGGTCTCTGATGTCGGTATCCAACATACTCGGCCGTCCGCTAACTCGACGAGCGACCAGCCGGATCGTTGCTCGACAATTTGGAACTCAAGTCCATCATGAAGCGGTTCATGAAACGCAGTGCTGTAGCTGTATGCCGGTCCTTTTCGTCCATAGATTTCACTAACAATCACGACCCCTTCTTTGCCTGCATGACGATTGGCGACAAACCAGATCCCGAAGAGGGTCAATGTCACGATCAACGACAGCAACGATGCAACCAAACTGACTCGTGTTCGATAGCGAACGTGAACTAGCATTAAGCCCCAAAATAACATCGATACAACAGGGATGGCGGCGCAAACCCAGCGAATCGGTATCGAGGCGATCTTGAGTGAACCATCCTGCTCCATGACATCGAGTGTCAACGCGCGAGCCGCTTCGAGATTCTTTTTAATCACTTCGTCAAAGGGACGATAGACCTGGGCTTGGCGGTAGCTGCCGATCGCTCGCCCCAGTTCGCCTGCTTGGAACCATGCGTTTCCGGCGTTGTGCCAGGACTCACCGGTGCAGTCGCGTTGCCGTGCGGATGCTTCGTATTTCAACGCAGCCTGACGAAATAGCGACTCCGTTTCTGGCATCCCCGTTGGCAATTCGATCGCCGTGTCGAACAGCGACTGCGCCTCCGACCAATCCGACGCTCGCAATATCCCGGGCGAGAGTGCGATGACCAAGGCAAGAAGAGGAACTTTGCGACGAAGTCGATCGAATAAACGGCGCGAGAGTGAATCGAGATCCGGAACGTTCGGCAGCGGCTTTTCCGCTGAAAAGTGTGCGGCATCGCTGGCTGCGTGAACGTCAAGAATTTGCTGGATCTCTTGCTCGGGCAGTCCGATCCTATGAAGATACTTCTCGGCATCGCCCGATGTCCAAGCGCTGGAGGGAACAGAAAAACTGGTTGCCAGGAAATGTTGAAAGGCATTCCACTTTTCGATGGTTCCATCGGGCCGTTTCCGCAGCTCCCTGTAGGCATCGGAACAGGCACGATAGGCATCGTCAATCGCTCGCCTCCGCCGCTCTCTTGCCCAGGGGAGTAGTAGCGAGAACAACATGGGGCCCGCCAACAACATCATCCAAACGTTCTCGGCCAGGACGCCAACGATCATGTTGAGAGTATGAGTCATCCTAGTTGGTTCCCGGTTGTGCCAGATCCCCGCAGGCTGATCCGTCAGCGTCGTTTCGGTCTGTGTCGTTCGAATGTCAAAATAATCACGTCCATCGCGCGGGAGAACGCGAATGGGAACCGCCGATGTCTGCAAGAAACGGTAACGACCCGAGTCAGGGTCGAACAACTGAATCTGTAGCGACGGAAACGCGGTTACCTTGGTCGTCAACGGCCTCGCCCGAGCACGAAACTCGGTCCCATCAGGATACCACTTGCGGCCCAACTCGCTCGCTACTGAAAATCGTCCACGAAGACTCCGTTGCCGGTCGAGCGGTGGAAGCTCTAGCATACCGTGTGGCGCATCCGAACGCACCCGCAAGTCCACTTCCAAGACTTGCCCCACTTCGATGGTATCCGTATTGGGCGTTACCTCGACCTCACATGGAGCGAACAAACCACTGAAACTCTCCGAACGCCCCTCGGTTGGCAACGGTAGGACTTCTAATTCGAATGGTTCTGATTCAGCGAAGATCCGATCAAAGGCATTCAAAGAGGACATCGGTTCAAACAAACCATTGTTGAAATATGCGGCATAGGGCGACAGTCGACCGCCATCCCCTTTTAAGTAGGCACACTCCAATCGCGTCGCCGGCAATGACACCCATCCAGGTTCGGAAAACCGTAGAAACAAAGTAAAAGTAACAACACCCAGCTGCACCGGGGAATTCTTCGGGGCGATGCGTCGAGCAATGATTCGTCTTCCTCCAATCGGTAGCCCCAATTGTTCCTTTTCCTGAGCGGTCGTGCGTTGCACAACCGTTTCGATCGAGGAGTTGTTAAAGAATTCGGGAAAACATCGCAACGAACGGATCCGATTGGTCGAAAGTTGACTCTTCCAGGTGACGTCCACTCGTAGCGGCTGCCCCACGTACACGACCTGTTTCTCAGGACGCAGTTCGAACGTCATCTCTAGCTCAATTGTCCCAGCGTCAACCGCTTCGGATTCGGACTCACTAGCGCAGGCAAATCCCGATATCAAAGCGGTAAGCATCATAACGATGTCGATGCGGAGTCTCACCAGTCTTTCTCCACACTTTTCTGATTGCTTTTAGCTCGTTGCTGTTGACGAAACTGGAGGCTCCCTTGTTCCTGCTGCAAAATATCGTCTACCGAGTAGTTTGGTAACGGTAACGGTTGCATCGCCGCATCGCTGGCAAAGTCGCCTTGACCTTCCATGGATGCCGAAATGGACTTATCGGAATCACTCGGTTCCATCATGTCCCCATCTTCTTCTTCGTCATCCCCATCACGTTCGTCCGAATCATCACTGGCTAATAGATCGAGGATCTCTTGGATTTTCTGGATCGCGACATGTTGTTGGTCGCGCGCGTCGGGCCATGTGCCCCATCGCGTGAGCATCGTTTCCGCACGCGCTAGCGACGAGATCACTTCGGTCATCAAGCGGCGAGGTTGCTGTAGAAGGCTGATCGGAGCGTCTTGGAGTTCCATTTCCGGCGGCATCATCGCTTGGTCAAGTGCTTTCATTTGGTCTTCGATCGCGGCCCCTTCCTGTTTTAAGAGTCGCTGCGTCTCAGCGAATTGCTTGGAGTCATCGGCAGCGGTTTCTGGTTCGCGAATTGGCGGCACAGGATTCGTTCTTTCCTGTTGCCGCAACTTGGGTAGCGTCTTTCGTTCAGGGACTTTGTTTCGCAGTGCGATCTGTTTTTGTTGCAATTCTCGCAGTCGATCGACTAGTTGTTGCAACTTTTCTTGTAACTTCTGATTACGAGAGTCCTCTTCCGCAACACGGGCCTCATAGTCCGCAATCAATCGTGCCGTCGAATCCAATCTTAGCGCAGGCCGGTGAAAGGTAGGAAGGATTCGACGCGCAGTCAGGAACTCCAACTGAGCCTGGCGTGCCTTCGAAAATGCCGTTCGCGGTTCCGCCTCGGCAATCGCTTTCGCTTGTGCTAAATGACACAGCCCTCGATTGAACTCCAGCGAAGCTTTTCCGGCGAGCGACAGCCGATCACTCGGCAATTCAGCTTCCAGAGACGCATACGCTTCCAACGCTTCATCATATTGACCTTGCTGTTGCAATTGCATCGCCGCGCCAAATTGATGTCTCGCTGGAAAATCCGCCGCATGCAAGGTTGACGCCGTCAACGTGCAGAGTACGACGAGACCCGCCAACGCAGCCGAGCGGGCGTTGATAGTCAATCGCTCGGCAATCATCAATAGGACGAGGGCTAAGGCGATCAAGGCAAATCCAGCTTCACGATACACCGTGTAGGTATCGGTTCCAGCGGTTCCGGAAATCGGTTTGTCGACAACGTACTTTGCATACATGTCAGCCAAGTCAAACGCGGCAGTCCCAACGGGTTGATAGACGGCATCACTGGAAAGCGACGCCAACTTTCGCAAACCTTCATCGTTCAAACGAGTGGTAACCATTCGATCCGCATACTTCACATAAACCGTCTTTCCATCGTCGTCTTTGATCGGAATCCGAGAGCCTGAACTGGCATCGCCCAGGCCGATCAGCAACAATCCCAAATCGAGCTCGCCGAGTAATTGCGTTACACGTTGATTGTCGGCGTCATGATCTTCGCCGTCGGTGAGAACGACTAGGTCTTGCATTCCTCGTCGATCATCCGACAACATGCTGCCGATACATTTCTCGACGGCTGACAACAGTGTTGTTCCGCCGAAATCAACCGTTCGTGTGTTCGCTTGATCCAACGTATAACGAACGAAATCGTAGTCATAGGTTAGTGGGCATAGAATATTCGCGCTACCCGCGTAAACAACCAATCCGGCTCGCTCGCTTTGAAATTGATCCAACGCGTCGCGAATGCCATCCTTCGCCGCTTCCAAACGAGACGGATAGGCATCTTCGGCTAACATGCTGCGAGAAACATCAAGGACAAATACAACATCACGTCCCTGTTTCGAAATCGAAAACCGCTGAGGACTGTAGCCGGGACGAGCAAACGCAACGATCAATAGTGCGACCGAAACGAGCCGAATGCGATCGGGCAACCTTCTTCGGCGCAGCGAGTCGTCAGCTCCCATCTGTGCCAACACCATTTCTCGACGTTGCCGCGCGCGTTTTAGCAGAATCGCCAACGGAACCATCAACAGTAGCAGCAATAATGATACGGGGTTTTGGAACATGATCGGGCTCATGGCACGCTCCTCAACCAAGTCGCTTCGACTAAAAATGCCGGAAAAAGTATCAGCAAGGCCGCGGCCAAAGGTAGCCAAAACCACTCGGCGATTCGAGAAAATTGGCGACTCGCAATCCGAGACCGTTCGAGCTGATCGATTTCGGTATAGACGGCCAATAGTGAGTCATAATCGGAGGCCGTTCGAAACACTCCGCCCGTCTCGAGACTGATATGCTCGAGCACCCGTTCGGATTCCGATAGCTGTGAGGACTCCACCGATTGGTCAGAATCATCACGTGGTCGATCACCAAGGCTAATGCAGTAGATTCGGCATCCCCACTCTTTTGCAAGTCCCGCCGCCTCAATAGGCATGTGCTGGCCCGAATTGTTTTCGCCGTCTGTCAGTAGGATGATGACCTGGCTAGCGATCTCGCCTTCCAACGATTGCATCTGGCGAATGTTAGGATCGTCAAGTTGTTTTAGTCGTGCCGCTGCGATTGCCAGTGCGTCACCGTAGGCGGTTCCATCTTCATTCGGACGATCCTGGATTTCGAGATCGCGGACCAGTTCCAACAGAGCGTCGTGACCAAACGTGAGCGGGCTTCGCGTATCGGCATACCGCGCGAACGTGATCAAGCCAATCAAATCACCGTCGCGTCCCTGCAACCTAGTTTCATCGCCTGCAATGAATCGCTCCACCAGTTCCTTGGCCACATCAATGCGGCTACGAGACTCGCCTTCCGCGAAGTTCATCTCCATACTCATGCTGCTCGAAACATCGATCAATAGTTCGATAGCAATTCCTTCAGACACTTGAATGGAATGTGTCGAACCAGCCTGCGGACGCGCCAATGCAATGAGCAGTAGAGTCAAACCAAGGATTCGAAGTGTCGGTGGGACCCAAAGGTAGCGAGCGCGACCCCGCTCGGTATCGTCCCATTGCCTCAGCGAAGGCACCGATAGACTTCCACGTTGACGACGCCACAGCAAAGTCAACGCGAAAGGAATGGGCATGAGTAGCAATAGCCAAGGATACGCGAAACTCAATTCACCGTCTCCCGGCGCAATAAATCACAAAGTACCGCTGGTTCACACCGATTCGCGTAAACCGATTGTTCGATTTTGCAGCGTAGTTGTGGCGACAGGTCACCGCCACGCTCTGCCAAAATCTGCTCCAACAAGTTCGTGGGAACCGAACCGGATTGCAGTTGTTCGACGATATCGAGCATGAGGTCACCTTTCGCATTGCCATTTTCAATCGATGGTCGCTGCCGCATTGGGTACAAGACCGTCACGACCAATAGCAGTAGCCCCGTCAGGAATCCCGTGAGATAGCGAGTTTCAAAAAGCGCCTCATCGCGTTGATCCACCGCAGGCGGTAATGGTTCGGGGGCATCGCTTAAGTCAATCGACTCAAACGGAACCACGCTAAGTGTCACCGGCGGCAACGCAACCGTCTCGGTTCCGCTGGAATCGCTCAGCTCGACCTGTAAATCGCTAATAACAACCGATCCAGACGCAAGTGGCTGGAAAAGCAAGCGTTGACGTTGTTGATAGCGACCGTCCTTCAACGACACCGGAACCTGCTCGATCGATACAAGGTGAAGTTTAGGATCTAAAGGAACGGGCAACTTGAACTGGCCAAACCTCTCTCGGTCCATTTCCACGATCAACGCACAGACATCACCAGGATGCACCTGAGGCGGATCAAACCGCACCGAAAAGCCAGAAAAATCCGCGGCCTCGGCGGATATTGCAAAGAGACATGAGAGTAGTGCGAAAACACGCAAAACACCCCAAACGGAATTGGCCCTTAATCGTTTTGTGGCCCTTAGTCGTTTCGTGGGTTGCGAGGATGAAGTCACCAGCGCAGTAGGTGGCATCGAAGTGCCCTTACTTCTCAGCAGCATTTCTCTACGAATGATCTTTCCAATAACTTCGTCTTCCCGAGCTAAGTACACTCCACTATCAATTTCGCTTGATACGATGGTTATCCTTACGCCATTCTAGCAACAACGATTCATGATGGTATAGAGCTTTGATATTTTGATTCTCTCGCTTTATTGCTTATTGCATCGATTGTCGGCAGCAGCGGCCAAACACTTGACCAATGACGTCTATCCCCCCGACTCGTCAGCCACGCGTCGTTGGCGTGAACGAAAGAAGCTTGTCAATGCGACCACACAATCCTCGCCTACGGCGATCTCCATCAAGTCCACTCCGCTTTGCAGCATTTCTTCTTGGAGTGTCACGTGGTGTTTGCTGCCTTGGTGATGGCGCCTTTGCAGATCAACATACCGGCTGGTACCCGATTCGGCATCTTGCAATTGAATCAACTCCGTACACGACGACAATTGGCTCGGCGAACTGAGTACATTCACGGCATTGACGTCGTGCCGGATCGATAGCGCTCGTAGCTCATCGAGATAGTCATCGGCAAAAAAGTCCGACATCACAAACGCAATCGAACGCTTACGAGCGACGTGCCCGAAGTGGGACAACACGTTAGCGAACTGCGTTTCGCGACCGTCCGGTTGGAAGCTAAGCAGCGCATCCATAATACGCGAGGCATGCGAAGAGCCCTTTCCAGGCGGGACCATCAACTCGACATGATCGGAAAACAGAATCAAACTGACGCGATCATTGTTGCGTAGTGCGGCCATGGTCAACAACGAACCAAGTTCCGCAATTATGGCTCGTTTCTGACCACCCGATGCCGTAATCATTGACGCGGAGACATCGACGAGCAGGTAAAGAAATTGTTCACGTTGTTCGATGTACCTGCGGATATGAGGCTCGCCCGTCCGCGCAGTCACCTTCCAATCCATCGCACGAACGTCGTCGCCCGGTTGATATTGACGCACATCTTCAAACTCAATCCCCTGGCCACGAAAAACGCTGCGGTATTCGCCCGCCAACAGATGCTCGACCGGTCGGCGACAGCGAAGTTCTAAGAGCGACAATTGGGTGACGGCGTCTTGAATCATGATGTCGTCACAGGAACGGTCGACAACATTTGATCGAGCAGGTCATCCGAAGTGATCGACTCCGCTTCGGCGCGATAGGAGATTGCCAATCGATGACGCAGCACATCATGCGCGACATCCTTCACATCTTGAGGGATCGTATAGTCTCGCTGATGCATCAGTGCATTGCCTCGCGCCGCCAGCGATAGGTAAATGGATGCTCGTGGAGACGCACCGAAACGAAGATACCGATCAATGTCCATTCCATAGTGATTAGGATGCCGTGTGCAATCGACGAGACGCACGATATAGTGTTCGATTTTTTCATCCAAAAAGGTCGCCTCTAAAGCCCCACGCATTCTCAGCAGTTCATCGATCGTGAGAACCGGTTCGATTTTGTAAGCCGATTTGGTTGTCGCCATCCGCTGCATAATCTGCAACTCTTCGTCCATCGATGGGTAGCCGATCTTCAGCTTGAACATGAATCGGTCCACCTGCGCTTCGGGCAGTGCGTAGGTACCTTCTTGTTCGATCGGGTTTTGCGTGGCGAGCACAAGAAACGGGATGGGAAGATTGAAGGATTCCTTGCCCAGGGTGACCTGCTTCTCTTGCATCGCTTCGAGCAACGCCGACTGGACTTTTGCAGGCGCCCGATTGATTTCGTCTGCCAACAGCAGATTTGCGAACACCGGCCCCTTCTCGGGACTGAATGTATGATTGCGAGGATCATAAACCAACGTGCCGGTTAAGTCGCTCGGCAACAGATCGGGAGTGAACTGGATTCGGCTGAAATCAGCATGAATCGCCTGGGCGAGAGAGTTGACTGTCAATGTTTTCGCGATTCCAGGAACGCCTTCGAGCAGCACATGGCCGTCGCAAAGCAGTGCCAGCAGCAATCGATCAATCAGGCTCTGCTGACCAACGACCAATTGTCCAATCTCGCCTCGCACCTGGTTCAGCTTCTCACCGCACTCGATCGTTTGGGGTCCCATCAGTCTTCTTTAACGTGTGTCCAATTTTTAATTAGTCTATTGGCTCAGCGCTAGTTTGAGAATCGGATGTGGTGGAAGTATCCTGATCGGCGAGTAGGTTTTTGCTTAGCGAAGCACTCGAGATGGCTGCTGGGCCAATTGCCAATAGATCTGCTCTCCGTCGCGGCGGGTCAGCAACATGTTCCGTTTGGCAGCGGGCAAACCTTGGCGAACGAGCTCGTAGAGGTCGCGAAGCATCGATTCATTGTCGCCGTAGTAGCTGTGCCCAAGTAGACTCAAGTCGATTCCGCTAACGTCGATCGTTTCCACTCCCGGAACCACGACGATGTTCGTGCCACTCTCGCCCGCTCGCGGATACCCGTGAACCTTTTTTGATGCGATCAATGCTTGATCGTCCGACGATGCATAGAGCGTCACCTGGTTGGAAACTTCGAGTAGCGCCGGAGCCAAGTCGCGGCGAAATCGATCGGCATCGACATCGGGGGCTGCTAGGACGATACGGTCGAACATGGGCGTTGAATCGATATCACGGGGACTAAGCTCAAAACGAATCTGCTCGATCGCAGCGGTCATCGCCCGATTGCCCATGCTATGAGCGACAACGTTGATCGAGTCCGCCCCACTTTCTTCAGCCAATTCCAACAAGAACTGTTTCAGATGGTAGATCGTCCACTCGGAATTGTTCTCGTCAATCGTGTATCCCATCAACGATGCTTGACTGGGCCAACTGTAACAGACCGGAACTCCCTCGAACGGCAAATCGACCGCAATTTGTGCGGTCCGAAGGACTGCGGATTCAAAGTCGACGTTGTAGCCATGAATGAATACCAACAAGTCACGCTCGGGTGACTTCGCGATCATCTCGGACATGCGATGTTGGAAATCGGTTTTCCCCAGTTCAATGGCACGGGTCAAAACGACATGTTTTTGTTGATCTTCGCGGACTTCAAAGTGTAGCAGGCTGGGACGTTCGACCAACCCGCGCTGATGCGAGTCGGGCACCGTCACCTCACAAACGCCACGGACCAATTGTCCACGTTCGGACGTGTATGTGACGCCATGTTTTTCAATATTCGACTGACCAAGTGCCACCATCGCTGCGGCCAAGCAACCGATTAGGCTACCGCCAAGCATCGCCAGATTACCGGTGCGAGCTCGCCCGCGAAGCCAACTTATTGCACCAAACGCGAATAGCAGAAGTGAAAAGCCGGTCAAACCTACGAATGCCGTCTTTTGTCCACTGAGCTGATAATCGGACAAACTCACCGCACCGCGGTCCCGGTCGGTTGCATAAAAGACCTGAACGGTCGCGAAGCCATCCTCGGTCGGTGCTTCTTCCATGCGCGCGGTTTCGGGCCGCGCCTCGAGGGAGTGAGGCATCGCCACTTCGCTCCGAT
>JGI12210J13797_10337260_pt1 | contig 11760 bp, 8 predicted proteins | sample ElkSlonscriptome_3_FD_13797 | JGI IMG/M metagenome (IMG submission 13797) | reverse complement strand
AACTAACAAAACGTCCTTGCCCTTGAATTCCAAGGGAATGGGGCTGAGTTTCTTGCGGATGCTGTTTCGGCGCTCCAGTTGTCCGGGCATAATAAAGGTGCGGCCAATATAGCGGTTTTTGATAAAACCTTCCCGGTATTTGATATCCAGTGCATGGGCAATAGGGAGCGCCGAGGTCCGGCTGGTATCCGGAATGGGAATGACGACATCAAAATGGAGAGTCTTCCATTCCCGGAGAATTTTTTCTGCAAGGCATTCTCCCATGCGCAGGCGGGATTTATAAACGGAAACTCCGTCCATTATACTGTCGGGACGGGCGAGGTACACAAATTCAAACAGACAGGGATGCAGTTTTGCATTTTCCGCACACTGACGGGAAAACAGATTCCCGGCGAGGTCGATAATCACGCATTCCCCCGGTTCTACATCCCGAATTACCTGATACCCGTTAGCGGTAAGGGCGACGCTTTCGCTTGCGACCATATAGCTGACAAATCCCCCGGGGTCCTGGCGTTTACCCAGGATGAGCGGGCGAATGCCCATGGGATCGCGAAAAGCCACTACACCATAGCCCAGAATCATTCCTACCGCAGCGTAGGCTCCGAAACAGCGTTTATGAACCTGAGCAATGGCTGCAAATACATCGTCTTCTTTGAGTCGAAGTCGCCCCCGCACCGTAAGTTCATGTGCGAAAATATTCAGCAAGACTTCGGAATCACTGTTGGTATTCAGATGTCGAAGGTCGTTGGTGAACAGTTCTTCGGTCAGTTTTTTGGTGTTGGTGAGGTTTCCATTATGAGCAAGAACCAGTCCGTAAGGGGAGTTTACGTAAAAAGGTTGCGCTTCCGAACAATTGGAAGAGCCTGCGGTAGGGTATCGGCAGTGACCAACCCCCATGCTTCCCAATAAGGTAGACATTTTGGACTGATCAAACACATCTCGGACGAGGCCGTTATCTTTCTCCAAGTAAAGGCGATTTCCATCGCAGGTGGCAATGCCGGCAGCATCCTGGCCACGGTGTTGAATCATGAGTAGCGCGTCATACAGTGACAAAGCTGCCCGTTCCTGGGGTTTGGTTACAACGCCTACAATACCGCACATAAATGGTCCCTCGGGGGAGGAAGGTGGAAACGAAAGTGGAGAGGAGCTTTCAAAACAGGCTTGTTATAGCTGTGTTAGCCGAGGGTTCAAGATCTTATCTGACCTTTCCCATTTTCGGTGGCGGATTTATACCTGAAGCCCTGAGATCCCTGCGCCGGATCCGCCCCATCTCCTGGGCTGCAAGGACGGTGTGGAAAAAACCAAAAGCCATTACGGTGCCCCGATAGCCAGTTGCCAGTTGAGATGAGACCGCAGGAGCTGACTTTCCGCATATTGGCGGTCTTGTTCGGCCTCATAGGTTTGAAGTGTGGAGGCGATCAGAGCGACTTGCTGGATTAAGCCGGCCTCCCTTTTCCGTTGCTGGCTGGCCTCCACAACTTCGAAAGAGCGGACTCTCTCTTGTGACAGATTCAGAAGCTGTTTTGACTGCTGAAGTTCAATCCGGGAATCGTCCATTTCCCGAAGGGCAATCAGAGAAACGGATTGGAATCGGGCCTTTGCGTTTTGTCGCTCGGCTCGGGAACGGGATTGTTTCGCGGTCGTATCAGGCGCAAAAACGGGAATGGAAACCACGGGGCCCACCCAGGCGTGCCAGGGCTCCACGTTATCACGATTTTTGGCCTCGGCCCCCGCGCTGGCGACCAAAGCCAGGGTAGGGTACCGGTCTTTTTGATGGACAGATACTCTGGCGACCGACTCTTGCAGATGCCACCAGGCCCGTGCAACATCCGGCCGTTGCAGGAGCTGATCGGTCTGCAAGTCGGGTTCCAGCTTGTGTAGCGGAAGTTCGCTGAAGTCCGGATAGGCGGCAGGTGCTTTGTCTCCAACCAGGCGGTGTAAACGGGCTTCAGATTTTTCGAGACGCCCCTGCAGGGTAACGGTCTGTTGTTGAATCACTGTCAACTGTGCTTTATGGAGTTCCAGGTTGTTGGATGCCATAAGGCCTGCCTCCACTCGGGCGTTGTAACTGTCAACCCGTCGTTTCTGCAGACTGAGTTTTTTATTCTCAATGAGAAGCTGTTTCCTGTAGAGATCCCGATCGATACAATTCCCAATAATTTCTCCAGCTAAAAGGAGTCGAACGGCCTCCAGATCGGATTCGGCGGCCTGTATCCCCGCTTCCGCTTCGGAGGCTGCGGCTTTGATCCGTCCGCGAAGATCAAGTTCCCATCGAAAACCCGCGGTGGCAAAAAAGGGATCGCTGTCACCGGCGCGGCGGTCCGTGTACATGGTGTTTTCTCGGCCGGTTCTGACACCCACCCGGAGTTCAGATTTCGGCCTTCCATCTGCCCGTACGCCTTGCAACACCGCCCGTGATGCCGCAATCGAAGCAAGTGCGACCTGCGGGTCGGGATGAGCGGCCAGTCCTTGTTCCACCCACTCCGACAGAGTTGGGTTATCGTACAGGTCCCACCATCCCTGTCCGGACACACAGAGAGGAAGGCAAACCAGCAGAATCCAATATCTCATCACAGAATATCCATGGCCGTGGCGTTAAGAATGAGGACCCCGTTCGACGGATCCGATTCAACAATACCGGTTACCCGTAGTTCACTTAATTCCGCGATTCCCTGAACGCCTTTGATAGGGGCACGGAGAACGATACCCTGATCATCCACGATTTGGACAAGGACGGTTTGGGCTTGAATGAGCTTTGGGTCATCACAGCAGTTATCCCAGGGGGTTTCGCAGGTATCCCCCTCCATCAAGTCGCAACTGATCAAAACCTCGGGATCGCCCATGGTAAAGGCGGCGCGTCCTCCCACAAAGGGATGTGGACTTCCCATGATTTTGCCTTGGAGGGTGAGGGTGTCTCCCTTTTTTGCCGTGGCTTTGGCCTCTGCAATGTTCTCGACCTCATCCAGAGGGGAGGGGGTGTTCAGCACCGCTTCGATTTTGACGGTATCCTGGGAATCTACAGCGGAGTTCCCGGGTTCTGGGAGGGGGTCTTGACTGCATGCGGTTAAGAAGCAGAAGAGCAAGAGTGTAGGATATGGAGTTTTCATGGATTTGTCCTGGTTTAGGGTTAAGCACTGTCGCGCAAGGCGCGGGGAAGAGGGATGCCGAGGCAACGGAGAGCGGGGGGAAGGGCACCGAGGAGTCCGAGGCTGATTCCGGTGACGAGTCCGATTTGAAGGGTTTGAGGGTCCATACGAAGAGTGAAGGCACCTGCGCTGAGCACGATGGCGCGTCCGGAAAGTAAAAGCGTGGCGGTCAGTGCGCCGATCAGGGTACCGATGAGCGATGTGAGGAGGGATTCCTGTATCAGGGAAACCAGAATCGCGATGGGTCTAAATCCTAGAGCCTGCAGGGTGGCCAGCTCCCGAACCCGTGATGCGAAGGCGGCGTAAAGTGTGTTTAACCCTCCGAAGACGGCCGAGAGGGCAATCATGGCGGCGGTGATCCAGACCATACTTCGCACCGGGGCATGAAAGGCATTCAGTTTTTGATAATAGTCGGTTTCCTTCATCGCAACCAGTTCCAGATCCAAACGCTGTTTGGCAAACAGATCCACATCATCGGGTTGTGCACTGCCCAGGCGTAAAACCAAGGTGCTGATACTGTCGCGTTGCGCAAGGGTGCGCAGTTCGTTGAGCTCCATCCATATTTCAGACTCTTTGACGGAGCCCGGGCTGGCAAATTGACCGGAAATCGTGAGAGGGACACCGTCCACGTCCACGGAGTTCCCTACTTCAAAGCTTTCCTGAGGAACGCCAAAGGCTTTCCAGGCCAATCGCCCCACCAGGATTTCGCCGGGTCCCGGAAAGGTTCCTTTCTCTAGCAGAATTCCGGTATGGGTGAGGAAAGCGCTGGGAGTGATGCCTCTGAGCATTCCGCGGACCCGACCCACTTCGGGGACTTCAAGGTAGCTCATATTTACAGCTTCCGGAGAAGCGGCGATCATTCCCATTTGCTGATAGATTCCACGAATCGTGCTTGTGGCAATCCCCGAGGCTTCTTCACTGATTTCGCTGCGCTGGAGACTTTCTTCGCTGCCCGCGCTTAGAAACAATACATTATCGATTGACCCGGAAGATTTGAGGGAAGCGCTCATACTGTGGTTCAGGGCATGGGCACCCATGACCAGAAAAACTACCAGTGCGGAACCGGCCACGGTCTGAACCGATCTGGAAGGATCCCGGCTTAAATTTCGTAAAGCGTAGTGAAACGGTAGAAACATGTTTATTCCTGCAAACTTTTCAAAATGGGTTGACGGGCTGCAGTAAGTGCAGGCACCAAGGAGGCGAAGAGGCCGAGACCCAATGCTACGGTCATGCCAAGGAAAAAGACTTCAGCTGAAGGAATAATGGTAAGCAGTTGGCCTTCATTTCCAAAGGTCAGGGTACTGAAGCGAAGAGCGAGCGCCCCCAGTCCCAGTCCGATAATTCCTCCAGTGGCTCCCAGCAGAGCGCCCTCCAACAATACCAGCCATGCTATGGCGGCGGCGGGATATCCGAGGGTTTGCAGAATGGCATTTTCTTTGACCCGGGAACGCACCACCAGCAAAATCGCATTGGCAATCAATCCCAGGACGGCAATTACGGCACCGAGTGCCACCCATCGGGTGAGATCCAATAATTCAAGTAAATCCCCGGCGGCCTGTGTGAAAAACGCAGAGGCGGGTTGGGTAAATGTGGGTTCTTCTGCACCCGCAAACCGTTCGTCGATGGCTTCGGCAACCGTTTCCAATTGTGAAGAATCGTCTACCCGTACATTAAATTGGGTGACAATTCCGAGTCCGCCCCTTCCGGTTTGTTGCAGAAATGGGAGGTGAACATAGGCCACCGCATTCTCTTGCGCCAAGTTGGAGCTGAATATTCCTTCGACATGGACCCGAACCCCTGCGGCTTCAAAGCTGTCGCCCACGCTCAAGCCACGGCGGCTGGCGAAAAATTCTCCGATCAGAGCTCCGTCATCTCTGGAACGCCATGCACTCAGGGAGCCTGCCAACAGGGTTAAATCGGGCGTGTAGCGAATAAGATTCTCCGGTGGAACGCCCCGAAAGGTCACAATGTCCAAACTGGCACTGCAATTATTCACGGTAATCTGAATGGGAATCACTTCCCGCACCCCTGGAATACTGCGGATTTCGTCTTCATAATATTCCGGTAACCGGCTGGTGGTGGGACAGAATCGGTTTTCCCGAAATACCACGAGGGTACTCTCGTTTGCCTGACCTTTTGTCGCATCCTCCACGGATCGACGCATATTCTCCACGACCCCATATAGAAACATTCCGCCCCCGATACCGATCAAGGTCAACAAGGTGCGAATTCGGTGACGAAGTAACTGTTTTATGGCCAACGGAACCAGAACCAGTGCGCGGCGAATCATGTGGAAACCTCCTCCAGCAACCGGCCTTTTTCGAGATGCAGACAGCGGTCTGCCGCTTCGGCCGCTCTGGGATCGTGGGTGACCATCACAATGGTTTTCTTTTGCTCCTTCGTGAGTGAACGCAGGAGGGATAAAATGGACTCTGCGCTTTCCCGATCGAGATCCCCGGTAGGTTCATCCGCCACCAGGAGGGGTGGATTGGCCACCAGAGCTCTGGCAATGGCGACCCGTTGTTCCTGACCTCCGGACAGTTCACGTGGGAAATGATGCATGCGGTCTGCCAACGCCACCAGTGCCAGCGCCTCTTCCACACGTTCCCGGCGCTCGCGGCGGCCGAGGGGTTTCAAAAGTAAGGGGAGTTCTACATTTTCGAAAGCGCTTAATACGGGGATAAGGTGATAGAGTTGGAAAATATATCCCACATGAGATGCCCGCCAGGCGGCGAGTGTGCGGCCTTTTCGTTTTTCCATGGCGATCCCGGCAATCTCCAGGTGACCGGAACTCGGGGTGTCTATTCCGGCCAGTAAATTTAAGAGTGTGGTTTTTCCTGAACCCGAGGGGCCCATCAAGGCAAGAAATTCGCCCTGAGGAACTTCCAAATCCAATTCGGCTAATGGGGTGACCACTTCCGCACCTTTGTGGTAATGTTTCGTGAGTTTGCGACAGGAGATGAGAGGAGAGGTCATGGTTGTTCCTGATTAAAGGTTACCCGATTGCCGTTTTGAAGCGTCAATGGAGGATTGAGGACAAGAAGTTGACCTGGACCGGGTCCTTCCGTAAGCAAATGATAGCCATCTTTTTGAAAACCAGCGAGTTGAACCTCCTGTCGCTGGATGGTGTCGCTGTCGGGGCTTACGACCCAGACGGACCCGCTTTGATCAGAGGGGGATAGGAGTGACGCATCCGGAATCCAGGACCCGTATGCCTCGGAGGGTTCAGAGGAAGAGGTTTCCGATGCGATAAACTCTGCACGGCATAACATTTCAGGACGCAGGGAAGGGGGTGGGTCGGTTAGAACGACTTTTACCTGAAGGGTATTTCGGGTGAGATCGGCTTTTCCTGTAATCTGAGAGACGGTTCCATAAAAAGGGTGGCCCTGGAGCATAGAACTGCTTAACCGTACCGGCATCCCTGCGGCAATTTTTCCGGCATCCACGAGGGGAACATCTACCCGGACTTGCAGATTTCCTGGCCGATAAAGGGTGAAAAGAGGATCGGCTCCCGGGCGTGTCCACAACCCCGGCTCCGCATTTCGGGCGAGAATGATCCCGTTGGCAGGAGCATGAATCTTTGTTCGGGAAAGATTGAGTTGGGCCAGAGAGAGTTCAACCTTTAAGGCCTCCAGCTCAGCCTGACTCTCTGAAAAAGTGGCTATCCGGCCTGTGGCGAGAGCGGTTTCTTCGCGCAAAATGGCTTTTGCCAGCATGACATCTGCCCGCTGGGCGGTTTGTTGGCTGAGGGCCGTCTGAAGTTCCGAGGCGGAGCGGTCTTCTTCCTTCAAGGATCGTAAACGGGCGAGGAAGTCATGGGTTTCTTCAAAACGGGCTTCGCGGATTTTCAGCCGTGCTTCTGCTTTTTGAATGTCGGCTTTTCCGGCCTCAATGTTCGCCTGGTCGGAGGAGAGGGCTTGGGTGCGAGCCTTGATTTTTGCTTCAAGCAGGTCGACTTGGTGCTGCAAGTCTGCCGGGTCCAGAGTTACCAGAAGTTCTCCTGCATTTACGGACTGCCCTTCCAAGGCGAAAACCTCCTGAACAAGCCCAGTGATTTGTGGGGATACATGAAGAGGATAGGGGGCGGCCTCAACCCATCCCGCTGCCTGGGTTATGGCGGTAGCTTTGGAGGATGGATTAGATGTAGAGGAATCCTGTTGAAACTCGGGGGGGATTGGCAGTAAAAGCACTGGAGAGACCGATACCTTCACACCGGGTTGTAAGGAGTCTCCAAACACGAGGAATAGTAAATACGCCGCTCCGGCGAATACCAAAATGGGTAACCCAAAGCGGGAGAACCAGACGGATCCGGGGAGAGAGGGTGAAGATGGAGGAGGGGGGGCTTGAGTAGAAGTAGACATTAAATAGCCGTGATCATGTACACAGAGAGACACCTTCGTCGGAGAAGGGTTGGGGACGTGTTGGGGGAGAAAGGCGCGGGGCCTTTCTCAGATCACAGCAATAAATGCGTCAGTCGAACTGAAGCAGGGGGCCCAGTGAACGGGCAGAGTCTTTTCGTCGAATACAAAAGGATAACCGGCTCCGGCCATCTGTTGTTAAGATTGTATTCACGGGGAATTGGAAGTGGAGTTGAAAATCCCACCAAAGGAACCGGGGTATCTTTCTCGACAGTTGCTGAAAGAATGCAACAGTCACAGTTTGAAGAAACGTCTGCACTGAGCCCGGATCTCTGAGGCGATGGCTCCTCACCACAACAGGAGGAGCTCAGAATTTCGGTTGGAGCCATCGATGGACAACAATAATCGGTACAGGTAGTCGCGAGGGTCGGGAGTAAAAAGCACAACACCGTTATCAGAAGACTGTAAAGTCTAAGTGCAGGATGGTGTTGAAAAAATGCCATGGTTTGAACCTATTCTGGATTCAGGGTTCTGTCAACAGGATTAGTTTTTCGACCTTGGTTTGGTTGCACTTTCTTCGGATAAAGACTGCCCGTTAAAGCCCATCGTGGCGATCATTTCGATAAATTCGAAAGGAAGGCGGATACTCATGAGCACTCGGTTGTCCTGCTTAAATGTGGCTCCGCTTAAGGGGGGCGAATCCTGAAGACCTTCAGATAATGTATTGAATATTTCGAAGGTGGCCTCTTCCGGCATGTAGCTTACGATAAAATCCATATACGCACTCATATCCAAATCAAAGTAATAGAGGGCTCCTTCGGGATAGATGCTGTGGGCATACATGGAGGTTCCGAGCGCATTTCCGCTATCCATCCGATCCAACAGCTTGTCCAAAGATTGTGTTCCCATGGTCCATAAAATCCGGTTGTTTTTGAGTGCGAGCTCGGAATCCATTTGCGACATCTGGAGCACCTGGAATTGCTCTGCCATCTGTGGATCCATGTTGTCCAGTTCGTAGCTGAAATCGTATTGATGTACAGCGGTGCCTTTATATTCACGGCTGTTTAACTGTAGATCCATTTTCATCGGGATGCCCATGTCCTCATAAAACCCCATTATGGGTTCCATGAGTTCGCTGATGGTTTCAAGACTGGAAACCATGGCCTCTTCATTGGTTACAGATCCTATGTAGCCCAGGGAGAAGCCGGATTCAGGATCCAGTTGAATGGTTTCCGCCACACTACCTGAAAAGAAGTCTGTCCAAAGCTCCATCATGGTTATCCAGTTTTCGGTTACCTCAGGATCTAAAAACATTTCCTGGGCGAGCTGTTCGGTTTCGCCTTTCAAAAACGTAGCCAACGCTTCGGGATTTCCAACGAACATTTCAAGTGCCATCATCCCGGGTTCAAGGTAGGCAACCGATATAGCCGGATCAGGAGTCAAAACGTCAGGTGCGGTTATCAAGGTGTGGAGTCGGGTATCCTTTTTTGCAGAAAAGAGATATTGATACTCCAGCGAGTCCGCACGCGGTATGATGGAGAGGTCCAAGGAGTCAATTTGGGAGAAAATGGAAACCAGGATCCGCATTTCACCTTCCAGGATTCTTCCCATGTTCTGCATCGGATTCTTTTGTCCTTCCGGAACCGCGGGGGATCCTTTCATCATCATGGCCGGCAGCATGGCGATTCCCATATTAATCTGGGGACGGAATCGTTCAATCAGTTTTGCGGTTTGCATTCGCACTACACCTCCAGCTTGATCGCTTTTCAGTAAGGCCGCGGCACAGGCTGTGGCCTGGTTTTTCCCTTGGTCAAGCCCGGGTTGGGTTTTGGAAAGAATCAACAGACGGTCCTGAACCAGACTTTGTACCTGCAGGCTTTTGGTGAGTGGAGATAGGTTGTCCAAGGTCTGCGATTCCGGATCGCATTGCACTACCGCATACCAGGTGACCCCATCCCACACAACAGCCGCGCCACCTCCTTCCGGAATAAAAGATAATTCAGGATCTCCCAGCATTCCGCCGATTTGAGCTTTCAATTGAATGCTCTCGTTTTCGGGCATGATTCTGTCCGCATAGCCTTGAAGGATCTCAATGGTTTGATGCAAATCGGGAACAGAAAAGGAAACCAGGCTGCCCGACAGTGTTACCGGCTCGGGTATTTCCATTTGGCTGTATGCGACCCAGGGCAGGCTGTGGATCAAGAGGGCGGCTTTCAGTAGTCGTTGAGTTTTCATGTTATTTCCTGTGATATATAGGGGGGTAATTACGACATTTATACCTTAAAGGAATCCATGTCATCGACTAAAAACTTCATTTAGATTTATACATCCCATGTTGCCGTTTTCCGAGAATCGGCAAAGCGGCTTTAGCGAATCCTCTTCTTTAATTTTTTGTGAGGTCGGGTAGGTTACGGGTATGCCTGATAAAAGTCCCGTTGTAATTATAGGTGCCGGAGTGGCCGGATTGTGTTGTGCCCTTGATGTAAAAGCCAAGGGGATTCCGGTATGTGTGTTGGAAAAAGAAGCACGGCCGGGGGGGAGGGTGCGGACCGAGGATTTCGAGGGTTTTCGACTGGATCGTGGATTTCAAGTGTGGCTGGAAGCCTATCCTCAATGCCGTAAGCGGCTCGATCCCCGGAAATTGCAGGCAGGCGCCTTCGGTTCAGGTGCGGTTATCTTTGATGGGAAGAGATTGCGCTTGTTTGCGGATCCCTTCCGTCATCCACGGCAGGCGCTGAAAAGTGTATGTCATCCCGTGGGATCATTGAGAGATAAAGTTCGCATGCAGATACTGCGATCCCGTTTAACGCATCGGGACATGACACAACTGTTTTCGGGAGAGGAAATGTCCGCCATGGAGTATTGGCAGAAGGAGGGGTTCTCTTCCCAAATGATTCAGGGATTTCTTTCCCCGTTTTTCCGGGGAATTTTTCTGGCAGAACCTGAAGACGTTTCACGCCGGATGTTTGATTTTGTTTTTTCCATGTTCGGACAGGGAAAAGCCTACCTTCCGGCGGGAGGAATTCAGGCCCTTCCTGATGCGCTGGCGGCAGAATTACATCAGGGAGAACTCCGTTTATCCACTCCGGCTGAACACATTCAGGCCCATTCTGTACGAACAGGTTCCGGGGAGCAAATCGCTGCATCTGCCGTTGTGGTGACGGTTCCGGACGATGAGTCTCTTGGTGTCCCACGCCGCGAATCACGTTCCGTAAGCTGTCTCTATTTTGATGCTCCCAAAGCTCCGGTACAGGGACCCTGGCTGATTCTCAACGGATCGGGACAGGGGAATGTGACGCAGGTTTCTGTTAACAGTTCTGTGGCTCCGGGCTATGCACCTGCTGGACGTCATTTGATCTCCGTATCCTTGAATGGTCTTTCCGAAGAGGGGGAGTCCATGCGAAAAGAGGCCGTGATGACAGAACTCAGGCAATGGTTCGGATCCGAAGTGAATGAATGGCGGTTTTTAAAAGAAATGGAAATCGCCCATGCTTTGCCCGCATTTGGAGAAGAGGAGTTGCCTGGACCTGGATGGGTCGAAAAACAAGGAATTTTTTATGCCGGGGATGGCTTTCTGCATCCATCGTTGCAAGGGGCGATGGAGTCCGGTTCGCGGGTGGCGGCTGAACTCTTAAAACGACTTGACTAGGATTAAAAAATTTCGCTGACCCCTATTTCGAAGGATTCGCCGTGGAGGTCGACAGGGTAATGATGGGGATCAATGGTATATCCTTTATGAAGCATGCGCGCAAAAAATTCATGAGCATGCGGCCGACCAGGTTCGGAAAGGATCAATGTGCCCTGTGGCGCCAATAGGGTATGTACGCTGCGCACCAACTCCGGAAAGTCCTTTGGATGATAAAGGATATCCGCCGCCAAAATCACATCGAATTGCATGTCCAAGTCAGGATTGCACCAGTCGAGGGGGGTTACCCTTGCAGGGGCCAGGTGATTCAGTTGCCAATTTTCTTCGGCCAAAGCCAACGCTTTGGGTTCTACATCCGTCACTGTGACTTCAGCCTCCTGATTCCCGGCGGCGATGCCGGCCAAACCGCAGCCACAGCCGATTTCCAGTACCTGTTTCCCTTCAAGAGATTCTCCTGCCAGCAGGTGTTGGCTTAAAGCCAAAGCCGACGGCCATACTGAGGCCCAGTAGGCCGGATCCCCATCGACCGGGAAAGCTTCCGCATAGCGAAGGTAGAACTCATGGTCTTCGATATGAAGGTGGGTTTCTGTAAACTGCATGGTGTCGTGTA
>JGI12210J13797_10281845_pt1 | contig 11760 bp, 8 predicted proteins | sample ElkSlonscriptome_3_FD_13797 | JGI IMG/M metagenome (IMG submission 13797) | reverse complement strand
GGCCGAGTTATTGACGAGGCGCTCGAGCCACTTGATGCGGTCCTTGGCTCGCTGCTCGAACTTGTCGCCGGCCCACTTGGCCGTGTCCTTCGACCACTTGGCGAAGTCCTGACCGTTGGCCTTGAACAGGCCGCGCCTGGACTTTGCGCTGACCTCGAGCAGCTTGAGCGCCGGAATCGCGATGGGTCCATCGTCCGTCGCAAGCCCGACCCACTCGCTGGGCATGATCTTCACGCCCCCGCCGTTCCACATCTTGTAGGCGGTGTCGCCATCGAGACCCAGGACTTCGGTCGCGCGGCTGTAGTCACCAAGCAGGGCCATGGTCGTCACCTTCGAGCAAGGCAGCGAGGCGCCTGGCGCCCTGGTCGAGGCGGCCTACGACGACGCCGCGCTCGAGCTCGAGTGACCGGTTCGAGCTGTCATTTACCACGTGACCGGCGGAGTCCAGCTTGCTGGACGGAGTCCGCTCAGGTCGACGAGTACGATCGCCAGGCCGCGCGCAGTCAAATTGCCGCCCCGCCCCGGAGCCGCGAGGCTCCGGCAGCCGGAGCGCAGCGAAGGCCCCGCGGCGCAGTCAGCCGATCCCGCAGTAGGCCGTGGCCGGCTCCGAGCTGTTGTCGTCGTCCTTACACTCGATGAAGGTCGGGTTCATCGGGTCGATCACGATCTCGCCGACGAACTCGAGATCGGTGTTGACCTCGAGCCCGGTCTCGAGCTCGAAGGTCTGGATCTGGCCGGGGAACAGCGACTCGGTCGTGATGATCTGGCCGACGACGCTGTCGTCGTCGAGCCGGGTGACCTCGACGACGACGCCGGCCGGGAGCGGCGCGAGGCCGACGTTGCGGACGCTGACGCGGACGATCATCGGCGCGCTGCACTCGACGTCGAGGTCGACGGTCGCGTTGGGCGCGTTGAACACCCCCTGGTCCTGGACGTTCTGGCGGAAGTTGTTGAGCCAGGGCAGCAGCCAGTTGGGCTGCTCGAAGGTCGGGATCGAGCCGTAGACGTTGGGGTCGTTGCAGGCGCTGTCCTCGGAGTTGCAGATGTTGGTCACGTTGTAGGCGTGCTGGTTCCAGATCGTCCGGGTCCCGACCCACGAGCGATCGACGGCGCCGAACACCGACAGGCCGCGGTAGTAGACCTGCTCGTCGCTCGCGGGCTGCCACGGCGGGAGCCCGGTCTCGGGGTCGCCATCGGTCCACGGCGCGGTGTTGCACGACCAGTTGGCGCTGTTCGAGACCTGGACGATCTCGGCCGACTCGTCGCCGTCGACGTCGGCGACGATCAGGGCCTCGGTCGCGGTGAAGGTCGTGTTCGACGCGGCGAAGCGCAGCTCGCCGGTCTGGCCGTCGAGCACGCGCAAGAAGCACTCGTCGGAGTAGACGACCTCGGCGAAGCCGTCGCCCTCGAAGTCGAACACCGATGAGCCGGTCACGGCGCTCGAGGTGTCCTTGGTCCCGTGCTGCCACTTGATCGACAGATCGGCCTCGTAGACGACATAGACGCTGCCGCCGGCGATGCCGATCTCGGGCGCGCCGTCACCGTCGAAGTCGGCGACGGTCGGCGGGCCGCCGCGGGTGTCCTCCATCGGAATGTCGACGGGCCCGGCGACCACGCTGCCGGTCGCGGCGTCGAGGACCCAGACGTCGCCCCTGACCAAGACGATCTCGACGGTCCCGTTTTGATCGAGGTCGGCGACGGCGGTGAAGCCGTCGGGCACACCCGGGGCTTGCCAGATGACGTTGCCGTCGATGTCGTAGGCGGTGTTGCCGGCGAGCAGGTCGGACACGCCGTTGCCGTCGACGTCGACCATGTGGCTGAGCTCGCGGCCGATGCCGCCGCCGGTCCCGGCCTCGCCGACCCACTTGCGGGTGATCGCGCCGTTGGTCGTGGTGAACAGGGTCCGGCCGTAGGCGATCTCGGGGAAGCCGTCGTGGTCCATGTCGGCGATGGCCAGGCCGCCGCCCCAGCCGAAGCTCCCGCCGATGTCGCCGACAGGCTGATCGCTGATCCGGGTGACTTCGCCCTTGTCGTTGACGAGCGCGACCTTGCCCTCGCCGGTCACCGCGACGATGTCGGGCCACTCGTCGCCGTCGATGTCGCCGAGCGCGACCGAGAGTCCGGCCCAGCCGCTCGAGCCGTCCTCGGGCGTGGTGTTGGTCCAGATCTGGGTCCCGTCGCGGCCATCGATGAGGTTGAGCTCGCCGGTCCGACAGGACGCCTGGTTGCCGCACGAGCAGCAGGTCTGGTTGGACCCGCCAGACACGAAAGCGAGGTTGGGCGGGTCGTTCTTGTCGAGCTTGCCGTCGCAGTTGGCGTCGTAGATCCGGGCCACGGTCGGCGTAGCCCAGACGTCGGTCTTTTGCTCGATCGGCGCCTCGAGGCCCCACTGCCACTCGACCACGGCGTTGAGCTGGCCGGCCGGGGGCATGTACTCGCAGGGCTCGACGCAGTCGGGCGGATCATTGGGCTCGCCCGTGCAGATCACCGGCAGGCCGACACACTTGCCCGTCGGCGGGAGATCGTCGAGGCACATCAGACCGGCCGGGGGCATGCCCGGCCCGGGGCTCGGATCGCCGAGGCCGAGCTCGCAGTACTCGTCGTCGGCGCAGTCGGCCGCGGTCGTGCACGCGGCCCCGGGTATCGTGCAACTGTCGAACAGGCAGACCTCGCCGCCTTCGCAGCACCCATCGCCGCAGGCCGACTCGAGCCCACAGCACATCCCCTCGATGCACACGCCCTCGGGGCAGTCGAAGTTGTTGAAGCACTCGGCCGGATCGCCGTCGCCGTCGCCGTCACCGGGCAGGGTCGTCGCCGACTCGGTCCCCGACTCGCCGGTCTCGGCCGAGTCGGAGCTGGTCCCGGAGCCCTCGCTGCTGATGCCGGGCTCGTCGGTGTCGGCAGCGGACGAGTCGCCGCAGGCGGTCAGGCCGAGCAGCGTGAGGGCGAGGAAGGTCGAGGCGGTGCAGCGGTCGAAGCAAGGGTGATACATCAGCGACTCCTAACCACTCACACCTACACTGGCGCACACTCTCTCGTCTAGACCCATCGCGCGGGCCGAGACCTGATCCAAAGACCGAGATCTGGCGTTCACTCCCGAGTAGCGGCCACTCGGGGCCGAATCAGCGCGTGTGTGACTTTCTGACCGACGGGGCTCAGGGCCCGCCGTCCCCGTCGCCGGTCGTGGTCATGTCCCCGTCCCCGTCGCCGGTCGTGGTCATGTCCCCGTCCCCATCGCCGGTCGTGGTCATGTCGCCATCGCCGTCGCCGGTCGTGGTCATGTCCCCGTCCCCGTCCCCGTCGCCGGTCGTGGTCATGTCCCCGTCGCCGTCTCCGGTCGTGGTCATGTCGCCATCGCCGTCTCCGGTCGTGGTCACGTCGCCGTCGCCGTCGCCATCGCCGTCGCCATCGCCGTCGCCACCGGAGGTCTCGTTGCCGGTCGTCGGCGGCGGGCCCATGCACTCGGGCGAATTGCACACGCAGACCCCACCGTCGCACTCGAGCGCGCCATCGCACTCGTTGCCCGCCGCACACTCGCAGCCGAGGTCGCCGAGGATGCAGCCGTAGTCCTCGGCCGCCCCGTCGCCGTAGGTCTCGAGCACGGGCTCGGCGCCATCACTACTACAAGCGAGGCCGAAGCCTGCGCCGAGGATCACCGCGAGCAGGAACCTGCGGGCGTGGGTCGCTCGAACCATGGCGGGATTATAGGCGCTGCCGGGTCACGAGAGCTACTCGTTTTCGACCGCGCCGTTGCTGATCCAGGTCAGGATGTCGGCGATCTCGGCCTCGGTCAGCGAGCCAGTCCCGGTCAGCGGGTTGTAGGGCATCGGGTTGCCGGTGATCGAGTCGTCGCCGATCAGCTTGAGATAGAGGTAGCTTTGCTCGGGATCGCCGGGGGTGATCAGCGGCATGTCGGGGTTTTGCATCGAGGGCTCGAGCAAGCGCGCGTAGACCTCGTCGTCGATCAGGTTGAGTCCGGCCTGGGGCTCGTTGCCGCCGTGGCAGCCGCCGCAGTTGAACTCGAGGATCTTGGAGATCCGCGCGGACCAGGTCACGCCCTCACCGAGCAGGTTGAGCCCGGCCGGGTCCTCGCTGTACGAGCAGTTCTTGTAGTCGATGCCGCGGGCGAGGTCGGTCTCGGTCCCGCCCTCGGGGAAGCCCTCGACGAGGCAAAACAGCGCGAGCATCTCGGCGATGGTCAGCGGCGCGTTGGCCAGGGGCATGCGCGAGCCGGGGATCTGTTCGCCGAGCATGACCCCGCGCAGGCGGGCGATCAGGTAGCTGGTCTCGGGCGAGCCAGGCTCGAACAGGTGGATGGGATCTTGCTCGCGGGCGCCGAAGGTGCCGTTGCGGTTGGGGTCGCCCTCGATGATGCCGACGGTCAGCAGCCCCGAGACCTGGTCGTTTTGGTACTCGCGGACCTCACCGATCAGGTGCGTGCGCCCGGGCAGGATGTACCAGCGCGTGGAGTACTCGGCGAACGCGAAGTCCTCGACCTTGCCGTCGTTGATGAAGGTCCGCTCGAACTCGGCGGTCGCGTTGACCTGGGTCTGGTCGCCGGGCAGCGGATCGGCCAGGTGGATGTGCAAGCCGGGCGAGTCCTCGGGCGGGAGACCTTCACCTTGGAAGTACTCGCCGGGGACGTTCTCGAGCCAGCCGATCTCGAACTGGCCGGTGTTGATCCCGCCGCCGACGAGGCGGAGGCGATCGCCGGGCCGCTCGCAGCGGTCGTAGACCGACTGATACTCGCCGTACTGGACGTTGCAGTTGGCCCCGAACGCGGCGGCGAAGTTGGCCGGCGTGCGCAGATCGGGGAACTCCTTGCTGTTGTGGCACACGCCACCGTTGGGCGTGCAGGTCCGCCAGATGACCTTTTGGTGGAGCTCGATGCCCGTGCGGAACTGCGACTGGGCCTCGAGCACGATATCGTCGTCGCCGGTGTAGGGGTCGGGATCGTCGGGCGTCTCGGTCTCGGGCCGGTCGGGCTCGAACTCGATCTCGCCGGGGTCGAAGCTGTCGCCCAGGGTACAGGCGCCGAGGCTCAGACCGACGAGCGCGGCAGACAGCGCGAAGACAGGCTTGGTAGTCGACATCGGGTCGCTCCTCAACTCAATCAGGTCAGGGGTCAGGCGATGAACAGGTCCTCGAAGGGCTCGTCAGCCGGGAAGAATTCCTCGTGTTCACAGCCGAGCGCGTCGAACAGGGTCTTGGCCGTGGCCCGGTAGCTGACGACCTTACCTTGGGGCGAGAGATCGCTGGCCGCGGTCTCGCCGATCATCCGACCCTGGGCGACGATCGGACCGCCGAAGAAGGGCATCGACATCCACCGCGTCGCGTAGTCGCCACCGTGGTCGCTGCCGCGCGCCGAGTTGAACCGGCCGCCGCGGGTCGTGCGGCTAAACTCGCTGCCGAGGGCGACGATGGTGTGATCCCAGTAGCTCCCGCCCTCGGGGTGCTCCATGGTCTTGAGCGCCCAAAACAGGCCGGACAGGAGGCGCGAGAGCTCCTGGAGGCGGCCCGGCAGGCCCTGCTCCTCGCCCGAGTGGTAGTCGTAGCCGCCCTGGTCGAGGTACACGGCCGGGCAGCCGTAGTGGAACAGGCGCAGGGCCAGGCGAATGTTGCGCGAGGCCCCCCCTTGGCCGAAGACCTGGGCGAGCTGGGCGTTGCTGACCCCGTCGAAGGGCTCGGTCGAGCCGTTCTCGATCTTGAGCGGGTCGCTCGAGAAGATCTCGGCGTAGGCCTTGGTCGCCTCGCGCGACTGGAGGTAGGCGTCGACGGTCTGATAGTGCGGGAGGTTGACGCGGTCGCGGAAGCGGACGTCGTAGTCGTTGGTCATGGTCCGCGCCCAGTCGGGCAGCAGCTCGTCGGTGTTGAAGCCGAAGCGATCGAGATCGTCGCCGCGCATGACCGGCGGCCGGTAGGCGGCGTAGTCGCCCGAGCCCCGGCCCATGCCGGCCTGGCCCATGATGATCGCCGGGAGCAAGGTCACGCCCTCGGTCGAGGCCATCTCGTAGCGCGCGCGCAGGCCGTAGTTGATCATCGTGAACAGCCCGACCTGGCCGTTGACGTAGCCGGTCAGGTAGCGCTCGAGCCCGGTCTGGTGGTTGCCGTCGGCCGAGCCCGCGAGGGGCTCGTGGTCGACGCAGGGGATGACCGCGACCTCGTTGCTGACGTCGGTGAACTTGGGCACGCCGAGGCCCTGGAGCTCGTCGTTGTACCAGCTGCCCTCGCCGGTCGCGGTCTCGAGCAGCTGGCCGACGCCCCACTCGGTCCCGCTGGCGACACCGCTGGCGGTGCCCCAGGGGCTAAACTCGTCGCCGACGGCGGCGTTGAACGCGGTCGGGAACCGGAACCCGCCGGACAGGCGGATATAGACCAGGTGCTTGGCGGTGCCGAAGCCCGAGGTGTTGGCGTGGGCCCGAGGGATCCACAGGTGCGGAGCGCCGATCGCCGCGCCGGCCGTGAGCCCGCCGAGGCCGACGGTCTTGAGGAAGCCGCGCCGCGTGGTCTTGAACTTCTTGTTCTTGGTGTCTCGCGTGGTCATGTCAGCCTCCGTCTCCTAGTAGAACAACATCTCCGCCGACGAGAGCAGCGCGAAGCAGGACGGCCGCGCGAAGCTCTCGGCGGTGCAAGGTTTGGGGGTGCACTCGTCGGCGTAGACGCCGACCTGGTCGAGCTCCCACTGGCTCGGCTCGCGGCCGAAGAACAGCCGGGTCTCGCGGGCGACGATGTCCTCGGCGGTCTCGGTCGTCAGCGCGGTGTTCGGGTCCATGCCCTCGGGCAGCAGCAGCGAGGCCGAGACCCCGCCACCTTGGAGGGCCGGGTCGCAGATCTCGGCCACGTAGGACTCCTGGACCGCGGTGTTGAGGATCGAGACCGTGGTGAAGCGGCCGTCGATCTCGTTGGTCGGGCAGCCGCCGAGGGTCCGGGCGAGGTTGCGGTAGTCGGCGACGAGCTCGCGATCCTCGTTGATGACCCAGCGCGAGTTGTTGACCAGCGCGAAGGTCCAGCCGTTGGCGCCCTCCTCCTCGTCGAGGAAGTCCTCGGGGTGGGAGATGCGGTGGTCGCAGGTCCCGAGCTGGACGCCGGTCATGCGCTTGATCGAGTCGAGCCAGCCCTCGGGGTTGATCTGCTTGAGCGGCCCGTAGGTCCAGCGGTAGTTGCTGTCCTCGAACTGCTGGGCGCTCTGGAGGTAGGGGATCGAGGTTGCGACCGCGTAGTGGACCGAGCGGATGTCAGCCGCGTTGTCGAGCAGGTAATTGACGAGCTCGTGGCGCACGGCCTGGACCTCGGTCCCGAGGTCGTAGCCGAGGTACTGCATGATGATGTCGTCGACCGCGGCCTCCCAGAAGATGGTTTGCTCGGCCATGATCCGACCAGGGAGCTGCACGGCCTCCCACTCGTCGGCGCTCATGTAGCCGCTCCACATCAGGCCCTCTTGCTCGCCGTTGCCCTCGACCCGCTCATCGGCCGACAGCTCGATCTTGTTGTAGCCCCACAGCACGCTAGTGCACGACTCGGCGTCGCCCTCCTGGTCCTCGCCGCCGGTGCAGCCGTAGTTGAGGTAGGCGTCGGGCACGGTCCCGAGGTGGGCGTGCTCGCGGTAGCCGTTGGACCAGACCGAGTACAGCCGACCCATGTCGCTGCGCTCGTTTTGGTAAGGCGGGCGGTGAAGGAACAGGCGAAACGCGGCCTCGGCCCGGTCGCCGGCGGTGTCGTAGCGGCGGACGAGGACCGGGTGCGAAGCCGTGACCGAGGCGAACAGGTCCCAGGGCACGTAGCCCTGGTAGGCCTTGCGCACGAGGTCGTCCATGTCGAACACCCGCTCGACGTTGACGAGGCGGGTGTTGTAGAGCATCAGGTCGGCCCAGCGGCGCTGCTGGACGAGGACGAACTCGTCGGTCGCCATCAGAGCCTTGACCGTCTCGCTCCAGTCTTCGCTGTTGCAGACCTCGTTGACCTCGGCCGGCGTCGGGTAGCGGCCGATCATGTCGACGTAAAGTTTGCGGCAGGCCTGGCGGCGATCGACCGGCTGCGAGGCCAGGCCCGCGCCCCACAGGCTCGGGCACACGGCCTGATTGACCGGGTTGGTCAGGTCGAGGGACGCGCAGTACTCCTGGCACAGCACGTCGCACTCGATCGGGCCCTCGCTCGGCGGCGTCGCGCCTTCGCGCTGAGCCGGGGGCGCATCGTAGCCCCCCGGAAAATTGCCATCGGTGATCGGATCGCCGTTGCCGACGAGTTCTCCCGGTCCGCGCTGCGGGTTCGCGGGGTCCATGCCCTCGCGATCGAGGCAAGCCGAGGTCGAGCCGAGGCCTGCCAGCGCCAACATCAGCGCCGGAGCCCAAGCTCGAAGCGAGCTTCGAAACGGGCCGCGCGCGGTATCGGGACTATCTGAGCGTGTGTGCATCACAACTCCCATGGGTCTGGTCGCCACGACGGTGGCGACCTCCCGATGATAGAGAGCTCGACGGCCCGCGCCCAGCCTTCCCCACGCCCCAATTTGACCGCCGGCCGTGGTCTGAGCCCCCCAATTGACCTGCCCTCAGGTGTCATGCGGCGTCTACGCGTCCATTTGGTGACCGCGCTCGCACACCAGGCAGGCCGAGCCTCCGAGCGGCGATCGCCGACCACTTGTCGCTTTTGGCCCTGGCGCGGGCCGCGGTATCTTGCGCGCCATGAAGCTCAGCCCCCTCCAGCGTCTGTTGGCCTCGACCGCCGCGATCGCGGTCTTGACCCTACCCGCCACCGCGATGGCGAGCGGCGAAGACGAGCTCGACGCCCCGTCGAAGGGCAAGAAGAACAAAGACAAAGATAAAGACGACGACCAAGACGAGCCCGAGCCCGAGCCCGAGCCCGAGCCCGAGCCCGAGCCCGAAGACGCGCCCGAGCCCGCCGCCGCTGACGACGGCCCGAGCATGAAAGGTCGCATCGGCCTTGGCGGCACGCGATCGCTGTCCGGCGTCAACGGGATCTCGCTGCGCTACTTCGCCGCGCCCAAGCTCAGCATCGGCGCCCTCATCGGCTTCGCGACCTTCACCCACCGCGAGACCGGCGACACCGGAGAGTTCGACGCGAGGAACACCGTCGGCCTGCTCGGCGCCGGTCTCCAGCTGTTTTACTGGCCGGTGATGATGAGCCGCGAGAAGTACATCTCGGCCGACTTTGGCTTCGGCGCCCGCGGGGTCGTCTACGTCGGCTTCATGGAGGGCGACGACAACCCCGACACCCTCGACGGCCCGCTCGAGATCGACATCGAGATCCCGATCACCACCTCCGTGTTCATCGGCGACTCCGTCGCGCTGACCCCCGAGTTCGGCCTCGTCGCCCGCATCATCCCGGGCAGCCGCGAGCCCGACGAGCAAGGCAACGCCGACACCAACCCCGGCAGCGGCGCGGGCGGGCGGCTCGGGGCCGAAGACGGGCCGGGCCTCGGCTTCGAGCTCGGCGAGCACGCGGGCGTGTTCTTTGGCCTGTCGATCACCTACTTCTTCGGCGCCGACGGCAAGAACAAGAAAAAGAAAAAGAAGAAGGGCAAGTAGGCTTCGCCGGGTGTCCCCTCGACTTTCGACCCTCGGGGTGGCCCGATATCGGGCCACCCCGCCCATGGCTCATAGCCTTGCTCAGCATGTCCCCGCGTGCTGAGATCTGACGATGAGCAATTCAGACGCCCGGACCTCGGGCGAGATCGTCATCGGACTCGTCGCCCCCGTCGGCTCGTACACGAGCCGGTTCGAGGACGCGCTGGCCAAGGTGCTCAAAGCAGCGGCCTACGAGCCCGTCCGCTACCCGTGCCCGGGACGCCAGGCCCGCATCTTCAAAGCCCCTTGCCCCTACGGAAGGGCGAGGGTAGTGTGGCTTGATGGCCATGCGAGAAGCGAAGCTCGACCTCGACGCACTCATGCGCTCCGCGGCCGAGGCCAAGCGGGAGATCGACAGGTGGCCGACATGGAAACGTGAGGCTGCAGAGGCCACCTTCGTGTCTCGCCTGCCGCTGCAGCATCGAGTCGAGTCCGGAGCCAGGCCCAAGACCAAGTCCGGCTGACGCGCGCGTGGCGTGGCATACTCCGCGCCGTGCGTCGCCCCATCTCGCCTCGAAGCTCCTGGGTGCTGCTAGCCCTGTCGTCCCTCGCCTGCGCCAAGCCCCAGGCCGTCGAGAGCACGCAGTCGATGCTCGACTCGGTCGCCGTCGGCCAAAACCGCTGCCCCGACGAGGACGGCGACGCCCGGCCCTTCGTCGTCGAGTGGGACGCGACCGATCTCGCGACCTTCGAGGCCAAGGCCGGCCGCGACATCGTGTTCGTCCACTACGAGGGCTGCGAGATCGAGATGCTCTACGGCTGCTCCGACAACAGCGTGCCCGGGCGCTACGGGGCCTACGAGCGGCCGGTGTTCACCAGCGGCACGGTCGAGTCGTTCGAGATCCACGATCAGGCCGAGCTGTGGGCCAAGCTCCCGCTCGGGGCCGAGGCCGTCGGCGCCCAGGTCTCAGCCGGCTCGACCCTCGAGCTCCAGTACTACGTCAGCGGCACGGCCACGAGCACGCGCAACTACGTCGAGCGGGCGACGATCGCCGACAACGGCCGCTGCGACCAGGCCACACACTTCGTCTCGGCCTACAACCTCGGCGCGTTTCGGCTCCTCGCCCACGAGCGCGACGCCAAGCACAGCTCGTCCGGCGTCGCCGGCTCGAAGGCCGCGAGCGACTCGACCAAGCTCAAAAACGGCGGCGACATCGACGACTGCACGAGCCGGACCCAGCAGCGCTGCCGCGTGCCGATTCGCCTGGTCCTCCAGGAGATCGACGAGACGGCCACGGCCAGCGACGACGCCCCAAAAAACCCTGACGCCGACGTCCGCCCCGATCCCGAGCCCGCGCCGGCCGAAGACACCGTGTCCGCGCGCGCGGCCAAGCTCCGCGAGGCCGCCCTGGCCAAGGCCGACGCCCGCGACGCGGCCGGCTGCCTCGAGGATCTCGACCGCGCCGACGCGCTGATCGACGACGACGAGACCCGCAAGCAGTCGGTCTACATCCGCGCCGTGTGCACGATGCTGACCGACTGCGACGCGGGCGTCGAGCTGTTCCACGAGTACATCGAGATGATCGACACCAACAAGGAGTGGGGCAAGTACGACGTCATCGCGGCCACGACCCAGCGCAAGAAGGCCTACTGCCCGATCGAGCAGCTCGACCCCGAGTTCGCCGCGACCGTGCTGTTCGAGCGCGCCCGCGACGGGGCGCGCAGCGGTCAGCCGGCGCGCTGCACCGAGGTCGGCGAGCAGGCCCTGCCGCTGGTCAGCAAGCTCGACAAGCTCGGCTCGGTCCACGCGTCGACGGCCAAAGACGCCGTCTACGAGGTCGCGCGCTGCTTTTCGCTGCTCAGCCGCTGCGACGAGTCCAAGCGCTGGTACGTCGAGTGGCGGATGCTCTACAACAAGGACAACGCGCCCAAGGCCACGGTCAAAAAAGACGCCCTGGAGATGTGGGCCAAGGATCTCCAGAGCGAGTGCGAGATGTAGCCAGCCGCCGGGCTACTCGGGCAGCTCGACCTGCTCGATGAAGTCGGCGGCGATCATCTGGGCGAGGTCGCGGACCGCGGCGATCTCCTCCTCGTTGGCCTCGGGCGGCGGATCGAAGATCAGCTCGCCGACGCGGCCGCTCGACCAGTTGTGGCCCCAGCTGTAGCCCCCGGAGTAGGCCAGCTGCAGGTCGGCAAAGCTGATCGCCTGGTGGTGGAGGAAGCCCGGCGAGCCGGCGGG
>JGI12210J13797_10029998_pt1 | contig 11760 bp, 8 predicted proteins | sample ElkSlonscriptome_3_FD_13797 | JGI IMG/M metagenome (IMG submission 13797) | reverse complement strand
CCCGGAGGCTTCGGCCATCCGGGCGCCAATCGGCCGCCATCCGGACCGAGCATGGGCGGCTCGGTCATCAAGCTGCTCATGTTCGGCATGCTACTGCTCGGATGCCTCGTCGGCGTCTACGCTGCAGCTTACAAGGGCTACGGCACGGCCTTCTTCGTCGGGCTGTTCGCCGGCCTATCGGCCTGGGGCGTCGCCAGCGGGGCGGCCGGCCTGGCCAAGAAGGAGCTGTCGTGGGCCGTGGTCGGCGGGATCGTTGGGGTCGTCACCCTCCTCTGTGTGGCGGCGGGCCCCAGCATCAGCGCCTCGGCCCGTCAGAGTAAAGCCGACGACGTCTTCGCCAAGCTCCGAGAAGACGGAGAGACCAACCCCGAACGCTGGAACCTCCGCTACTCGGAGAAGTACGAGGAGGCGTTCCTCAAGCCCGAGTGGTTCGGTCACTATACGCTGGCGCGGGTCCGCAAGGCCGTCGACGAAAAGCAAGCGGTCGATCTCCGCAACCTGATGAAGGAGATCGACGACCACGACGGCGACGACGACGACACGAAGGAGCTCCTCGAGGAGGCGCGGCACGACGCAGAGAAGGCCTTCTCGAAGATCTACGACGAGGCCACCGCGAAGATGTTCAAGGCGGTGGGGAGCAAGAAGCGGGAGTTCCCCGTAGACCCTGCGCTTCGCGGCGCCTTCGCCACCATGCTCCAGGGCCTGTCGTCGTCGACCGACGCCAACGTCTACGTCGCCTTCGTCAACGAGGCCAAGCTCGATCCGCCCGAGGGTACCGACAAGCTGCTGAAGCAGATGCAGCGTCACCCCGACGCCCGCGCCGCTTTCCCCAAGGGCAATGCGCCCGTCATCAGCGAGGGCAAGGCCTTCTCGACGGAGTTCGACAACAAGCGGCGCCAGACCTTCATCACGGCGATGAACGAGTCCTTCCACCAGGTCTTCGAGAGCGACGGCCTCTTCACCTTGGTGCCCCTGAAGGAGGGCGACGACCGCGACGGAAAGCTCATCTTCGAGGTGAGCTCGACCATCTTCCGCATCAAGGACTTCTTCTTCTACGACAAGACGGGCACCGACGGCATCAAGCGCTTCGCCGGCTTCCTCTTCGCCATCGAGGTCGACTGGGGCTTTCGTATCCTCGACCGCAAGGGCAAGGTCCTCTACGCCCCCAAGCACCTCCGCAGCTCGCCCGCCGAGTCGCTCAGCGTACGCCGCAAGCAAGGGGACCCGACCTGGTCGATGTACAGCGTGATGATGGACTCGGCCTACTACAACTACGCGCGTCGCGTCGTGGGCAACTTCGGCCTCACGCCCCCGCCGGTCAAGAAGGCCTTCTCCTACTCCGGCCCGATCAGCGAGTAGCCTTCCTCCGAGGGCGCTGCTCCCGTCACCCGAGCGACATCAGGGCGCGACCACGCGGCGGTCGCGTCCGGCTTCTTTGGCCTCGTAGAGAGCCCGGTCGGCTCGTTGCAGCCAGTCGTTGGGATGCTCGCTCTTCTTGAGCGTGGCCACCCCGACCGAGATGGTGATGGCGATGATGGCCTCCCCGTGCCGGATGCGTAGCCCGCGTACAGCCTCCATGAGCCGGTCGCCGACTTTGGCCGCGCCCGCGGCCGGGGTCTCGCCGAGCACGACCGCAAACTCTTCGCCTCCGTAGCGGGCGACGTAGTCGGTGCTGCGCGAGGCCACGCGAACCATCGTCGCGGCGAGGGTCTTGAGAACCTGATCACCGGCCTGGTGGCCATGGGTGTCGTTGAGCCGCTTGAAGTGGTCGACGTCGACGAGGAGCAGACTCACCGCCTCGCCGTCCTGCTGGAATTTCTGGGCCGCGGCGCCAAAGTGGTCGTCGAAGGCGCCGCGGTTGTACACCTGGGTGAGGCCATCGATCTCCGCCCTCCGCTTGGCCACGGCCAGTTCGGCCCGAAGGTCGCGCACGCGCGCGCCGATGCGCTTGAGCTCTTGGCGGTGACGCGCCTTGCGACCCTCCATGCTCTCCTGCACGTGGCTCACCGCGTCGAGCACACGCTCCCGTAGCTCCTCGAGCGGCGCCGTCTCGGCCGCCCGCCTCAGCCCCCCGAAGCGGCGCTCGAACTCGGCGTCGCTCTTGGCGTCCGACGCGAAGGCGCTGCGAATGCCATCGAGGAGCTGGCCGACGAGGCGGCGCAACCGCTCGACGTAGGCCTTTTCCCGCTGGCGGTGCATGCGGAACCGCGCCCGCAGGCCTCGCCAGTCTCGCTCCGCGGCCGGGCCGCGGTGCTCGGCGTCCGGATGTGGCCCTCGGTTCAAGATGTGCCGGGCCCACTTGCGCCATTGATCGGCCGCTTCGCCGGGGTCTTCCTCCTCGTTGCCGAAGGCCCCGTCGCCGAAGTCGCGAAGCAATGCGGACAGGGTGTCGAGTGCGCGCTCGAATTCGTCGTCGAGCTGGCCCTGCCCGTCTCGCCCCGCATCGCGATAGCCGCCCATGAGACATGCAGCGTACCGCCGGAGCTCTGCGGTTGCACTGGCTTGCTGGGCCGTCGGTTGCGCGGGCCAGCGGGACTCGGTACCTTCTCGCGCGCATGGCTGACGAGTCCTCCGACGACAAGACCGCGAAGGCGGGCGACCGCAACTCGATGCGCCGCAACGGCAAGCACATCTCCCAGCGCTTGGGGCTGCCTCCGGAGCATCGCTTCGATTACAAGGACCCGCAGACGCTGAAGTACTTCATCACCGACCGCGGGAAGATCGTCCCGCGTCGGAACTCCGGCCTGTCCGCCAAGCAGCAGCGCGACCTCTGCTCCGCCATCAAGCGAGCACGGGTCTTGGCACTCCTGCCCTTCACCAAGTAGCGCGTCCCTCTCCTGGCCCGGGGCCACGCTTGCTAGCATGCGGGTGGCAAGCCCGACCCACCTGGGAGGATATCGACGTGACAGCGTTCTCGTACACCCACGGCGCGAGCGCCGTACCTCTGCTCGGCGACACCATCGGCGAGAACCTTCGTCGTACCGTCGACCGATTCGGCGACCGGGAAGCGGTGGTGGTCAGCGCCCAGGGCTACCGCTGCACCTACCTCGAGCTGTGGGCCCAGACCACGCGCCTGGCCAAGGCCCTCATGGCCTGCGGCGTGAACAAGGGCGACCGCGTCGGCATGTGGTCCCCCAACCGCTTCGAATGGGTGGTGGTCCAGTACGCGACCGCGCGCATCGGCGCCATCCTCGTGAACGTCAATCCCGCCTACAAGGCGAGCGAGCTCAGGTACGCGCTCAACCAGAGCGGCGTCCGCCTCCTGCTCATGAGCGCCACGTTCCGCGCTACGAGCTACGAGGAGGTGTTCGCCGCGGTCGAGGCCGACTGCCCCGGGGTAGAGCAGGTCTACGTGCTCGACCGCGACTGGGAAGCGCTCAACGACCGAGCCTCGGAAACGGACGACGCCGCTCTGGCCGCGCGAGAGGCGCTGAACCAGTTCGATGACCCGATCAACATCCAGTACACGTCAGGGACCACGGGCGCCCCGAAAGGCGCAACCCTGTCGCACCACAACATCCTCAACAACGGCTACTTCTGCGCCCAAACTCTGAAGTACACGGAAGAGGATCGCGTTTGCGTGCCGGTACCCTTTTATCACTGCTTCGGCATGGTCATCGGCAACCTCGCCTGCACCACCACCGGTGCCACCATCGTCGTCCCCGGGGAGGCCTTCGACCCTGAGGCCACGTTGAAAGCGGTGCAGGACGAGCGGTGCACGTCTCTCTACGGAGTACCGACGATGTTCATCGCCCAGCTCAATCACCCGGACTTCGAACGCTTCGACTGCTCCTCCCTCCGCACGGGGGTCATGGCCGGCTCCCCTTGCCCGGTCGAGGTGATGAAGCAGGTGCAGAGCCGGATGCACATGGAAGAGGTCACCATCTGCTACGGGATGACCGAGACCTCTCCAGTGTCGACACAGTCACGCACCGACGATCCCTTCGAGAAGCGCGTGGGCACGGTCGGCGCCATTCACCCTCACGCCGAGATCAAGGTCGTCGAACCCGAATCCGGGGCCACCCTCCCGCGTGGGGTCCAGGGCGAGCTGTGCACGCGCGGCTACTGCGTGATGCTCGGCTACTGGAACGACGAGGCGGCGACCCGAGCTGCGATCGACGCCGGAGGTTGGATGCACACCGGCGACCTCGCCACCATGGACCCGGAGGGCTACCTCAAGATCACGGGTCGCATCAAAGACATGATCTGCCGCGGCGGGGAGAACATCTACCCGCGCGAGGTCGAGGAGTATCTCTACACCCACGCCGCCGTAGAGGACGCGCAGGTCATCGGCGTTCCGAGCGAGAAGTACGTCGAAGAGGTCATGGCCTGGATCAAGCTCAAGGAGGGCGCTTCCGTCACGCCCGAAGAGCTCACCGCCTTCTGCAAGGGGCAGATCGCGACGTTCAAGATCCCCGCCCACTGGAAGATCGTCGACGCCTTCCCCATGACGATCACCGGCAAGATCCAGAAGTTTCGCATGCGCGAGATCGCCATCGAGGAGCTCGGCCTCGAAGAGCTCGTGACTGCCTGATCGGTCAGCCTTCCCGGAGCTCGAAACGTCGGATCTTTCCGGTCGCCGTCCTGGGTCGCGCCTCCACGAGCTCGAACCAGCGAGGAACGGTGGGCTTCGGTGGGTCGTCAGCCGCCAGCCGAAAGACGCTACACGACGGCCCTGTCTTTTCCGCCTAGAGCGACGGAAGCTTTTCAGAGCGCAGCTCGTCTGCTATCCCGTGCGACCCTTCCCGCGGCTCAGGGCCCTCCCGTGGAGGCACCCATGGAGAAGTACGTCGTCGTCGATCAGGCGCTCATGTGCGCGTCCCCCGCCGAGGAGCTCGAGATGCTCTACGGCTCCTCGCTCTTGAGCGAGCTTTACCCCGAGATCACCGCCATGGTGGGCTTCGGTGGCGGTAGCAGTGGTCACAAAGACCTCTGGTGGCACACCAAGACGGTGGTGGAGCAGGCCGAGCCGGTGCGCGCGGTGCGCTGGGCGGCCCTCTTCCACGATGTGGGCAAGGTCCCCACCTTTTCACGCGAGAGCGGCAAGGTGACCTTCCACGGCCACGAGATCGTCAGCGCCCGTCTCTTCGACGCGGCCGCGCGACGCACCGGCATGGATGGCAAGCTCCGCAAGCGGGTGCGTCACCTCGTGCGTCACCTCGGCCAGGTGGAGAGCTACGCCTCGGACTGGACCGACAGCGCCGTCCGTCGTCTGCACAAGCAGCTCGATGAGGGCTGGGACGACGCCGTCCTCCTGGCCCGCGCCGACATCACGACCAAGCATGCGCACAAGCGCCGGGCCCACCGTGCGCGCATGACGGAGCTCGATGAGCGCGCCAGGGCCATCGCCGAAGTGGACGCAGCCCAGCCGCTGCTGCCCAAGGGTCTCGGAAAGCTCGTCATCGACGCCCTTCAGCTGACGCCGGGGCCCATCGTCGGCGAGACGATGAAGGAGCTCGAGCGCGCCGTCCAAGCCGGCGAGTTGCCGTCCCAGGCCGAGCCCGACGTCTACATCGCTTACCTGAAGAGCCAGTCCACACGCTAGAGGAGGCTCGTGCCTCAGGGGCGCATGCGGGGGTCGCGGAGCGAGTGCACGTGGGGCGCTTGCGTCCGCGACGCTTCGGTCTGCGGCGAGGCCGGGGCCCCTTCATCGGCGGCGGGGGGCGGGCTCGGAGCGGGGCTGTCGGCGGGGCTCGCCGGAGCGGTCCGCATCCATGGGAGCTGCGCTGGGAGCGTCTCGAGCCAGGGATGGGCTTGTTGAACCACGAAGGCGCCCGTGACACTCACGACGCTGGCCACGACGGCCCCTCCGAAGGCGCGACGGCGACGACGGGCACGGCGCGGGGCGGCGAGGGATTGTTCGATGGCCGCGCTCATGGCGGCCGCATCCGCGAAGCGGCGCCGCGTGTGGCGGGCCAGTGCTTGGTTGACGAGCCGACTCACCGCCCGCGGGATCCTCAGGGTGGGGGCCCGCTCACGCACGCTCTCCGGGCAGCCTTCGAGCTTCTTGTCGATGACGTCGACCGCGCTCTCGCCGACGAACGGGAGCCGCCCGGTGAGCGCCTCGTACATCACACAGCCGAGCGCGTAGATGTCGGCGCGCCGGTCGACCATGCCCCCTTCGACCTGCTCGGGCGCCATGTACTCGGGGGTTCCGAAGAGGGTGAGCGCCCCCTCGGGCATCGTTTCGGTAGCGTCGACCTCGTCGGGGCTCTTGGCGAGCCCGAAGTCGAGCAGGCGCACCCGGCCGTCCTCGCCGAGGAAGAGGTTCTCGGGCTTGATGTCCCGGTGGATGATCCCGTGCTCGTGGGCGACCGAGAGGGCCTGGAGCGCCTGGCCGGCGATGTCGAGGACCCGCGCCGTCGCAAGACGCCCCTCCTGCTCGAGCTCGTCGCGCAGCGAGTGGCCGCGCAGGAGCTCCATGGCACAAAAGAGCCGCCCGTCGTTCGCTTGGCCGAAGTCGAACACGCGCACCAGGGCTGGATGCTGCAGGCGCGACAGCGCTCTCGCCTCGCGACGGAAGCGCGCGGCGAACTGGGCCGAGTGGGTGTGCTCGGCGGCGAGGACCTTGAGGGCCACGCGACGACCGAGATCGACGTGCTCGGCCTCGTAGACGACGCTGGAGGCACCGCGACCGAGCTCGCGGCGGAGGCGGTAGCGCGTCCCGGCGAGCAGGCCCTCCTCCTCGGGCTCGGCGTCCTGCTCCGGCGGCAGCGGCGGCGGCCCGGACGGGACGACCTCCGTGCGGGCCGCCGAGACGAGCCGGGAGAACTCGCGGCGGCTCTTGCCCGGCTGAGCGGGGTAGAGGTTGTACATGAGCTGCGCGACACGAGCGCGGGTCCCACGCTCGCCGTTGCTCAGCGCGGGCGCATCGGACAGCAGCCGCGCGACGGCGGTGGTGGCGCTCCTCGTGGAAGAGAAGCGCGTCTCCCGATCGTGGCCGGTCAGCTTGGCGATGACCTCGTCGAGCGCGGCGGGAGCACCGACCTTGGCTGCGATTGCCGGCAGCTCACGCTCGCCGTCGGCGACGGCCGAGAGATGCTCTTGTGGGTCTCCCTGGAGGAACCGGCGTCCCGCCAGGAGCTCCCACATCATCACGCCCGCGGCGTAAAGGTCGACCCGGGCGTCGCCGGAGTTGCCGGCCGCGACCTCGGGCGCGACGTAGCCCGGCTTGGCGAAGACCACACCAGCCACGGTGTGGCACTTGCGGTTGGTGCCGCGCGCGGTTCCAAAGTCGATGACTTTGACCTCGCCGCCGTAGCTGATCATCACGTTGTGAGGCGACAGGTCCCGGTGGACGATACCGAGGGGCTCGCCACGCGCGTCGCGCCGCTCGTGGACGTAGGTCAGACCCTCGAGCAAGAGCGTGGCGAGGGCCACGACCTGCTCCCACTTGAGCCTGGCGCCCACGTCGGCCAGCCGCCGGCGGATCTGCCCGAGGCTCCGACCCTCGACGAACTCGAGGACCACGAAAGGGTCGCCCGTGGGCTCGTAGGTGGCCGCTTCGAGCACCTGGGCCACCCCCGAGTGTTGGAGCTGGGCGTGGACCCGCGCTTCGTCCAGAAAGCGCGCCAAGAAGTTGGGATCCTTGGCGTGCTCCCGGCGGATGACCTTGATCACCACCGGCCGCTCGGCGCCCTCGACGCCGCTCGTAGAGCCGAGGAAGACCTGGCCCATGCCCCCACGGGCAAGCAGCCGCAGCAGGTGGTAGCGACCAAAGCGACGGGGCAGCCCCGAGCGGTCGAAGCAGTCGGTGGAGGCATCGGCAACGGTCGGCATCGCACAGACGGTGCACATGTAGGACAAGGTAGGCCAAGTTTTGTCCTTCAACGGTCCCGACTTGAAGGACCCCGTTGGCCCGGCTACACCTGACTCGATGCGACTCGGCCCGTTGCGGTACGTCCTATGCGCGCTGGTCGCCGCGCTGGTGGTGTTCACCAGTGGCGGCGCCGCCGCCTCGGGTACGTCCGCAGCCTGCACCGAGGCGGACCTCGGCGTCCCGGACACGGCGGCCGACGGGGGCCTCTCCCCAGAGACTCCCCTCGTATCGTTGCCCGAACAGGCCGCCCCGCCCGTCTTCATCCCCTCGGACGACGCCTGCGACCCCGCCTACCAGGTAGAGGCGGGTCCGGCCATGTGCACCACCGACGGGGCGTCAGCGGTAGCGCCTCGCGTCATCCACGACGGCTCCACCGCGACCCTCGATGCGCCCGAGCCTTGCAGCTCTGAGCTTGCCCTCGGGGCGACGTACGATCGAGACGACAGCCCCCACGAGCGGCCGCCCAGCGTCGCCCTCGAGGCGTGTCTGTTCATCTCGCCAAGCCTTCCTCCGCCCCCGATGGTGGACACCGCGCCGAGCTTCCGCCCGCGTCAGAGCACCGGGCGCCGCGTAGCTCGCCGGCTCGACCGGCCCCCGCGCGGCTGAAGCCCCTCGTGCCCGCTCGAGGTCCATCTGCGCTTCTGCGCAGCTGCGGGACCTCACATGCGGCGTGAGGTTTCAGCGCGGCCCACGGCGGCGTGACATTGGGGTCACCCGCCTTTCCCCCGTCTCTCTCGCGGGTCACCGACCCGTGGGAGAGCGCGAGGCCCTAGCCGCAGTCTCGTACGAGCTCTCGCGCCCCCCGCTTCCATTCATTGGCTCGGGTATGTCCCCGAGTCCACCTCTCGGGGGGTCGCGACCCGCCGCGGTGTCGAGTGACGCCGACGACGGGCTTTGAAGAGGATTGAAATAAAATGAGTAAAGGATCAGCCATCGTTGGCTTCTTGCTGTGCTTCCTAGGCGGCATGGCCCTCATGTGGGGCATCGACCGCAGCAGCGGACACGGCGAAGGTCACACCGACATCACGAAGGAGGCCTCCTTCAGCGGCGAACAGTGGAGCGACGCCGGCGCCTCGGTGCCCGTCACCTCCGCCGACCCCATGTGGGGCGAGCGCGACGCACCCGTCACCATCGTGGTGTACAGCGACTACCAGTGTCCCTACTGCTCGCGTGCCGAGGGTACCCTCAACGCGCTGAAGGAGAAGTACGGTCCGGACAAGCTCCGCTTCGTCTGGAAGAACTTCCCCCTCCCCTTCCACAAGCAGGCCATGCCCGCTCACGTCGCGGGCCAGGTGGTCTACGAACTCGGTGGTAGCGAGGCCTTCTGGAAGTTCCACGACCAAGCCTTCCAGAACAACAAGGCGCTCACCCCCGCCAACCTCGAGAAGTGGGCGGCCGACGCCGGTGTCGACCAGGCGAAGTTCAAGGAGGCGCTCGCGTCCAACCAGGGCGCCGAGAAGGTCAACGCGGACATCGCGGCCGGCAAGAAAGTGGGCGTGCGTGGCACCCCGGCCTTCTTCATCAACGGCAAGTTCCTCTCCGGCGCTCGTCCTCAGCCCGAGTTCGAGAAGGAGATCAACGCCGAGCTCGCGGCAGCCAAGCAGCTCGTCGCGGCCGGTACTCCCAAGGACCAGGTCTACACCAAGCGTTCCGGGGTCAACTTCGACGCGTCCAAGGCCAAGCCGGCCGACGACAAGAAGAAGCCCCAACAGGACGACAAGACGGTCTGGAAGGTCACCATTCCCGACGGCGCCTCCATCAAGGGCAACGTCGACGAGGCCCTCGTGACCATCGTCGAGTTCTCCGAGTTCCAGTGCCCCTACTGCGGCAAGGTGCTCCCGAGCATCAAGAAGGTGATGGACACCTACGGCGACAAGGTCCGCGTGGTCTTCCTCGACAACCCGCTGCCCTTCCACAAGCGCGCCATCCCCGCCTCGACCCTGGCCCACGAGGCCAAGGCCCAGAAGGGCATGGAGGGCTTCTGGGCCGCCCACGACTTGCTCTTCGCCAACCAGCGCGCGCTCGAGGATTCCGATCTCGAGGGCTACGCGGCCAAGCTCGGCCTCGACGTGGAGGCGGTCAAAGCCGCCATCGCGAGCAACAAGTACAAGGACCGGTTCGCGAGCTTCCAGGGCCTTGCGAGCGATCTGAACGCCAGCGGCACGCCGCACTTCTTCATCAACGGCCGCCGCATCGTCGGCGCCCAGCCCTACGAGAAGTTCAAGGAGATCATCGACCAGGAGATCAAGAAGGCCTCCGCGATGGTCGCCAAGGGCACGGCCAAGAAGGATCTCTACGCCGCGATCATCAAGAACGGCAAGGAGCCGCCCCCGCCGGAGATGAAGGAAGTGGGCAAGCCCCCGGAGGACGCGCCGAAGAAGGGCGCCAAGAACCCGAAGGTCATCATCCACGAGTTCTCCGACTTCCAGTGCCCCTACTGCTCGCGCGTGAACGGCACCATGTCGCAGATCGCCAAGGAGTACGGTGACGTGGTCCAGGTCGTGTGGCGGCACAAGCCCCTGCCCTTCCACAAGGACGCCCCCCTCGCCCACGCGGCGGCCCAGGAGGCCTACGCACAGAAGGGCGACGCCGCCTTCTGGTCGATGCACGACAAGCTCTTCGCGAGCCAGAAGGAGCCGGGGATCAAGCGCCCCAACCTCGAGTCTTTCGCCGAGGAGCTCGGTCTCGACATGACCAAGTTCAAGGCGGCACTCGACGGCAACACGCACGAAGCCTTCATCAAGGCCGAGAACGACCTATCCAACAAGGTCGGCGTTCGCGGCACCCCCGGGTTCGTCATCGCTCCGGCGAGCAACGCCGGGAAGGGCTACTTCCTGAGCGGCGCCCAGCCCTTCGGGAAATTCAAGAAGCTCATCGACCGCGCCATCAAGGACAACGCGGGCAAGTGAGCTGCGGCGCTCCTTCGTGAGAAGGGGCTGACCGCCGACGGCATCGCGGCGGCTCTCCCGGAGACGGGGGGCCGCCGCGACGTCGTTTGTAGACCGCTTCGGTCAGTCCTGCGCCCGCTTACGGGCCAGGATCAACCGAGGAACCTCCGACGCGCACACCTCGGTGAAGTCGGTCACGTCGTGTACGGCCTCCCGATGGACGTCGTCGAGGCCGTCATCGCCGTAGAACATGGCCACCACCCGCTCCCGGATGGTGATGGGGATCATGACCACTTCGGCTGAGCCCTCGAGCTCGAGGAACTCGCGCAGGGCCTGGTCTGCCTGCTCTTGCCCGAGCTGGCGGATGACCGGGTCGCCAGCACGATAGGCCTCCGCGGCGATACCGGCCCCGTCGAGGTCGATGCCGAAGTCGTCCTCGGACGTCACGCCATGGCGGTAGCGGACCTCGAGGCGGTTCTCCACCACGCCGAGCAAGAGGCAGCGCTCGAAGAACTGCTGCGCGTAGCGCATGAGGATCTCGAGCAAGAGATGCACGTCCATGGCCTGGCTCGCCGCGATCTCTGCCTGGCGGCGCGTGAAGGGACCGCGGTGGCGGAAGTGCCGTTCGCCGTTGGGGCGGTCACTCGGATCGGGGGGCGCGCTGAGCGAAGCGCTGAACTCACCCGTCACGCTCACGGGGGCCTCCTCCTCGTCGTCACGCCAGGGTTGCGTGTCCCGCTTCTCGCCGTCGTCGAAATCGTCATCGCCGGCTTCCCCGTCGGGCAGCTCTTCCCCCTCGGCGTAGGGCTGTGTGATGCGGTTCGGCTCCTCGGAGGCCGGGGGCGGCGCGGAAGATTCGGACGGGTAGGCGCTCGACCGCAGCGCGTAGGGGCGGGTGTTGGGCTTTGGCTCGGGCTCCGACGGCACGACCGGCGCGCGGAGCATGGCCATGAGCTCCTCTGGGTCCGGGAGCCTCGGCTCCGGCTGGCGCCCCGACCGCACGATGCCTCCCGGGTGCTCGCTCATTCGTCGGTAGGCGGGACCACGTTGGTT
>JGI12210J13797_10010347_pt1 | contig 11760 bp, 7 predicted proteins | sample ElkSlonscriptome_3_FD_13797 | JGI IMG/M metagenome (IMG submission 13797) | reverse complement strand
CGACCGTCCACTTCGGCAGGCTCCTCGAGGCCGACCGCGGCTTCACCCCGGTGCACGTCCGCTACAACACCGGCCGGCGGGTGTCGCTCAACGGGCGCGATCTGGCGCTCGCGCTCGAGCGCTTCGTCGCGGCCTACCCCGTCCCGATCGAAGACCTCACGCTCATCGGCCACAGCATGGGCGGGCTCGTCGTTCGCAGCGCCGCGCACTACGGGCTCGAAGCGGACCACTCGTGGGTGGGCCACGTTCGGCGCGCGTTCTATCTCGGCAGCCCGCACCAGGGCGCCCCGCTCGCGCAGCTCGGTCACTCGGTGACGGGCATTCTCGAGGCGGTCGACCACCCGGCCACCCAAGTCATCGGCGCGATCCTCGGCGGCCGCAGCGCGGGCATTCACGACCTGCGCTATGGCGCCCTCGTCGACGAGGACTGGCTGACGGCCGACCCCCGCGCGATGAGCGACGCCGAGCTCCTGCCTGGCATCGCGCACCACTTCGTCTCGGCGACCATCACCGAGGATCCGGAGCACCCTCTGGGCGCGTGGATCGGGGACCTGCTCGTGCGCGGCACGAGCGCCGGTGGACCGCGGGAGGCGCGCTTCCCCATCGACACGAGCCGCTACGGCGGAGTGCTGCACCACCAGCTGCAGAACCACCCCGGGGTCTACGCGCAGCTCCTGCTGGCGATCCCCGAGCTCGAGCCCGACTGACGCGCTCAGTGGTTGGGGCTGCGACCGGGCTTGCGGCTGACCGTGTCGAGGCGCTCTTCGATGGCGTCCAGGTCGAGGGAGCGGATGAGCTTGGCCACTAGCCGCCGCTGGCGTGCGAGGGCGCTGCCCTTCTTCGCGCTCGAGAGCACGGCGAGCTCCTTGTCGACCTCCTCGCCGAGCTCGAAGGGCTTGCGGCGCTGGGCGGGGAGCGCCGCGAGCCGGGTCGCCAACGCTTCGAGCCGGGCCTGGTGCGCCTTGAGCTCCTTGCGCGCCTTGGTCCGGGAGTCGCCGACCTCGACGTCTTCCTCCGCGACGCTCGTATCGACCATCTTCCGGCGCTTCTTGCCCATCGCCGAAGCATGACCGCTGGCCGCGGCCAGAGCCAGCGCGAGGATGAATGTGGGGAGGATCTCCCCACTTCGAGCGGCCGAGAGTGGGGAGGAACACCCCAACCGCACGGATCCGATCGGGTCTTCGGGCCTGGCATCTGCATTGCAGCAGCAAGGGCCGATGCCTTCCTCGGGCTCCCTCTCGGGACGTTCGAGCCCCCATCGATTCCAGGAATCGAAGAGCCCCTGATGTTCCAGAATTCCATCGCGCTTCGGCGCGTGCTCGCGGCCCTGACCACGTCCATCGTGGCCGGGTGCATACCGACGCCCCCCGGAGGGACCGCACGCGATCCGAACCGCGACATCCCCGACTCGTTCGCCGGGCTACGCGACACACAGAACTCGGGGCTGATCGTGTGGAGCGAGTTCTTCGCGGACGCCCACCTCACCGCCCTCGTGGAGACCTCGCTCCGCAACAACCAGGAGCTCAACATCGCGATCCAAGAGACGCTGATCGCGAACGCCGAGGTGATGGGCCGTCGGGGCGAGTACATGCCGCGCTTGGGCTTCGGGCTCGACGCCGGTGTCGAGCACGTCGGTGCCTTCACGAGCCAAGGGCAGAGCGACGAGCGCACCGGTGTGGACTCGACGCTCCAGGACTACGGCTTCGGCCTCTACGCCTCGTGGGAGATCGATGTCTGGGGCCGGCTCCACGACCTCGCCGATGCGGCCGCCTACCGATACCTCTCGAGCATCGAGGGGCGAAACCTCATGGTGACCCGCCTCGTCGCCGAGATCGCCAGCCTCTACTACGAGCTCATGGCGCTCGACCAGCAACTCGCGGTCGTGACCGACAACATCACGCTCCAAGAGAACGCGCTCGAGATGGTCCAGCTGCAGTTTCAGGCGGGGCGCGCGACCTCCCTGGCGCCGACACGCTTCGAGGCCCAGCTCCGCGCGATGCAGAGCTCCCAGTACGACATCCAGCAGCGGATCGTCGAAACGGAGAACCAGCTGAACTTCTTGGCCGGCCGCTTCCCGCAGCCGGTCGAGCGGTCGACCGCGAACTTCCTCGACCTTGAGCCCCCGGCCATGAGCGTGGGCGTGCCCTCTCAGCTGCTGGAGAATCGCCCCGACATCCGCCAGGCGGAGCGGGAGCTCGCGGCGGCGGAGCTCGACGTGTCCGCGGCGCGGGCGGCCTTCTATCCCCGACTCGGGATCGACGGTGTGATCGGCTACCAGTCCTTCGACCTGACCAAGCTGGTGCGGACGCCCGACTCGCTCCTCTTCGGTCTCTTCGCGAACGTGTTCGCGCCGCTCCTCAACCGAACGGGACTGAAGCGAGACTACTTCTCCGCGAACTCCCGCGAGATGCAGGCGGTGCTCCACTACGAGCGCGCCGTCCTGACCGCGTTCATCGAGGTCAGCAACCGCGTGAGTCTCATCCGCAACCTCGGCCAAGGCTACGAGCTCAAAGAGCAACAGGTCGGCCAGCTCTCCCAGTCGATCGAGATCTCGAACCAGCTCTTCAACTCGGGGCGAGCGGACTACCTGGAAGTGCTGACGACCCGACGCGAGTCCCTCGAAGCACAGATCGAGCTCATCGAAATGAAGCACCGACAGATGGAAGCGACCGTGACCCTCTACCAAGCCCTCGGCGGCGGCTGGCGCCGGACGGGTCTCGAGCCGGCGGACGGAACCCCCGAGGACGAACGCGACGAAGAGGCAGCGCAATGACGTCGAGACTGAGATGGCTCGTGACGCTCACGCTCGTGAGCACCGGCCTCAGCAGCGGTGTCGCCTGCTCGGAGGGGCACGCCGAGGCGGGCCACGAGGAAGCGGATCACCCGATCGTGCTGACCAGCCCGGCCGTCATGGACGTGCCTACGAGTCGGCACTTCGTCTGCCAGATCCACTCGCAACGCCACATCGAGGTGCGCGCACTGGACGAGGGCTATCTCCAGGAGATTCCCGTGCAAGAGGGCCAGGCGGTTCGTCAGGGCCAGCTGCTCTTCAAGCTCCTCCCCATCGTCTACCGGGCTCGGCTCGATGGCGACCGAGCGGAGCTCCATCTCGCCGAGATCAACCTGCGGAACACGCGTCAACTCGCGGAGCAGGGCGTGATCTCGATGCAGGAGCTCGCGCTGGCAAGAGCCGAGCGCGACCGGGCGAAGGCCAAGGTCGATCTCGCCGCGGCCGAGTACGGCTTCACGAACATCGTGGCGCCCTTCGACGGAATCATGGACCGACAGCTGGTCCAGGAGGGGAGCCTGATCGAAGAGGGCGACATCCTCACGACGGTCTCGAACAACAGCGTGATGTGGGTCTACTTCAACGTGCCGGAGGCCGACTATCTGAGGTTCAAGATGCTGCCGGGCGCCAATGACCCGGAAGAGCCGCAGAAGCTGGTCCTCGAGGGTGCGGAGATCCAGATCCGATTGGCCAACGGCCAGATCTTCGACCAGGTCGCCAACGAGACGCTCACGATCGAATCCGACTTCGACAGCGCGACCGGCAACATCAAGTTCCGAGCCGACTTCCCGAACCCCGATCGGCTACTGCGCCACGGTCAGACGGGCACCCTGCTGATCAACGAGACGCTCCGGGACGCGCTCGTCATCCCGCAGCGGGCGACCTTCGAGGTGCTCGACCGGCAGTACGTCTACGTCATCGACGAAGAGGGGGTCGCGCACCAGCGCGAGATCACCATCTCGCACGAGTTGGAGGACATCTACGTCATCGAGGACGGCCTCTCGGCCGCCGAGAGAATCGTCTTCGAGGGGGCACGGCAGGTGCGCGACGGCGAGCACGTCGAGGGGACCGAGTTCGTGAGTCCGGAAGAGGCGCTGAGCGACCTCAAGCATCACGCGGAGTAGCGGCAGCCCACGCCGATCCATTTCACCATGTTCACGAAGATTCTCCATCGACCGGTCCTGGCGATCGTCGTCTCCATCGTCGTCCTCTTCCTCGGGTCGCTCGGGATCACGACCTTGCCCGTCGCGCAGTTCCCCGACGTCGCCCCGCCCACGGTCTACGTCTCCATCGCGTACCCGGGAGCGAGCGCGGACGTCCTGACGGACTCCGTGCTGATCCCCCTCGAGCAGTCGATCAACGGCGTCCAGGACATGCGCTACATGGTCTCCGACGCCACCAGCGCCGGTGAGGCGACCATCCGGGTCTTCTTCGAGCCCGGTACGGACCCGAACATCAACGTCGTGAACGTGCAGAACCGGGTCAACATCATGTTGAGCCGGCTTCCTCCGCTGGTCGTGCGCGAGGGCATCCTGGTCAGCCAGGTCGTCCCAAGCATGTTGATGTACCTCAACCTCTACAGCACGGACCCGGACACCGACCAGACGGACCTCTACAACTACGCGCAGGTCTACGTCATGCCCGTGCTCAAGCGAATCCAGGGCATGGGGATTCCGCGAAACCTCGGCAACCGAAGCTTCGCCATGCGCATCTGGCTGAACCCCGAGCGCATGCGGGCCTACGACATCGGTGTCGACGACGTCATGGAGGCGCTGGAGGAGCAGAGCATCATCGGCTCACCCGGCCGACTCGGTCAGGCCACGGGCATGAGCTCTCAGTCGAAGGAGTACGTGCTCACGTACATCGGCCGCTACAACGAGCCAGAGCAGTACGCGGACATCATCCTGCGAGCGACACCGGACGGCGAGATCCTCCGGCTACGCGACGTCTGCGTGCCGCCGCCCCCCGCCCCTGGCCACGAAGCAGACGCACACCGCGAAGAACACGACGGCGTCGAGCTCGGCTCCGAGTTCTTCGACATCTACTCGGACGTCAACGGTCACCCCGCCGCGTCCATCGTGCTGAAGCAGGCGCCGGGCTCCAACGCGGCCGCGGTCATCGACGAGGTCAAGGCGACCCTCGACGAGCTGAAGGAATCCTTCCCGCCTGGGATGGACTACGAGATCGCCTACGACGTCTCCCGCTTCGTCGACGCCTCCATCGAGCAGGTGCTCCACACGCTGCTCGAGGCCTTCATCCTGGTGTCGCTCGTGGTCTTCATGTTCCTGGGCGACCTGCGCTCCACGATCATCCCGACGTTGGCGGTCCCCGTCTCACTGATCGGCAGCTTCTTCGTGCTGCAGCTGATGGGCTTCTCCATCAACCTGATCACCCTCTTCGCGATGGTCCTGGCCATCGGCGTCGTCGTGGACGACGCGATCGTCGTGGTGGAGGCCGTGCACGCAAAGATGGCCGAGACCCACCTCTCGCCCTACCGGGCGACGATCGAGGTGCTGAAGGAGATCAGCGGCGCGATCATCGCGATCACCCTCGTGATGACGGCGGTGTTCGTCCCGGTGACCTTCGTGCCCGGTCCGGTCGGTGTCTTCTACCGCCAGTTCGGCGTCACGATGGCGTCCACCATCATCCTCTCCGGCGTGGTCGCCCTGACGCTCACCCCGGTGCTCTGCGCGATGGTCTTGAAGCCGCATGCGGAGGAGCACGGACCCAAGAAGGCGCGCCAGAGCCTGCGCGAGCGAGTGCGCGGGCTGAGCCCTTGGACGCTCGCCGTCTACGGCCTCCTCGGGGCGCCGCTCTTGGCGGGCCTCACCTACCTGGCCTACATGCTCTGGGGTCCGCTCGGGTTCCTGCTGGTCCTCGTCCCCTTCGCGCAGAAGCCCTTCAGCCGCGGCGTCGACAAGATCACGAGCTTCTACGCCGGCGGCGTGCTGCGCCCGATCGTCGCGCGCAGGCTGGTGACGCTGGCGGTGGTCGGCGCGTTTGCCGTGGGAATCGTCGGAACGAGCGCCGTCCTGCCGAGCGGTTTCATCCCTGGTGAGGACCAGGGCATGATCTACGCGGTCCTCCAGACCCCTCCGGGCTCGACCCTCGAGTACACGAACGCCAAGTCGCAGGAGCTGGAGCGTATCGCCGAGGAGATCGAGGGCATCAGCAGCGTGACCTCGGTGGCGGGCTACGAGGTGCTCACCGAGGGTCGGGGCTCGAACGCGGGAACCGCGATCATCAACCTGAGCGACTGGTCCGATCGTGAGCTGACCTCCGCCGAGATCATCGAAGAGCTCGAGGAGCGGACCCGAGAGATGACCGATGTGAAGCTCGAGTTCTTCGAACCCCCCGCCATCCCGGGCTTCGGCGCAGCCGGCGGCCTCTCGCTCCGGCTGCTGGATCAGACCCAGTCGAGCACGCCCGACTACGCGCGACTCGGCGAGATCAACGACGAGTTCATGGCCGCGCTCGAGGAGCGTCCGGAGGTCGGCAGCCAGTTCACCTTCTACGCCTCCGACTACCCGCAGTACGAGCTCGTCATCAACAACGACGTCGCCATGCAGAAGGGCGTGTCGATCGAAGACGCGCTGAACAACCTCAACATCCTCATCGGCAGCACCTACGAGCAGGGCTTCGTTCGCTTCAACCAGTTCTACAAGGTCTACGTCCAAGCGTGGCCCGAGTTCCGGCGGATGCCCGAGGACCTGGACGACCTCTTCATCCCGAACGAGGAGGGGGAGATGGTCCCCTACTCGGCCTTCATGACCGTGGAGAAGAAGCAGGGGCTGAACGAGATCACGCGCTACAACCTCTACCCCTCGGCCGCCATTCAGATCGTGCCCGCCCACGGCTACTCGACCGGGCAGGCCATCGCGGCGGTGGAGGCGGTCGCCGAGGCGACGTTGCCTCGCGGCTACGCGCTCGGCTGGGAGGGCCTCTCTTGGGACGAGTCGCGGCAGGGCAACGCGGCCCTCTTCATCTTCCTGATCGTCGTCGTGTTCGTGTACCTGGTGCTGGCGGCGCAGTACGAGAGCTTCCTGATTCCGCTCGCGGTGATTCTCTCCCTACCGATCGGCATCTTCGGCTCCTTCCTCTTCCTGAAACTGATGGGGCTGTCCAACGACGTCTGGGCTCAGTTGGGGATGATCATGCTGGTCGGGCTCCTGGGGAAGAACGCGATCCTCATCGTGGAGTTCGCCGTGCAGCGACGCAGCGAAGGTGCATCGCTGGTGGACGCAGCCATCGAAGGCGGGAAGCTCCGCTTCCGACCCATCCAGATGACCTCGTTCGCCTTCGTGGCCGGCCTCGCGCCGCTCGTCGTCGCCCACGGTGCCGGCGCCATCGGCAACCGAACCATCGGCATCACGGGCGTGGGCGGGATGCTCCTCGGCACGATCATCGGTGTGCTCGTGATCCCCGGCCTCTACTACCTCTTCGCGCGGATGTCCGACGGGCGCGAGCTCCTGCGCGACGAAACCGAAACCCCCTTGAGCGAAGGCGGCCACGACCCGCCCGAGCGATTGGCTGAAGGAGCCGAGTCATGACCACCCCCGAGCCGCTGATCGTCGCGCTGCCGCTGGACCACGAGACCGACGACATCCTATCGGCCGCTCTGGAGCTCGGGCAGCGGCTGGCGTGTCCAATCGTCGTGGTGCACGCGCTCAGCGAGCGGCGACTCGAAAGCGACAAGGGTCTCGCCGAGCGCATCGAGCGGGCCAGAGAATCCCTCACCCCTCGACTGGCGACGTTGCGCGCGGCGGGGCTGGTGGTCGAGGAGGTCATCGCCTGTGGCTCACCCGCCGAACTCGTGATCGAGACGGTTCAGCGATGCGGTGCCGAGCTCATCGTGATGGGTGGTGGCAGACCGGCCACGGTCCGCCGCTGGCTGGTGGGCTCGGTGGCCGAGGCCATCGTTCGGCGCGCAACCGTTCCCGTCTGGGTCGCTCGCGGAGGACCGCCGATCGGGGAGCCCATCCTGTGCCCCGTCGATCTGAGCCCGCAGTCGTCGCTCGGGCTCACGGCGGCCGTGCGCATGGCCCGGCTCTTCGACGCACCGCTCGAGGTGATGACCGTTCTCTCGGCCAACGAGGAGGTGACGTCCGAGGAAGCGCGCAGAGCCATCTCCGCGCAGCTGGCCGACCAGGCGACCGAAGGGCTCTCGGTGGGAGTCGGCGTGGTGAAGGGCGAACCCGCGGACCAGATCGTCGACGCCGCAGGCGGCGCCGGCCTGCTGGTGGTCGGCAGCCGTGGCTTCGACCCGCTGGTGCCCGAGTGGCTCGGGCCGGTGACGACGCGGGCGCTTCGCCACAGCCCCCGCAACGTGCTCACGGTACGGGAGGTGGACATCGATCTCGAGCGCCGCCAAAGCGCCGTGGCCAAGCTCGCCGACGCTCACGATGCCGCGCGAGCGTTGATCGCGGACGGCCGCGCGGCCGATGCGCTCGCGATGATCGAGAGCACGGCCGAGCGAGCCCCCACCAACGCCAGCATCCAAGAGACCTACGCCATCGTCCTCGAGAAGGTCGGCCGAGCGGTAGAGGCCCGAGGCCGCCACGAGATCGCCGAGATGATTCGTACACGCATCGGCCCGAGATGAACGCCGCGGAGTCGAGGCCGATCGCCCGAGTCGGTTCGGGAGACTCCTCGGGTCGCGCGGGACGACCAACTGATAGCCTGGGCGACGCCGAGTGACTCATGCGGGTGGCGCTAAAATTGATGGTCGTGTTCCTGGCGCTGCTGGTGACGGTGCTCGCCTTGGAAGGGTGGCTGCGCCTCCGCAGGGAGCGGGAGGTCGTGGAGAGAGACATCTCCCACGAGCAGCGACTGCTGGGACGCGCGCTCCGCCCTTCCGTGCGTGCCGCCCTGCGTTCGGGCGACCTCGCCGCTGCCCACGAGCTCCTCCACGTGGCCCAGGAGGGAGAGGCCGAGGTGGGGATCCGCTTGGTCGACCTGGGACCGACCGGGCTGGGCGGAGCACCTGCAGTATCCATTCAGCTCACCGGTCGAGGGGAGCGGGAGTCCACTCACGTGGATCGAACCACGGACCCCGGAACCGTCTACACATACATCCCTCTCGGAGAAGAAGCGCCGGGAACGGCGATCGAGCTGAGAGAGTCCCTCGAGAAGGCCGAGACCCGAATTCGGCAGGGAGCGATGGGGTTGCTCTGGACCACGCTGGCGGTCGCCCTGGGGGCAGCCTGGCTCGCGGTGTTGGTCGGGAACTGGATCGTCGGCCGGCCCGTTCGGGAGCTGGTGGCGCGCACCGAGGAGATCGCGGAGGGCTCACTCGACGTGCTGACGCCTTCGCCCCGTCGGGATGAGCTGGGTCACCTACACTCGGCCATCGCGAAGATGGTCGACCGACTACGGGAAGCCCGCGCCGACACGGAGCGCGAGACCGAAGCTCGCCTCGAAGCCGAGCGCCGCCTCCGCCACGGTGAGCGCCTGGCCGCCGTCGGCACCCTCGCCGCTGGTGTCGCCCACGAGCTCGGCACGCCGCTGCAGGTGGTCACGGGCCGGGCGCGAATGATCGAGGAGGCGAAGGAGACCCCCGCGGACCTGCGACGACACGCGCGCATCGTTCGAACGGAGTCCAAGCGAATGGAGCGCATCGTCCGGAGCCTCCTCAGCCTCTCGCGACCTCGGCACCGGGTGCGACGTCCGGTGCCGGTGCGCCCGCTCGTGGCCGAGGTGATCGAGCACTTGGGGCCGAACGCGGCGACGGCGGGCGTTCAGATCGAGGCGACCATCGACGAAGCGGTGACGGTCCTCGGCGACCGAGACCACCTCGCCCAGCTCCTGACGAACCTCGTGCAGAACGGTGTCCAAGCCATGCCCGATGGTGGCCGCTTGGCGGTCTCGGTGTCGCGCTCCGAAGCGCTGGAGCCTCCGCCCGACGTGCCTCCGCACGACGCCTATGTGCGCATCGACGTCCGAGACGAAGGTCTGGGCATTCCGCCCGAGCTCCAGGACGAGATCTTCGACCCCTTCTTCACCACGAAAGACATCGGTCAGGGGACCGGACTGGGCCTGTCGGTGGCGTTCGTGATCGCCCGCGAGCACGATGGCTGGCTCACCCTCGACAGTGAGCCAGGTGCCGGCACCACGCTCAGCGTGCTGCTCCCGGTCTCCTCGGAGGCCAACGCGTGACGAAGCCGACCGTACTGCTGGTCGACGACGACCGCGAGCTGCGCGAGCTCCTGCGAGAGCAGCTCGAAGCGACGGGTGACTACGCCGTGGTCGGTGTAGGGAATGCGGCCGAGGCGCTCTCGGCGCTCTCGGCGCAGGCGATCGACGTGGTCGTCACCGACCTGCGGATGCCCGGCACCTCGGGGACCAAGCTCTGCAAGGAGGTGGTGCGGCTGTTCCCGGACGTACCGGTCCTGCTCATGACCGCGTTCGGGAGCCTGGACTCGGCCATCGACGCCATCCGCGCTGGTGCCTACGACTTCCTGACCAAGCCCTTCGAGCCCGAGCGGCTCGAGCTGAGCCTGCACCGAGCCCTCGCCGATCGCTCGCTCCGCGACGAGGTCCGCGAGCTTCGCCGACGCACCGGCGGAGGGCCCGGCCACGCGGGGATGGTCGGCACGAGCGCGCCGATGGAGCGCCTCTACGATCTGATCGACCGGGTGGGTCATTCGCAGGCGTCGGTGCTGATCCTCGGCGAGAGCGGAACGGGCAAGGAGCTCGTCGCCCGCGCGCTGCACGAGCGCAGCAAGCGCTCCGGCGAACCCTTCATCGCCTTCAACTGCGCCGCGATGCCCGAAGCCCTGCTCGAGAGCGAGCTCTTCGGCCACGAACGCGGCGCCTTCACCGACGCCCGCACGGCGCGGCGAGGGCTCTTGCGCGAGGCCGAGGGCGGGACGGTCTTCCTGGACGAGATCGGAGACTTGTCCCCGACGCTGCAGCCCAAGCTGCTCCGGGTGCTCCAGGAGAAGAAGCTGCGCCCCGTCGGAGGGGACCGGGAGGTCGACGTCGACGTTCGGGTCCTGGCCGCGACCCACCACGATCTTCGAGCCGAGGTCGAAGCAGGACGCTTCCGCGCCGACCTCTACTACCGCCTGGACGTCATCACGGTGGGTGTGCCGCCCCTTCGCGAGCGCGGCGACGACGTCTTGCTTCTGGCCGACGTCTTCCTGGACGAAATCGCCGTGCGCGAGCGCAGCGACCCGCCGGAGATCTCCGACGAGGTGGCCCGCAGACTCCTGGCCTATCCCTGGCCAGGCAACGTGCGAGAGCTCCACAACTGCATGGAGCGCTGCGTGGCGTTGGCCCGGGAGGGCGGCGTCATCCGCGTCGAGCATCTCCCGGCGGAGCTCCAGAGCGCTGACGGCGACACGGGCGACTCCGCCGAAGAGCCGGCGCGTTTCTCGCCGCTCTACGAAGTCGAGCGGCGGCACATCCTGCGGGTCGTCGAAGCGGTCGACGGAAACAAGAGCAAGGCCGCGCGCATCCTGGGCATCGATCGCAAGACCCTCCACGCGCGCCTGTCGCGCTACGAAGAGTGAGCTCGGCTCAGCCCGACACCCGCGCCCGGACCTCGGGCCTGGGCTCGGGATCCACCTCGGCCAGCGGCCGGGTGCCGGCGCGGTCCTGCAGCCGGGTGCCGCAGATGATGTCCCACCAGGTCGCGACCTCACCGAAGTTCACCTTCGCGTGGGAGTGGTGGACGTTGTGGAAGGCCGAGGTGTTGATGCCGATCTTCGGCAGCGTGCTCTCGAGCAGCTTCGCGGACACGCCGCAGTGCAGGTAGAGGTTCAGCGAGACGAAGCCGACCACGAGGACCAGGTAGGAAGGGCCCCAGTGGATGGCCTTCGGGTGCAGCACCGCGAGCACGGGCAGGAAGGTCCAGAGCGCCTCGGTCGGGCCGACGGCGAAACCGGCGAAGGAGCTCGGGTCGCGGAAGACGTGGTGGTCACGATGAAAGCCGAAGAGCGGCTTGGTGTGGAGCGCGCGGTGCTTCCAGT
>JGI12210J13797_10012062_pt1 | contig 11765 bp, 8 predicted proteins | sample ElkSlonscriptome_3_FD_13797 | JGI IMG/M metagenome (IMG submission 13797) | reverse complement strand
CGGCCGAGCCGATCCCGGTGCGCCTGTTCGTGGGGGGTCTGAACTGGCGGATCACCACCGAGCGTCTGCGAGAACAATTCGAAGAGGTCGGCGCGGTGAAGGACGCGGTGGTGGTGATGGACCGCCAGACCGGCGACTCCCGGGGGTTCGGCTTCATCACCATGGCCGATCGCAAGGACGCCCGGCAGGTGATCCAAGCGATGAACGGCAAGGAACTCGACGGCCGCACGCTGGTGGTGCGGCAGGCGACCGAGCGCCGCTGAACCCGGCGGCCGCGGGGCGGTGGGGCGGCGCCGAAGCGTCGCCCGAGCCCAGCGGCCGCGGTCAGCCCCCCGCGACGTCGCCAACGGCGGCGTCGCCCCCAGCGGCGTCGCCCCCAGCGGCGTCGCCCCCAGCCGCGTCGCCCCCAGCCGCGTCGCCCCCAGCCGCGACGCATGGTCACTCGGCTCGGTGGAGCACCGTCGATCAGGTGTCGTCGGCGGGCTCGGTGGCGCCCGCCACCAGCACCGGCGCGGCGGCGATCCCCTCGGCGCCCATCATGTGCACGATCTGCTCGAGCATGGTGCAGATGGTGACCTGGTTGTCGAGCGGCAGCGCGCCGAGCTGCTCGGCGAAGCGGGTCTGCAGCGGCGAGGGGGCGTCGATGAGCAGGTCGCGGCCGGCCGGCAGCAGCGACAGGGTGACCCGCCGGCGGTCCTTGGCGTTGCGCCGGCGCGACACGTACTGGCGCTTTACCAGCCGCCCGATGATCCCGGTGACGGTGGCCTGGCTGAGGTCGACCCGGCGGGCGAGCTCGGAGGGGGTGAGCGGGCCCTCGGTGCCGATCACCCGCAGGCAGACCAGCTGGGGACCGGTCAGGCCGTACTGGCTCTCGATGGCTCGGCTGTGCAGGTCGACCGCGCGGATGATCCGTCGCAACGAGCGGAGGATCCGTTCCTCATACGGGCTGTGCTCGGCCATGGCGGCGAGGGCGGGATTGCGAGCACCATAGCACGCGCCGCTCCGCGCCGGCCGGGCCGCAGCCGGGCCGCAGTGGCCTCGGAGCCCGCCCGAGGGTAGCGGTCGGCGGCGCACGGGGTTCGGGGATGCGCTCGGGTCCGCGGCCGACGCCACGCGACGAGCAGGGGGGGATCTGGCCGCCGGCTTGAACCGGCGCGGGCGGGGTGGATATCGTGATGCGGTGGCGGGGGAGGAGGCCAGCGCTCGTATCGCCCGCGGCCTGGCGCCGGGCACCCGCATGGGTCGCTATACGCTGCTGCACCGGCTGGCGGTGGGCGGCATGGCCGAGCTGTACGTAGCGCGGCAGGGCGGCATCGAGGGCTTCGAGAAGATCGTGGCCCTCAAGCGGGTGCTGCCGCACCTCGCGGAGGATCCCCAGTTCGTGCAGATGTTCCTCGACGAGGCTCGCTTCGCCGCGTCGCTGGACCACCCCAACATCGCGCACGTCACCGACATCGGCGAGGAGGACGGCGAGTACTTCTTCGCGATGGAGTACGTGCACGGGGCCAACCTGCTCGACGTGCTGCGGCGCAACGATCACGTGCCGCTGCCGCTGGATTGCGCGCTGACCATCGTGGTGGGCGTGGCCGCGGCGCTCCACCACGCCCACGAGCAGCTCGGCCCCGACGGCCGCCCCCTGGGGCTGGTGCACCGCGACGTGTCGCCCTCCAACGTGCTCATCTCGCACAACGGGGCGGTGAAGCTCACCGACTTCGGCATCGCCCGGGCCGCGGCCCGCACGTCGGTGACGGCCCAGGGCCAGACCAAGGGCAAGGCGGGCTACATGTCGCCCGAGCAGTGCCGCGGCGATCGCCTCGACCGGCGCAGCGACGTGTTCGCCCTGGGCATCGTGCTGTACGAGGTCACCACCGGGGTGCGGGCCTTCTACGCGCCCAACGACTTCGCCATCCTCGGCCGGATCGCCCGCGCCGACTACATCCCGCCCCAGGAGATCGAGGAGAGCTACCCCGAGGGGCTGGCCGCGATCGTGGCGCGGGCGATGGCCAAGGATCCCGAGCAGCGCCACTCCACCACCGAGGCCCTGCAGATCGAGCTGGAGGAGTTCGCCCGGGAGGAGGGCCTGCGGCTGTCCACCGTGGAGCTCACCCGGCACATGAAGGCGGTGTTCGGCTCGCCGGCCCACCCCCACACCGACCTGGGCACGCTGCCGCCGGTGGAGCCCGAGCCCAAGCTCCAGACGGTGACGGAGGTGCCCTCGGTGATCATGCCGGCGGTGATGCCCTCGGCCCGGCTGCCGTGGATGCTGGCCGGCGCAGGCCTGGCCACCGCGGTGGCCACGGCGATCTCGCTGTGGCCCCGGCCCGACGCGACCGCTCCGCGCAGCGATGCCCCGACCGTGCCGGCGAGCGCTGCTGCGCCGCTGCCGGCGGTAGTGGCCGCTCCGGCCGGGCCGATGGGCGTGGGCGTGGGCGTGGGCGTGGGTGAGGGCGTAGACGACGGCGTAGACGACGGGGCCGGCGAGGAGGACGACGCGGGCGACGACGCGGCCGAGGACGACGGCGAGGGGCTCGTCCTCGAGGCCGACGGCGCCGATGCGGCGGGCGCCGATGCGGCGGGCGACGACGCGCCGGCCCGCGCGACGCGGCGGGGCAAGAAGAAGCGGCGGCGCCCCAAGTCCAAGCCGGCCCCCGATCGCAACAAACTCTACCCTCCGGGGATGGGCCCATGAACACGATGATGCTCGCGGGGCTGCTCGCGATGGCGGGCCCCGCCAAGGGCGAGGCGGCCCAGCGCGCCGAGGCGGCCTTCGACGCCGGCGACTACGAGACGGCCGCGACCGCGGCCGCCGAGGCCTACGTGGTCGAGGGTGATCCGGTCTATCTCTACGTGCAGGCCCAGGCCGAGCGCTTCGGGGACCACTGCGAGGTGGCGGTGGACCACTACCGCGAGTTCATCGAGGCGGTGCCGCCCGGGCCCGCCGCCGACGCGGCGCGCGACAACATCGCGGAGTGCGAGCAGGTGCTCGCGAGCGCGTCGGGGCCCGTGCCCGCGCCCTCCGACTCGGTGGAGCCGGGGCCGGCCGATCAGGTCGACGTGGGCGTGGAGCCGGGGCCGGCCGATCCGGTCGACTCGTCGCCTCCGCGCCGCTGGTACCAGGACACGCTGGGCGGGGTGCTGGTGGGCACGGGGGTGGTCGCGCTGGGGGTGGGCGGGGGCCTGTATGGCGTGGCCCGGGCCGACGAGCGCGCGGCGGCCGAGGCGGCCGACGTGGTCACCTACGGCGAGCGGATCGACCGGGCGTTCACGCTCAGCCGCGTGGCGATCCCGGTGATGGCGGTGGGCGGAGGCCTGGTGGTGGCCGGCGTGATCCGCTGGGCGGTGCTGGGCGCCCGAGGTCGAAGACCCCGCTCCGAGCGCGCATCGCTGCGCCCGGGCGGGGTCTCGTTTCGCTTCTGAGCCGGGCTCGGGTCGGGCTCAGCCCACGAGGCCGGGCAGGGGCCCCTCGTGCTCGGCGTCGCCGTTGCCGAAGTGGGTGTCCTCCTCGCCGAACGCCTGGAGCACCGAGGTGTACAGGTTGTGCACCGATTCCTGGGTCGAGTACTCGAGCGTGTCGGGGTCGGACGCGGCGGCGTCGTTGTAGTTGAGGAAGCGCCCGGTCTCGATCACCCCGCCGGCGCTGCCGGCGAGGAGCACGGGCACGTTCCACGAGGAGTGCACCGAGCCGTTGCTGAACTCGCTGGTGGCCAGCAGCAGGCTGTTGTCGAGCAGGGTGCCGTCGCCCTCGGCGAAGTCGGGGTCGTCGAGCCCCTCGAGCAGGCGGGCGATCAGGCTCATGCGCCAGCGCCGGTTCTCCAGGGTGTAGGTCACCCAGTCGTCGTACTTCGACGACTGCGGGCCGGTGGGGCCGATGTCGCGCGCCATGTGGCCCAGCGAGTGGCCGATGTCGTAGCCGATGTCGAGGCCGGCCTGCAGACCGCCCGCGCTGGTCCAGGGCGAGATGATGTCGGCGATCTCCAGGTTGGCCACGTTGGTCAGCCCGCACCGCAGCGCGGCCACGATCACGTCGGCGAGGAGCGGCCCGACCACGTTGCCCGCGCCGCCGTCGGCGTCGATGCCCTCGGGCGGGTTGCAGACGATGGGGTCCTGGAGCTGCTGCTCGAGGGCGTCGAGGTGGTCGAGGTGGGCCTCGATCACGTGGCGGTCACGGGTGCTCACCCGCCCGTGGAAGTCGGAGTAGCCGTCCATCAGGCCCGAGAGCATCGAGCTTCGCTTGGTGTTGCGCAGCAAGATGGCCGGGTCGGGCTGCCCGCCGGTGACCCCGTCGAAGATGGTCTCGAAGGCCTTCTTGGGGCTGGACTCGCCGCCCACCCGCTGCTGCGGGCCCGAGAAGTAGGGCGAGCCGTACTGGTGGCCGGCCACCTTCAGGTGGATCGAATCGAAGGGCACGGGCTGCCGCGCGGCGAGGCGCTGGGCGAGCACGTGGTCGATGCTGGCGCTCTGAGCGACCTTGTCGTCGCCCGAGGTCACGTCCCCGGCCGTGAGCGCGCTGCAGTTGGCGATGCCGTGCGCCCCGGCGTTGTACTGGTCTTGGGTGATGGCGGCCTTGTTGTCGATGCCCTCGAGCACCAGCAGCTTCTCGCGCCAGGGCTCGAGCGGCTGGTGGATGGGGCCGAGCACCAGGTCGGGGCTGGAGGCGTCGGCGGGGCGCCACAGGTCCAGCCCGTGCTTGTTGCCGTTGCCGTCCGAGCGGCTGCCCTTGAGCTGGTTGGAGATGGTGCCGCCGTGGCAGAACACGGTGAGGAAGCGAAGGGGGCCGTCTCCGCCGGCGGCCCAGGCATGCCCGTGGGTGTACTCGAGCAGCGGCAGGGCGAGGGCGGCTCCACCCGCGCCTCGCAAGAAGGCACGGCGACCCGAATGCTTGAATGAACGGTCCATGATGGTCTACTCCCCTTGCTCGACCGGGCCGAGGTTGACGTGGCGGAAACTGTCGCTGAGCGCGATGGCGGTGACCAGCTCGCGCAGGTCGCCGTGGGTGGTGAAGTCTTCGGTGATGCGGTCGTGGGCGCAGCCATCCAGCTCACCTACGCCGCCGCCCAGCGCCTCCTCGAACCAGCGGGTGGCGAAGCAGGAGCGAGCGCGCTCGTTGCTGGCCAGGTACGTGGACAGCTCGGTGGCGTCGGCGATGGGGCCGTCGGCGTCCAGGCCCACCAGCTCGGCGCTGGAGTCGACCGGCAGCCCGGTGACGACCTCTTCGTCCTGCCAGCGGCCGATGGCGTCGTAGTGCTCGAAGACGTAGCCCACCGGGTTGATGACGGTGTGGCAGGTCGAGCAGACCTCGCCCGAGGTGCGGGCCTCGGTGGCCTCGCGCACGGTCTGGGCGTCGCCGCCGGGCTGGTCGCCGCCCTCGATGGGGCTGTCGTCGACGTCGGCCGGAGGGGCGCCCAGCTCGTAGCAGAGCACCTCCTCGAGGGTGTACGTGCCGCGCCGGATGGGCGACGAGCTCTGGGTGCTCGCGAACACGGTGAGGAAGGCGGCGCGGGTGAGGATGCCGCTGCGCTGGTCGGCGGGGAGGTCGACCCAGGCCCACTCGTCGGCGCTCTGCGGGCCGGCCTCCACGCCGTACAGCTCGGCCATGGGGCCATTCACGTAGGCGCGGGTGCTGGTCATCAGCTGCTCGAACGAGCCCTCGCCGGTGAGCACGTCGGAGATGAAGGCCTCCAGCTCCACCCGCATCGCGTCTTGCAGCGCGGGGCCGTACTCGGGGTAGAACGACGCGTTCTTCGGCGTCTCCTCCAGCGAGAAGTGCAGCTGCCCGCCGTCGAGCTGAAGCCACGTCCACATGAGCTGCTGGAGCCGGGCCTGGGCGCGGTCGTCCTGCATCATGCGCAGCACCTGCGCCCGCAGGGTCTGTTCGGTGTGCAGCGAGCCCTCGTCGGCCGCCTCGCGCAGCGCGTCGTCGGGCATGGTGTCCCACAGGAAGTAGCTGAGGCGGCTGGCCAGCTCGTGATCGGTGAGCTTGCGGATGTCTTCGGGCGCGCCCTCGACCGGAGTGCCCAGCTCCTCGATGTAGACCATCGCGGGCGACTGCAGCACCGCGCCGGCGAGCACCTCCATCGCGTCGTGGAAATTCACCTGGGCGCGGGCGTCGGCGTACACGCCCTGAAGCCACGCGCGCTCGTCGGCGCGGAGCGGCCGGCGAAAGGCCCGGGGCGCGAACTGGTCGATGAAGTCATCGGCGCAGGCGTCGTCGGTGTCGGTGTCGATGTCGCAGGGGAACACCGAGGCGGTCCACTGGTCGCGCCGCGACAGGGCCTCCTCGGCGCCGTCGCGAAGCTGCCGAACGCCGCGCTCGGCGATGACCAGCTCGGCGGAGTCGTACTCTCCCACGAAGCCGGCGTCGCCCAGCAGGTCGCGCATGGTGTTCTGGTACTGGACCGGGGTCAGCCGCCGCATGGGGCGGGCCGCGACCGTGACGCTCTGCCCGTCGCAGGCGAGCGGCTCGTTCATCTCGCCCTCGTCCTCGCCCGCGTCGCCGCCCTCGGCTGCGTCACCGGCATCGGCTTCCCCATCCTGCCCCGCGTGATCCTGCACGCCCGCGTAGCAGCCGGTCAGCGCGCAAACGAGCGCCCCCAGGCCTAGCGTGCGTGCGGTCGCGGGGAGGCCCCCTCGGCTGCTCATCATCCGTCTCACGCCCACCAAGTCACCGCAGGACGGGTCTCGTCCACGGCTTCTCGAACTTTCTCGAACTTTCTTCGCGTGTGATGCAGCTCCGTAATTCCGATCGCACGATCGACGCGGGAGGGGCCTCCGCGGGGTCGAGATCGGGGTCGAGATCGAGTGCCGAGGAGCGGCCGGGGCACGGTGGCCGCTCGAGGGGTGAGCCGCGGTACACCGGCAGCAGACAGGGAGCGGGTTCTGTCTCCGAGCAGATCGAGCACCTGCCCGGGCTGGCCCGGACCATCGGTAGGTCCAGGCGCCCCGGCCCTTGCCCCGTTCGGGCGCCGGTGGCTCCCTCCTGCCCCGAGGCGGCCCGCGTGGGCCGGGGCGTTCGAACCCTCCAGCCCGAGGGGGCGGGTCGCCCCGATACCGATGGGCTCGAGCATAGGCCCACGTCGATCCCCCGCGAGGCCACCGTGTGCTCGTGCCGCGTGGACGATTGCAGCCAGCGCCGCCCTCGGGTCGATGACGCCGTCCCCGAGGACGCTCGATACTGGTCGAGATGCCGCTCGTCGAAGGGACCACGTGTCTCCGATGACGTTTCCATCGGTCGACCTGCGGTGCACCCCGCTATTCACTGAAGAGGGCGAGCACGTGATGCTCGATGACGAACCGCTGGCGGTTGGCGGATCGTCTCTCTCGCAGCGGCCCGGTGATGGCGATCAGATCTGATTCACGCCTCTGGGTACGCTCGGGACAGCGCAGCGCCACGGCTTTCGGGACATCGAACCCACGAAATCACGCTGAGCGCCCTTCGTAGGCTCGAGGTGCCTATACTCCGTGCTCGGCCGTAGGGACGGGAGCTGATCGCATGATACTGTTATTTGGCCCATTCGACGAAGTATTCGAACTCCAGGAGCATGGGCCTCGTATCGGTTCGGACAGCGCGACCACGGCCGACCGGGATCTCACATCGTGGACGCTGCGCCGCATGGTGCTCGATCCGCGAAACCGACTCGCGCTGCGTCGAGCCATTGCATCGAGCAGCAGCGTGGGTCTTCATCATGTCATCACGACGATCCATGACCTGGAAATCCACATCACCCGTGTGCTCGAGCGTGGTCGCATCAAGATGTTGCCCTCCGGGCCGTCGATGGCTCTCGTCGGCGGACACGCGGAGCAGGCTGACACGGGGCAGGCGGTCGACCTGCTCTCCCTCTCCCAGGAGTGCCGAGATTCGACCACGAGCGACGAGAGCACCGTAGGCCTCGTGCCCCACACGAGCGACGAGCCAGCCGAACACGAGATACGAGACCTCAAGCTGAGATGCAAGCATGAGTTCGATGGAAACCCACGGACCTTGCCATCTGGAGACTACATCGCAGTCGTCCCGGGTCCCGCGGTGGCACTCGGAGCAGGAGCCGTCAGCGACGACATCAGCGAGACGGTAACGCTGCTGTGCCGTGATGACCGCAACTCTCCGCCTCCCAAGGTCGTCGCCACATCGAGGAATGGCTCGTCCTCCGAATTCGGCGACATGGGTGATGTGGGCGGGAGCTATCACGGCTACGACGTCCACGTGGCATTCGACGGGTACCTGGGGCTGAATGTCTTCTCCCGCGAATTCTGGAGGGCATTCTCGTCTCGCACGACCTACCGTGTCGAAGGAGCGTTTCGCTCGGCGACGATCGACGTGCACTACCCATACATCTGGACGCTCAAGCTCGCCATGCCTCCGATCTCCAAATTCAGCGCGGGGATCTGCTTGGAGAGCAAGGTCAAGCGCCAGGCCGACGTCCACCACGCGGAACTCAGCGTCAAAGCAGAGGCCTCGGGCTGGGACCCCTCGACGTTCACCTCCGTGACGAAGACCATCGAGCAGTCCGCAGAGGTCGAAGTCGGGCCGTCGCACCTGGCACTCGAGGCCAAGAGCAAGGAGACGGTAGAGAAGAACACCGGACTCATGGCTCTGGGCCCAATCTCGCTGCAGCGGAGCGATGGCGCAGCCGGTCAATTCGAACTCGCCAAGCTCATCGGAGACATCGCCGAGTTCGCCGAGTCGATCGCGGAGATCACGAAAGTCTTCAAAGAGATCCCCAAGGCGGGGTGGTACACGAATCTCGAGATCCAGCTCTTGAGCGGAGAGCTCCAGGTCGCCTGGGGATGGCGCGAGCACACCGACCAGCGAGTCTACCGATGGTTCGATGCTCTGATCTCGATGACCTTGTTCTCGATCAAGCTCGAGCTGGGGTTCGGCCTCAGCGCCGCATCGTTCAAGACTCAGCTCTACGTGAACATCACGGGAGATGCCAAGGTCGAATTCGACGGGCAGCGCTCGGGGCCAGACATGGAGGCTACGGTAGCCATTCCCCTCAAGGGCACCATCAAGGGGACGGCCGGGTTCAGAGCGGAGGCCGGCAATCTCGCCAAGTTCGACGCTCACGTAGAGACCGGCATCGAGCTGTCGTTCGACGTTCGACTCAACGATCACGATCGCGCGCTCAGCATCAACGGCAAGAGCGGATGGACCGGGCTCAAGGCCGTCGTGACTGCATCGGTGGCATGCTTGGGATTTTGTGGCATGAAGACGTGGGAAGAGGAATTCGCCAAGCCGTACGCGTTTGGTTCCTTTGCCTTTCCTTCGGCCAAGGAGTACGTGCCGAATCATCTCACGAGGAACGAGGTCACGAGGGTCGTCGAAGGTGCGCTCACGGATTGGTTCGACATTCGGGTAATCAAGCCCGACGCCGCCTGGTGGGACGTGGGCGGCTACTGGACGACGAAGCAGATCGTAGATCGAGTCGTGGACGAGATCGAGCAGCACGAGACCGTGGCTCGCGATCTCAAGACCATCGAAGGCATTGCGCTGTCGGTCCGCGAGGATCTCGAGGATCTCGGCGGCGGATTCACCGGCACCTTGATCCGAGAGCCCGAGTTCCTGGCCTACATCGGAGGTCCGAGGCTACGGAAACACCTCGATGCGGCACCCGACCTGGGGCGGGAATTCCTCTGCGCGGCTGGAGTTCGAGCATGACGGTCATCTATCATCTGAACGTCCGACTGGTCGCGTGCGAAGCTCGAGTGTTCATCAATGGCTTCCCGGTCGAGCACATCGACGCCAGAGCCGCCCCCCGCGAGTCAGCCCCGCCGATCAACCTGTGCCTCACGGGTGCATACAACCGGCTCGATGCCGAGATCCACTTCGAACACGAAGCATCCGAGCAGGTCGCCGTCGAGGGGGAGATCCTTCGTTTCGAGAAGGGTGATGTCGTGGGGCCAGGTGCAGGAGATCCAGTGCTCTCGTGGAGCCTGCCCCGCCAACTACGCGATCAGCCGAGCCCGTGGGTGTTCTCGGAGCAGTTCTCCACGGTGGATGCCCCGTCGTTCGAGCATCGGCTGCGGGCTGCCTCCCAGCTTCGTGACGAAGAGGCGATCAGGGACTATGCGATGTACGTCCGGGAGCTCATCGCTCGGGGCATGGTCGATGAATTCGTCGAACAGATGCGACCCAAGCTCGATGATTTCGCTCGCGCCTTCGATGAGCCCGTGACCACCTTCGAGGCCGATCTTCGAGAGTACTTTCGCACGGTATTGCTCCCGGGCGCGTCGGTCCTGGATTTTTCCCGGAGCGAGGTGGTGCCGAGGCCCTACTGCGAAGGTCGAGTCTGGGAGCTCCGTCGGGGGACCGACGATGCGCTGATTACAGTCCCGGTCGATGGCGGAGTGGTCTACCGACTCCCGCTCTACGTCGGCAGCCACGATGGAGAGCTCGAGATCGTACGCTGAGACGATGCGGCCGAGGACGCCGACGGAGGCGGTGTCCCGACCTTGCGAGAGTACGGGCTGCTAGCCGGCGATCTTGCGCAGCAGCCACTCCGCGCCGAAGCGGTAGCCGACCCGCTGCCACCGGCGCGACACGATCACCGAGAGCACCACGAACCCGAAGATGATGGCCAGCGTGGTGGTGGACGACAGGTTCCGCCACATGTCGATGGGCCGGGTCAGCTCGCGGAACACCACCACGTGCAGCATCAGCAGGGTCAGCGAGATCCGGCCCAGGGTGACCAGCCAGAACCCCTCGCTGAGGGGGCGGCGGGTCTCGATCCACGAGACGAACGCGATGAGCAGCAGCGCCCCGCCCAGCAGCAGGCCCACGATGGCGATCGAGGCGGGGTAGAAGCCCAGGTGCAGCTCCCAGCCGCGCAGCACCCAGGGGTGCTGCACGCCCAACAACATCAGCCCCCGGCCGCCGAGGCCCACCGCGACGAAGGCCAAGCCCAGCCCGGCCACCCGAGCGATCCGCTCGGCCTTGATCCACCGGCCGGCACAGAAGCCGGCCAGGTAGAAGGTGAGCCACGGCAGGATCGGGAAGTGGCCCTCGGCCAGGGCCAGCCTCAGCGCGCCGCCGGGCATGTCGAGGTCGCTCATGCGCGGGTTCGACAGGGGGATCGGGGTGGGCAGCCACAGCTGCACCGCGACCGTGCCGCCCAGCACCACGCCGCAGCCGGCGAGCAGGGCCCAGGTGGGCAGCCGCCGCCACAGGGGGGCCAGCGCCATGGCGAAGCCCATCATGTGCAGCACGAACCACGCCCCCCAGCGGAACCACCCGGTGGTGTGCTCGTCGGCGAACCAGTTGGGGGTCATCACGTTGAGGGCCAGGCCGAAGAGCATGAGCACGAGGCCGCGGCGGACGAGGGTGATGTCGGTGCGCGGGCGAGCGGCGGCGCAGAACAGGGCGCTGCCCACTCCGGCCAGGCTCACGAACAGGGGGGCGGCCATGCCTCCCAGGGCGTTGAAGCCCACCAGCACGGGGAAGTCGCCGCGGGTCTGGCCGGGGCCGGGGCCCTGCCACAGCCAGATGCCCACGTGCTGCTCGATCATCAGGAACACCGCGATGCCGCGGAGGGCGTCGAGGGCGTAGAGGCGGCGAGACTTGGGCTTGGGTGCGCTCACGGGGGGCGGCGCGAGGATAGCAACGTCGGCCGGGCGGCGAGGGCACCGCGGGGGGCGGTCTGCTAGATTGCCGGGCCGCTTCCGACCCCCGTCTCCATGGCTCCGGCGCCCCGCACCCTCTTCCACGTGGACATGGACGCCTTCTTCGCGTCGGTGGAGGTCCGCGACGACCCGTCGCTGCGGGGCAAGCCGGT
>JGI12210J13797_10519867_pt1 | contig 11766 bp, 12 predicted proteins | sample ElkSlonscriptome_3_FD_13797 | JGI IMG/M metagenome (IMG submission 13797) | reverse complement strand
GCATCGCGTCATCATCCGCGAAAGCACGCATAACCCCGCCGCCCGCAACGGGCCTTACATGGGGCTGATGCAGATCCATCCCAACACCGCGCGCGGGATGGGCTACCGCGGCAACCCCGAAGGCTTGCTCGATGCCGAAACCAACCTGCGCTATGCGGGTAAATACCTGCGCGGCGCGTGGCTGGTCGCGGGCGGCGACGAGGCGGAGGCCGTCAAGTGGTATGCCCGCGGCTATTACTACGAGGCCAAGCGGCTGGGCCTGCTGGAAGAGACCGGGCTACGCTGATCCCCCTGCCCGTTCAGCGATCTTCAGGCAGAGGTCCGTGGCCTTCTCCATGTCCTGCACCGACACCCATTCCAGCGGGCCGTGGACGTTCTGCATCCCTGTGAACAGGTTCGGACAGGGCACGCCCAGTTCCGTCAGGCGCGAGCCGTCGGTGCCGCCGCGGATGGGCACGGATTTTTCCGCGATCCCCAGATCGGCCAGTGCCGCGCGCGCAAGCTCTACCGGTGTCATGTCATTTTCCAGCCAGTAGCGCATGTTGCGGTATTGCGGCGTGATCTCGCAGGTGATCCGCGCGCGCGGCTCGGTCGCGGCGATGGTGTCGCAGACCTGCCGCAGCAGCGCGCCCTTGGCCTCCAGCCCGTCCATCTCGAAGTCGCGCAGGATGAAGCGCACCGTCATTTCATCCGCGGTGCCGTTGCAATCGACCACGTGGATGAAGCCTTGATACCCGTCCGTCGTCTCGGGCGTCAGGGTGGCCTGCGGCAGGGTGTCGACGATCTTGGCGGCCAGATGGATGGCGTTCACCAGCCTGTCCTTGGCCGTGCCGGGGTGGATCGAGACGCCCCTGATGGTCACCACCGCAAAATCGGCCGAGAAGGTTTCATGGATGATCTCGCCCAGATCGCCCCCGTCGAAGGTATAGGCGAAATCGACGCCCAGATCCCCGGGCAGCCTGGCATCGACGCCGCGGCCGATTTCCTCGTCCGGGGTGAAGGCAACACGGATCGTGGGGCGCTTGATCCCGGGGGTGTCCAGCAGGTGCCGCGCGGCGGTCATGACGATCGCCATGCCCGCCTTGTCGTCCGCGCCCAGCAGCGTGAGGCCCGATGCGGTGACGATATCGTCACCGATCTTTTCGGACAGATAGGGATTGTCCTCTGGCGTCAGTGACAGGTTTGGGTCATCAGGATAGCTGATCGCGCCGCCGTTGTAGCCCTCGATCACGCGCGGCTTGACGCCGGTGGCGTTGAACTGCGGGGCGGTGTCGACATGGGCGAGAAACCCGATCGTCGGCCCGTCGGTATTGCCGGGGATCGTGGCGATGACGGTGCCGTAGTCGGTCTTGGTGACATCGGCTGCGCCCATCTCGCGCAATTCCTTGGCGACCAGATCGAGGATCACGTGCTGGCACGCGGTCGAGGGCGCGCCGGGGCTGTCCATGTCCGACTGGCTGTCGATGGCGCAATAGCGCACAAGGCGGGATTTCAGTTCGGCGTTGAAGTGGGTCATGGGGCCTCCGGTCTGATCGGAGCAGGCCCTATGGCGCGGGCGGTGTCAATGGCGGTCGGGCCGCGAAAAAGGCCCCCGGGATGCCGGGGGCCAGGGGATCATTGCCGGTTGCGCCTACTGCAGGCGCACCCAGTTCTGGCTGGAGCACAAAAGCCCGCCCGCGATGCAGCCCTGCAGGCGCAACTGGTCGCCCGCGACCTGCATCTTGCCGAAATAGACACGGTCATTCGACGGCCGCCAGACCGAGCCTTCGTAGGCGCCGTCACCGGCGGGCACCATGTCGATCACCAGCGTCTTGCCGATGTTCTCGGACTGGTATTCGCCGTCGGCGTTGAAGGTACGTGCGATGATCCCGCAGATCGCCGGGCCGCACGGGGACATCTCGATATGGGCATAGGCACCGTCATCGACTTCGGTCTGCCAGGTGCCGACGGCGGCGTCCTGTGCGATGGCGGCGGTGCCGCAGACGGTGACGGCCAGCGCGCTCAAGAGCTTTCTCATCCTCAATTCCTCCCTGAATGATGGCGGGAATGTCAGCCCATGTGCGCGATCCGATCAAGCGTGACGTCGGGTCGAAGGCGGCGTTGCAATTCCGCCGCGCGCATGTAGAACCGCGCGACAAGGACGAAAGGCAGACGTGATGATCCTCTACCCCGCGATCGATCTCAAGGATGGCAACGCCGTGCGGCTGGTGCACGGGGACATGGACCGGACGACGGTGTTCAACGACGACCCGGCGGCGCAGGCGCGGGCCTTCGTGGCGGCAGGGTGCGAATGGCTGCACCTGGTCGATCTCAACGGCGCCTTCGCGGGCGAACCGGTCAATGCCGCCCCGGTCGAGGCGATCCTTGCCGCCTGTCCGGTTCCCGCGCAACTGGGCGGCGGTATCCGCGACATGGCGACGATCGAACGCTGGCTGGGCAAGGGGCTGGCGCGCGTGATCCTCGGCACCGTCGCGGTCGAGAACCCCGATCTGGTGCGTGAGGCGGCCCGCGCCTTCCCCGGACAGGTGGCAGTGGGTCTGGATGCGCGCGACGGCCGCGTGGCCACGCGCGGCTGGGCCGAGGAAACCGACGTCATGGTCACCGACCTTGCCAGATCATTCGAGGACGCAGGGATCGCCGCGATCATCTACACCGACATTCTGCGTGACGGCGCGATGAAGGGCCCCAATATCGCGGCCACCGCCGAACTGGCCCGCGCGGTGGATATTCCGGTGATCGCATCGGGCGGTGTCTCGGCGATGGACGACCTGATCGCCCTGCGCGATACCGGTGTCATTTCCGGTGCGATCTCCGGCCGCGCGCTTTATGACGGGGCGATAGACCTTGGCGCTGCGCTGGCCGCGTTGCGCTAGGCGCGCGTCTTCATCTTGGCCGAAAAACTCGGATCCCGACGCTTGCCGCGGGTGCCGCCTCCGCCTAGAAGCGTGACATGCTCAAGACCCGCATCATTCCCTGTCTGGACGTGGCCGAGGGCCGCGTCGTCAAAGGCGTGAACTTCGTCGATCTGGTGGACGCGGGCGATCCGGTGGATGCCGCGATCGCCTATAACGCCGCCGGCGCCGACGAGCTGTGCTTTCTCGACATCATGGCGACCGAGGAAAACCGCGGCACGATGTTCGATCTGGCCACGCGGACGGCGGAACAGTGTTTCATGCCGCTGACGATCGGAGGCGGCGTGCGCACCCATCAGGATGTGCGCGACCTGCTGCTGGCGGGGGCCGACAAGGTCAGTTTCAACTCGGCCGCGGTGGCCGATCCCGATGTCGTGACCGAAGCCGCGATGCGGTTCGGGAGCCAGTGCATTGTCGTGGCGATCGACGCCAAGACGGTCGCGCCGGACCGGTGGGAGATCTTCACCCATGGCGGGCGGCGGCCGACGGGCATCGATGCCGTGGAATTCGCCCGCACGGTGGTGGGCCGCGGGGCGGGTGAAATCCTGCTGACCTCGATGGATCGCGACGGCACGAAATCGGGTTTCAACCTGCCGCTGACCCGCGCGATTTCGGATGCCGTGGATGTGCCGGTGATCGCCTCGGGCGGGGTCGGCACGCTGGATCATCTGGTCGAGGGTGTCACCGAAGGGGGGGCCTCGGCCGTGCTTGCCGCCTCGATCTTTCACTTCGGCACCTATACCATCGGCGAGGCCAAGGCCCATATGGCCGCTGCCGGCATCCCTGTGAGGCTGACATGACGCTGGACGACCTCAACCGTATCATCGCCGACCGCAAGGCCGCCGATCCCGACACGAGCTGGACGGCGAAGCTGATCGCCGAAGGCCCCGAGAAATGCGCCGAGAAATTCGGCGAGGAGGCGGTCGAGGCGATCATCGAAGCCGTGAAAGGCGACACGGGCCGCCTGACATCGGAGGCGGCGGATGTGCTTTATCACCTGCTGGTCATGCTGGCGTCGCGGGACGTGGACCTGGGCGATGTGATGGCCGAACTGGCGCGCCGTCAGGGGACGTCGGGGATCGCGGAAAAGGCCGCGCGGCGCCAAGACTGAGACGCCCTACCCTGCGCGGCGTGCCTGGCTCATCCACTGGACGATGTAGCTGTTGGTGAAGAAGCCTGCGAAACGGCCCCTGCGCTTGGCCGGTTTCTGCGGATCGGGCGTCATCTGGCGCAGCAGCGCGCGCGCTTTTTCTTCCTGCATCGCCTTTTGGGCCATGCGTGCGGCACGTTTCGCGATATGCGACTGGCCGGGGCGACGGCGGGCCGATCGTGCCGTTTCCATGTTGAACTCGGCCACCCAGGTCGGGCGGTAGTCGGGAAAGTCATCCTCTGGCACCGGCGCGGTCACGGGATCCGGGGCAGCGGGGGCCGGTTCGTCCGCGGTCGAAAGCTGCTTGTTGGTCTGCGCGACCAGGGCGGTGATCTCCTTGCGCGGCACCGCCTGCGCCAGCTTGAGGACGCGTTCCTTTTCCTGTTCGGCCTCGATCCAGTCGAGCCAGGCGCGTGCGGATTGCAGCCGCTCGGCGGGGTCGATGCGCATGGCGGCATCGATGGTCTGCAGCACGACCGGATCATATCCGGGAAAGCGTCCCGCCAGAGGCGCGCAGGGATCGGCCTCGCCCGCTGCGACGGCGGCGAAGCGGTGCTCGGAACCCGCCGGCGCGGTGCCGGAGATCAGGTGATACATCGTCGCCCCAAGCGCATAGAGATCGCTGTTGGCCCTGTGCTGCGCGCCGGAGTTGTAGAATTCGTGCGGCGAGTAGCCGTCCTTGACGACAAGCATGCTCGCGCCCGACCGGGCGGTCTTGCTGGCATCCTCGCGCACGGCACCGAAGTCGATCAGGATGGGCGAACCCCATTTGTCGAGCAGCACGTTGTCGGGCGAGATGTCGCGGTGCAGAAGGTCGTTGTCATGCACGACCGCGATGGCGTCGAGAAGCTTGATCAGGATCGCATGGATCTGGTCGGGGCTGAGTTCGCGGTCGCCCAGCGCGATGATATCGGCCAGATCGCGCCCTTCGATCAGGTCGAGCACCATGTAGGCGGTGTCGTTTTCCTCGAAGACCTGGTGCACCCGCACGATGTTGGGATGGCGCAGCATGGCGATGCTGCGCGCTTCGCGGATGAACATGGCGACAACCTGGCGGAAGCTGGCCGCGAACCCCTGGTTGTCGACCACCACCTTGCCGTCGCGGCGATGGCAGTAGCCGTCAGCGAAGCATTCCTTGATCACGACGGTCCGGTACAGGTCGGTGTCGCGCGCAAGATAGGTGACACCGAACCCCCCCGAGCCGATCTGCTGGTCGATGCGAAACTTGCCGTCCTGCAGGATGGTACCGGGCGGAAGGGCTTCGGCGGATGCGTCGGGCGTGGCCTGAGCGTCGAGTATTCGGGTTCGTTCCAAGTTTTCACCATCGTCTCTGGAGTGGACAGAAACAGCACCACGACACTCGGTACAGGGATCATTCTGGAGCAGTCGGGGGGCCAGTCAATGACCGGTCCGGCATTGCAACCTATCGGCGAAACTCTGCCTATGGTGGTCGGATGAAGCCGGTCAATCCCGCACAAAGCCTATACCAAAGTATATAAGCCCCTCAAAAACGGGACAATTCTGCATCAGGCCAATCGCTCAGCCGAGCTTGGAAGAAATCCGCCCGGTGACGAATCCCCCCATGCGCAATTCATTGAAAAGGCGCTGATACTCGATCTTGGGACAACGGTCCTGCACCACATCCACGCCCCGCTTTTCGGCCTTTTCGGCGGCTTGGGGATGGGTGACGCCGATCTGCATCCAGATCGTCTGCAAGTCGGGCCACCGCGCGAGTGCGGCGTCGACGATCGGGGGCACGGCCTCGGACCGGCGGAAGATATCGACCATATCGACGTCATGGGGGATTTCGGAGACATCGCTGTAGACGGTCTCGCCCAGGAGGGTCTGGCCGGCAAGGCCGGGATTGACCGGGATCACGCGCATCCCCTTGAGCGACAGGTAGCGCGCGACGTAGAAGCTGGGGCGGATCTGGTTGGCCGATACACCGACGACGGCCACGGTTTTTGTCCGTTGCAGGATGTCGCGGAGAAAGGCGTCGGTATATGTCATGGCACTGTCATAGCCCGATTCCAGCACGGAAAAAAGCGCCCGGTTTGGCCCGGGCGCAGGTGTTGGAACGAGGGACAGTGAAAAGAGGCGGCGCAGTTCCACATGCGCCGCGCTCACATCAGAAAATATGTCGTCAGGGGCCCGATTGAAGAGGCGTTCAGGCAAACGTGAATGACCGGCACCGGCGCCTGCGCGACCGGCGGATCAGGGACGGGGATCAGTCGAAAACCTCGTCTACCACGTCTTCGATCACGTCCCAGAGCCCTGCCATCATTTTCTTGCCGAAGCTCTTGCCCTTGCGCCGCTTGTGCGGGCGCGGGGGGTGCCGGTCGGTATGGGTGTTGTCGTATTTGCGCCTGGGCGGTTTGGCGCGCGGGATCGCGGCGCGCTTGTCCGTGCGGGGCAGTTGTTTCATGACCCGCAGGGGGGCGCCGCAATTGCTGCACGTCAGTTCGTGCTTGTCCTTGCCACGCAGCACGAGCGCGGCCTTGGTGCCGCAATAACAACATGTCGCAATCTTGGTCGCCGCCATCGGTCCGCTTTCCTAGCCCCTGATCGCATATAGGGCGACGGCAGCGGCATTTGAAACATTGAGCGAGCCGAAACCGCCGGCTGCGTCGATTTTGACCAGCATGTCGCAGGTCTCGCGGGTCTTGTCGCGCAGTCCGGGACCCTCGGCCCCCAGCACGATGGCAACGGGGCGGTCCCGCCGGTCGGCAACGGCATCCTCGATGGTGGTTTCGGCCTCGCCCGCCAGTCCCAGCAGCAGATATCCCATATCCTGCAATTCGGTCATCGCATCGGCGAGGTTGCGCACACGCAGGTAGGGCTGGCGTTCGAGCGCACCGCTGGCGGTCTTGGCCAGCGCGCCGGTTTCGGGGGCCGAGTGGCGTTGCACGGCGACGACGGCGCGGGCGCCGAACACCTCGGCCGAGCGCAGGATCGCGCCGACGTTGTGGGGGTCGGTCACACGGTCGAGCAGCACGATGCGCGGGGGCATCGGCCCTTCGCCCAGCGCAAGATCGGCAAGGCTGCCCCAGTCGCGCGGCCTGACCTCGAGCGCCGCGCCCTGATGCACCGATTGCGGATCGAGCGGGGCGGCGAATTTGCGCGGGTCCGAGATTTCGGGGGCAAGGCCCCCTGCCCCGACCGCATCACCGAGCCGTTCCAGCGCGTTGCGGGTCACGACAAGGCGCAGTTTCTCGCGCGCGGGATTCATCAGCGCATCGCGCACGGCATGCAGGCCGAAAAGCCACACGGTTTCCTGTGCTGACGCACGTTTGGCCTGTTCCTTGGCGATGACCCACTTGGGCTTTTTCATGCTGACCCACCTTTTCGCTTCGCACCCGCGATAGCCCACAACGGCAGGGCTGTGAAGGGGCGTGCAGGGGGCGACATTTTGCGGTTGACGCACCATGGGGCCGCAGGTAATCACCCCGGCAGTGGGCGACAGGCCGCAAGGTGTGGCAGGGGACTGTAACTCCCTCGAGGCGACTCACGCCTGGTTCGATTCCAGGGTCGCCCACCAATTTTTCCGCGAAATCGATGCTTTGCCGGCGCAGGACGGGCGCCTGTCGCGCTGCGGGGCGCGGATTTTGTGCGACTTTTCGTCAGGGGCCTTCGCAGGGGCGCGCCGCACCCTATGTCCGGCAGTATGGAGAGACCGGATATACCTCGATGGAAAACGCTGCTGCAGCTGGTGCTGGGGGCGTTGCGGCCGCCGGCGGGTGCGCGGCGGATCGTGATCGCCTACGCTTACGGCATCGTCTGTCATCTGGTCTTTGCGCTGGCCGTGGGGGCGATGATCCTCGCGATGTTCTTCGGCATGAGCGAGAGTTTCGGCAGCCTGCCCGCGCCGTGGTCCTATCTGGCCAATCTGTTCCTGGTGCTGCAGTTCCCGCTGGTACATTCGCTGCTGCTGAGCGAGCGTGGACGCAAGCCGCTGAAGTGGCTGGCGCCCCGCGACGTCGCCGGCACCCTGGGCACCACGACCTTTGCCATCGTCGCATCGGTCCAGCTGTTCTTGCTGTTCGCCTTCTGGACGCCCAGTGGCATCGTCTGGTGGCGGGCCGAAGGTGCGGCATTCGCCATCCTCTGCACCGCCTACGCCGTCTCGTGGCTGTTGCTGATCAAGGCGAGCTATGACGCGGGGGCCGAGGTGCAATCGGGCGCCCTGGGGTGGATGTCGCTGGCGCAGGACAGAAAGCCCGTCTTTCCCGACATGCCCACAACCGGGCTCTTTCGCCTGATCCGGCAGCCGATCTATGTCTCGTTCGCGCTGACGCTCTGGACCGTGCCGGTGTGGACGCCCGACCAGCTTGCGCTGGCGGTCGTGTTGACTGTCTATTGCCTTGCGGCACCGCGGCTGAAAGAGGCGCGCTTCGAGAAACGCTACGGCGACCGCTTTGAACGCTACCGGGCCCGCGTGCCCTATGCCCTGCCCCGACTGAAAGGTGAGCCCCCGGATGAACAGCACCAAGCGTAACGATCTGACCATCTATGACGACGTGGCCGACAGCTGGTGGACCGACGAGGTGCGCTGGGTGCGCACGCTCAAGAACCTCGTGCCGGGGCGGTTGGCATGGTTCGACCGGCAGACCGGTTGGGCGGGCAAGGATGTGCTGGACCTGGGATGTGCCGGCGGCTTCATGGCCGAGGCGATCGCCGCGAAGGGGGCGCATGTCACAGGCATCGACCCCGCCGCCGATGCGATCGGGGCCGCCCGGGTCCATGCCGCGCAGACGGGGCACGACATCCGCTATGACGTGGGCCTCGGCGAGGCGCTGCCCTACGAAGACGCGGCCTTCGACATCGTGGTCTGTGTCGATGTGCTCGAGCATGTGCAGGATCTCGAGCGGGTCATGGCCGAGATCGCGCGGGTTCTGCGCCCGGGCGGGATCTTTCTTTACGACACCATCAATCGCAATCCCGTCGCACGGCTGGCCACGATCACCGTGGCCGAGGATATCCTGCGCCTTCTGCCCAAGGGCACACATGATCCGCAGATGTTCATCAAGCCCGCGGAACTGGTGCGGGCCCTGACCATCGCAGGGTTGGAGGCCGGTGCGCAGACCGGCCTGGGGCCGCGCGGAATCAACCGGCGGGGCGATTTCGTTTTCGGCCCCCTGCCCCTGAAAACGGTGATCTACATGGGCGTGGCGCAGAAGCCTGAAACCCAAGGCTAGGGGCGGCGGCCCGGCCGATCGGTTTGCATCCTCGGCACGACGCTTTACCTTGGCCCGATGACCGACAGGACAGATACGCCGTTTTCGCCAGCCGACATCGACGCCTTCCGCCGCCTGGGCGCGGGGCGGCACGACGATCCTTTTTCGGTGTTGGGACCGCGCAAAGGCAAAGGCGACGATGACAGGCTGGTGGTCTTTCTGCCCGATGCGGCCGGTATCGACGTGCTGGTTGCCGATGCGCAGGTGGTCCCGATGCAGGCGGTCGCCGGGGCGCCCGGTGTGTTCACGGCGCGGCTTGCAAAAGACGCGCGCTACCGCTTGCGTGCCACATCATCCACGGGCGACACCTGGACGTTCGACGACCCCTACCGCTTTGCGCCGGTTCTGGACGAGAACGACGACAGGCTTCTGGCCGAGGGCACGCACCCCCGCCTGTGGGAGGTTCTGGGCGCGCATGTGATGACGCATCAGGACGTTGCGGGCACCCATTTCGCCGTCTGGGCCCCCGGTGCGCAGCGTGTCTCGGTGGTCGGCGGGTTCAACGGCTGGGACGGGCGGCGGCACCAGATGCGTCGCAGGGGCGATGCGGGCATCTGGGAGATCTTCGTGCCGGGCATCACCGAGGGCGAGGCCTACAAGTACGAAATTCTCGGGGCTGACGGCACGCTGCAACCGCTCAAGGCCGATCCGGTCGGCTTCGGGTCCGAGCATCCGCCCCGGAACGCCTCGGTCGTGCGCGATATCGGCGGCTACGGCTGGGACGATGCCGGCTGGATGGCGGACCGGCGCGCGCACAACGACCGCCACGCGCCGATCACGATCTACGAGGTGCACCTGGCCTCGTGGCGGCGCAAGGCGAAGGGACGGCCGATTTCCTATCGCGAGGCCGCCGAAGAGCTTGTCGATTACGCCCACGACATGGGATTTACCCATATCGAGCTGATGCCGATCAGCGAATATCCCTTCGATGGCTCTTGGGGGTATCAGCCGGTGGGCCTTTTCGCGCCGACCGTGCGGCACGGCACGCCGCACGAGTTCCGCGATCTGGTCGATGCCGCGCACAGCAAGGGGCTGGGCGTGATCCTCGACTGGGTGCCGGGGCATTTCCCGACCGATCCGCATGGCCTGGGCAAATTCGACGGCACGCATGTCTACGAATATGCCGACCCGCGCGAGGGGTTCCATCAGGACTGGAACACGCTGATCTACGACTACGGCCGGACCGGGGTGAAGAACTTTCTGGTGGCCAGTGCGCGGTACTGGCTGGAGCAATACCATGTGGACGGTCTGCGGGTGGATGCCGTGGCCTCGATGCTTTACCGCGATTATTCGCGCAAGGACGGCGAATGGGTGCCCAACATCGACGGCGGGCGCGAGAATTACGAGGCGATCGCGATGCTGCGCGAGATGAACACCGCGACCTATGGTGACGACCCCGGCATCCTGACGGTGGCCGAGGAGAGCACCGCCTTTCCGGGCGTCACGCAACCCGTCCACGAGGGGGGACTGGGGTTCGGATACAAGTGGAACATGGGCTGGATGAACGACACCCTGTCCTACATGAGCCAGGACCCGATCCACCGCAGGCACCACCATCACCAGATGACCTTCGGACTGACCTATGCCTTTTCGGAAAACTTCGTGCTGGCGATCAGTCATGACGAGGTCGTCCACGGCAAGGGATCGCTGGTGGGCAAGATGCCCGGTGAGGCCGATGAACGGTTCGCCAACCTGCGGGCCTATTACGGCTTCATGTGGGGGCATCCGGGCAAGAAGCTGCTTTTCATGGGGCAGGAGTTCGCGCAAGCCGGCGAATGGAACCACGACGGCGCATGCGACTGGGCCGCGCTGGATGACCCCCGCCATGCGGGGGTGCAGCGTCTTGTCCGTGATCTCAACACGATCTACCGCGGCGAGGCGGCCTTGCATGTCTCGGACACCGACCCGGGCGGTTTCCAGTGGATCGAGGCCGATGACGCGGCAAATTCGGTCTATGCGTGGATCCGCCGTGGCGGGCCTGACGATCCCAATGTCGTGGTGATCTGCAATTTCACCCCCGTCGAGCGGCCGCGCTACATGCTTGGCCTGCCGGTCGCCGGGGAATGGCGCGAGGCGTTGAACACCGACGCCGAAATCTATGGCGGTCAGGGGCGCGGCAACATGGGTGCCGTCCATGCCGCCGCCGAACCACACCAGGGACAGGCCGCCAGCGCCGAGGTCTATCTGCCACCGCTGTCGGCGGTGTTTCTGGTCAAGACGGATTGAGCGTGACGCACGCGGGAAAGGACAAGGGAATGGGTTTGCAAGACACGCTCGGCTTTATCGAGGCTGCGGCAGAGGCCGAGGCCGCGGCTGCACACGAGGCACGGGCGACCGCGGCCACCAGCTTCGATGCGGAACGGTCGATCATCGCCCGTCTGGGCGGGCGGATCGAGGGCGAAGCGGCGATCTTCGGTTTCTGGACGCCCGAGCTTCTGGAACAGCGCGTGCCGTCGGGCGATATCTTTCT
>JGI12210J13797_11045592_pt1 | contig 11769 bp, 12 predicted proteins | sample ElkSlonscriptome_3_FD_13797 | JGI IMG/M metagenome (IMG submission 13797) | reverse complement strand
GCTGCCGCTGGCCGCGTCCTTGCCCCTGCACCTCATGGATCTTCGCCTTCGTATGCGTGATCGCATCTGACTTGCGGCTTGCGTCGTCGACGGCGATGAATCGGCCCCGACGATTTCAACGAAGGACACACAGCAAGAAGCCCGGCCGAGCGTAATGCGCGGCCGGGCTTTTCATTCGGGCGATCCCTTCGCCTCGCCTTGGTAACAGGATCGGATCAAGCCGACCCCGCGCCCAAAGCGATTACGATCAGCTTGGTGCGTAATGATGCTCCTGCGCCCACAGGAACCAGTTATCGACGACCACGCCGGTCAACAGGATACCGATCCCGCCAGTCAGCGTCGTCAGCACTGCGAACCACCATGCCCACCGGTGGATCGATTCCATCGAGGCGTTGAAACCCATCGTCCAGCGCCAGAACAGGCCGGCACGTTCGGATGCGGTTCCACGGTCGGTGATCTGCTCGATCTCCCGCTCCCCGCCATAGCGACCCACAGCGAGGATGGTTGCACCGTGCATCGCGAACAGGATGGCCGATCCATACAGGAACACGATCGAAAGCGCGTGGAACGGATTGTAGAACAGGTTGCCGTAGATCAGCGAAAAGTTGTTCGTCCAATCGAGGTGGCTGAACACGCCGTACGGAACCGCCTCGGCCCAGCTGCCAAGCAGCAGCGGACGGATGAAGCCGAGCACGAGGAACAGCCAGATCGCCGAGGCGAATGCCCAGGGGATGTGATAGCCCATGCCAAGCGCCCGCGCCCGCATATATGTCCGCGCCCACCAGCACAGCACCGAGATGGTGAGGAAGGCGCCCGTCAGAATGAACCAGCCACCCTGATTAAGCGGCACGAACGGACTGAAACCCCATTCCGGTCCCGGCGGATCGAGCGAAAGCCAGAAGAATTCACGCATGAATATCTGGGGGCTCCAGCTCGCCTGTTCGAGGAAATTGAACCCGATGATCGAGATCGCAATTCCGCCGAAACAGATCGACAACACACCGAGCCAGCCGAGATAGATCGGGCCGAATTGAGCCTGTCCGATCTTCCCCAGCCAGTAATTGTAGCCCTGGTCGGGGATGCGGATGTCTTCTCCGGGCGGGAGCGGCACACCCATTTCGGGCGGCCCCTTTACCTGGATCTGGGTGAAGATGTTTTGATAGGTGTTCATATCATGCCCCTCCCGCGGACCAGATCGGGATCTTGCGCCAGAAGTCCCAGAATTCGGGCCAGCTTCCGGTATAGATCGTGCCCGATATGACGATACAGATCGCGCTCCAGAACCCGGCGCTAAGCGCGAGGAACAGTCCCACGCGGTGAATGCCGAGCGTGCCGACCGAATAGCCGATGAAATCGCGGAAATACGTGTCTTCGTATTCGGGCGATTTCACGTCGGTGTCGTTCGACGGGTTCACGGCCGACAACACCAACCCACCGTGCAGCGCCAAAGCGAGGCAATTGGTGAAGAAGAAGGTGATGGCCAGCATGTGGACCGGATTGTAGTGGAAATTCACATACATGTACCCGGTGTTCGAAACCCAGTCGAGGTGGGTCCAGATGCCGTAGGGAAATGCATGGCCCCACGCGCCCATCCACATCGGACGGATGACGTTGAGCGTGACATAGGCGAACACGGCGACCGCGAATGCGATCGGGATGTGATAACCCATGCCCAGTTTGCGTGAGATTTCCGCTTGTCGCAGAACCCACGATGAAAAGGCGATCACCGCGCAGGCCGTTATGATCTGGTGGTAACCCCCCTGGTTCAGAGGCATGAGCGCAAGCCCAGCCTCGATCGCCGGTGGCTGAATATCGATCAGCCACGGGTTCAAGGTCGGACCCTGGGCGGCTGCCGCGAAGATCAGCGCCGTGCCGAGCAGCGCGCTGATAGCCGTGGTTACCCCGAAGAATCCGACATAGAACGGCCCGACCCAGAAGTCGAAGAGGTCGCCGCCGATCAATGTGCCACCGCGTACGCGGTATTTTCGCTCGAAACTAAGGAGCGCCATAGGTCCATCCTTCCCGCCAACGAGGGCAGGTGTGCTTGAGTCAGATCGAAAAGTTGCAGGAGGCAGGCAGGCGAACCTGCCCCCTCAACTTGCTTTGGACGATCAGCCGGCCGGGGTTACTCCACCGAGCCAGTTGTACTTCTCCGTGCTGAGCAGGATGAAGTGGATCGCGAAGGCCAGGACGGCGAGGCCGACATGGAGCGCGACCAGAGTCCGACGAACGTCGAAATGGTGCCAAATCTTGTACATATTCAATTCCTTGTTGCAGTGCCGAGACAGCGTGGGCGATCGACCTGACGATCGATCAGCCGGCCATCATCAGCCGAGGCCGCCGGTGAACCAGGGCTTCCATGCGAACATCAGGGCATGCGCGACGACCGCGATGCCGACGTAAAGGGTAAAGGTGCCCATGAAGGCCTTGTGGATTTCCTTTGCCTCTTCGTCGGTGAGGTATGTCCCCACTGTGGGGCGATCTGTTGGATCGTTCATTACAGTAACTCCATTTTGTAGTGTCGGAGCGAAGGCACGACGTGCCTCCGGCGGTATCCGCGCGTGATCCCCCACGTGGATTGCGGATGCCTGCTACTGCCAGGCAATGTGTTTGGCCGCGCATCGGCGCCGGCGAGGGTGATTGTCGCAATCATGCGAACTCCCCCTGCGGCAGCGCCTTTGCGAGGCAATCTTTCGAAACTGTTTCGCGCCCGTTCTGACGAGCGGTCCGCTCCGCGCTGTCGCGCAGGCGTTTTGCGGCGGAAATCCGGACCAGCACGGGCTGCGCCTCGACCGCCTTGTCGAACATGGCCTTGGCATCATCGTCCCAGGCCAGTTCGTCGTGATCGCGCGCCGGGGTGGCTTCGCCCGCATCCATGTCGGTGCCGAGCGGCAGGATGTTGAACAGCGCATCGAAAAGCGCGTTGCACACCTCCTGAACCAGATAGGTCGCGCCGGAATATCCCATGAACGGCGTGCCGGTATGACGACGGATCGCCGCGCCCGGGAAACTGGCCGGGATGAACGTTCCCGCCGGGCCGTGCCCGCTGGGACATTCGGCCATGTACATGCGTTCGTTGTAACTGCCGAACATCACCATCGGTGGGTTGGCGTGAATTTTCGCACGCACTTCGTCGTTGGCGGTTTTTTTTCCCGCGAGGCGCGAAACCGCAAAGGCACAGGGGAGGCCCATGTCCTCTTCGAGGAAATGCCGGATGCCGCGCGCGTGCGTTTCGTTGGCGACGATGGCGAAGTTCGCCGTGCCGAAGAAATCCTGCGTGACCGAACGCCACAGATCCCACAACGGCTTGATCGTCGTATGCTTTTCCCGTTCGATGAACGGTTCGGGGTCTAGCCCGAGCTCTGCGCCGAGAGCGCGGAGGAATTTCGTCGTCTGCGAAAGTCCGACAGGGGCCTGGAAATACGGCCGTTCGAGCGTTTCGCACAAATTCCGTCCGAATTCGCGGTACATGCAGACATTGGCGTCCGCCATGCCGAGCTTGCGAATGTCCGCGAGGTGACAGCCCAGCGGGAACACGACGCCAATTTCGGCACCGATCCCCTCGACCATGCGCCTGATCTCGGCGAGATCCGAGGGCATGTTGAACATACCGTAGGACGGGCCGATTATATTGACGACCGGCTTTTCGCCATCCTTGCGTTCCCGCAGCTTTGGCATCTTCTTGGGGCCGAATTCGGTCCACAGCCAGGTCAGCGCGCGGTCGGCTGATTCCCACTGGTCCTCGTCGATCGTGCGCGGCAGGAACCGCTTGATGTTGGTGCCTTCGGGCGTAACGCCGCCGCCGATCATCTCCGCGATTGATCCGGTGACAACCACGGCGGGCAGTTCGGGGTCGAGCGCTTTCCAGGCGCGTTTCATCGCGCCTTCGGTGCCGGTCTTGCCCAGCTCTTCTTCGCCGAGGCCGGTGACGACGATCGGCAATTCGTGCGGGGGCAGGGCGTCCGTGTAGTGCAGCACCGATGTCACCGGCAGGTTTTCACACCCGACCGGGCCATCGATGATAACCTGCAGGCCTTTTACTGCGGTAAAGACGTAGGTGGCGCCCCAATACCCGCCTGCCCGATCGTGGTCGAGAACGAGGGTCATGATCCCACCGCCTCTGCCGCTTTGCGCGCGGCTTCGTTCAGCGCGGCGTATTTCTTGCGGAACTTGGGCCGGTCTACGGGCGTGTCTTCCCATACGCCGGCGGTATGACTGTCACCCACGCCTTCGAAGAAATCGCGCATGGTTTCGAACCGTTCCCGGTTGGCCATCGCACCGTTCACGACCTGGGCCAGGCTGCCCGCGCCGGCCGGTCCCATCAGGGGGCGGGCGGAGATCAGATTGGTGAAATACAGCGCCGGGATGGCCTTCGCCTTGGCATGCTGCACCACTGGCGTCGTGCCGATTGCGAGATCGGGGCCGAATTCCTCGACCGCGGCGATGTCCTGTTCGAGGCTTGCCCGGAAATTGACCCGCACGCCGCGCGCTTCCAGCCATTCGCGGTCCGGATCGGACCATTTCGTTTTCGGACAGGCAGACCCGACATAGGGCACGTCCGCGCCGCTTTCGATGAGCAGCCGCGCGACCAGCAATTCCGAACCTTCGTAACCCGAAACGGTGATCCGCCCTGATATCGGCGTTGCCGCCAGGGCACCCCGGATTGCCTTCGTCATGGCGTCTTTTACGCCATCGACCTTGCCCTGTTCGATGTTCAGCGTGTCGCCGATGCTTTGCAGCCATGCAGCCGTGCCATCGACGCCGACCGGGGCCGATCCGATGACCGGGCGACCGGCCGTTTCGAATTCGCGCACGCTGGCGGTGTAGAACGGGTGGATCGCCGCGACGAGCGAGCAATCGAGCGCGGAATACAACTCGCGCCATTCGCGCGTGGGAACGACCGGACCGGCAGAAAGGCCGAGCGGTTCGAGCATCTGTCCGATACCCATGGGGTCGGCCGGGAACATTTCGCCCAGCAACGCTACCGACGGCTTGTCGCTGCGTTCTTTCGGCGCGGCGACGGGGCCGCTCTCGACCTCTTCGCGCGCATATTTAAGCATCGCGCCCGCCAGCACGTCTTTCGCCTCGGCATGGGTGGGAATGCCGAAGCCGGGTACGTCGATACCGATGATGCGGACGCCGTTGATCTGTTTGCTCAACAGCCGCAGCGGCACGCCGCTGGCCGTCGGCACGCACAGGTTCGTGACGACGATCGTGTCGTAGAGTTCAGGATCGGCGAGGTCTTCGACCGCTTCCTTGATATCTTCGAACAGTTTTCCGGTGACGAGCGTTTCGCTGCTGAACGGAACGTAGCCAACCGTGCGCCGCGCGCCATAGAAATGCGAGGTAAAGGTCAGGCCGTAGACGCAGCACGCGCTGCCCGACAGGACCGTCGCCGTCCGCCGCATCCTCAATCCGACGCGCAGCGATCCGAAGGCTGGGCACATGCTTTGCGGTTGATCGTGCGGGCCGGTATCGGGATCGACCGGGTAATCGGCGGCATACTGGTCGAGGATGTCACTCTTGCCCGCTGCGCGCGCCGCTTCGTTCATCCGGTCCTTGCCACCGTGGCAGCCGGATCCGTCCTGTGACGCGTCGTTCGAGCCATCGTCTGCGGGGCCGGTATCGAGATCGATCCGGTCCGGGGCGCGCTCGGCGGGAGGGGGGAAGGCATCGCTCATGCTCACGCCTCGTCGTAGATCACTTCGAGGGAGGGCTTTTCTTCGAAGACGCCGCCGCGCATATCGGCCTGCGTCGCCGGGATCAGTTCGATGTTGCGGCCCGTATCTTCGGCCGAAAACAGGTTGAGCAAACCATCCTGGTCCAGAGGCGCGGGCTGGAGCGGGGGCGCTTCGGCGACGTTGACGGCCAGCGTCTCGAACAGGCTCGCCCATTCGCCGCCGGGCTTGCCGATGATCTGGTAATTGGCGCTCTTGCGGCGGATATCCTCATCCGCCGGGATCGCGGTCAGGACCGGGATGCCGACGCTTTCGGCAAAAGCATGTGCCTCGCCCGTGCCATCATCCTTGTTCACGATCATGCCGGCGACGCCGACATTGCCGCCCATCTTGCGGAAATATTCGACCGCGTGGCAGACATTGTTGGCGACATAGAGCGATTGCAGGTCGTTCGATCCGACCACGATCACTTTCTGGCACATGTCACGCGCGATCGGCAGGCCGAAACCGCCGCAAACGACGTCGCCGAGAAAATCGAGCAGGACGTAATCGAAGCCCCATTCGTGAAAGCCGAGCTTTTCCAGCAATTCGAAACCGTGGATGATTCCGCGTCCGCCGCATCCGCGGCCGACTTCGGGTCCGCCCAGTTCCATCGCGAACACGCCGTCGCGCTGAAAACACACGTCCTCGATGCTCACATCTTCGCCCGCCAGCTTTTTCTTGGACGAGGTTTCGATGATCGTCGGGCAGGATTTCCCGCCGAACAGCAGGCTGGTCGTATCCGATTTCGGATCGCAGCCGATCAACAGGACCCGCTTGCCCTGCTGCGCCATCATGTAGCTGAGATTGGAAAGCGCGAAGCTTTTGCCCGAACCGCCCTTGCCATAGATCGCGATGACCTGCGTTTCGCTTTTCGCTTCGCCGTCTTCGGGCCGTTCGTGCACCGGATCGGGTTCGATATTCGCTTCGTCGCGCAGGGCCTGCGCCTGTGCGTCCAGTGTCTGGGTGTCCAGCATCGTCATGAGATCGTGCTCCAGTCGAGTACCATCTTGAGGCAAGCAGGATCGGTAAAGGCCTGCGGGTAGGCGTCGGTCGCCTCGGTTGCGGATCGGCGGGTGTCGACGAGATTGCCGAGATCGAGCCGATCGGTATCGATCAGAGTGCGTGTCGCGGCCATGTCGTCCGCCTGCCATTCGGCGGCGATGCGCAGCCGCGCCTCTTTCATGAAGGCGGGCGGGAATGCGAAATTGATCCGCTGCGAATAAAATCCGGCGAGAGTGATTTCGCCGCCTTTGCCAAGGCGCGCGATCAGCTGGTCGAATATCGCGGCATCCCCGCTTGCATCGTAGATCGAACGGTAATCGCTGCGCGTGTCGGCGTCGGGCGCGATGACATCGTACCCGGCCGCGCCGTCGCGGCGGTGTTCGCTTGTTTCCCACACGGTCGGTGCCGGGGCACCGCGTGCGATCGCAATGCGGGCGAGCAAGCGGCCAAGGACGCCGTGCCCGATAATGAGGTCAGGCGCACTGCCGCCCGCGATTGCATGGTATGCCGTTGCGGCAAGCGCGAACAGGACGCCCGCATCGCCAAGCGATTCCGGAATGGGCAAGGCTCGCGCGCCGGGAACGACAAGGCGGCTGGCGGTTCCGCCGAACAGTCCGCGCGCCCCGCGATAGCAATTGGCACCGGGGACGAAGACCCATTCGCCGATCCGGCCTTTAGCCTCGACACCGGCATCGACGATGCGGCCAACCGATTCGTAACCGGGGACGAGCGGATATCCCATGCCGGGAAATTCAGGCATCTGCCCGTTCCACAACAGTTTCTCGGTCCCGCTGCTGATCCCGCTATAGGCAATTTCGACGAGGACATCGCACGACCCGACGGTCTCAAGCTCGATCGACCGGAGCGCAAGGCACCCTGGCTTTTCGAGTATGACCGCCTGTGTAAGCATCGTGCCTGTTTCCCCTTTTCTACCGCTGCGTTGCCGACCCGACCGACTCGGCCGATGTGCCCGGTGCACGCTGCGGTGAAACTCTTTCTCGATTGTGTGATACGTTTTACGCGATGAGGTGTCAACCAAAGCAGACACTGACTTGTGTAAGGCTGGAATTGACGGTGGCTTCCGGGCCCGCCGCGATGTCTATCAGGCCGTGGCAACCACGATGCTTGCATTGATCGGCTGCGGCGTGGGGATTGTGCGGGCGCTGGCAAATCCCGCCTGTTTCAGCATCTTGCCGATTTCATCCGGAGTGCGCGGCCGGCCCGATCCCATCGCCCATAGATACATGCCGAAAAATGCCTCTCCCATTGCTTCTGCGCCGGGGATGCCCGCCATCGGTTCGGCCACGATCAGCCGCGCGCCCGGCTCGAGGCTTTCGCGAATGTTTGCCAATAGGGCGGCGGCGGGTTCGTCATCGTGATCGTGGAGGATCCGCACGAGCGAGACGAGATCGTATCCCCCCGGCACGCCGTCGGTGAAAAAGTTTCCCGGGTGCAGGGTGACGCGGTCGGCGCCAAGTCCGGCTTTCAGGTCCGGCCCGGCGGATTCGACCACTTCGGGCAGGTCGAACAGGCCGAGGTCCAGATGCGGATAGGCCGATCCGATTCGCGCGAGGAATGCGCCGTGCCCTCCGCCAACGTCCAGCAGCCGCGCGGTTCTGGTGAAACGGAAAGCGGCGAGCACCTGATCGGCGACGAAGTGCTGCGATGTCGCCATCAACGTTGAATATTCCTGCGTTTCGCGGCCCGCTTCGCCCGCGCCGTGCAGGGCGCCCGCATACGACCAGTAGCGTGACAGGCCGCTCGGTTCCTTCCGATCGCGGCGCAGCAGGTCGAGTGGATCGGCCAGGTCGCGGTACAACAGGTGATGGTGGCGGATCATCGCCTGCGCGCCCTTGTCGGCGGCAAGGACGGCCCCCTGTTCGCCCAGCATCCAGCGGTCTTCTCCCGGCTCCTCGGTCAGTTTCAATGCCCGGGCCGCGCGCAAAAGCGTAAGCGTCGCCGCATCGCCAAGCTCGATTTCACGCGCGATTTCCCGGTGCCCGACCGGTCCATCCTTCAGCGCGTCGAACAGCCCGCTTTCCACGCAGGCGCGCAGGATTTGCGAATAGGTGAAGCCGGCCAGCAGGTCGAAAGCGCCGCCTGCCCGGCTGCGGGCGATGCGGCGGATCAGCGGCAATTTCGATGCCCAGTGCTGAAACCGCGGATTGGCGAAAACGGCGTTGCGCCGCGCGATCCAGCCTTCACGAAAGGTGCGGCGGGGGCGGGGCGAATTCAACGCGATTTCCGGGGAACGATATTCATGTGTCAAAACGATTGGACACATGATACAGTCAGGTCAATCTTTATATCGATCCCGGCGCATCCTCGCCGCGATCGGCGGGAGGGGGTTTGACCATGGCCGCACGCGTCATCGTGATCGGAGCCGGAATTGGCGGGCTTGCCAGTGCGGCCCGACTGTCGGCGCGCGGCCATGACGTAACCGTATTTGAAAAAGAGGCCGATGTCGGTGGAAAGGCCCGCCGGGTAAATGTCGATGGCGTGCCGGTCGATGCCGGGCCGACCGTTTTCACGATGCGCGACGTGTTCGACGATCTTTTCCACGAATGCGGCGCGCGGTTGGAGGATTACGTTGCCATCCGCCGCGCCGCGCTTGTCGCACGGCACGCATGGAGCGAAGACGAACGGCTGGACCTGTTTGCCGATCCCAGCCGCAGCGAAGAGGCGATCGGCGACTTTGCCGGGGCGGACGCCGCGCGCGGCTATCGCGCATTCCGACACGAAACCCGCCGGATGTACGATATCCTCAACGAACCGATGATGCGCGGCGACAATGTCAGCTCGCCTTTGCCGCTTTTGTGGCGGATCGGGCTGTGGCGGCTCGACGCGTTCGCCGCGATGCGCCCGCACCAGAGCATGTGGAACGCGCTGGGCAAATTCTTTCCCGATCCGCGGCTGCGGCAATTGTTCGGTCGGTACGCGACCTATTGCGGATCGTCCCCTTTCGCCGCGCCGGCCACGCTGATGCTGATTGCCCATGTCGAGGCGACCGGTGTCTGGACGATCGATGGTGGCATAAACGCTCTGGCCAATGCGCTGCGCGATCTGGCGCAAAGCCGGGGCGCAGTCGTCCGCACCGGTGCATCGGTCGATACGATCACGCACGATAATCGCGGCCGCGCCAGCGGGGTCGTCCTGTCGACGGGGGAGCGGGTCGAAGCCGATGCCGTGGTCTGCAATGCGGACCCGAACGCGATTGCCGACGGGCGATTTGGAGAAGCAGGGCGGCGCGCAGTCAAACCGCTCGCGCCCGATAAACGTTCGCTGTCAGCTATGGTCTGGTTTGCCCACGGCGAAACCTCCGGGTTCGACCTGTCGCACCACAATGTTTTCTTTTCATCCGATTATGCCCGTGAATTCGCGCAGATCGGATCGGGCCGGATGCCGGACCAGCCGACCGCCTATGTCTGCGCGCAGGACCGGGACGGCGCGGAACACTCCGCCGGACCAGAAGGGCGCGAACGATTGCAGGTGATCGTCAACGCGCCGGCCAATGGCGATACCCATACCTATTCACAGCGGGAGATTGAGCAATGCACGCAAGAAATGAGGAGCACGCTTCGACGCTGCGGGCTGACGCTGGAACGCGAAATGCCGCAACAGGTGGCGAGCCCGTCGGACTGGGAACGCCTGTTCCCGTCCACGGGCGGCGCCCTATATGGCAGAGCTTCGCACGGCTCGGCGGCCTCTTTCCTGAGGCAGGGGCCGCGCACGCGGACACCGCGGCTCTATTGCGCGGGCGGGGCGACGCATCCCTCTGCCGGGGTCCCGATGGCCGCCTTGTCCGGGCTGCTCGCGGCGAGGAAGGTCGACGCGGACCTCGCTTCGACGAAGACGTCCCGGCGGGCGGCTATTCGTGGTGGTATATCGATGCCATCAGCGAGGACGGACGCCATGGGCTGACCATCATCGCGTTCCTGGGCAGCGTGTTTTCGCCCTATTACAAGGCCAGCGGGCGCAGCGATCCGATCGACCATTCCTGCCTGAACGTCGCATTGTACGGACCGCGCCATCGCTGGGTAATGACGGAGCGGCCGAGCGCGGAGGTGATGCGTGATGCCCGCAATCTGCAAATCGGGGCGAGCGCGGTGCGATGGGATGGCGATGTCCTGGAAATAGAGATCGAGGAGCGTGATACGCGGCTGTTCAACCCGGTCCATCGCCCGGTGCGCGGCACGGTGCGCGTCCATCCCGAGGCGCTCAACCCCGCCAGTTTTGCACTGGACCCGCGCGAGGATCATATCTGGCACTGCATGGCGCCGCGCGCCCGGATCGAAGTGGATATGAAGGAGCCGGGCCTGTCATGGAGCGGCAACGGCTATTTCGACCACAATCGCGGGCGCGAACCGCTCGAAAAAGGGTTCAACACCTGGCACTGGTCACGCGCGCATATGAAAAGCGGCGCGGTCGTGTGTTACGAAGGCGAACGCGGAGACGGATCGGTTTTTGCCAGCGCGATCCGGTTCGACCGAGAGGCGATCCCGGTCGAGGTCGACCTGCCGCCGATTTCCGCGCTGCCGCGCAGCCGATGGCAGCTGGAACGGCGCACGAGATCGGAAATCGGCGTCGCAAAGGTGCGTCGAACATGGGAGGATACGCCGTTCTATGCGCGATCCGAACTGTCGTCCCGTTTATATGGAGAGGACGTCATCGCCGTGCAGGAAAGCTTGAACATGCGTCGCTTTGCCTCCCCGGTCGTGCAATTCATGCTGCCGTTCAGGATGCCGCGTCAGTCGTCGTGACGCGGGGGATCACCGTGCCCGTGCTCCGCGTCTGACCGGCCGGACGCGTCGGCTTTCGCATCGTCCGCTTCGCGCGCGGCGCGTTCGGCCCGGTCGCGTTTCAGTTCGCGGTCCATCTTGAAATATTGCCACAGGCCGATGCCGATCGCGATCCCGTAGAACAGCACCAGTTCGATCCATGCGAAGTTTCCCATGGCGCGCCCTATATCGCCTCTTTGACGAATGGGCGCATGATATCCGCCACTTTTGCGGGCGATTCCTCGTGCAGCAGGTGTCCGTGTCCGCGC
>JGI12210J13797_10344788_pt1 | contig 11770 bp, 8 predicted proteins | sample ElkSlonscriptome_3_FD_13797 | JGI IMG/M metagenome (IMG submission 13797) | reverse complement strand
ATTTCAACCAATTCAACTTGATTCTTTGTGGGGATAAATCGACCGACATTAATTATCAGGTCCTCCTTATCGACTTTAGAAATCTGCGTTGGGCGCTTTATAGGATTTGGGAAATAGATAATTCTTTTCGGTCGCCGGCGTATAGCATTCTCTATTCCAATTGCGAGCTTTGTTTGAGCAAGCAAACCGTTGGCACGAGGGTATAGATACCGCCTCATAACGTAATGAAAAAAACCGTCATGGCGCTCTAAGGCGGACCCTTTGAAGACTAAGCGAGTATTCCTATAAGGGTTACTTCGATCGGAAATATATATTGGAATATTAGTGAAAAGCAGAGACGCAATAACGAAGGAATTATACATGCTGCCAAAACTGATCACAGCTGCGGGCTGTTTTTTCTTTAAAGCGGCACGAAGCGCAAACAGGCGACGTGCTTTTGAAAGAGTGCCTTTCGACGTTTCATTTCCCGCGCATAAGACGTCGACACCCGAGTTTAATGTAAAAAACGGCGTTGACGGCAAGAGTGTGATGATGGTTACGTTATAGCCACCATCACGAGCAAAGTAATTGGCAACTGTTGTTGCAACCCGCTCCAACCCTCCAGCCTTAAAAGAAGGGATAACTAACACAAGAACCTTCTTTTTCTGTTCCCTGCCTGCCATGATTCTACTCCGTTCGATCCGAGACGCGCAGCTCTCCCAAGATGAGTCGCACACAATATTTAAGCGACAAACAAAGCCTGACTGCGATTCAGAACCAACTATGCGCCGAGACACGCAAACGAGTGGTTTCTCTTGCTGGTCAACTATGAGAACCCCAATGCTTCTGCCATGCCTGATAAACAAAAAGGCGCCAAATCAACGGCGTATAGTGAAACTGGCCGGACTCGAAAGCAGCCAGCCATTTCATCGCGGTCGCAACATGGATCACACCAGAATCTCTCAGAGCCGATCTTGAACAAAGATCGTCCAAAAGCGGCCGCAATTCATGCCGAAGCCACGCCATGATCGGCAGAGAAAACCCGGTCTTTGGACGATCCATCATTTCTGCCGGAATATGGCGATGAACGACATTCCTGAGAATTCGCTTTGGGGTTACGCCGTCGTACTTGAAGCCTAGGGGCAGTTTTGCTGCAAACGCAGCCAGCCGATGATCCAAAAGCGGCTCGCGGCCCTCCAAGCCCACCGACATCGTGGCGCGATCCACCTTGGTTAGGATGTCATCTTTTAAATATGACTGGTAGTCCAGTCCCATAGCAGCCTCGACAGGATGAGTATCCCCGGGCCAATCGCGGTCGACGAAGTCTTCTCTACGGTCAAACGCGCCTGGGAAAAGCTGGTCAACCATCGTTCGCGGCATTAATCGGGCGTTCCCATGGATCCGCTGACTCATCAGCGCTTGGTTAGTTGACATCCCGTGAGCCAAGGCATCAAGCTTGTGCCGCATTGCATGGCCACATCGTGGATAAACACTCCTCGCGGCTCCGATCATCTTTCCTAATGGAGGACGCAATTGTCCCGGGATACGGCTGAGCTGTCGCCCCCTGCGAGCTGTGCTCACATAAGACCGGTATCCGCAGAACAATTCATCACCTCCATCCGCCGAGATTGCGACCTTGACACTCGCGCGTGCCAGGCGACTGACCAGCAACGTCGGGATCCCGGAACTATCGGCAAAAGGCTCGTCGTACACTTGGGGCAGATCCGCCACGACATCCATTGCCTCTTTTGGCGAGCAGTAGAGCTCATGATGATCCGTACCCAAACGATCAGCAGTCGCGCGGGCAAACGGTGCTTCATCATTACCTGAGGCGAAACCGATCGTGAACGTCTTGATCGGCTGAGCCGACTGCGACTGCAGAATTGCCGCAACAGCAGTGCTGTCGTAGCCGCCGCTGAGAAAAACACCAACCGAAACGTCTGAGACCATCCGGTAGGCGCAAGCCGAATTTAGCAGGTGTTCGAGTTCATCGCTAGCTTCCTCGAAGCTTGCAGTTGTTCTGCTTTGTTCGTACAAACGCGTCTGATCCCACCAGCGGACTTCCCTGTGCGTGTTTCTTTCAAGGTCTACAACCCAATAGGTTCCGGCATCGATTTTGCGACAATCCTGGTAGATGCACCGGTCGTCGGGGACATGCCCGTGGCGAAAAAAAGCATGCAAATCCGGAAGGCTGAGTTCGGCCCGAAATTCAGGACAAGCTCTGAGTGCCTTCAACTCCGAGCCGAAAAGCCAAAACTTTTTCCCCAAATACACGTAAAGCGGCTTGACCCCGGCACGATCACGAGCAAAATAGATTCTTCGGGTGCTCGCGTCGTGAAGCGCGAAAGCGAACATGCCAATAAACCGCTGCAGACAAGCAATTCCCCACTCAGCGAAAGCATGGAGAATAACTTCGGTATCACACTCAGTAGAAAAAAGATGACCGCACTTAATCAATTCATCTCTTAATTCACGGAAATTGTAGATTTCACCGTTAAACACTATAGTGAACGGGCCAAATTGCATTGGCTGCCGGCCGAAATCACTAAGATCAAGGATTGACAAGCGAGTGTGCCCGAGTCCAATTGTTGCATGGCCGCTTTCAATCGTCAGTTGGCCACGCCCATCAGGGCCCCGATGATTAAGGCTGGCAGTCATTCTCCGTAAGGTGGATTCGTCAAGTTTGCCGGAATAATCCAGAAACCCTGCAACCCCACACATCATTCTTCCAACATGGAAGCGAGACTGTCAGAGCTCATGAAGACAGTATCTGGCCAGCGCTGGACTACTTGGCGTAAAAACTGATCCAAAAGAACAAGACTATTTTGACGGTTAGCAGAACTCAACCCACTCACGTAGTTAGCTCTATGTGTTGATACGATGGCTGGAACTCCTAAAGAAAAGGCGGAACTGACTTCTTTTAACCCACTGCTTACCCAATCCTTCGAAGGATTTTCGAATGGTTCGAACTTAACATTTCTAACCATATATATTTGACCAAAAGAATTTTTTTCGCCTGTATAACTCCGCCTAATCCGAGCAGACCTATCGCCCGGATTTGGTACCAGTTGGCCCCTTTGCCCTTGTATGGCACTGATGCCATTTCTGGCGGCAACACATTCAAGCTCTTCAGGGAGAACATAATTCGGCGGAACCATAGTTTTTGGTGTGAATCCGAAAACATCTCTGAATATCCTTATCCCATCTTCCATAGAGGCACGCATTTCCGGCAGGTCTGAATGCCTTTCAGCCCAATAAGCGGCAAGATAGTTCTTCTGAACGCCTGAAGAGGTCTTGGTAGTAAGACCATAAAAGCCATGGTCAAACGCTAGTCTTGTTTGCGAATAGCTATGAGACAAATCATGAAGCCAAAGCCCTAAATTAAGATGCTCGCGACCATGAAACTGAGGAACCACAACGCCTCGTTTAACGGCCTCCAGCAGCTCAAAAACTGGTGAATCACCATGATAACGATCGTAAGATACCCTTAAGTCCTCATGATGAAACCGAGAAAAATCGTCGGCCTTGATTTTCTTAAAATCCGGATTTCCCATAATCATGTTTAGCGTAAACACTGGGCAGCTTCCCGAACTATTCCGAATCTGGTCGAGGACCTCGAGCAGAGAAAATACGTCTTCACGGGACTCGAGACAATCAACTCTGTCGTAAGAAGACTGATCCACAGCTAGCCCAGACTTTTTCAAAGATTCATATACCGTCGTATCGGGCATACGAATAGCTCCCCAGTCATCGCTTTCAATGACTAAAACTGGACCCTCAACTCTACGCGATCGAAAATTACTTAGTTGGGCAAGCACCCAGTCTTTAGTACGATTCATGTTCAAGGACTGTCTGATTACTAGTTACCCAGAGCTATCAGCCTGCACACAGCTATGTTTTCAACACCGATGATTGATTTCATACAGGCTTGGCCTGAACCCGTTTAAAGGAAAAGATAAACAAATTCTTTTACTGTCAAGTTGGCCCCCGACTCCAAGACGACGAACCATGGCAGGACGAACATGTAGGCGCTGAAATAATGAGTGATAGTAGACAGCGAAAATAACAGCATCGGAAGCATGAACAAAATCGACATGTTTACGCCAACTAAATAGGCCAGTGGATACTTTAGCCGGCGCTGCGTTTTCACCCTATTCGTTCGTGCCATTATGTACCCGAGCAAGATTAGTGTTGTCGCGTATAGGGTCACGCGCCCTGAGAGCGCTGGCAGCCCGAAACTAATATTAGAAAACGCGAGTAACGCAATACCAACCATCAGTATATCAACGTCCTCTTTGCGTCCTTTTGCAAGAAACCCTGAAAGCAGAATTGTCGCTGCGAGAATACTATACCCAATTCTTGGAATACCGGTGCGTGTTGCCGCATTGTGCCAAGATGTAGTCTGGGCCATTTCCCCAAAGCTAGGTCTTGACCGCATATCTTCTTCGCTCTTGAAATACCCCTGACGTGATTCAAGCAGTGCATTTCGATCAAAACTATCGGGGTCAACGCCTGTCACGTTAACGCTGAAAACTGCAGTAGCAAGAAACGTCCAGGCAATTAATTTCCGCCTCTTTCTGAAGAAGAGAATGATTAATGTCAGCGGGGCAATTATCAAAAATGAAAAGTGCACCAAAGGAGCCAAGAAGATCGGTACCAGGCTCTTTACGCTTCGGGTTTCGCAATACCTCAGAACACCATAAACACACATCCACATAGCAGTCCACATCCGCACAGCCTGAATATCCTGAATGCCACGCAAAAGAATTGCCAGGGCAATCATGAATGCAAGACTATATGAAATATTTCGAAGTCGCACACTTCGTAGCGCTATAAGAATGGATCCCGAGAAAAACCAGCCGTATACCAAAGCAACAAGCGGAAAAAACAAAAATTGAGAGTCAAAAACACCAAAGGAAATATATGATATGCAGTGAATAAAGGGATCGAACATTCCTGCTCTGTTGCCTTCAAAAGTAAAGATCTGGACTAGCCCTTGCAGGAACTCACCGAAAGACATTCCCGTAAAGAAGTACTCGGCTCGCAAAAGATGTTTCGTGCCGTCCGTGCTAGGACCAAGCAACATTGTCATCGAATAGGCAACGCAAAACATCGTTATACCTATACGTTTTATAGTGAAACCCGGAGCCTTGATAACCAGAAGAAGCAAGGCCATAGGTGACACAAAAAAGCCTAGGATAAGCCCCCCTGACCATTGAGCAACTGATAGTTTAGGCCCCGCACGGGAATCGATCCGTACGGCGCTTGCAATTGTTGCTGTATACCCTTGTTCTGAAGTTTTTTGCTTCATTTTTTGACTCAACATCTCGCAAGCGGGATGTGGCTTCCCCTGATGACTTTTTTCAAAGCAAGCAACTCAAAAAGCGTGGTTCCCAGAAAACCACACAAGCCGTAAAGCGAGAGAATGCTTAAGATCTCACTTTTTGTTCTCAACGGCCGCTTCGATCAGATCGACCCACTTACTTGCAATATCTCGTGGGTCAAAAGCCTCGATATGACGAAGTCCATTCATAGCCATCCGCTTCCAATTTTCAGGCTCACTTGCAAGCGTCAAAACCGCTTCGGAAATTGTACCCGGTTCAGAATTTTCACATACAATGCCAGTTTCATCAGGAATCACGATTTCGGTTATAGAAGAAAACGAGTTCGTAGTGACCGGCACGCATCCGTGTGCTTGCGCTTCTACGAGCACCATTCCAAAACCTTCGAAATCGGAGGTGAGCAGAAGTATATTTGACTGTCGATAATATTCTTGCGGATCGGCAGCGCCGATGAAACACACTCTTTCAAGATTTCGTGCATAAACTCTTGCAAACTCAGCATCTGGGCCATCGCCAATAATGTCAAGACTCCAATCAGGCAAACGGCGTTCAATTTGGCTCCATGCGTCCAGAAGTCGATCCAGACGCTTTTGCGCATTTTCGAGTCGCCCAACATAAAGAACTCTTTGTTTCTTAGTTTTTAGTGCTTTTGGTTCCGCTGCAAATGGTGCCGGATTCGCTATCGAATGAACTTTGGCCTTTTCAGCCAGAGGTGCCAGTTGCTGTGCTTCTCGGACGAACGCCTTGGACAGCATGACCAAGTGGTCATTGCCCACTGTAGCCAACGTGATCGCTTTCACATATCGTCGAGCACTTCTCCACCGAAGAAAACGAAGCACAGAATTCCACAGAACTTCTTCTGGAACACCCCTAGATACTAAATTATGTTTCAAGATTGATTGATGATGATCCAGAAGACCACTCAAGCAATTATGATGCACTGAAAGAACTGGGACAAGATCTGAAACCGACTTCGCGAGTGAAAGAACAGGCGGATTAAGACCCGACTGATTTATTACAACATCGATCCTCTCCTGAATGATCAAGTCACGCAGGGCTTTTCTGGTTCTCCTATCACGTGGATTCGCCAATGGCAGATACCGCTGCATGATTGCGTGATAGTCTCGAGTTTTTTCAGGATTGAGCGACACAAACTCGCACCTGTAGCCCAGCCCAAGCAACTCTTCGGCTAAAGATTCCGTGACTCGGCCCACACCACCTGCGCCTATCAATGGTTCAGAAAACAGAAAAAGTATTGAGCGACCCACCTCGGCACCAGAATCCTTCAAGTATTATGTCAACAGCATTGAACAAGTTATTCTTTGCAGGATTATCGAATAGATGGTCATTTCATCAATAGAATCATCGTTTGAATTTGTATATTAATGCTCATCTATTTATGGTACTCGGGTCGCTAACGCTGCAGCATCAGACGTGGTTTTTCTGATCTCGCTCAAAGGAAGCGCGACTTCGAGCGAAGGTTTCCCGGAATGCCTGAAGCGACTCGCTTCTAACAACATCGTTCCACCAGGAATCCAGATCAATCGAGTTCAAGGATTGCAACAGGCTCGGAAAGTCATTATGCCAAAGACCCAGCTTTTGAAACTCTTGACAAAAGCTCTTGGCCGGACCACCTAATTTACAATCGCCTAGAACCACCATTACAGGCTGCCCAACAAAAATGCACTCAAGGAAGTTTGTAGAGGGATGTTCCAGATGCAGAACAATCCGAGACCGAGCCGCAAGTCGCGAAAGCGGCGACATTCCCGAATCGACCTCCAGGTTATTAGGCACACCAAGTCTCGAGATGTTGGATTTACTGGAAACATATCTTGAGATACCCCGGGGGCGTAAAACTACGCGTGGATATGCTTGCCTGTCCAAATAGCTGCTCAGCATCGAAGCGCTTTCGATGCACATTGATTTACGGCTCTCGGTATCTAGTGAATTATAGACAACGAGAACATCTACATTCTTACCGGCCCTGCATGCTTTTCTATAGGTCTTCGCGTATTCTTCCAGCCTAAGCGCATAAAAAGGCTGATCCTGCGCGCTGAGTTTCCAGCCATACGTGAATAGCCGGTCTCGTTCGAGACGTTTAGCGTATGGAATCGAACCGGAATCTTCTAGAAGATATCCTCCCTGGATTTTAGTCAGTATTGCACCTTGCTCTGATGCCAGATAGGCAACAAATCGCTGGAAATGGGTTTCAAAATGATCAACAAAAATCTCTTTTGGAAGCCTTTGACGCAGAAGCGCCTCTGCTTTTTTTTTGAAGGAATCGTGATACTCAACAAAAGCGCTGGGCATGAATTTCAATACGTTCGAATAAAAAATGTCGTTTTGTCGGTCCGCTATCTTGAGCAATCTTGCACGAACATTTGAATTTTTTCTAAAGAATAGTGGCGCCCAAGACAGGATCACGTGTTCAGCCTGACATGCCTCTGAAATCACATTTGCACGTACGCCGAAACAAATTTTGTCTGTTTCGAATCTGCGGACTGCACTGGGGCTCAGTGATCGGAGGAAATTGCGGCTATTGCGAAGCAGTTCATAAAAATAGGTTCGGCGCGCAACACCGGAGGTGCAAGGTTCCGGACCCAAGTACGGTAAAAATGGGATAGGCACTTCGGCTTGGGAATCTGCGTAATAACGCTCCTGTCTGACACACGCTCTCGCGTAAGGTATCAAATAGCGCGCCCAAAACTGATCCGAATAATCAGCGTCATGAAGTTCATTCATGACAACCCCTAACCGGAACGCAAGGTCTACTGGCGTCATTGGTGAATCAACCGGCTACTTTTTAAGGCGCTGCCAGTCTGCGATTTTTCTTTCATGCATTGGAGCACCTGTCTGGCTGCCTGCAGCAGAATGGTCCCTCCGATCGCAACTCATAAGAGATGCTTCCTTTATGGATCAGAGCGGTTACGGTCTTGCAGAGATACGGTGTTTCGAGCAAGCGCAGTATACTGAAAAGATTGAATTCAGACACACTATGTCTTCTGCGACCGGCTTGGTTGGCAGCGCAAACAGAGACCGTAAGTTTCATGTTATTCACTCTTAATCAAGTCACTTACGGCTTCGAAATCTACCGTCGTATCAATATCGTGAGCCCGCTCTGGCGCAGTGATTATGACCCCGATGTTTCCCCCTGAAAATGCACCAACGCGTCGAAACCAATCTGCGTCAAACACGTAAATAGCGCCATCCGGCCTGTAGACCGATGGCAAATCACCACGATTGGCAAAACAGTACTCCGGATTGCTTAGAGCATTGAATCGACCATTTTCCGCAGTACCCCATTTTAGTACGCCGGAGTCCGCAGGCGTCACACTCATCACCAGATCGTATTTTCCACTAGCGTGCAAATCAATTGCCCTGCAAATGTCAGCCGGGGAACGTAAAGGCGATGTTGCCTGCAACAAGACGATCGTTGCCGGACCTGTGATTTCGCATGAAAGCACGTGACGCAGTACATCTGCCATCGTGGTGTCATCCGCGCCCAGACCTTCAGGACGGCGTGTTACCGTAACATCCGAACCTAATTGAGCAGCAAGCACTTCAGGGATGTCGGTGCTAATCATCACGCGCTCTATCCCCGCGGCGCGGGCGTGCGCTATGCTGTAAGTGAACAAAGGCTTTCCTGCAAGCAAACGGGTGTTCTTGCCGGGCAGCCCCTTCGAACCGGCACGTAGAGGCAAAACAGCGATCGGCGCGATTCTCATGCAAATCCCGCACTGGCGTCGTAGAAATGCTTCTGCATTGGGCACTCCCAGAACGCTGAGTCGTTCAAGATATTCAAGAAATTATTGGCCGCACCTCCTTCGCCGAATTCGGAGCTCGGCTCAAAGCGCTGGCCCCAGACTTTTTCGAGGAACGTCAAAATTTCTTTGAGATCGCCGGCCGCGGCCTGCCGCCCCGACTCCGCGAGGCAGCGATTCGTCTGACGCGTGCCAACATCGAGGCTGGGGACGCCAAGAAACGGCGCTTCGCGTACCCCGGTACTGGAGTTACCGACGATTACTGAAGCGTTACGGAGCAATTCCGAAAAATGGGAGAACCGCATCGATGGAATGACTCGAAAGCGCTCGGCCGGCAGTGCCCTGATAACCTCGACGATGGCGTCCGATCCAGGGTCGTTATTCGGTCGTATCACCACGAAGTGGCGACCTGATTTTTCGAGAGCACTGAAGAGGTCGGCTGCTTGCTTACCAATTTCGGCTATCTCCGATGTAACTGGGTGAAAGATAACGATCCCGAAACTTCGGAACGGTATTCCGTAGCGCTCGCAAACCTGGGCCATGGTGACCCCAGATGGAGCAGAGTGCACATCCAACTCCGGCGAGCCGATAACATAAGTCCGGCTTTCTGTTTCTCCCATCGCGAGTATCCGGCGCCGGGCGGTCTGGGAGCTCACAAAATGGTACGTTGCCAGTTTTGTATTGCAGTGCCGAAACAGCTCGTCGATAGTACCCGAAACCTCGCCACCTTCGATGTGCGCGCATCGAACGTAATTTGTCGCGCAGACCAAAGCTGTTGCCAGCGCCTCAACTCGATCCCCATGCACAACGACCAGATCTGGCTGCTCAACACGCAACTGATCGGAGAATCCGATTACGGTCTTAGCAAAAACGATGTCCTGCGGGTCGCCATCACGCTGGTTGAGAAACTCAACCACCCGAACGCCCGTAACGCGATGGACTTCAATTTTGGTAAGACCGTAAGCGGGCAGCATATGCATGCCGGTCACAAAGAACGAAACGCTATATCCCGCGTCCCGCGCTGCCACCGCCAGGGGCTCAAGTTTACCGAAATCGGCGCGCGTCCCAGTAACGAAGAGGATAGATCGACTCATAGCTATGCGATATCGGACCACTTTAATTGTGTGTTGCGAGTGACTGCGCGCTTTAAACGCTTCCCAAGGACGTTATCAAACTCACGCGCCGGTATTTCTCCTGTCCCCGGACGTCGAGCCCAAATGTCTTTCTCGGCAATTACATGACCTTCAGGCATGTCGATGTCCGCCACGACACTGGCTCGGGCAAATCGATAGACAGGCTCCTCGGCAGAACTACGCTGTTTTGGATTTCTAGTTGCAATCCAGATTTCCCTGGAGCGATCGATCAGTTGTCGAAGCTCTGCCGGATCCATCGAATTAATGATGTCGGGCCCCTTCCGATAACGCGTGTCCGTGAAGTGCCTTTCGAGAATAGACGCACCCAATGCAACGGAGGCCAAAGCCATTTCGGAGCCAATCGAGTGATCCGAAAACCCGACAACCGCGTCGGGAAACGCTTCCGACAGATCCCTCACCCCACGTAGGGAGACAATCTCCGGGGGGCTGGGGTAGAGATTCGTACACTCGAGAAGAGCAAAGGGCACCCCGGCAGTTCGCAGGATCATAACCGCATCTCTTATCGTATCGATCGTCTGCATACCAGTCGATATGATCACCGGCTTTCCTTTACTGGCAACATAGCGAATCAGTGGGATGTTATCCGCCTCGCCAGAGCCGATCTTGTAAGCGGGAACATTTAGACTTTCGAGAAAGTCGACAGCAGCGCGGGAAAACGGCGTCGAGATCCAGATAATACCAAGACTCTCAGCGTAAACCTTAAGCTCTTCTTCATCCTCGAGACTGAGACAGCATTGAGCCATAACGTCCCAAATCGAAATATCGGCGTTCGGGGGAAAGATGGACTTAGCTTCCGGCGTCATTTCATCCGCCAGAATATGAGTCTGGTGCTTGACAATCTCACATCCCGACGATGCGGCCAATCGCACCATCCCCTTGGCAATTTCTAAATCGCCGCCATGGTTAATCCCGATCTCAGCAATAACAAGCGGGGGATGGTCCAAACCAACTTTTCGACCACTAATATTAATTTCAGGAAGATTCATGACATAGGGACCGATATTATAAAAGTTATTGAGGCGAATCGCAGGCCGCCCGTGAAAACCTCAGATCGGCCGCAAACGCGCCAGATTAATTCAGGCCTCAATAAGCGGAGGAAATTATCCGGCATTTAAGAATTTCGAATATGCTATTTTCTGCACGTTTAGGGAGGTAAGCACTCAACAGCGGGAACTTCAACGTCTAATTCCAAAACTCAGGTTTAAAGTCGAGAAATACAGAATTCTGTCGGATCAACCATTGCTTTAAACGCGAAAAACATTAGTAAAGATACACGGATTCAACCCTGAAGTGCATAGCGCTCATGCGGTCAATTCCGCCAGGTGATCTTGCATCAATACTTCAGGAGTTTTGAAGCCAAGGGTTTTTCTTGGTCTTCGACTTAGCTGACACACATTGTTGGCGACTTCTCGAGTTGAGACTTTCGTGAAGTCCGTGCACTTCGGCCAATACTGCCTCAGCAATCCATTGGTGTTCTCATTGAGTCCGCGCTCCCATGAATGGTAAGGTCGAGCGAAGTACAATGCAGCTCCCA